>Ga0073904_10004496_pt1 | contig 10343 bp, 13 predicted proteins | sample KloWWTrecipitate_FD_66668 | JGI IMG/M metagenome (GOLD analysis project Ga0073904, IMG submission 66668) | Active sludge microbial communities from Klosterneuburg, Austria, studying microevolution and ecology of nitrifiers - Klosterneuburg... | ecosystem: Engineered > WWTP > Aerobic digester >... | reverse complement strand
TGGCGCGTGCCGACCAGCGCCGTCGCCGCCCGCGTCACCTCGGAACTGCCGATTGCCGTGCGCCTGCCGCCCGCACCGCCGCCGCCCGAAGAGCCGCGCCAGCCGCCCGACCCGGGCGCCTGATCTCGCAAAGCGCAAAATCGCCCCTTGCACGGCTCCGGCTCCGCCAGTAGAAGACAGCCGTTCGCGGGCCATCGGCCCAGCGGCAGGCCGCTTTAGCTCAGTTGGTAGAGCACATCATTCGTAACTAGCGGGTCCGCTAGAGAATGAGGTTCGAGGCCAGTGGGTCGGGGCTGGTGAGTGAAAGTCAGTAGGGCCATAGTATGGCCAGTGTGAAGGGTTAAGCCGCTTTAGCTCAGTTGGTAGAGCACATCATTCGTAATGATGGGGTCAGGTGTTCGAGTCACCTAAGCGGCACCACACTTCAGCAAGTAACTCAGCGTCGCATGTCACCGTGCACGCTCCGAAGCTCGTTTTCAACATCTGCTTGAACAAGCTGATTAATCGCCAGTCTTGTGGATTACTACGAGGATTGCGGTAATCAGGAAAATCGCGCGATTTTGCTTTCGCGAGAACATGCAAAAAATCCCCGATGCAAGGGAGGATAGCATGACAACGATACGAGCAATCACACCAATAGATATCACCGGCTTGCGGCCACTGTCGCCCAAGGCGTCTATGCCCGAACTTACAGCGGTCGATCCACGTACCCTATACGTGGACGGCGCTTACCAACGGTCCATCGCAGAGCGCGGTCGCCGCCAGATACTAAAGATTATCGAGAATTTTTGCTGGACGCGATTCAAGCCTCCGGTGTGTGCCTATGGTCCTTACGAGGGCAGGCAAGTCCTCATGGTGCTTGATGGCCAGCACACTGCGATCGCCGCTGCGTCTAATCCCCATATTCATGAGATACCGATTGTGGTCGTCGAAGCGCCAAGAACGGCGGAGCAAGCTGCTGCGTTCGTCGGACAAAATACGGAAAGGGTAGGAGTCACCTCGCTACAGCTTTTCCGGGCGGCCATCGTCGCTGAAGATGAGGATGCCTTGACGGTCGAGCAGGTTTGCCGACGAGCGGGCGTTACTGTGCTGAGCATGCCGCCAAGCCATGCAAGATACAATGCGAGGGAAACGGTCGCGATTTCCACGCTACGTGGCTTAATATTCAGACAAACTGCTGTGGGCGCCCGGCAGATAATGGAAGTGCTCGCAAATGCCGAACTCGCGCCGATCACGATGCATCATATCCGAGCAGCTGAGTTTCTGATGACCGACAAGGATCACGCTCAAAAATTCGATCCGGAGGATTTGTCAAAGGCGATATTTGATCTATTCCTTGTCGCTGAGGACGAAGCTAAAATTCTCGCTCATGCGCATAGGATGCCATATTTCAAAGCGCTAGCAGCTGTATGGTTTCGCAAGACCAAGAAGCGTCGGTCTTCTACATCCGTAGCAGCCTAGCGGAATAGAACGCGGGTCGATCATCGGCTCGTGTTCAACCGCCGCCTGACGGCTTTGCGCATGGCGGGCGATGATGTCATCGGCCACTTGGGCGATATCGTCGGCGGGGATCAATCTCGGCTTGCTTGCGTCGGTCCAGATCGTCCACAGGACCAGCCCGACGAAGATGATGGCCTGCCCGCCGAAGAAGATCATCAACAGCCACCAAACTGCTTGAACAAAGAGCTCCCACATCGCGCCACTGGCATCGTCCCGGATGTGTCGGGGAAGCGTTTTCGGTGCGGCCGCTAGTGCTGGGCGTGCCGCGTGATGGCCGTGGCTCTTAGAAATAATCGGCCCAGCAAGGAGGTGGAACTCTTCGCCGGGCCTGACCAGGCGACCTCGGATTAGGAGATCACCAAGCTGGTAGCCCGTCTATCACACGCCGCCGCTTGCTTACCAGCCTCGCTGACGCTTCTGTCGTAACTGCCGCACCGGTTGACGTGAGCGCGGCCGATAAGCTGGATATTTAAGGAAGTGATCAGACACTGGTGCTCTCAAGCGGCAGCAGATTTTCAAAGCACATCAGCAGGCCGACAAAGATCGATCCGCGCACAGATGCGCTCGTTCGGCCTGCTCGCCATGACCATGGTGGGAGGCCGTCATTGCGGCCGGATGGATCCGCCAAGGCTCCGCAGCCTGGCGCCGGGCTTGCCTTCGTCGTCGCGGCGACACTCGCGCCGCGGCATTGGGCCGCCTGACTGGGGGGGCGAGGTGAGTTCATCCATCGTCGACGTCCGCGCTCCCCTGATCTGCGATCGGCAGTGGCGGCCGGTAGCCGGGCCGCCACCTGAGAACGGGTCAGGGCTTCGTGGCGGCCGGAAGCGTGTTCTTGTAGATCACGCCATCCTTCATGATGATGAGGAAATTCTTGTCCGGGTCGGCCACCAGGCTCAGGTCGACAAGGGGATCGCCGCCGACGAGAAGGAGGTCAGCGTAGGCGCCCGTCTCGACGACGCCGAGGCGGCCCGGATAAGGGTTGCGTTTTCCGGTCAGGAGCAGCAGCTCGCCGTTGTCGCCGGTGGCCATCTTCAGCGCCTCGGCGGGCGTATACCACTGGAGAAGGTTGACCAGGATGGCGCCCTGACGCTCTGCAAGCGGCGGCGCGAAGAGGATGTCCGTGCCCCAGGCGGTCTTGAAATTATACTTCCTCGCGAACTCGTAGACGTTCGACCCCTCACAGGCTCCATCGATTCCAGCTGTTGCTGTTGCATTCGAACAACATGAAACCAGTGAGTCGCCGCCGGCTCATCCGCTGCCGATGCGCGGCTGGCCTGCGGCGGCAAGGTCAAGGCGCACCAGGCGGGCCGTGCCAGAGTCTCCGCCACACCGCGCGAATTCATTGACTCTTTGGCATTTGTGGCTAGAACCACAGGCGCCTGAGAGGATCGAGCGCTTTGCGCATCATCGACGTGAACTCCGAACTGCTGCCGCTTCTGCCGCGGACCGATGGTCCGTTCGGCGGCATGGATGTCGCGTCCAAAGGCAAAACCACCAAAACCCCCTGACGCTTTTCCCCGGGCACTCCCGACGGGGAGAGGCCTGAACCGATCAGCCGCCGGGCACAGCCGGCGCGGGGGGCGGGTTAAAAGGAACAGTCAGAAAATGGCCTATCGTGTCGCCGTCGTCGGAGCCACCGGCAATGTTGGCCGTGAGATGCTCAACATCCTTGCGGAGCGCCGCTTCCCCGTTTCCGAGGTGGTTGCCCTCGCCTCGTCGCGCTCCACCGGGCAGGAAATCAGCTTCGGCGACAAGCGGCTCAAGGTGCAGAACCTCGAGCACTTCGATTTCTCCACCTGCGACTTCGCGCTGATGTCAGCAGGCTCTTCCGTCGCCAAGGAATGGGGCGAGAAGATCGGCGCACAGGGCTGCATCGTCGTCGATAATTCGAGCTTCTGGCGCTACCACTCGGATGTGCCGCTGATCGTGCCCGAGGTGAATGCTCATGTGCTCGACGCCTATATGGCGCGCAATGATCGCAAGAACATCATCGCCAACCCGAACTGCTCGACCGCGCAGCTCGTGGTGGCGCTGAAGCCGCTGCACGATTTCGCGACCATCAAGCGCGTTGTCGTTTCGACCTACCAGTCGGTTTCCGGCGCCGGCAAGGAAGGCGTCGACGAGCTGTGGACCCAGACCAAGGGCATCTTCGTCAACGACAGCGCCACTCCGCGCAAGTTCACCAAGCAGATCGCCTTCAACGTCATCCCGCATATCGACGTCTTCATGGACGACGGCTACACCAAGGAAGAGTGGAAGATGGTGGCCGAGACCAAGAAGATCCTCGACCCCAAGATCAAGCTCACCGCCACCTGCGTGCGCGTGCCGGTGTTCGTCGGCCACTCGGAAGCCGTCAACCTCGAATTCGACAGGCCGATCACCGCCGACGAGGCACGCGACATCCTGCGCGAGGCGCCGGGCATCTCGGTGATCGACAAGCGCGAGGCCGGCGGCTACGCGACCCCGATCGAAGCGGTGGGTGAATACGACACCTATGTTTCGCGCATTCGCGAGGACATGACGGTCGAGAACGGGCTGTCGCTGTGGGTCGTCTCGGACAACCTGCGCAAGGGCGCGGCGCTCAATACGGTGCAGATTCTCGAGACTCTGGTCGAGCGCAACCTCGTCCAGCGCAAGGCGGCCTGACCGGCCGGAGGCCCTTTTCGCGGCCGCGATTTCCGGGGATTTTCCAGAAATTGCGGCCGTGTATGCAAAAATCGACGAATGTGCGGAGCCTTTTTTCCGTTCACGCGTTGCGCGGTGGGCAAACAGTACTGGAAGCGGCTGCCACGGCAGGCGTGTTCGGGGATTTGGAATGTCGACTGCCGAGCAATGGGAGGCCGGGGGAGCTGGTTCCTCCGCCGCGGACCTGAACAGTCTGCTGGCGGCAATTGTCGAGTCGTCATCCGACGCCATCATCTCCAAGGACCTTAACGGTATCGTGACGTCCTGGAATTCCGGGGCGCAGCAGGTTTTCGGCTACACCGCAGCCGAAATGATCGGCCAGCCGATCATGCGGCTCATACCCGACGACAGGCAGGACGAGGAAACGAGCATCCTTTCGCGCATTCGGGCCGGCGAGCGCGTGGAACACTTCGATACGATCCGGTGGCGCAAGGACGGGACTCGAATCCCAATTTCGGTGACGGTCTCGCCCGTCCGTAATCGCAACGGCGACATCGTTGGGGCGTCCAAGATCGCCCGCGATATTTCCGAGCGGAAACGCCTTGAAGAGGCGCAGCGGGTGCTGAGCCGCGAGGTGAACCATCGCAGCAAGAATCTGCTCGCAGTGGTGCAGTCGATCATCCGCTATACGGTGAGCCACAGCCCCCAGCAGAATTTTGTGCGCCGCATCAACGAGCGGCTGCGAGCGCTGAGCGCCAATCAGGACCTCCTGATCGAATCGAGCTGGCGCGGCGCCGAGATGGCTGCGCTGATCCGCTCACAGCTTAGCCATGTCGAACACCTGCCGATCGAGCGAATCGAGACGCGGGGCGAGACCATCGTTCTGGTCCCGACGGCCGCCCAGGCGGTGGGCATGGCGCTGCACGAACTGGCGACGAATGCCGCCAAGTTCGGAGCCCTGTCGGAAGAGGCCGGGCAGGTTACGGTCGCCTGGCGGGTCGACCGGAGCGACAAGGGCAATACCCTCATCATCACCTGGAAGGAATCCGGCGGCCCGGCGGTGTCGGCGCCCGAATATGCCGGATTCGGAACGACGATCATTGAACGGATCACCGGCCAGTCGCTGGGCGGCAGGGTGACGACGATCTATGCCCCAAGCGGGCTGACGTGGGAGTTGCGGGCGCCGGCCGACGCGCTTCTCGTCGCGCCGCCGATGTCGGGCTAAAAGCGTGCGACTCAGACTTCCGGCCGGGTAAAATCGCCTGAGTCCGAATCCATGACCCACAGTTCGCCCGTGGAAATATCGAACCAGGCGCCGTGCACCGCGAGCTTTCCCTCGGCTTCGAGCGCCGTGATGTAGGGGAAGGTCCTCAGGTTCTGGATCGAGTGGCGAATGGAAAGCCGCTCGAGCATCGTGTGCCGCTCGTTCTCGGTGAGGATAGTGTATTTCGCGACTTCCTCGGTGACCGGGGCGAGCATGCTCATCCACTTGCCGATGAAATCGCCTTGCGCCAGCGGCGCACCCTGCCCCAGCGCCGCGCGGATGCCGCCGCAGCGGCCATGTCCCATCACCACGATGTCGGTGACGCCGACGCCGTTCACCGCGAACTCGATCGCCGCCGACGTGCCGTGCTGCCCGCCGTCGGGCTGGAAGGTCGGCACGAGATTGGCGACGTTGCGCAAAACGAAGAGCTCGCCCGGCCCGGAATTGAAGATGGTCTCAGGCGCCGCCCGGCTGTCACAGCAGGCGATGATCATGACCCGGGGGCTCTGACCGCCTGCCGCGAGGGTTTTGTAGCGGCCACTCTCGCGCGCATATCGATCGTCCATGAACGAGCGGTAGCCATCGAGCAGCGATGTCGGAAAACGATGCATGGCGAAGGAATTACCGGTAAGTAGGTTTCGTTACAACTGCCCGGGTGGGGCAGTCTGGGGGATATCTCTTATGCAAATCTACCGTTTCCTGACGGGAGAAGATGACTCGTCGTTCTGTCACAAGGTGACCAAGGCGCTCTCCGAAGGCTGGGCGCTGCATGGCACGCCAAGCTACGCGTATGACACGACATTGCAGAAAATGAGGTGCGGCCAGGCCGTCACCAAGATTGTCAGCGACCAGCCGTACGATCCGGAGCGAAAGCTCGTCGACTACGTCTGACGGCGACAACCGCCGCGCCGGTTACATCTCCACTGGGGGCCCCCTGCGACGGCAGGAATCCCGGTGGCGGTGGCCTGCGCCCTGCCCCGCCGCATAAACGGCTTCTGAACGGCCGGTTCAATGCCGGTTCGGGCAGGAAATCGTATCACCCTGTCAAACGGCGCCATCCGGCGCCGAGCTGACAGGGCACTGCCATGAAACTCCGCACGCTGCTTTTGCTGGTCGGCATCGCCGCCGTCGCCGTTCCCGCTGTTACGCCGGCCAGCCAGCCGGTGAACGTGAGGGTCACGGATCTTTCGCCGGCCGCCTCGCCCGTCCCCTCTGACTTCAACTGGTTGTTCGGCGATCTCTACCGGATGGGCGAATTGTCGATCGTGCTGCCGGCCGGGTTCACGACGCTCAGCGCCGAAATCGGCGGCTGACTGCCTCAGCGGCGCTCGAACACGCCGCTGAGCGCCGCATGCTGCAGCAGCATGATGGTCTTGGCATCGGTGATGCCGCCCGTTGCGATCATGCCGAACGCCGTCGTGAACGGCATTTCCAGAACCTCGATATCCTCGCCTTCATGCACGAGACCGCCGCCTTCGGAGACGCGGTGGCCCTCGTGGTAGAGCCCGATGAAGCACGCAAGCTTTTCGGTGAGCGAGCCGGGGCTCATATAGGCATCGAAGGCGTGGGTGACGGCTTCGACCCGGAAACCCGATTCTTCCTCGGCTTCGCGCCGGGCGCAGGTTTCGGGATCGTCGCCGTCGAGCAGGCCCGCGCAGACCTCGATGAGCGCCGGATCGTCGCCATTGAGATGCACCGGCAACCGGAACTGGCGGGCAAGGATCACCGTACCGCGATCCGGGTCGCACAGGAGGATCGCGGCGGCGTTGCCGTGGTCATAGACCTCGCGCAGCTGCTGCTGCCAATCCCCGCTGCGGCGGCGCACTGCGATCGTGTAGCGCGAGAGTCGGCCCCAGTCGTGGCTGAGCAGCGCCTCACCGTCGATCCGCACCCCGTCACCCACGTCGCATCCTCCAAAAGGCCATCATGGTGAATGGCATCTGAATGCCGGATTCACGCCCGCTACAAGCCCGCCTCTGTAAAGGATGCCTCCACACGGCGGAACCCTTCGAGGCGCCCGCCCGGGAAACGACAATGGACAGGATCGCCGCCGGCATAGCCATCGCGCTTTTCGCACTCGCCCTGTCGGGTGGTTTCCTGCGCGATGTGATGGCCGCAGAAACGGGCGCCGCGGCCACGCCTCCCACCGTGGTGTTCCACCCATCGACAGCTATCGGCCAGCGCAGCGGGAGGGTGCTGAGCCTGATTCTGGCGCTTGAAGCACTGCGGACCGCGCCCGCCAATATTGATCGGTCCAAAGTCTAGGCGCATTCGGCTTTGACCTGACGACTGTCCGCCGCTAGAAGTCTCGAACCATTCCAAAGGCGCGTCTGTTTTCCTCGTGAAATCAAGGGACGCGAGACGAGACGTCCATGGCTCAGCGCGCACGGCCGCTATCGCCGCATCTTGAAATCTACCGATTCACCCTGACGATGGCCATGTCCATCGCCCAGCGCATCACCGGCATCGCCAACTATGCCGGCACGCTGCTGCTGGTCATCTGGCTCGGCGCCGCGGCGCTTGGCGGGGATGCCTATGCGACAGTGAGCGGGCTATTTGGCAGCTGGCTCGGCCAGGTTGTGCTGTTCGGCTACTCCTGGAGCCTGTTCCACCACATGCTCGGCGGCATCCGCCACTTCGTGTGGGACAGCGGCCGCATGCTCGAGCCCGGCGAGCGCGAGACCATGGCGCGGCTGCAACTGCTCGGCTCGATCGTCCTGACCCTCGCGGCCTGGGCGCTTTACGTGTGGAGCCGCGGATGACCGACTTCAAGAAGATCGCCGATCCGAACACCCATTACGGCAACGGCCGCGCGGCGACGCGCGATTTCCGGCTGCAGCGCCTGACCGGCGCCATCAATATCGCCGGCCTCGCCTTCCTCATCTGGCTGGTGGTGAGCCTTGCCGGCGCCGACCGGGCGCAGTTCGTCACGACGATCGCCAACCCGTTCGTGGCCTTCGGTACGGCGGTGATGATCATCGTCGCGGTGATCCACATGCGGCTGGGCATGCGCGAAGTCATCGAGGACTACGTGCACGGCCGGACCAACCGGCTGGCGCTGCTCGCCAATGACATCTTCACGCTCGCCGTTGCGCTGCTCGCGCTCGGCGCGCTCCTCAAGCTCGTATTCTGGGGTTAGCCTTGGCCGCCTACGACATCATCGACCATGCCTTCGACGTCGTGGTGGTTGGCGCCGGTGGCGCCGGACTTCGCGCCACGCTCGGCATGGCCGAACAGGGCCTTTCCACCGCCTGTGTGACAAAGGTCTTCCCCACCCGCTCGCACACCGTGGCTGCGCAGGGTGGCATCGCCGCATCGTTGCAGAACATGGGACCCGACAGCTGGCAGTGGCACATGTACGACACCGTGAAGGGGTCGGACTGGCTGGGCGACAATGACGCGATGGAATACCTGGCCCGCGAGGCTCCAGCCGCCGTCTATGAGCTCGAGCACTACGGCGTGCCGTTCTCGCGCACCGACGCGGGCAAGATCTACCAGCGCCCGTTCGGCGGCCACATGACCGAATTCGGCGACGGCCCGCCGGTGCAGCGCACCTGCGCCGCCGCCGACCGTACCGGCCATGCGATCCTGCACACGCTTTACGGCCAGTCGCTGCGCCACAATGCGCAGTTCTTCATCGAATACTTTGCCATCGACCTGCTGACCGCCGAAGACGGCACCATCGAGGGCATCCTCGCCTGGAACCTCGCCGACGGCACGCTGCACCGCTTCCGCGCCAAGATGACGGTGCTGGCGACGGGCGGCTACGGCCGCTCTTATTTCTCGGCGACTTCGGCCCATACCTGCACCGGCGACGGCAACGGCATGGTGGCGCGCGCCGGCCTGCCGCTGCAGGACATGGAATTCGTGCAGTTCCACCCGACCGGCATCTACGGCGCGGGCTGCCTCATCACCGAGGGCGCGCGCGGCGAAGGCGGCTATCTCGTCAACTCCGAAGGCGAGCGGTTCATGGAGCGCTATGCGCCCAACGCCAAGGACCTTGCCTCGCGCGACGTGGTTTCGCGCTGCATGACGATGGAAATCCGCGAGGGCCGCGGCGTCGGCCCCAAGAAGGACCACATCTACCTGCACCTCGATCACCTTGACCCGAAGGTGCTGCATGAGCGCCTGCCGGGCATTTCGGAATCGGCCAAGATTTTCGCGGGCGTCGACCTGACGCGCGAGCCGATCCCCGTGCTGCCCACCGTGCACTACAACATGGGTGGCATTCCATCGAACTATCATGGCGAAGTGGTCGACCCGCGCCGCGGCGGCCCCGACGCCATCGTGCCGGGCCTGATGGCCGTGGGCGAAGCGGCCTGCGCCTCGGTGCACGGCGCCAACCGGCTGGGCTCGAACTCGCTGACCGACCTCGTGGTGTTCGGCCGCGCCGCCGCCATCAAGGCGGGCCAGGTGATCGACCGCAATGCCGCGATCCCCGAAGTAAACCGCCGCGCCGAAGACCGGATCGTTGCCCGCTTCGACGGCCGCCGCTACGCCGATGGCGCCGCGCCCACCGCGCAGGTGCGCGACAAGATGCAACGCATCATGCAGGAAGACGCGGCGGTGTTCCGCACCGGCGACACACTGCAGTCGGGCGTGCGCCGCATGAGCGAGCTGTGGCCTTCGCTCTCCGACCTCAAGGTCACCGACCGCTCGATGATCTGGAACTCCGATCTCGTCGAGACGCTGGAACTCGACAACCTCATGGCCTGCGCCATCACCACCGTGGTGAGCGCCGAGGCGCGCCAGGAAAGCCGCGGCGCGCATGCCCGCGAGGATTTCCCCAATCGCGACGACGAGACCTGGCGCAAGCACACGCTGAGCTGGGTCGACAACAAGACTGGCGCCGTGTCTCTCAACTACCGCCCCGTGCACACCGACCCGCTGACCACCGAAGCCGAAGGCGGGATCCCGCTGAAGAAGATCGCCCCCAAGGCCCGCGTCTACTGAG
>Ga0073904_10004495_pt1 | contig 10343 bp, 9 predicted proteins | sample KloWWTrecipitate_FD_66668 | JGI IMG/M metagenome (GOLD analysis project Ga0073904, IMG submission 66668) | Active sludge microbial communities from Klosterneuburg, Austria, studying microevolution and ecology of nitrifiers - Klosterneuburg... | ecosystem: Engineered > WWTP > Aerobic digester >... | reverse complement strand
TGATGCTCCATGCCGAGGTAGGGCGCCTCGGCCACCCAGTACTTGTCGCGCAGGAACGGGTATTCGCCGAAGCGCTTGCCCAGCACTTCGAGCATCTTCGGCGCCTTCTTCCACAGGACCCGCGCCTTTTCTTCGTGCTCGGGGAGCGCCCAGAAGATGATCTTCTCGTCGAGAGTACCGTCGATTCCCCGGTAGCTCTCCTCGATCGGGACGTACGGTGCGATGTTCACCGTCACCAGGTAGTTGTTGATCGGATAGGTGACCTGCCAGCGGCTGGTCGTCGTGCCGTCGGGGTTCTTCGTCTCGGAGAGCCGCCGGCCGTTGGTGAGGCCGACGAGATCGCCGGGCACGGTGAGGGCGATCGACATCCCCTCGTCGGGCTCGTCAGACGGATGGTCCTTGCACGGCCACCAGTCGTCGCCGCCGTCGCCCTGGCCGGTGACGCCGACCCAGGGCCGGCCGTCGCCGGTCGTCTTCCAGACGAAGCCGTCGTTCCAGGGCGGCCGGCGCGAGACCTTGGGCGTACCGCCGTAGTCGAGGGTGACAGCGTGGCGTTCGCCGGCCTTCCAGGGAGTGGGGAGCGCCACGGTCACCAGACCGTCTGCGTGCACGAAGGTCGCCGCGGCGTCGTCCACCGCGGCGCGCGCGACTTTCAGCCGGCCATCGAGCTGGATCTCGAAACGGTCGAGCGCGGCGATGGCGACGACCGTGGCGCGGTTGGTGCCGCGGATCGACTTCGTCGCCGGGTCGACCGCCACCTCGAGGTCGTAGCGCCGCACGTCGTAGGCCGCCTGCCGCGGCCGCAGCGGCCCGCCGGAGTCGAGGTCGTCGGTCGAGAAGTACCAGCGCAGGAAGAGGCCAGCACCAACCAGCAGCAGGACGAAGGCGGCGAAGCCGTAAAGCGTCCAGCGCAGCCAGCGGGGGAGGGGGCGGCGGTTGGCGAACATGGCGCGAGTCTATTCAATGTCCTGCGCGGGGGTAGCGCGCCCCCCCGCCACCGCAGCCGGCCGCAGCGGGCCGGCGGAGCAGTTGATACGATGCGCCGCTCGCATGGACACCCGCCCCTTCCGCCTGCTGGTCTTCGACTGGGACGGCACCCTGATGGATTCGATCGGCACGATCGTCGACTGCACGCTGGCGGCGTTCGCGGCGCTCGACGACGTCGCCGCGGGCGACCCTCCCGCGCCCGAGCAGATCCGCGAGTGCGTCGGCCTCGGTCTGGTCGAGACCATGCAGCGGCACTTTCCGGACTGGGACGACGTGCTCTCGGCCCGCCTGGTCGACAATTACCGCCGCCTCTGGCGCGCCGACTACAAGGACCGGGTAGCGCTCTTCCCAGGCTCCTTCGCGGTCGTCGAGGGGCTGCACGCCGCCGGCTATCTGCTCGGGGTCGCGACGGCGAAGGGGCGCGCCGGACTCGAACGCGAGCTCGATGCCACCGGCCTCAGGCCGTTCTTCCACGCCACGCGCACCGTCGACGAGGCGCCCTCGAAGCCGGCGCCCGGCATGCTCCTCGGGCTCTTCGCCGAGCTCGGCGTCCGCGCTACCGAGGCGGTGATGATCGGCGACACCTCGTTCGACCTCGAGATGGCCGGCAACGCCGGTTGCGCCGGAGTCGGTGTGCTCTCGGGCGGCCAGCGCCTGGAGCACCTCGCGCCGCACCGCCCGCTTGCCGTCCTGCCGAGCGTCCGTGAGCTTCCGGCCTGGCTCGGCCGCTTCGGTCCGCTCGGCCGGCGCGCGGACCTGGTCCGCCCGAACGAGCCTGCATTGCAGCCATGACGGCGCGGGAGTAGAGTCCCGGTTCCACGCCAGACTGTTCTTCCAGGGAGGCCCAATGGATTCGAGATCCGCTCTACGCCGAGGTTTCACCGCCGCCATTTTCCTCTTCGCTGCCGCGACGGCGGTGTCTGCAGTCCAGGCGCCAGCCGAGCTCGAGCGCGCCCGCCAGCTCGTCGCCGCCGACCTCGCAGGGGGGGCGTCCGCGCTCGGCCTCACGGCCGCCGATGTCGCCGACTTCGCGGTCACCGATGTCGTTCCCAGCCGGCACAACGGCCTCACCCACGTCTATCTCCGGCAGCGGGTGAACGGCCTCGAGATCGTCGGTGCGGAGATGAATTTGAGCCTCAAGCGCAACGGCGAGACCTTCACCCGCGTCGGCGGCTTTGTCCCGAACGTCGCGTCGCGCGCCGCCGAGGCGGGCAGCGAGCCCGCGCTCTCGGTGGACGAGGCGATCGCGTCGGCGGCCTCCGCCCTCGGTCTGGCCGAGGTCTACCGCCTCGACCTCCTCGCCTCCCCCGGTGGCGTCGACCGCGCCGTGCTGATGGCCAACCCAGAGGTCTCGGAGCTGCCGATTCCGGCCCGCCTGCGCTACTACCGCCTCCCGGACACCGACACCCTGCACCTGGTCTGGAACCTGTCGATCAAGATGCCGCCCGCCACCGGCAGCTCCGACTGGTGGGATCTCGCGGTCGACGCCGCGACCGGCCGGATCGTCGGCCGCACCAACTGGAACGCCGACGCGACCTACAGCGTCTTCCCGCTGCCGCAGGAGTCGCCGGACGACGGTCCGGTGCGCACCAATCTGGTCGATCCGAACGACCCGACCGCGTCGCCCTTCGGCTGGCACGACACCAATGGCGTCGCCGGCCCCGAGTTCACCTTCACCCGCGGCAACAACGTCAACGCCTGCGTCGACGCTGATGCGAACAACGCCTGCGACGCCTTGAGCCAACCGGACGGCACCGCGGCGCTCGACTTCACCGGCGCCCTGGTACCGCTCGATCTCGCGACCCAGCAGCCTGCCGCCTACAAGCCGGCCGCCGTGGTGAACCTGTTCTACTGGAACAACATCATGCACGACGTGACCTACCAGTACGGGTTCGACGCGCCGGGCGGCAACTTCCAGGTGAACAACTACGGCAATGGTGGCACCGGCAACGACGCCGTCAACGCTGACGCCCAGGACGGCGCCGAGCTTGCGACACCGACCTTGAACAACGCCAACTTCGCGACGCCGCCGGAAGGCTCAGCGCCGCGGATGCAGATGTTCCGCTGGCAGGCTCCGGTGGGGCTCGTGCTCTCCGGCACCCTGACCGCCAACTACCCGGCGGGTGCCGCTGCCTTCGGTGCGACGACGTACAACCTGACCGACGACGTGGAGTTGGCGGTCGACGCCGACGGCGCGACGCCGAACGACGCTTGCTGCGGCGCTGGGAACACGGTGTGCAGCGATCCGGGCTGGGTGGCGGTCTCCGGCAAGATTGCCATCGTCCGGCGTGGTATCTGTGAGTTCGGCACCAAGGCGAAGAACATGGCGAACGCCGGCGCGGTCGGCATGATCCTGGTGAACAACGCCAGCGAAGGGGTGATCGCCATGGGCGCCGGAGTCAACGGCGCTTCGGTGCCGCTCACCTTCCCCGCCGTCTCTGTCGGTCTCAGCAACGGCAACAACATCATCGGCGCGCTGCCGGGGGTCGTGGCGACGATGAACTCGGGGACGACGGTCGGTCCCGACCGCGACAGCGACCTCGACGCCGGCGTCATCGCGCACGAATACGGCCACGGCGTCTCCAACCGCCTCACCGGCGGGCCGGCGAACACCAGCTGTCTTGGCAACGTGGAACAGATGGGCGAGGGCTGGAGCGACTGGCAGACCCTCTTCCTGCACGCCTCGCCGAGCGACACCGCGCTCACCCAGCGCACCGTCGGGGCCTACGTCAGCTTCGAGCTGGCCAACGTCCCCGGCTTCATCGGCATCCGCCGGTATCCCTACACCACCGACAACGTCGCCAACCCGCTGACCTACGGTGGCGTGGCTGACACCTTGAACACGCAGCCGCACGGCATCGGAACGATCTGGGCCACGATGGTCTGGGAGGCCTACTGGAACATCGTCGGCCTCGACGGCTACGACCCGGACGTCTACTTCGGCACCGGCGGCAACAATGTGACCTACCAGCTGGTCATGGACGGCATGAAGCTCCAGCCCTGCTCGCCCAGCTTCGTCTCGGGGCGCGACGCCATCCTCGCCGCCGACGTCGCCGACTACGACGGCGACCATGAGTGCGCGCTCTGGACGGCGTTCGCGGAGCGCGGGCTGGGCACCGCAGCATCGACCGGTGCTTCGTCGAACGACCGCGTCGTGACGGAGAGCTTCCTGCTCCCCGCCTCGTGCAACAGCACCTACATCTTCTCGTCGAGCTTCGGCCACGGCGACTTCTCGCACTGGAGTGCGTCGGTTCCGTAAACGGCGGGCCGCGAGACGCCGCACAAACCAAGGGCCGCCCGGGTGGGCGGCCCTTTTTTCATCCTCCGGCGTTCGCCGTTGAGGCTATTTCGCGCCGCCGCCGCAGCACTCGCTGCCGCAGCAACTCGCCGCTGCCTTCGACTCCGCGCCGGCCGTCGCCGGAGCCTTGCCCGACCGGGCGCGATAGGTCACCGAACGGACGATCCCCTGCACCTCGGCGAGCGTCGTGCCGGTGCGCGTGAGCAGCGCCTCGACCTCTTCGGGCACGGTCGCGAGGATGCTCTCCAGATAGTCGACGTCGCGCAGGATCTCGATATCGCCGAGACCCGCCTCGGCGAGGCCGGAGAAGTAGGAGGCCCGCTGCTCGGCGCCCGAGATGCAGCCGACATAGCCCAGGAGATCGGCGGCGAGCGCCGCGGGCAGCGGCCGCTCGAGAATGATGTCGGAGACCACCAGGCGGCCGCCGGCTTTCAGCACCCGGGCGATCTCGCGGAAGACCGCCGGCTTGTCGGGCACCAGGTTGATCACGCAGTTGCTGGTCACGGCGTCGACCGAGGCGTCGGCGACCGGCAGCGCTTCCAGCCGCCCGGAGCGGAACTCCACCTGGGAGAAGCCCATGCGCACGGCGCCGGCGCGTGCCTTGGCGAGCATTTCGGGGGTCATGTCGACGCCGATGACGCGGCCTTCCGGCCCGACGCGGCGGGCGGCCAGGAAGGCGTCGATGCCGGCGCCGGAGCCCAGGTCGAGCACCGTTTCGCCCGGCTGCGGCGCGAGATAGCCGATCGGCGCGCCGCAGCCGAGGCCGAGGTTGGCCTCGTCGGGGAGGAGGGCGAGCTCCGCGGCGTCGTAGCCGATCCCGGTTGCCACTGCCGTCTCGCAGCCGGCACCGACGCCGCAGCCGCAGCCGGAGATCTCGCCGGCGGCGATCTGTCCGTAGCGCTGGCGCACTGCACCGACCTTCTCTTCGTGGTTCGGGTTTGCGGAAGTCATTTCTGGGTCTTTCCTTTCCGGGCGCCCGGGAGCGCCGCGAGCGGGCTGTTCGGCGGGCAGCAGGCGCCCCCCTGGCAGCAGTTGTCGTAGAGGTAGGCGAGCAGCTCTTCCATCGCACCGTAGTTCGTTGTGTAGCGGATCGAACGGCCCTCGCGGCGCGACAGAACGAGTCCGGCGCGTTCGAGCTGGGCGAGGTGGAACGACAGCGTCGGCGCCGGAACCGCCAGCGCCGCGGCAATCTCGCCGGCCGCGAGCCCCGCCGGCCCCTGCTGGACGAGCTTGCGGAAGAGGGCGAGACGGGTCTCCTGGGCGAGGGCGGCGAGACGTTCGAGGGCGGCTATTGCTTCCATGCTTTTAAAATTATCGAAAGATTAGTCCGATGTCAACTCCCCTTCGGGGCGGTATCATCAGACCCCTTGCCGCGCTTTCTCTTCTTCGCCGCCCCACTCCTCCTGCTCATCTTCGCCCTGGGTTCAGCGGCGCTCGCGCTCCTCGGCCTCGCCCCCGACCTCGCGCCGCTCGCCGCGCGCGGCATCGCCCGGCCGGAGGGGCTACCTGCGACGCTGCGCCTGGCCACCTGGGCGTTCGAGGCCGTCGCCCTGCTCGCCCTCTTCCTCCTGCTCTGGGGACGGACGCGGCGCTGGTGGCTCGACGGCCTTGCCGCCGGCGCCTCCGCCTGGACCTTTCGCGGGCCGCTCCTGGTGCTTGCCGTCGCCGGACTCACCCGCTTGCCGGTCGCTCCGTTCTGGCAGCTCGCCCGCGGCGCCCTGGTGATCGATCTCGTCGCGGCGCTGGCGCTCGCGCTGCTGGCCCGCTCGACGCTCGGCGACGAACGATGACCGCGCCGACGATCGCCGCCGTCGGCTCGGCCTTTCCGCGCCACTACTACGATCAGGAGACGTTGCTCGCGGCGCTGCGCGGCTACTGGGAGCAGCGCTACTTCAACCTCGACCGGATCGAGCAGCTGCACAAGAACGTCCTGGTCGGCGGACGGCACCTCGCGCTGCCCATCGAGGAGTATCCCGGACTCACGACCTTCGGCCAGTCGAACAGCGCCTGGATCCGCGTCGCCGAGGAGATCGGCGGGGAGGCGGTTGTTGCCGCTCTCGGCAAGTGCGGCCTGCCGCTGACCGATATCGACGCGCTCTTCTTCGTCACCGTCACCGGTATCGCAGCGCCGTCGATCGACGCCCGGCTGATCAATCGCCTCGGCCTGAGGAGTGACCTCAAGCGGATTCCCATCTTCGGTCTCGGTTGCGTCGCCGGCGCCGCCGGCATCGCTCGTGCCGCCGACTACGTGCGCGGCTTTCCCGACCAGGTCGCGGTGCTGCTTTCGGTCGAGCTCTGCTCGCTTACCCTGCAGCGCCAGGACCTGTCGATCCCCAATCTCATCGCCACGGGCCTCTTCGGCGACGGCGCCGCGGCAGCCGTGGTCGTGGGCGCCGAGCGCGCGAGAGCGCTCGCTGCGGCGAGGCAGGCGAGCCCCGGCGGCGCTCTGCCCGGCCCCGCGGTCGTCGCCACGCGCTCGATCTTCTATCCCCACACGGAACGGGTGATGGGCTGGGACGTCTCCGAGAGCGGTTTCCAGCTCGTCCTCTCCGCCGAGGTGCCGAAAGTCGTTGAGGGGCATCTGCGGGCCGATGTCGACGCCTTCCTCGCCGAGCGCGGGCTCACCCGCGGCGACATCGCCTCCTGGGTCTGCCATCCCGGCGGGCCGAAGGTGCTCGAGGCGATGGAGCAGGCCCTCGAAACGCCGCCGGGCGCCCTCGAGCTCACCTGGAAGAGCCTGCGCGAGGTGGGCAACCTCTCGTCGACCTCGGTGCTGCTGGTGCTCGAAGCGACGCTCGCCGGCGCGCGGCCGCCGGCTGGCAGTCTCGGCATGCTCCTCGCCCTGGGCCCCGGCTTTTGCAGCGAGCTCGTCCTGCTGCGATGGTAGGTTTCCGCGCGTGAAGCTCGCTCCCGGAACCCTCTTCTTCTTCCTCCTGGTGGGCCTCGTGGCGGTCGAGCGCACCCTCGAGATGGCTCTCTCGCTGAGAAACGCCCGGCGCGCCTTCGCCAGGGGCGCCGTCGAGGCCGAGTCGCGCGCCTTCTACCTCCTCATAGTCCTGGCGCACGTCGCCTTCCTCGCCGCCGGCCCGCTCGAGGTCCTGCTGGCGAGCCGCCCGTTCATTCCCCCGGTCGCCATCGTCGCCACCTGGCTCGTGGTGCTGACGATGGCGCTGCGCTACTGGGCGATCCTCACCCTGGGCGAGCGCTGGAACACCCGGGTGATCGTGATCCCGGGCCTGCCGCCGGTGGCCTCGGGCCCCTATCGCTTCGTGCGCCATCCGAACTACGTCGCGGTGGCGATCGAGGTCGCCGTCCTGCCGCTGGTGCACTGCGCCTGGGTGACGGCGCTCGTCGCGACTGCGGCCAACGCCGTGCTGCTCGCGGCGCGCATCCGCCACGAGGAGCAGGCGCTCGAGTCGGCGGGGGAGTACCGCAAGACGCTCGCCGGTCGCGCCCGCCTCCTGCCGTGGGGCGACGCATGACCGCCGCCGAGATCGAAGCCGGCATCGTCGCGGTGGCGCGCGAGCATCTCGGTTTCTGCGGTGAGTTCGATCCCCGGCTGCGCCTGGTGGAGGACCTGGGCTTCGACTCGCTCAAGCTCCTCACCCTCGCCGCCGAGGTCGAGAACCACTTCCGCGTCACCCTCGAACCGGACGAAGAGGCGGGGATCACCACACTTGGCGACCTGGTGGCGCTGCTCCAGGCGAAACTCGCCGTCGGCCGGCATTCCAACTGAAGCGCCAACGGAAGCGCCGACCGAAGCGCCAGCCCGCGATGCACCTCGACACGTTGCAGCATCTTCTCCAACGCGCCAGGGACTTTCCCCTGGCCGGTCTGCGCCTGGTCGACCGCGCCGAGCGCGAGACCTTTCACTCCTGGGCGGCCATCGCCGAGCGCAGCACCTTCGTCGCCGGCGCACTGGCGGAGATCGGTATCCGGCCCGGCGAGCGTGTCGGGCTGATCTATCCGACCTCGGCGGAGTTCTTCGACGCCTTCTTCGGCACCCTGCTCGCCGGCGCCGTGCCGGTGCCGCTCTATCCGCCGGTGCGTCTCGGCCGCCTGGCCGAGTACCACCAACGCACGGCGGCGATGCTCACCGCCGCCGGCGCGCGTCTGCTGCTCGCCGACGCCCGGGTGCGCGCCCTGCTCGGCGAGACGCTGGCGGCAGCCAAGCTCGCGCTGGGTGGCCGCACCCTCGCCGAGCTGCCGCGCCGCGCCGAGCTGGCGAGCGACGGCGCGCCGGGAGACCTGGCCATGGTGCAGTTCTCCTCCGGCACGACGGTCGAACCGAAGCCGGTGGCGCTCACCCAGGCGGCGGTCCTCGCCCAGGTGCGGGCGCTGAACGGGCTCTGGCCGGTGGGTGAACGCGGTCCGGGCGAGGTCACCGGCGTCTCGTGGCTGCCGCTCTACCACGACATGGGGCTCATCGGCTGTGTCTTCCCGGCGCTCGAGCGCCCATCGGTGCTGACGCTCGTGCCACCGGAGGCTTTCGTGGCGCGGCCCGCTCTCTGGCTGCGCGCCCTCGGCCGCCACCGCGGAACGATTTCGCCGGCGCCGAATTTCGCCTACGCTCTCGCCACCGAGCGCGTCCGCGACGAGGAGATGGACGGCATCGACCTCTCCGCCTGGCGCTTCGCGCTCTGCGGCGCGGAGACCGTCGTGCCGGAGGTCTTGCGCGCCTTCGCCGCGCGCTTCGCCCGCTGGGGCTTCCGCGCCGAGGCGTTGAAACCGGTTTACGGCCTGTCGGAAGCGGCGCTGGCGGTGACCTTCGCCGACCTCGAGCGCCCTTACGTCGTCGGCGCCTTCGATCGTGGCGCGCTCGCCGATCGCGGCGAGGCGATCGCCGCGGCGGCGCTGCCGGCCGGGGGCGCCGGCGAGCGCCCGGTCGAAATCGTCTCGGTCGGCCGGCCGCTCGCCGGCTTCCGCCTCGAGCTCCGCGACGAGCGCGGTGCGGTCGTGACGGAAAACCGCGTCGGGCGCCTGTTCGTCGCCGGACCGTCGCTGATGCGCGGCTATCTCGACCAGCCGGCGGCGACGGCCGCAACCCTGAAGGACGGTTGGCTCGACACCGGCGACCTCGGCTTCCTGCACCACGGCGAGCTCTTCCTCACCGGTCGCGCCAAGGAGATCCTCGTGGTGCGCGGGCGCAACTACGCGCCGGCCGACCTCGAACTCGCGGTCGCCCATCTCCCCGACGTGCGGCAGGGCTGCGTCGCCGCGGCGAGCCATCTGCCGCCGGGCCGCGAGACCGAGGCCGTCGTCCTCTTCGTCGAGCACGGCAAGGGCGTTCCGGCGGAGCGCTTCGCGGCGCTGCGTTCGCGGGCGCGCGAAGCGGTCCTGGCGCGCGTCGGCCTGGCGGTCGATGCGGTCGAGGTGCTGGCCCCCGGAACCCTGCCGCGCACCTCGTCGGGCAAGATCCGGCGCGGCGAAGCGATGCAGCGCCATCTCACCGGGACGCTGACGCCGCCCTCGCCGACGGGGCCGCTGCGTCTGGTCGGCGCGCTGGTCCGTTCGCGGCTGGCGCATTGGCAGGCAGGCAAGGCAGGCAAGGCAGGGAGGACCGAGCGATGAAGCGTGGCGAGATCGTGATCCGGCGCGGCGAGATAACGGATATCCCCTGGCTCCCGCCGATCGAGCGCGCGGCGACCGGCCGCTTCCGCGGCCATCCCGCCTTCGAACCGTTCTGGCGGCAGAACTTCTCCGAAGAGCTCTTTGCCGGACATGTGCGCGACCGCACGCTCTGGGTGGTGACGCTCGACGACTCGCCGCCGGTGGGGATGGCGTTCACCAGCGAGATCGATGGCATCGCCCATCTCGAGGAGATCGACGTCCACCCCGACGTCGCCGGCAAGGGGGTCGGCAGCGAGCTCCTCGAAGCGGTCTGCGCCATCGCCCGGGTGAGCGGCTACCCGGCGATCACCCTGGCGACGATCACCGACGTGCCGTGGAACGCCCCGTTCTACGCCAAGCGCGGCTTCCGCATCCTCGAGCCCCACGAGCTCACCCCCGGCCTCGTCGAGCTCCAGCGCCGCGAAGCCGCCGGCGGCTTCCCGATGCA
>Ga0073904_10004490_pt1 | contig 10347 bp, 9 predicted proteins | sample KloWWTrecipitate_FD_66668 | JGI IMG/M metagenome (GOLD analysis project Ga0073904, IMG submission 66668) | Active sludge microbial communities from Klosterneuburg, Austria, studying microevolution and ecology of nitrifiers - Klosterneuburg... | ecosystem: Engineered > WWTP > Aerobic digester >... | reverse complement strand
CGCCGCGCACTACCTCCCCGCCGATCGCGCGGAGCAGGCGCTGGCGATGCGCGCGCGGGCGGAGCTCGGGCGGCGCTACCGCGGCTACTGAGCGCCGGCAATTCTCGCCGCAAGGGCGCCGCGATTGACTAGGCTGCGCCCATGCCTCGCATTGTGTATGCTACACGCAAATCGGCGCTCGCCCTCGCGCAGTGCCGCGCGTTCGTCGCGCGGCTCGTGGCGGCCCACGCGGGCCTCGAGACCGACGAGCTCCAGGTGGTGACCACCGGCGACCGCGTCCAAGATCGCCCGCTCGCCGAGATCGGCGGCAAAGGCCTCTTCGTGAAGGAGATCGAGGAGGCCCTCCTCGCGGGTCGCGCCCACCTCGCCGTGCACTCCATCAAAGACGTGCCGGCCGTGGCGCAGCCCGGCCTCGTGCTCGCGTGCATCCCCGAGCGCGAGTCCCCATGGGACGCGCTCGTCGCGCCCCGGTTCTCGGATCTCGCGTCGCTGCCCAGCGGCGCGCGGGTGGGCACTGGCAGCCTCCGGCGGCTGGTCGAGCTCCGTCGTGCGCGACCCGACCTCGACATCGTGCCCCTCCGCGGGAACGTCGACACGCGCCTGCGCAAGGTCGACGCCGGTGAGTACGACGCGATCGTGCTCGCGCACGCGGGCCTGCGGCGCCTCGACCTCGGCCACCGCGCGACGTCGGTGCTGACGGCGGACGACTGCCTGCCTGCGGTGGGCCAGGGCGCCCTCGGCATCGAGTGCCGGTCCGACGACGACGCGACCCTCGCGCTGCTCGCGCCCCTGCACCACGCCGAGACGGCACGCGCCGTGTGCGCCGAGCGCGGCGTGCTGAAGGAGCTCGAGGGCGACTGCAAGACCCCCATCGGCGCTTTCGCGGTGCGCGAAGGCGACTCGCTCCGCGTGCGCGCGCTCATCGCGCGCACCGACGGCACCGACCGCCGCAGCGTCGACGAGCGCGTGCCCTACCCCACGACCGACGCGGCGGCCGAGCTCGCGGGACGTGAGGTAGGCGCCAAGCTGCGGCGCTGAGCGACCGTGAGGACGCACCGAGCCCGCCTCCGCGAGGACCGCGAAGAGCTGAGCTCCGTTCGATCTGGCGGCGGCAAAGGGGGATCTGACCAAGATCGCCGTGGATCGGTCGTGTGGCGCGGTGTTCCAGACGGGGCACGGAGGCAAGGGGGATACCAACCGTTCCTCGACGTCGGCGGAAAGTACTACGCAGTGCTCTCGACGCGCGAGGAGTCGGCTGGGGGTGGCGACGAGTACTCCCGCGAGGAGCTCGAGGTCACGACGCGCGTGCGACTCCTCACGCACGTCGCGATGACCGGCGCGAAGTGAGCTCTTGCACGCTCTCCGCCGCCCTTCGGTCTCGCGGGGCCCGTGGGCGTGGGCGCGGCGGCCCGCCGCGTCGTGGCCGGCTCCGGCCACCAGACGCCCATGAGGCCGACCCTCGACAATCCTTGAAGTCCCTGGAGGGGATCAGATGCGCTGCGGTGGCGCTCAGATTCCGTTCTTGCACATGCCGATGAGGGCGTCCCACTTGGCCTTCATCTCTTCGCGCACATTCGAGGCGTAGTTCTCGGGCCACCACATGCTGGTGCCTTCCGGGGGCGAGGCGGTCACCGGAGTTTGGCCAGAGATTCGTGAGTACGACACGCAAGCTGCGCCACCGACACATTGAAATCGGTAATACCCATTTCGTCTGCCGATCGACACGTTTCGGAGGTTGAGCGAAGCCTTCCACCGCGGTTCGGTGCTCTGCGTCTGATAGGTCTCGTTCTCGAACGAGCACCCCGCCACGCGCCATGGCGAGCCGGCCGGGCGCGACGTTCCCATCAGGTGGGCGGAGAGCCCTTGCGACGTCTGCATGCTAGCGGGGGGTGCCAAGGCCGACGGGCCCACGCCCGCGGGCGCGATGCTCGGAGCTGGACCCACGCCGGGGGTGAGCGGGATCGCCAATTGGGGATTGCCGCCTCCGGCCCCTACGCCCGCCGGCTTCACGTCGAGCAGCACCGTCGCATCAATCGCATAGGCGCGAAGGTAGTCGTACGTGACCTTCACGTAACCGCCGTTGCCCGCCCCCGTTCCCCAGCTATTTTTCAGCTCGAACGTGCCGCCGTTTCGACGGTCGTAGCCCACGATCACCATGGCGTGCCCCCCGTACGAGCCCATCGGGGCACCATCGTCGCCGAGGGATACGTCCACCACGTCACGAGAAGCGAGCGAGCCTGCGACACGGATGGCGATGATGACCTCTCGTCCCGAACCGACCCACGCTTCGATGAGGCGAGGGTTGTTCGCGACCATGCCGGCGTCGGTGGCGAGATCGGGGCGTCGAAGGCGGCGAACGAAGCGCCCGGGCACGGGGCCCCATCGCGCGTTCTGCGCGGCGCTGGGAGGGCGCGTCGTGGCGGGCATTTGGCTCTGGATGCCGCTCGCGGGGCACGCCATCTGTGTCGACGTGAGGTATGGCCACTCGCTCTCACGCGGGACTCCGCCGGAGGCCATGGCGTTCACGATGTGGAGCGTGTTCGAGCCGTTCATGCAGGGGTGACCACCGTGCGACGTGCTCGTTTGATACCAAATGTCTTGCTCGCTGAAGTCGACTGCGGGCACCATGCTCGGATAGGCCGCTTCGACCGCGGCGGTCACCGCGAACGCGACGCAGGTGCCGCGATCGCCCTGGTCTTTGACAGGCGTTTGGCGCCCTTTTACCGAATAGCTCAGCGGCGGTGCAACACCCGTCTGGCCATTCACGTACCCGTCGAAGCGCGCGATCGAATCCGGGATCTGCGCCGGTACGACCTCTCCCGGGACGGGCGCGTCCTCGTCGTCGAGCATCCGCGGACCGCCAGCGGTGACCATCATGGCGCGGCCCCGAGGCCCCGCCACGACCTGCGCGCGAAACGTCGCGAGCGGCACGGTGGCCTTTCCAGTACGAACGCGCTGCAGGAGCGCCCCCGTGACCGGCGCTTGGCGGAGCGCGACGCCGGGGAGCAGGAAGCGTGCGGGAGTCGGGGTTGGCGGGGCAGGCCGCGGTACGGGTGCCGGCGCGACGCCAGGGATCTGGGGCGCCGGAACCTGCGCGTAAGCGGCAGAGGCCACCGCGAGCCCTGCGAAGAGCAACGCGATCGCGCTCGGACGTTTCACCTTATGCATTCTACACCCACCCTCTCGTGAGACTCTTTGATCGGTCCCGAGCGCATCGAGCCGGCCTCCACGATTGGCGACGCGGGGCTGCCCCACGACGGCGCGCAACGGTTGACGCTCGCTAGCGTCCCACCAAATGGCTCTGAATGTCGACCTCTTGGGTGCGTTCGAGCGCTCTCGCGGGAGACGAGACCCCGCGAGCGCGGACGGCGTCCCCGAGCAGGGCGTGGTGACGCGCCGGCGCTACCGCTGCCGCTGGTGGAGCGACACCGTCCTCATCGTCAGGCCGCGGGGCCGGCCGTACAAGACCTTCCTCGATCGGGCCACGTCCGGGGACGCCGCGGACGACTTTTCGTGAACGCGCTGCCCGGCGTCGCCGAGCTCCGCGGGCTCGGCGCTTCCGCGGCGTACGGGTGGAGGCGGAGCGCCGTCACACGACGCACCTCGAAGGGCGCGGTGAGGACCCACTGCCTCATGGCGGTGTCGGGGAGGACGTGATCGCACTGGTGGCAGGTCGCGTCCCACATGCGCCAGAGTCGAACGCGAGCGAATACCTACTCAGAGCGACTACCGAAACTCCCAAAATGTCGCATTCGGTCGTATAGAAGCGCGCGACGAATGCCGAGGAGGCGCGCTGCGAGCGCTCGATTCCCCTTGGCGACCTCCAGCGCTCGCTCGATCAGCTTTCGCTCGAGCCGCTCGAGATTGGCGCGCAGGTCGAGGTCTTCCGGCGCCTGCGGAGGCAGCGCGCCGGGAACGGCAGGGGCAGGCGACGGCGACTCCTCCGGGAGACGGAGATCGTCCGCGTCGAGCACCTCGGAGGAGGCGAGCACTAGAGAGCTCTCCAAGACGTGCTTGAGCTGCCTGACGTTCCCGGGCCAGGAATAGGCGAGCAATCGGTCCATCGCGCTCTCCGACAGGGCTCTCCGTGGGCCGCTCCAGCGTCGTAGGAAAGAATCGACGAGCAGCGGCACGTCTTGGAGACGTTCGCGCAGAGGAGGGACGTGAATGGTGACCACCCCCAGCCGATAGTAGAGGTCTTCGCGCATGGTGCTGCCCTCGGACTTGGGCGCGACCGGCCTAGATGTCGCCGCGACGATCCGCGCGCGCGAGACAATCGATGTGGAGTCCCCCACTCGCTCGAAGCGGCCATCCTCCAGCACCCTGAGCAGCTTGGTCTGCAGCGACGGCGGAAGGTCTCCGATCTCGTCCAAGAAGAGTGTGCCTTCGGAGGCCAGCTCGAAGCGACCCGCGCGGCGCGTGCTCGCCCCGGTGAAGGCCCCTCGCTCGTGCCCGAAGAGCTCGCTCTCTACGAGGGAAGGCGGCAGCGCCGCGACGTTCACGGCGACGAACGCACCCGACCGCGAGCCGTGCTCGTGAATGGCCCTCGCGACCAGCTCCTTGCCAACGCCGCTCTCGCCCGTCACGAGAACCGGCGCATCGCCTCCCGCTGCCCGACCAATGGTCTTCCAAACCTCCAACATTCCCGGGCTCGAGCCGACGAAGGCGCTCTCCGACGTGGGCGCCTCGAGTTTCCTGCCCACGCGCGGAGCCCGCACCGCACGGGCGACCAGCGCGAGCAGCGCGTCCAGATCGAACGGCTTGGTCACGTAGTCGAACGCTCCGAGCTTCATCGCGCGGATCGTGCGATCGCTGTCGCCATAGGCTGTCGCGATGACCACGGGCAGCTGAGGAAACTCCGCGCGAAGGACCGCGAGCAGCTCGATGCCGTCCCCGTCCTTCAATCGTACGTCCAGGAACACGAGCTCCGGCTTGTCCGCGGCGATGCGCTCACGCGCGCCCGCGACTCCGGGGAGCGAGCTTGCGCCGTACCCTGCGTCCTCGAAGGCCGCTACCAGCGCCTCACGGATGGTCTGATCGTCATCGATTACCAGAATCTGTGGCGTGATCATGCCGAGTCCTCGGGAAGAGACAAGACGAAGCAGGCGCCGTCGACTCGACGCTCGAAGCGGAGATCCCCCCCGTGCGCGCGAGCGGTGGCCCTGGACAGCACGAGACCGAGGCCCGTCCCTTCGGCCTTCTGGGTGAAGAACGGCTCGAAGAGGCATGGCTCGGCCTGTTGGTCGACTCCCGGGCCCCAATCCCGGATCGACACGCGCGCTCCGGCGGAGCCCTGCTCCACCGCGACCTCGACACGGGCGCCCCGCGGGCTCGCTTCGACGGCGTTCCGCATCAAGTTCTCGAGAGCTCGCCCGATGTCGTCGGCGTTCACGACGGCTCGCCCCTGACCGGTCACGTCGAGGGTGACTCCAACCAAGCGCGCAGCAGGCCGCAAGAGCTCCGCGCGAGCTTCGGCGAGCGCGACCAGGTCCACGCCGGAACGCGAAGTGGGCTCCTTCTCTGCATTGAATACTCCTTCGTCGAGGCCAGAAGCAAGTCCCGAGCCGGAGCGACGGGCGCCGGGTTCCGGCCTCCAGAGTCGGGGGCGGCGCTTTGGCTGTACGAAATGCGTACGGGGCTGTCCGCTCGTCGTACGCGAGGAGCGGACACTCGCCCCCGCTCGCGCTCATGCTCGCGCTCATGCTCGCGAGTCGGGAGGCGCGCGCGGCTCGCCCGATCGAGCTCACGGTGAGCGTGAACGACGACCTACCGGGCAGCGGCTACTCCGAGATCACGCCGGAAAACAGGGCGAGCCGCTACGTCGACTCCTGCCGCAGCACCTAGCCCCTCGCTCCCTTGTGGCGAAAGGCCGAGCCGCGCGACTTCTCGAAGGGATCACGCTTCCAGGAGACTAGCTAGTCCCCTGGAGTCGTGGTTCGTGTCAGAAGTCCGGTCTTCGGTGTCATCCCGAGGAGCGATGGGGTGCCCCGTTTTCGGCGGCGGCGGGCCCGTCCTCAACTCGGTCGTCGTTCCGCGCGGTGGAGGCGGCGCTTTGCGCTCAGGGGACAGTGGTTTCGGGTGTGACCGCGCGAGAACGCCGACCTTGTGGCGAAAGGCCGAGCCGGGCGACTTCTGGAAGGGATCACGCTTCCAGGGGACTAGGGATCGTACGCGCAGCGGAAGCCGGTCTTGCCGTATTGCGTGGGCAGGGTGAACTGGTTCGCGCTCGCGTAGCCCTCGCGGCGGAACGGTTGCACGTGATCGACCTCGAAGGTGTGGTGCCCCTCGTAGCTCCCGCCTTGCCACACGCTGCGGCCCATGCCGCTCGCGACGCGGAGGACGCCGTTCTCTGGGGCCCCGCCGTCCGGTGGGTTGTAGACGCACGACGCCGAGGTGACGTCGCCCGGGCCGCGGGGCCCGAAGTCACAGAAGATGCCAGTGCCGGGCTCGGCCTCGGTCATCTCCATGAGGTTCGCGCCGATGTCCATCCAGCCCTCGTCGGCGGCCGTGCGCAGCGAGGTGAGATCGAGCGGGAAGCGGCCTGGCGACGCGATGTACCCGGCGACATCCGCGCCGTTGCCATAGGCGTTCGTGCTGCCAGCGACGTGGCGATAGAAGTACTGGCCCTGATCCGGGACCTTGTTGGGGATGGCGTTCCCCCAGTTGACCGTCTGCTCGTAGTCCACGACTCCGCGGGTGGGGTAGCGGGTCTCGCCCCACGGGTAGCTCTGCGCCCCCCAGAGGGCCACGTACTCCGCCCGCGTCGGCAGGCGCCCGCCGTCCCACGCGCAGAACGCCGCGTAGATCCAGTTGGGCGCGCAGTTCATCGGCTTCTCGTCGTACTGGGCCTGCGTGAAGCGGCGCGCCGGGAAGCTCGCGCCATACAGGGCCTGGAGCGTCGCGCGCGGCTGCCAGTAGGTCGCGTGACCGTAAGCGTCGGGCCCGTTGTAGCAACCCTGCGCCATGCTCGGCGTGCGCTTGTCCATGACGCCCGCGCCGAGCTGGATCGCGAGGTTCATCGGGCCCGAGGTGGCCGCCGCCGGGAGCAGGTCTCGCACGTTCGTGGGCAGCTGGCGCTCGAGGCGCGCACCGATCGCCGTGGCCCCCGCGATCTCCGCCGCCGCCCAGGCGCGGAGGTTCGGCCCCACCGCGGTGATGAACTGGCGCACGCGGCCCGAGGTGACCTCGTACTTGCCGACGCGGATGCCCACACCAGGCACCGGGAGCGACCGGCAGCAGCTCTCGTGCACGCGCGCAGCCAGGTGAGACTCCTTGAGGCCGCAGGTGGTGATGCCCGACGTGGCCGCCGTCGCGCACGACTGGCCGCCGATGCACACGGCGCCGTAGCAGACGGACGAGGCGCAGTCGGAGTCCGCACCGCAAGCCAGCGCGTCGTCACACCGCGGCGCCGCCGTGCCGAGGTCCGGGTCGACGCTCCCGCCGCAGTCGATGTCGCTCTCGTCGCCGTCTTTCCGGCCGGCCTTCCGCGGCTCGCACACGAGGGCGGTGCAGAAGCCGCTGTCGCAGTCGCCGGCCACTTTGCACGCCTTCGCAGACACGCACTTCTTGGCGGGGTTGCCGAGGGTATCGGCCATCGTGCCGCCGCAGTCGATGTCGGTCTCGCCGAGCGAGGGGGAGAGCTTGCCGTCGACCCGGGTGGGGGCGCCGCACACTCCGGCCGCGCAGACGGCCGCCTCGCAGTCGGTCGCGTCGACGCAGCCGCCACCTTGCGGGCACACCGCCGTGGCCTTGTAGGAGCCGCCGCAGTCGACGCCGGTCTCGCCTGCGTTCCTGCGCCCGTCCCGGTGGGCCGCGTCGGTGACGGGGACACAGACGCGCGCCTCGCACACGTCGCTCGTGCAGTCGAGATCGGCCTGGCAGGGCGCGGCGTCGGCGCAGAGCGTGGGCAGCCCGACGCCGCAGGTCTTCGTCCCCGGAGGCGCGCACTTGTTCAGGAAGCAGACGCCGCTCGTGCACTCGGGGCCAGCCGCGCAGGTCGCGCCGTCGCACTTCTTGCACTTGGTTCCGCCGCAGTCGATGCCCTCTTCGTCGCCGTCGTTCTTGGCGTTCGTGCACGTGGCAGGGGCGCAGACGAGCGCGCTGCAGTTGCGGCTCACGCAGTCGCCGTCGACCTTGCACCCGAGACCGTCGGCGCACTTCTTCGCCTCGGCCGCGCCGCACTTGTCCGGCGCCGCGTCGGGCTTGGAGGCGTCGGGCGGCGTGGAGGTGTCCGCGCTCGCATCGACAGGGGGCGGGGTCGCGTCGGGCGAGGTCGACGACGAGCTCGAAGACGACGGCACTGGAGCCGCGTCGCTCACGGGGTCGACCGGAGGATCGGCGGGCGAGTCACCGCAGGCCACGAACAGGAACGCGCCGGCGAGGGCCACGAGCGTCAAGGAAACCGTGTTTCTCATTCGCGATCCTCGGGGGATGAGCGTGGTCAATGGCAGGCGGGTCAGACAGGCGGGAGACTTAGGCGTAGCAGCAGCGCCGCGCGATGACGATGGGAGATTCGTCGACGAGGGGGTCTTCCGCTCTCCCGTGGCGCGAGCGGCGCGGCCAGCCCGCGCGGCGCCGTGCGGCGGCGAAACGCGAGCGGCCCCGCTCACCGAAAGGAGCAGGGCCGTCGAGGGTCGGAGGGAGCCGTTTTCTCAGCCGATGAGCGTCGCGTGCGCGTTGTTCGGGCCGAAGGGCGAGTTCTGCACCTTAAGCGCGGCGGCCAACATCTGGTAGAGGCCCTTTCCGCTCGGGAGGTTCGGGTTGAAGCCGACCGTGTTCGTCACCTTGCCGGTAGTGCCTGGCTTCGTGCGCGTACCGATGACCGTCGCGCACGCGCCGTTGGCGTGATCGCTGCCAGGCGCGCTGCGCGCGAAGTCGCCCATGATGCAGACGACGACGTTGCGATTGATGCCCTCGGTGTTGTTCACCCAGAGGCGGTCGAAGAACGTGATGAGCGGGGGGATGATGCGTGTATTCATCATGCCTCGCACCCTGCTGCCGTCGCGGTCGCCGTGCGTGTCCCAGCCTCCGTCCAACGCCATGACGACGTTCGTGCCCGAGCGGATCATGAGCTCGGCCGCGGCGATCTTCCCGGCGAAGCTGTTCACGGCCGTGCCGGTGACGCCGTAGGCAGGCAGGATGCGGTCGAACGCGTAGGGCGCGGGCGCCTTCTTCAGCGTGGCCGTGACCGTGTCGTAGCCGTCCTTCAGGTGCTCGAGGCCCTTCGGGCTGGCGCCGAGGCGCCCGGCGCTCATGGCCTGGGAGCCCTCGAGGGCGCGACCGGAGATCGCCCGGTCGGGGAGGGTGTCGTTGCCCTGGAGGGCCGCGATGGTGGAGCGCACGTCGGCGATGTTCTGGATCGACACGTTGCCGGAGGTGCCGGTCATGCCCTGAATGCTGCCGCCGCCGACGGTGGCGCACTTGATGCTCGCCTGGCCGCCCATCGCGGCCGCGAGCTGCACCGGGAAGCAGGCGCCGCCCTCGGTGATGCCGCCAGCCTGCGCGGCGCCGTGCGCGCTCTGCCGGTGGAACACGCCCACCGAGACGATCTTGTTGCGGGCCATCGGGGGGAGTCGCCCGAGGGAGGCGTCGACCACGGGGCCGCCGTTGGGGACCTGGAACGTGTTGCCGGCCGTGACGCCACCGAACGTGCCACCCATGAAGGAGTCGGCGCTCCCGAAGAGGGCGTTGTAGCCACCCTGAAGGTGAATCAGGAGAAGGTGGGGAGTGCCGTCGGCCACCTGGGCCGCCGCGTCTCCGATGAAGCCGGGCCCGGCGAGGCGAGTGCCCACCGCGGCGCCGGCGCCGATGCCAACGGCCTTGAGGAACGAACGTCGATTCAGCTTGCTCATGATTCGCTCCTGCTCAGTAGGTCAAGAAGCCCGCGGAAGAGAGGACGCTCGCGCACGCATACGCCCAGCGGCGGACCGGCGTGGTGGTGCGGGGGCCGGAGCTGATGGTCTCCGTGACCGAGTCGGTCACGGCGACCTTGGCGCAGGCGTCGATCTCGGCCGGCGTGGGGACGCGGCTCCAGAACTTTCGCTCCCAGGTGGCGCACTCGGTGGCGGCGGCGGCCTGGGTCGGCGCGGCCTCGTAGGTCGCGCCCTTGAGGTTGGACTCGCAGAGCCTGAACGCGACCTGGTAGGCCTCGAACAGGTTCACCGCGCTCGCCTTCGGCTCCGCGTAGAAGCGGTTCGGCGCCTGGCCGAACGTGGCGGCCGATCCCTGCAGGTCGGGCGCGGCCGGCAGGGCCATCACCCGCTTGTACTCGTCCGCGAGGGCCGAGTACGGCTTGAAGCGACCACGGTCGATGCCGGCGACGGCTTCGGCGCGCGTGCTGTGGAGGGC
>Ga0073904_10004488_pt1 | contig 10348 bp, 5 predicted proteins | sample KloWWTrecipitate_FD_66668 | JGI IMG/M metagenome (GOLD analysis project Ga0073904, IMG submission 66668) | Active sludge microbial communities from Klosterneuburg, Austria, studying microevolution and ecology of nitrifiers - Klosterneuburg... | ecosystem: Engineered > WWTP > Aerobic digester >... | reverse complement strand
CTCGTCGATCAGAGCCGCATCGGGCGTACTACGCGCTCGACGCCGGCAAGCTACGTCGGCGCGCTCGATGTCATCCGCGAGCTGTTCGCGGCCGCCCCGGAGTCGCTCGTGCGCCGCTACTCGCCCGGCACCTTCAGCTTCAATTCGGGCACCGGGCGCTGCCCCACCTGCGGCGGCAATGGTTTTGAGCACATCGAGATGCAGTTCCTCTCCGACGTGTACCTGCGCTGCGCGAGCTGCGACGGCAAGCGGTTTCGCGACGAGGTGCTGGAGGTGCGCCTCGAAGGCGCAAGCGGGCGGTACGCGAACATCGCCGACGTGCTCGACATGACGGTGACCGAGGCGCTCGCTTTCTTCCAGAACGCAAGTGCGGTACGCGCGCTCGTCAAGCCCCTGCAGGACGTCGGGCTCGAGTACCTGAAGCTCGGCCAGCCGGTGCCCACGCTCTCGGGCGGCGAGGCGCAGCGCCTGAAGCTCGCGGGTCATCTCGCCGGGCTCGTCGCACCGCCCCCGAAGCGCGCGGCGGACGTGCAGACCCGTGGCAAACTCTTTCTCTTCGACGAGCCGACGACCGGGCTGCACTTCGACGATGTCGCGAAGCTGCTGCGAGCGCTGCGCGGGCTTCTTTCTGCCGGTCACTCGCTGCTCGTGATCGAGCACAACCTCGACGTGATTGGCGCCGCCGACTGGATCGTCGACCTCGGCCCCGAAGGCGGCGAGCGTGGCGGCGAGATCGTGTGCGCCGGTACGCCGCGGCAGGTGCGCGACAACCCCGTTTCACATACGGGCCGGGCACTGCGCGAATACGCGGCGGCCCTCGGCCGGCCTGCGCGCGCAATGGGCGTTGCGGACGCTCCACCACGTGCGCCCCGCGACCACTCGATCGTCGTGCACAACGCGCGCGAGCACAACCTGAAGAACGTGCACGTCCGCATTCCACGCGACGCGTTCACTGTGATCACGGGTGTTTCCGGCTCAGGCAAGTCGACGCTCGCCTTCGACATCCTGTTCAATGAAGGCCAGCGGCGTTACCTCGAATCGCTCAACGCCTACGCGCGGCAGTTTGTGCAGCCCGCCGCACGCCCCGACGTCGACGCGATCTACGGCATCCCGCCCACCGTCGCGATCGAGCAGCGCACAAGCCGCGGCGGACGCAAGAGCACGGTCGCAACGCTCACCGGGATCTATCATTTTCTGCGCCTCGCCTGGGTGAAGCTCGGCACGCAGTACTGCCCCGACTGCAACGTCGCGATCGAGCCGCAGAGCCCCGAGGCGCTCGCCGCGAGCATTGCGCGCCGCCATCGCGGTCACCACGTACGGCTGCTCGCGCCGCTGGTCGTGGCGCGCAAGGGTTACTACACTGATCTCGCGAAGTGGGCTGCAAAGAAGGGCTATCGGGAGTTGCGCGTCGACGGCGTCGACACGCCAACCGCACGCTGGCCGCGTCTCTCGCGCTTTCGCGAGCATACGATCGAGCTGCCGGCCGGCGAGGTGCTCGTGAAGCCGGCGCACGATGGCGCGCTTCGCGAAGCGCTCGCGCGAGCGATCGAGTACGGCAGAGGCGTCGTGCATCTGCAGGACCTCGACGCTGCGAAACCAGACCGGATCAGCGTATTCTCGACTCGGCGCGCATGCCCCGGTTGCGGCACAAGCTTCGCGGAACTCGATCCGCGATTCTTTTCTTTCAACTCACCACACGGATGGTGTCCGCACTGCCAGGGCACAGGGCTCGAACCCGGCGCCGAAGACGACGAGCCGGAAGACTGCGACCGGCCCACCTGCGGCGAATGCCATGGTGAGCGGCTCAACCGCGTTGCGCGCCACGTGCGCTTTCGCGATCGGTCGCTCGCCTCGCTCACCGCCGAGCCTGTCACTGCGGCGGCCCGCCTCTTCCGCGATTTGCGCCTCAAGGGGCGCGACGCCGCAATCGCGCGCGACCTGCTCGCCGAGATACGTGACCGCCTCGCCTTCCTGCAACGTGTGGGCCTCGGCTACCTTGCGCTCGATCGCGCGGCGCCGACGCTTTCCGGCGGCGAAGCGCAGCGCATCCGCCTTGCAGCACAGCTCGGCTCGAATCTGCAGGGCGTGTGCTACGTACTCGACGAGCCGACCATCGGCCTGCATCCACGCGACAACAGCGTGCTGCTCGCGGCCCTCGACGAGCTGGTAGCGCACCGCAACACGCTGGTTGTCGTCGAGCACGATGAAGAGACGATCCGGCGTGCCGACCACGTGATCGACCTCGGCCCCGGCGCCGGCTCGCGCGGTGGCCGCATCGTCGCCGAAGGCAGCGCGCGAGACCTCGAGCACGCCGCCGAATCCGTTACAGGCCGCTATCTCGCGGCGCCGCTGCGTCACCCCGCAAAGCCTCGCCGCACGACGACCACCCGTTCGCCCGCGCTCGTGGTCGAGGGCGCGCGCCTGCACAACCTGCAGGACCTCACCCTGCGGCTGCCGCTGGCGCGCCTCGTTGCCGTCACGGGTGTCTCGGGTTCGGGAAAGTCGACGCTCGCACGCGATGTACTACACGCGAACATGCACCGTCTGGTCGTGGCGCGGGCCGCTCGCGGTCGCAAGACCGTGACTCTCGCCGGCTGTACGGCATTGCGGGGTGACGAGAGCGTCACGCGCGTACTCGAGGTTGACCAGACGCCGATCGGCAAGACACCGCGCTCCTGCCCCGCGACTTATGTGGGCTTCTGGGACGACATCCGGCGCCTCTATGCGGTCGCCCCCGAGGCAAGACTGCGCGGCTACACGGTGAGCCGCTTCTCGTTCAACACCGTGGGAGGCCGCTGCGAGGCCTGCGAAGGCCAGGGCGTGCAGACGATCGGGATGAGCTTTCTGCCCGACGTGAAGGTGCCCTGCGACGTCTGCCGCGGTCGACGCTTCAACCCTGAAACGCTATCGGTCACGTGGCGCGACAAGAGCATTGGCGACGCGCTCGCGATGAGCGTCGACGACGCGGTGGGGTTTTTCCACGCGCACGCGAAGGTGCATCACGCCCTCGCGCTGCTGCAGGATGTGGGCCTCGGCTATCTCACCCTCGGCCAGCAAAGCCCCACGCTCTCGGGCGGCGAGGCGCAGCGCATCAAGCTCGTCACGGAGCTCGCGAAGGCGCAGCTCGACGCGGCCGCGCGCGCCCGCGCGAAGCCCGCGCACACGCTCTACGTGCTCGATGAACCCACCGTCGGCCTGCACATGGCCGATGTCGAGAAGTTGATCACGACGCTTCATCGCCTTGTCGAGGCGGGCAACACGGTCGTGGTCGTCGAGCACAATCTCGATGTGATCGCAGAGGCCGACTGGATCATCGATCTCGGCCCCGAAGCCGGCGCTGCGGGGGGCCGGATCGTCGCGCAAGGCACGCCCGCGACAATCGCCGCCGCGGGCGCGCGATCGCACACAGGCGCCGTACTCGCGCCGTTTCTCGCGGCACGAAGCCCTTAGCCTGCTGACAGGCCCAGGGCGTGGCGCGCCTCAACCGCGCCATTGACGGCTGCGCACGTTCTGCAACTGCCATGGCAGGTCGACGTCGAGGCGCTCCTCGAACAGCTCGCCACGCCCCTGCAGCGGTGTCCAGGTGGTGAACTCGCCGACCAGCCTGCCGAGATAGGGGGCTGCGGTTGCAAGGCAGTCTTCGAAATCGAGATCTTCAGCTTCGACGATGCCGCGGCGCGGATTGCGCATCGCCCAGACAGTCGCCGCGAGTGCGCCCGCCGCGACTTGCAGCGTCGTCGCATTCGCGAAAGACACGTGCCGGCGCGCGTCCTCGATCGTGAGCTGTGAGCCAAACCAGTAGGCATTGCGGCTGTGCCCCGCGAGCAGCACACCGAGCTCGTCCATTCCCGTGACAATGTCGGTTCCGAGGCGACGCTGCTTCTCCTGCGGCTGCCAGCCGCGGCCCTCGAGCTCGAGCACCGAGAGCATGGCGTCGTCGCAGGGGTGGTATACGAACATCACGCTCGGCCGATACGTGAATTTGACGCCTGCGCGCAGGGAGAGGAAGTCGCCGATCGAGAAGACCTCGTCGTGGGACATCATGAGGCCCTGGAAGCCACCGACCGATGGCGCCCAGCTGCGCGCGAAGGTCGCGGCGCCGGGCCGGTCGAGAAACAGCGTGCCCGAGTCGCGACGGTGGTACAGCGAGCCGCGCGGTCGGCGCTTCTCGGCCGTCCCGTAGGAGATCTCGGACGGCTGGACCGACTCATCGAGGATGCCGTCGATCGACCAGGTATTGACGAACTCGCCCGGTCGCTTCGGCCGGTCGCTCGCCTGCGTGTCGCGCTCGGAGATCTGGATGGTGGTGACCCCGAGGTCGCGCGCGAGCGTTGCCCAGTCTTCCTGCGTCACGGGCGGATCGCCTTCGGTGCGCAGCATACGGCGCAGGTCGAGCAGCGCGTGTTTGACGAAATGCGAGACGAGGCCCGGATTCGCCCCGTGATCCACCACCGCAGTGGGCGAATCGGCACCGAGCTCGCGGGCGAGGGCGAGCGCCCTGTAGCGCGTCATGAAGTTGGTGCGCTGGCGCAGGTCGAGCATCGGGTTGTCGAATACGCCAGGCCACGGCTCGATCGAAGTATCGACATAGAGGGCCGCGCGCTCGGCCGCGAAGCGGATGAGGTCGAGACTCGAGACGTCGACGGACAGATTCAGCAGCAGATCGCCTGCACGCACATGCCGCGCAAGCAGCCGCCGGAAGCTCCGCGGCTTGAGGTGCGCGTAGAAAAATGGCGCACCGTTCTCGTAGGCGACACCGCGACCCACCTCGTCGGCGGCCAGTACGATGATCGAATCGGGCCCGAGCGCGACATGCCGGCGCAGGAGCGGCAGGATCACCTGCCCGATGCTGCCGCAGCCCACCATGACAATGCGCCCGGGAAATGCCACGAGCTCTCGTGCGGCCGAGGGTACCGCGGTCCCTTGTGTGGTCCGAACCATGCATCGATGTTAGCGGACGCGCACCGCGAACTCGAGCTTGCTACAGTACTGCGATGGCCCACAACCTCGTGTGCTGGAAATGTGGCGCATCGCTCGCCGCGCTCTCGCTGCCGCTGTTGCGACTCGACGAGTGCCCCGCGTGCGGCGCGCAGCTGCATGTGTGCCGGCTCTGCGTCGAGTACGACACGCGTGTCGCGAAACATTGCCGCGAACCGACCGCGGAGGAGGTGCGCGACAAGGAACACGCGAACTTCTGCGATCACTTCAAGCCGCGCGAGGGCGCGTTCGTGCCGGCGAACACTGCCGAAATCGCACGGGCGCGATCGGCGCTGGAAGACCTGTTCAGCAAAGGATGAGGGCTTGCGGGGGCGCGCTCAGCCTTTTCCCACGCGATCTGACAAGCGATCGAGCAGCTTGGCAAACGTCGAAGTGCGCTTGTCGACCTTCACAGACAAGTGGCGCACACCGGAATCGTTGAGCAGCTCGCCACGACCCCTGTCGATTTCGAGATCGCTCGCGCCGAGGATCTCAAGCGTCTGCTCGAGCGACTCCTCCAATGTCCGCGCCTTGCCGCGCGGCGCGGGCTTCGCGCGCGCTCCCGCCGCAGATCGCTTGCCGGGCTTTGCGGCCTGCGCGAGCTTCGCGTGCACGGATGCGGCGGTCGGCACAGGTTTCGTCGGCGGCTGGTCCATGTCGAACAGCTTGAATTCGTCTGCTGCTTTGCCCGCTTCGCGCTTGTGCACTACAGCGGGCTGGCGAAGCATGTCCGCGGCTGCCTTGTCTTTCTCCACGGATGTTACGGGGACGACGGCGACGGCCGAGAAGTCCGACCGCACGTAGTACGCAACCTGTTTTGCCGACAGTGCGTCACTGAAGAACCCGAGGCGCAGCCCATACCAGCGGCGGCCCTCACGGCTCGATTCCACCGTATAAAGCGTGTAGGCGCTGAAGATCGCGAGCGGAGGCACTGCGGTGACGTCGATGGGCGTCACCGACCATGCGAGTTGCACGGCAAACTGCGCCGGCGCGTTCCGCTGCACTTCCTCCCTGAGCGCGCGCATCGTGCGGGTGTCGTCCGGGCGCAGCAATTCGATCGCGGAACTGGCGGCGCGTTCATCCGGAGTCGTCACCACCCGGTTCGCACCTTCGCTGCGTCGCTCCTCGAGTACTCGCAGCACCTGGGTGTCGGTGAGCGGTACGGCTGGTGGTGGTGCCGACTTCACGACGGGTGGACCCGGGGCGGGCAGCGGCTTCGGGGTAGCGGGCTGTGCACGATGAACGACCGGCACCTGCGCTGCAGCCAGTGCATTTGGCGCGGCCGGCATACGTGGTGCTTCGGGCACCATGGGTGCGGGCGTCAGGGCCTGCACGGTCGGGATGTGTTCGGGGAGCACGGGCGGCGGCGGCACGTAAAGCGTGTGCGCAGGCGCGTTGCTTGCGCTGTCCGGCCTGTCGAGCTGTGCGAGCACTTCGCGCACGTTCGAAAGTGCGGCCATCGCAGGAGGAATATTTGCGGCTGGCGTATCAACCACAGTTGCAGCGATCGCGAGAGTGACCGCTACCGGAGGCGTCACAGGAGCCGTCACCGGAACCACAACCGGAGCCGGCGTGGGCGCCGCGGCAGGCTCCGCCGCGGTCAGCGCACAACTCGCCGCAGCACGTGCGGCGGCGCGCAGCTTCTTGCCGGGGGCTTCGCCAACCCACGCCGCGGGATACAGCTCGCGCACGACCGTGAGCCACTCCTGCGCTTCATCGGGACTCGGAAAATAGCCCATGTGCAACCGGAACCGCTCGCGCCCGTCCTCGCGACGGCGGCTGATGAAGAACGTGAAGCGCTTGAGCGCCTCGGACTTCGGCTGCTCGAGCGCCATCGGCGTCGTGGACGCGCACAGATTGATCACGTACTGCTCGGGCATCTCGCCCGGGTCAGCTGCGGCTTCAGCCGTTCCTTGCATTCGATTTTTCCCCGGACCCGAGCAAGCGAGACGCCCCACCGGAGGCAACTCCGCTTTCTCGGGTATCGCACCTGAGACCGGTGGCTTTGCGCCCCCGCCTCACGACGGGTTTGCCCTGATCACACATAAAGTCTGGAAGTGTCGCCGGGCACCGTCAAGCGGCACAGGCACGCTTGTGCGCAATCCGTGCGCCCGTTAACAGACTGCGCACCGGCGTGCTCGCAGCGCGACATAATGCAACGCCATCCTCACCAGGGCAGTTCGCCGCCCTGATGGTCCCGGAAACGGCCGGTGTTTGCGGGTTCGAGGCGCTCGATGATGGCAATCAGCTTCGCAACGGCGTCAGCCGGCCTTTGCAGCGGCATCTGGACACCTTTCATCATGTCGGTATCGACGGGGCCGGGATTGAGGAGCGCCACCGTGACGCCACGCGCCTTCACGTCGAACGCCAGGTTGCGCATCAGCATGTTCAACGCTGCCTTGCTCGAACGATACCAGTAAGCGCGCGGCGAATTGACCTGCGTGATCGAGGCCTCGCTTGAGGAGATCGCCACGATCTTCTTCTGCGTGCTCGCGGCGACGCCGGGCAGGAAAGCCTCGGCGATCCGCAGTGGCGCGATGGTGTTGGTCTCGAAAACACTGCGACAGGCATCGTAGTCGAGGCGGCCGAGCGCCTGGCCACGGGGACCCGTAATGCCAGCGTTGTTGATCAGCAGATCGATGGGCACTCCCCGGTATTTCGCCGCCAGCGCAGCCACGGCGGCGGCGTCCGTCACATCGAGCGGTTCGATGACGAGCCATGGATGCGCGGCGGCGATTTCCAAAAGGGCGACCGCTTGCGCAGGCTGGCGCGCCGTTGCGATCACGTGCCAGCCGCGTGCCGCGTACTGGCGCGCAAGCTCGAGACCGATGCCACGGTTTGCGCCGGTGATGAGCGCGGTGGGGTCCTGGGCGTACGCGGTTGTCATCGTGGCGACGCGCGACCGGACTCCGCATTTGCTGCGCCTGACCGGATTCGACCTGCCCCCGCGAAGTGCGCGGCGTACCACGGGTCGGCGAGATACCCGAACGATACGGCCCGCCCGCTCGAGGGCGCATGCACGAAGCGACCCTGGCCCGAATACACGCCGACGTGGTCAGCCGCATTGCGGCCTGTGGCAAAGAACACGAGGTCGCCAGGCTGCAGCGCATCGAGCTGCACCCGCGCAGCAGCCTGCTGTTGCGCCGCAGCGGTACGCGGGATCGAAATGCCCGCCGACCGATAGGCAAACTGCGTGAGGCCGCTGCAATCGAATCCCTGCGGCGTCGCACCGCCGTAGCGGTAGGGGGCGCCGATGGCGGACTCGGCCGCGCGCACGATGACGAGGCCAACCCCCGCGGGAGCCGTGAGCGCCTCAACGGGCGGCATGGCCTCCCCGGGCCCGGATCCGGGACCAGGTGGTGCACTGGCACAGGCAGCGAGCATCAACACGACGAGAGCCGGCACAATGTGCTGCCCGGTCACCGGCGTCATCCGACGAGGCGCTTTTCCGGCGGCGCAGCCGTCGCGACGCGGCCCGCGAGCAGTTCGCCGACACCTGCGGCAGGCAGCGGGCGCGCGAGGTAGTAACCCTGCACGATGTCGCAGCCCTGCTCGCGCAGGAAATCGAGCTGTTCGATGGTCTCCACGCCCTCCGCCACCACGGTCTTGCCGAGCGCATGCGCCATCGCGATGACGGTCGCACCGAGCGCCGCCGCCGAAGGGTCCAAAGGATCTTCGATCAGCGAGCGGTCGATCTTGACGATGTTGATCGGATGCTGGCGCAAATTCGCGAGCGAGGTTTCACCTGCGCCGAAATCATCGAGCGCGAGGCGGACGCCTTCGTCCGACAGGTTTCGCAACGCCACCCCGACGTCAGGATCGTCGAGCACCGCCTCGGTGAACTCGAGTGCAAGCAGCTCCGGGCGCAGCGCGTGCCGGCGCAGGACGCGGCGCAGATCCGCGACGAAATCTGCGGCGCGCAGCTGCTGCGCCGATACGTTGACCGCGAGTCGCGGTGGCGCGAGACCCTGCTCGCGCCACTGCGCAATCTGTACACAGGCCGCCTCGATCACCCATGCGCCGATGTCGACGATCAGCCCCGTCTCCTCCGCGGCTGGCACGAACTCCGCGGGATACTTGAGCCCGTTGCGCGGCGTCTGCCAGCGCAGCAGCGCCTCGACACCGACCAGCCGGCCGTCGGCGACGCCGAACTGGGGCTGATAGAAGAGTGAAAATTCGCGATGGCGCAGCGCCCGGTAGAGCCCGCTGCCGCTTGCCACCACCTGACGCGCGGCAAGCGCACGGTCGAAGAACACGGCGCGACCCCTGCCACTTTCCTTTGCGCGGTACATCGCGGCGTCGGCGTTGCGCATCAGCTCATCGATGTGTGTGGCGTCGTCCGGGAACAGCGTGATGCCGATGCTCGCGCGCACCAGATGATCGCGGCCCGCGACGTTCACCGGCGCCTCGAGCGAGGCGATGATGCGCTCGGCAACCGTGCGCACGGCATCTGGATCGGTGACCTGCCGCAGCACGATGGTGAACTCATCGCCACCAAGACGCGCGACAGTATCGCCCTCCTTCACGCAAGCGCGCAGGCGCTGTGCCACGATTGTCAGGAGTTGATCGCCGGCCGCGTGACCCACGGTATCGTTGACGTGCTTGAACTGATCGAGATCGATGTAGAGCAGCGCGCCGCGCGTTGCGCCGGCAGTCGCACTCGCGAGTTCCTGCGCGAGCCGATCGCGAAACAGCAGTCGGTTCGGCAGGCTCGTCAGCGCGTCGAAGTGTGCCTGGCGGTAGAGACGCTCGTCGCGCGCGCTGTTCGACAGCGCCACCGACAGCCGGGTGGCAAATTCGGCGCCGTAGCGCGCCAGCGTGGGGTCCGCCGCAGGTGCGTCGCGATAGCCGAGTGACAGTACCGCGGCCAGGCGGTCGCCCGACATGACCGGCCACACCCAGAAGAACCCGGCGCCGAGTTCCGCCAGCGGCCGCAACAGGCTGTGGCGCACGGGCTCGCAGCGTGCGACGGTGACACCTTCCTTCGCGTCGCTGAGCGTGGCGAGCATGTCAGGATCGAGCTCGACACGGACCACCGGCAGATCAGTCATCTGCGGCGCCGTGAAGTAGACGCGCCCATATTCGGCAGAATCCGCGTCGATCATCGTGATCGCAACACCGTCGCAGCGCGTGACCGCCTGCACCCGCGTCAGGATCGTGTCGAACATCTGTTCGAGCTCGGCCGACCCGAGCAGCAGCCGGTCGATTTCGCCCAGGGTCTCGAGCGCCGAGAGACGGTCCGTGAGTCGCACGGCCGCAAGGTTGTAGTCGTCGATCGCTTCACCCAGTTCGTCGGCATCGGCACCCCGCACGCGCGGCAAGATGTTCGTGCGATCGTGCTTGAAGGCCGCGCCGAACCGCGCGACGAGCG
>Ga0073904_10004486_pt1 | contig 10348 bp, 10 predicted proteins | sample KloWWTrecipitate_FD_66668 | JGI IMG/M metagenome (GOLD analysis project Ga0073904, IMG submission 66668) | Active sludge microbial communities from Klosterneuburg, Austria, studying microevolution and ecology of nitrifiers - Klosterneuburg... | ecosystem: Engineered > WWTP > Aerobic digester >... | reverse complement strand
GTTTGAAACGCATATTCACTCTGGCCCCTTTTCTTGGGATGAATTAGCGTTTGAATTCCTCGACGAGCGCGTCGGCCACTGGCTCCCGGCGTGGCCGGCCACGGCGCCGAACCGACACCTCCCTGTTCAGCGTGGCGGCAACCATGGCCTGGAATCGCGTGCTCCCGAATGCCCGCTCCTGCGCGGCGTGCGTCCGAAAGGCGTCGAGGTCATCGGGGGGCACAGCTTGGTCGAGCCACGCCCGGTACCAGGAGGACCGCTCGACGAGATCCGTGCCCATCGCGATGAACTGAGCGTGTGGCGTCACCAGGGGGTCGCCCGCGACCCCGAGGTTCGCGCGCACGCTGGACCATGGATAGTCCTCTGCACGCTCAACCATGCCCGCCCGCACGGGGTTCAGCTCGATGTAGCGGTAGGCCGTCAGCAAGTAGCCCTCCGAATCCACGAGGCAGGATCGGAACCTGCCCTCCCAGAGCGTCCCTGTACGTCCGTGGCGGCGATTGAATGCCGGCACATAGCCTTGCCCGAGCAAACACATGGCGCGCGAGAACGCCAGCGCCCGCTCGGCGCTCACCAGCAAATGCACGTGGTTGCCCATCAGCACGTAGGCGTGAAGGGCTACACCCTCGCGGGATAGCGCCTTGCCCAGCAGCGTGCGGTAGCGATCGAAGTCCTCGGCGTCGAGGAAGACCGCGGCGCGATTCACGCCGCGATGCGTGACATGCATGGGAATTCCGGGCAATTCGAGTCGTCGCCGCCGTGGCACGGGAATGGCTCCCTGACCGGTAGCTGTCAGGTTGCCCTGCCATGGCGAGGAGCACTGCGCGAGATCTCCGCTTCCTGGCGTACGAAGTCTCCCCGATTCAAACGCTAATTCACTCTGGCCCCTTTTCTTGAGGCGGCTTCAGCCGACCCCGACCCGGTGTCTCGCCCCGGTTCATGGCGATTGAAGCGATCTGGGGGTACGCGCATACTCGCGCCGGCGCGCGCTCGGCCCTTGCCGGCGCGTCGATAGCAGGGATCGCGAACTCACAGCGGCTTCGCGCCGATGGGGCGTTACGCATGCGGCTCGTTCCCGCGCTGACCCTTCTCGCCGCCGTCGCAGGCCTGTGCCTGCACGCGGATGCCAGCCGCGGCCAGTCCAGCGGCGGTCCCTACCAGATTCCCTCGCAGACCATCGCCGATGGCGGCGGCCGCTCGACCGGCGGACGGGTCCAGCTCGAAGGCACGATCGGGCAGAACGCCGTGGGCGATCCCGCAACGGGCGGCCTCTACGAACTCATTCCCGGCTTCCGTCGCGAGCGCGGCCCGGTCGTCGATGGCGTGTTCGCCGACGGCTTCGAAGGCGATTGATCTGAACCCACTGCAGGAGTCCGCCATGTCCCGCACCTTCGCGCTGGCCCTGATCGCGGCCGTGGCCATCGGAACGCCAGCGCATGCCGCGCCGGTCGGCACCTCGTTCTCGTACCAGGGCGAAATGCGCTACGACAACCAGCCGGCCAACGGCGATTACGATTTCGAGTTCGCCCTGTTCGACGTCGAAACCGGCGGCATCCCGCTGGCGATCGACGTGGCCGGCGACCAGCCCGTCAACGCCGGCCTCTTCAGCACCCGGATCGACTACACCGAGGTGCCTTTCGCCGCCAGCCAGGACTATTGGCTCGAGGTGCGGGTGCGCGAAGGCGCCAGCACCGGCGGCTACCAGCAACTGCTGCCGCGCCAGAAGGTCACGCCCTCGCCCTACGCGATCAACGCCCGCGGCGTGCAGGCCGCCGGCGTGAACAACGCCGCGCTGGCCGACGGCGCGGTCAGCGGCGGCAAGATTGCGCTCGACGCGGTGAGCTCGTCCAAGATTGTCGACGGCACGATTGCCGCCGCGGACGTTGATGCGACGCAAGTCCAGCACCGCGTCAGCGGCACCTGCCTGCCCGGCAGTTCGATCCGCGCCGTCGATGCGGCCGGCGCGGTCCTGTGCCAGCCCGCCGGCAGCGGCACCGTGACCAGCGTGGATACCGCCGACGGACTCACCGGCGGCCCGGTCACCGCCACCGGCACGCTGTCGATCGCCGACAACGGCGTGACCTCGGCGAAGATCGCCGACAACACGATCACCGGCGCCGACATCCTCAACGGCACGATCGGTGCAGCGGACGTCAACAGCGCCGCGGTGCAGCTGCGCGTGAGCGGCACCTGCCCCGGGGCGATACGCCAGGTCAACGCCGACGGCAGCACCAGCTGCAACAACGCGATCGGCACCGTGCGGCCCTTCATGCCGGTCATCCCCCCGACCGTGTCCGCGGCCGGCTTCGGCGCCAGTTCGGTGACCATCGGCGTCGACGGACTGCCGCTGGCCAGCTTCTACGCGCCGGCCTCGGGCGACCTCATCATCGTGCACTGCGAGAACGTGGCCTGCACCAGCGTCACCGCGACCCCGATCGATACCACCGGCGACGTCGGCGACTTCAACTCGATCATCATCGACCGGCGCGGCCTCGGCATCGTGTCCTACTACGACGCGACCAACCGGGACCTGAAGTTCGCGGCGTGCCTGGACATCGCCTGCACCACCGCCACGCTGCGCACCCTCGATTCGGCCAACGACGTCGGCTCGCACACCTCGCTCGCCCTGCACAACAACGGCTTCCCGCTGATCGCCTACGGCGACGACACCAACGGCAACCTCAAGCTCGCGATCTGCGACGACACCTGCGCGACGCCCAACCTCGTCACCATCGACGCCTCCGCGAACGACGTGGGCAACCGCAATGCGCTGACCGCGCTCGACGACTTCGTCGTGGTCGCGCACCACGACGCCACCGCGGGCGCGCTCAAACTGACGCGCTGCCGCACGAACGCGACCGTGTGCAACGCGGTCAGCTCGGTCACCGCCGACGCCACCGCCACCTCCGGCGAGGGCATCGCGATCGCGCGCATGGCCAACCTGGTGCCGGTGATCTTCTACACGCGCAACTTCGAAGTGCGGGCGATCCGCTGCACGGAGCTGGCCTGCTCGGGGATCGCGCCGAGCAACCCGATGCTGGGCGGGCTTACGCCGACCTTCCTTTCGGCGACGCGCGATGCGCTGGGCTACCCGATCTTCGTGGTCGTGAGCGTGCCCAATGGCACGATCAACGCCATCCGTTGCGCCGACCTGCAGTGCGCGATTCCCGGGCTGCAGGGCCTGACGTTCGGCGCGGGCAACCCGGGATTCAACGCGCAGCCCGCCATGACGCTGGGGCACCACGGATTTCCGGTCATCACGGCGCGCTTCATCAACAGCGGCGGAGTTGCGTGGGTCTGCGACAACCACCTTTGCGATCTCGGGGGGCGCGAGCGCTGACGGGCACTATCGACCCGCCCCCGACTTGCGTCGGATCCACCGTCATCCCGGTGCGTTACCATCGGCCTGGCAAAGTAGCACTCTGAACCTCGTTTCGGTGCCAAATTGGAGACATGATGCGCCCTCGCACGGTGCGGCAGATCTGCGTCCTGCTTCTGGTTTTCGCGTCGAGCGCGCCGCAGGCCGGCGTCACCCCGATCAACGTCGGCAACCTGGTGTGGAACGATGTCGACGCCGATGGCATCCAGGATGCCAATGAACCCGGCTTGGGTTCCGTCACCGTGCAGTTGTGGAACGAGGCCCGCAGCCAGCTGCTGGATTCGGCCGTGACCAGCGCCGCCGGGATCTATGCGCTGCAGGCGCCGGGACCGGGCAACTATCGCGTGCGCGTGGTCCTGCCGATGGCCGGCGACGGGTTCTCGCCCAAGGACGCCGCCCCCACCGACCAGACCGATAGCGACATCAACCCCAGCGGCACCCTGCTCGGCTTCACCGACACCTATGTGTTTGCATCGAACCTGATCAGCATCACCACCATCGATGCCGGCATCGTGCGCGCGCCGATCGCGCTCGGCGACCGGGTCTGGAACGATTACGACGCCGATGGTGTGCAGGACGCCGGCGAGCCCGGCATCGCCGGCACCACGGTCGAGCTCTGGAACGACACCAGGACGCTCAACCTGCTCAGCACCACGACCGACGCCACCGGGGGGTACCAGTTGCAGGCACCGGGCCCGGGCAGCTACCGGATCCGCGTGGCCAAGGCGTCGCAGGACAGCTACGCCCCGAAGGACGCCGGCGCCTCGGACCTGCTCGACAGCGACGTCAACCCCTCCGGCACCGATACCGGCTACACCGACGTGCTTGCGGTTTCGGCTGCATCGACCGCCATCGACGGCGGCATCGTGCGCCTGCCGATCAATGTCGGCAATTTCGTCTGGAACGATGCCGATCGCGACGGCGTGCAGGACGCCGGCGAGCCCGGGATCCCCGCCGTGGTCGTGCAACTGTGGAACTCGACCCGCAACCAGCTGCTGGATTCCGCCACCACCAATGCCAGCGGCATCTATCTCCTGCAAGCGCCCGGCCCCGGCGACTACCGGGTGCGCGTGGTGCTGCCGACGGTGCAGGACGCCTTTTCGCCCAAGGACTCGCCGCCCAGCGACCTGACCGACAGCGACATCAATCCGACTGGCGCGACGCTGGGCTTCACCGACGTGTACACCTTCGCGCCGAACCTGATCAGCATCACCACCGTCGATGGCGGGCTCCTCGCCAACACGCTGTTTGCCAATGGCTTCGAGTAGCGGGAACGGTGTCACCGATTCGCTTGGACTGGATCCCGGCATGCGCCGGGATGACGCCCCTTGGAGCGGCTCCGCTACAGGACCACGAGGTTTTTCGCGCCCGCCTTGCGAACGGCGCTGGCGGCGATAGCGGTGTCGAAGGTGACGAAGCAGCCGCCGTGATGCACCGCAAGTGCGAGCAGGTAGGCGTCGGTGATCTGCCGGGGTCCATGGACCCGGTCCAGGTCGATTCGCGAATCGTCGAGCAGGCTGGTGGCGTCGGGCCAGAACGCGTGATGCGCGGTTGCCGTGGCCTGTCGCAACAGCAAGCCCGCGCGTTGCAGGCTGATGGCCTGCGGGTAACCAGGCTGGCTCATGATGCGCACGACGCCGTTCTGGGTGATCGGGCACGACGCCCAGCCCCCGCCGATGTTCCGTCGCAGCCACGAATGCGCGACGGCATGCTGCGTATGCGCGGAATCGAGCAGCGCGATCAGGACGTTGACGTCAAGCAGCGCGCGCACTAGTCGCCAACGTCCTCGCGCAGGCGATTGACCAACTCGTCGGTGACGACGACGCCTCGAGCGGGAAGCGGTGCGAAGCCATAGCTTGCCTTCGGTTCGCGCACACCCTTGGCCGGCGCCACCACGGCCTGCGTCAACGCACGCCGCGCCAGTTCGGAGATGACCGCGCCCGCCGTCTTGCGCTCGCGTCGACCAATCTCCTTGGCCGCGCCGAGCACGTCGTCGTCGATGTCCAGGGTGGTTCGCATGCATCTGATGCTATCGCATCATGCATCACGGTACAACCGTGAACTCGGTGAAGGCTCGCCCCGGAGTTAGAGTTGTTCGACTGCCTGACCGGAGAATCGCGTGCCCAAGCAGCGCAACGGATTTCACCTCCTCGCGATCGCTGCCCTGATCGCATTCGGCGCTCCCGTCGCGCCCGCGCGCGCCGCCGGGATGTTCACCCTGATGGGCCTCGATAGCGGCACTACCTTCATCGCGCAGTCCAATCCGACGGAAATCGCGATCGTCAAGGCAGTTCCGTGGACCCGGGCGCCGACCTCGTCCGGCGACCAGCCCGAATTGCAGTTTCGCCAGGCGAAGGGACGGACGATGGCGTTCACGCTCGAGTTCGACACCTCGGCCGACGGCACGGACGTGCACAGCGCCTATGTCGCGCGACTGGAGGCGCTCGCGCTGGTGATGGATGCCAGCGGGACCGGCCCGCAGGAAAAGCGGCGACCCACGCGCGTCAAGGTCGCAGAGGGTGCGGGCGCGATCGCGTTCGCGGGCGTGATCGAGTCGATCGAGACCCGGTACACGGAGTTCCTACCAGACGGCACGCCGGTGCGCGCGACCTGCGCGGTGAAGCTGCAGGAAGCGAGCCGGGCGACCTTCGTCAAGCCCTAGCGCAATCCGGGACCAGAGTGCGGTTTTCCCGGGGAAGGCGGAAACCGTGCCTTGACCCCGGGTTCCGGAACCAGCACCGCGGCTTCTCGAAGCCGAAGGCCTCCACTTCCCCGCGCGTGCAGCCCATGTCGCGACTGAGCAGGTCGTGGACCTCGCGGAAACTGTACTCTGACCCCGGTTTCGTCGCCCTTCCTGGACCCTTCTTGCAGGCCTCCATTCCAGGGATCAGGGTGGTGGACAGATCGGGTCGTCGAAGCTGTCGGCGTGGACGATCTGGTCGCCAGTGAGGTCCGGGCGGATCGTGACCTCGATGGCGCTGGGCGCGGCAAGGGCCACGCCCGACGGCGATTGCAGGCGCAAGCGGAAGCGTTCGTTGCCCTCGACCACGCCATCGGTGAGGATGTTCACCAACAGCACGCGGTCGCCGCCCTGCACGTTGGCCCACGACGCGACGCTGCTACCGGCGAAGGCATAGTCGGATCCTAGAACCGCGTCGACGTTCTCTGCGACCAAGGTCACGCTCGCGGCCCCCAGCGTGCCGGCCTCGCGCCGCACCCGCGCAGCCAGCTGCACGCCCTCGCCCACCGCGCGCTGGCACGAGCCCGTGAAGCGCACCACGCCTGGCGCCTGCACCACGTCGATGTTGATGAAGCGCGTGCGCGCAAGCTCGCCGCCGCTGCCGCTGTTGCCGTTGTCGTCGATCTCGAGGACGACCCGAGCATCGCCGGTGAGCGTGGCGGCCGGCGTAAACGTCAAGTTGAGCAGCGCGTTGTTGAGGTTCGCCAACGTGTCGACCGCCAGATCGCTGCTGACGCCGGTACCGTAGGGCCAGGTAATGGTCCCGACCTGCGCTGGCGGCAACACGCCGTTGGGATCGGTGACGTTGACTTCCATGTCCAACAGGCCGGCACCCACGTCGGGATCGCTGGCGCGGCTGGGCACGCCGACCGGCAATCCAGGACTGGTTTGCAGGCCTGAGTTCAGCAGCACGACGTCGGGTTGGCCATTGCTGGCACACGCCGCCGTGCCGAACTCGCCCGGCCCGCAGACGTCGATGTCGATGAAGCGCGTGCGCGACAGCACGCCGCCGCTGCCGGTATTGCCCTGGTCATCGATCTCGAAGACGAGCCGCGCCACGCCCGCGAAACCCGGTGCGGACCGGAACGTGAGCCCGGCCAAGGCGGCATTGATCTGATCGCGATTGGCGACTGCCACATCGCTGGTCACATTGGTACCAAAGCTCCAGCTGAAGGTCCCGATCTGGGCCACCGGCAAGCCGCTTGGCGTGGTCGAGACATCGATCTCCATCTCCATCAGACCCGCACCCACGTCCGGATCGCTGACGACGCCGGGAACCCCCACCGGGACCTGGGGCGTGGTGTCCGGGGCGGGGCTCACCAATGCGATATCGGGTGGATCGTTGACGCCCGGCACGTCGCCGGCGCGAACCGGCTGCGCGAAGAGCGCCATGGCGCCCAGGCAGGCTGCGACGAAAACCGCACCAGGATTCATGGGTCCCCCTTGGGACGATGTCCAGGCTGTCGGGCGCAGCGCAACCATTCGCGGTGCGATCGCGCAACGCGGGCTCCCGGCAGGTGCCATAGCCTACTACCCTCGGGTCGCGATCCGGGGGACCGGTCTCTGGAACGGTTCTCGGGAATGCGGTCTCTGGAAAAATTCCCGGCAGGAACCCCCCGCACGAGCGCACCTTGTGCGCGACCGCGTACCCACACGCAACCGTAGCCTGGGAATCCGCGGTCGCGCACAAGGTGCGCTCCTACAGGGGCGTCGTGGGTGGGAACGATCTCTGACACCCTTTCGGACACGGTATCGCCCGAAGCCGTTTCGCCAGGGCACCCGCCAGGGACTGCCCTATCAAAACCGGGGTCAGAGTACGGTTTCCGCCCTTCGAGAAAACCGTACTCTGACCCCGGTTTCTCCGTTAACGCTGTTGGGTGTAGGGTTTGCTGGAGACCGTGCGCGGACACGGGCTTCGACAGGAGGGGCCACCCATGATCGTCGTGCGACGACGGGTCCTGACGGCGCTCTTGATGCTCGCGTGCCCAGCCGGCCTTGCCGCTGCCGCGCCGCTGACCAAGGTGGTCGACACCTTCGACCCCGTGCCCGGCGCGCCGCCGGGTACGACCTTCGTCCTGCCGCCGTTCGCAGCGGTGCACAAGAACGGCGTGTACGTGTTCTACGCCGAGGTTTCCGGCGTGAAGAGCCTGTGGCGTACCGGCCCCGCGCCGGGCGGGTACACCCGCCTGGTCGACACCAACACGGCGATCCCCGTGGGTACCGGCTTCTTCCGCGACTTGCTGCCGTTCCGCTCCGATGGCACGACCATCGTGTTCCGCGGCGACGATCAGAATGAGTTCGGCGGACAGGCCGGCTACTACGCCGTGCCCGTCGCCGGCGGACCGGTCGTCATGCTGGCCAACCAGGCCACGCTGGTGCCGCCCGCCAACACCACGCCCTTCGGCGTCGGCATCGGCTTTCCCGGCGGCACGCAGGAACAGATGGCGTTCGATGCCGGCACCCTGGTGTTCGCCGACAACAGCGAGGCCGGCAACTATGCGATCCCCGTCCCCGCGGGCCCCGTGCGCGCGCTGGGCACCACGGCCTTCGCGATCTGCGAGCCCGGCAACTACCTGGCGCTGATCTGGGCTAACCCGGAGATCAGCGGCAATACGGTCGCCATGGGCATTGGCGGCGGCGCCGGAGGCTCCCTGTACACGTTCCCGCTGGGCGGCGTGACCGGACTCGCCGATGCCTGCGCCACGCCGCGCCTGCGCGCGAACAACGGCTTGCGCATCGCCAGCCGCAACGTCGTGGTCCCGGGCGGCAGCGCGACCTTCGACCCGTTCGCATTCAACACGTTGCGCATCGACGGCAACCGCGTCGTCTTCGTGGGCGGCAACGGCCTGGGGCGCTACGGCATCTACAGCAGCGGCATCGACGGCTCGGACCTGATCGAACTGGTCAGCACGGCGACGCCGGTGCCCGGCGGCGTGGGCACGTTCCAGGGGCCCGTCGCCGGCTTCAGCCTCGACCGCATCGTGCTGGGCGGCGAGATCGCCGTGTTCCGCGGCACCGATGCCAACCAGTTCCAGGGCGTCTACGCGGTGCCGGTGCGCGGCGGGCAGGTCGCCAAGGTGGTGCGAGTCAACGACACCCTGGCCGACGGCCGCATCGTGTTCGCCGCTGGCGGCGCGGCGTTGGCGCCTGAGCTCTTCAACGGCGACTCGATGGACGGGCGTCGCCTGGCGCTGCGCCTCGACTTCACAGACCCGCAGCGCGGTTTCGGCAGCGGGATCTACACGGTCGAGCTCACCGGGGCGCTCTTCGCCGACAGCTTCGAAACGCCATGAATGGAAACCGGGGTCAGAGTACAGTTTTCAATGCCCGCGGCCGGCCATTGCGACCAGGTCCGGCGCGGCGGCCCAGCACCTCACTGATTGCGTGCTGGAAGCGTGGCGAGCCCAGTGCCTGCTGGCGTTGCGCGTAATGGCGGATTGCGGCGATGTCTTCGTCCGGCAGCGCTCGGCCGACCAGCGCACGGTAGGCCGCGCGACGAGCATCGGGGCAACTTCCCAACGCAGCGTACTCCGGCCGCGCGACCGGCAGCGGGTCCGGGTGCCCCAAGGCGTTGTGTCGATAGCTTGACCAGGGATAGTCACCAGGCTGCGCGACGATGGCTGCGCGAACCGGGTTGAGTTCGATGTAGCGGTAGCACGCGAGTACATAGCGATCGCTGTCGACCAGGCATGCCTTGTAGCGGCCCTCCCACAACGACCCGGTGCGGTCGTAGCGGTCGTTGAAGTAGCGCACGTATCGCCTGCCCAGCGCCTGCATCATCCGACCGAGGTCGCCGCGCTCCCGCGGCGTGGCCAGCAGGTGCACGTGGTTCGACATCAATACGTAGGCATGGATCGCGCAGTCCAGCTTCAGCGCGATCTCGCGCAAGTCGTCGAGGTAGCGTCGGCGATCTCGATCGTCGAAAAAGCACGGCTGCCGATCGTTTCCCCGCTGCACCAGGTGCTGCGGTAGCCCGGGAACCTCGATGCGCGGGACGCGAGGCATGTGGCTGCTCCGTCGTGAAGCCGCACACATCTTCGACCAGAACCCCCTGCCCGTCTGTCACCACAGACCCACAAGCCCCGTAAGATTCCGCCGTGCCTCGTCGTCGGAAAACTGTACTCTGACCCACTAGTGTCCCAACGTCCGGCGCAGGATAGCGCCTAAGGCACTGATCAGAAACGTGTATCGGGCGACTATTCTTGGTCTCGATTTGAACCCCGAAAGCG
>Ga0073904_10004485_pt1 | contig 10351 bp, 10 predicted proteins | sample KloWWTrecipitate_FD_66668 | JGI IMG/M metagenome (GOLD analysis project Ga0073904, IMG submission 66668) | Active sludge microbial communities from Klosterneuburg, Austria, studying microevolution and ecology of nitrifiers - Klosterneuburg... | ecosystem: Engineered > WWTP > Aerobic digester >... | reverse complement strand
TTTCGCCAGATGGGCGACCGGCGCAGCGAGGCAATCGGACTGAACAATCTCGGCGTGATTGCCCACAAAGTCGGTCAGTACGCCGAGTCCCAGCGGAGCTTCGAGCACGCCTTGCGCATCGCCCATGCGATCGACGATCAACAGACCTGTCGCGAGGCGCACAATCTGCTCGGCTATCTCTTCAGCGACCAGGCGCAGCACGACAATGCCCGCGCGCACTACGCACAGGCGCTATCCCTGGCGCGGGCATTGAATGCGGAAGGACACATCCTGGAGTCGCAGGTTGGGCTCGCCGCGGCCGCGTTGGCCGACGGCGACGTCACCGGCGCGTACGCGCGCCTGGGCGAGGTGGTGGATGCCATCGACGAAGCCGTGCTGGCCCAGGCCGATGACCTGGTGCGGATTTACTGGTCAGCCTATCGCATCCTCAGCGCCAACCGCGATGAGCGCGCCGGCCCCATGCTTGACGCCGCATGCGCTCATGTGCGGCGCCAGGCTGTGCAGATTTTCGAAGCGGATGTGCGGCAGGCGTTTCTGCACGCCATCCCCATCCATCATGCGCTCGGTGAGTTGTGCGCCGGCCGGATTTGAGCCGGGCGCTTAGCGAAAGTTGGTGGGCTTATGTTGGCGCAGCATGAAGTTGTTCGTCAGTGGCTGAGCGAAGATGTCCTCAACGTGATACAGCAGCGCGTCTCGCTGCATTATGCCCGCCCCTGGCGCATCCTGCACGCCCTGGACCGCACCGAATTCGCCTCGCATCCCGCGGCCGTGCTGTCCGGCGCCGGCTTTGCCGTCTTTGTGAAGCTTGGCGCCGGGCCGCTGGCGGCCGACCGCTTTCAGCAGGAGCTGACCGGGCTGCATTTGCTCAGCACGCGAGCCGGCGTGCTGACGCCGGCCGGCATCGGCGTCGTGGAGATCGAGGGCGGCGCCGTGCTGATCATGGAAGCCGTGCAGGAAGTCGAGCGCGACCCTGCTTTCTGGCGACAGATGGGACAGGCGCTGGCGCAGCTTCACCGTGCCAAGGGCGCTCGCTTTGGATTGGAAACACACTGCTATTGGGGCGATCTCTATCAGGACAACACGCCGACGCAGGACTGGGTCGAGTTCTTTCGCGCGCGCCGGCTGGCGCCACGGCTGAAAGCGGCGTTCGATTCTGGACATCTGCCGGCGATATTGGTGACGCAAATTGAACAGATTGAGACCCAGTTGCCGCAGCTCTGTGGGTCTGCACCCCAGCCATCGTTGCTCCATGGCGACGCCCACAAGAACAACTGCCTTGCCTCGCCACACGGCCCGATCTTTATCGACCCGTCCGTATACTACGGCCACCCCGAAATGGACCTGGCTTATGTCGATTTCTTTGAACCGGCGCCCGCCGAATTCTTTGCCGCCTACGCCGAGGTGACGCCGTTGGAGCCGGGCTTTGCTGAGCGTCGCGCGCTGTGGCAGATTCCGGCATGGCTGGCCATGGTGCAAGTTGGCGGTCCTGGCTATCTGGACAAACTCGATGCTGCCGTGCGACACTATCGCTAAAGACCCTGCCATGGGCAGCGCCTTTTGAAGTGAAGTCATATCGATTGAAAAGTTGGAGCACGGATTGTGAATGAACTTGCCTGCGACGCCATCCTGTTTGATCTGGACGGCGTCCTGATCGATTCCTCGGCGTGCATTGCGCGCAACTGGAAGATCTGGGCCGAGCCGCACAGCATCGATGTTGCCGCGATTATGAAGGTGGCGCACGGCGTGCGTTCGATGGAGACGATCCAGCAGGTGGCGCCCCATCTCGACGCACAGGCAGAGGCGGAGCGGCTCACCGCGCTGGAGGTGGCCGACACGGACGGCGTCATTGCTATGCCGGGCGCACATGCCTTGCTCTCCGCGCTGCCGGCCCACGCCTGGACGATTGTGACGTCGGGCGGCGCGGCGCTGGCCAGGGCGCGATTGGCAGCGGTTGGGCTGCCAGTTCCAGCGCAGATGGTCACGGCGGACGATGTAGCGCAGGGCAAGCCCGCGCCGGAGCCTTACCTGCTCGGCGCGCAGCGGCTGGGCATCGCACCAGAACGGCTCCTCGTCGTCGAGGATGCACCGGCCGGCATCCAGGCAGGGCGCAGCGCTGGTATTCGCGTGCTTGGCATTGCCTCCACGCATACCCGCAGCGAGTTGTTGGAAAGCGGGGTAACGGCAGTGGTTGACCGGCTGATCGATCTCTGCGTTTGCAACGCGGCCGACAGGTATGGCTTTATCGTTCAAATGGTACAGTGACTTGATGCAACACAGGAGAGAGTGATGATTCGCCAACTTGCCCACGTCTGTTTCTTTACCGACCAGATCGATGCGATGGTCGCCTTCTATCGCGACGGACTTGGCCTGCCCGTCAAGTTCACCCTCCACACCGACGACGACGAACTGATGGGCTACTACTTCGATTGCGGCGTCACCACCTTTATCGAAGTCTTCGACCAGAAACTCGCCGTCAAGCAGTGGGGCGGTCAGGTGCAGGCGTTGAAGCCCGGCAGCCAATATAAGCACTTCTGCCTGGAAGTCACCGGGCTGGCCGATGTCAAGGCCATGCTCGAAGGCCGCGGCATCCAAGTCACTGCCATCAAGATGGGCATGGATCACTCGCTACAGGCATGGATCAACGACCCCGACGGCAACGCTATCGAATTGATGGAATATACACATGCCAGCCTGCAACTGCGCCGCCCGGCGCAGTGAAGCATTGGTTTGGACGTTCGTCACGGGAATTTTGGCCGTGGCATTTTTCCTGGCGGCGTGGTTGGCGTGGTGGGTGGCCGGCGGCACGACCTGACGCGACGATGCGCCACCGCGCCCAGGCAGAGTTCATATGCTATACTCCCCGTTATGCGATGGCTCTATCTGCTTGTATTTGTGGCTGGTCTGGTCACACTGGGGATGGAATTGAGCGCGTCCCGGCTGTTGGAGCCTGCCTTCGGCAACAGCCAGATCGTGTGGGCGGCGCTCATCGGGCTGATCCTGTTGAGCCTTGCCGCGGGCGCCTGGTTGGGTGGGCTGCTGGCCGACCGATATCCCCACCGCAGCGCACTGGAGTTGACGCTTACCGCCGGCGCTCTGTGCGTTGCGTTCGTGCCGCTGCTCAGTACGCCGGTGCTGCGGCTGGCGTCGCAGGGGCTGGCCGAGTTTGCCCCCGGGTTGCTGATCGGCGCGCTGTTGGCCGTGGGTTTGCTTTTTGCCGCACCCGCCATGCTGCTTGGCACTGCTACACCCTGGGCCGTGCGGCTGGCGATGGAGGTCAACGAACAAGAGCGAGCGACGCGAAGCAGCAGCGAAAAAACGCATCTCCCCTCTCCAATCTCCGATCTTGGCAAGACGGCGGGCCGCCTCTCCGCTACGGCCACCGCCGGCAGTCTGATCGGGGCGTTTCTACCCGTACTCTGGCTGATCCCAGCCTTTGGCACGCGTTGGACTTTCTATCTGCTGGCGTTGCTGTTATTGGTCGTAATCAGCGCCAGCGCATTCCGCCGGTCGCATCGTTGGGTTCCGCTGGCGGCAATCGCCATCGTGTTGGCGGTCGCTTGGTTAGTGCAGCCGCAAGGTGTGCGCGCCGCCTGGGATGACGGCCGCAGCGGAGCGATCCTCTTCGAGGATGAAAGCGCATTCAACTATATCGCCGTGCGGCAATGGGGCAGCGAGCGTCATCTAAAGCTCAACGACGGCATCGGCATCCACAGCGTCTACCATCCCGACATGCTGCTAAGCCAGGGCATCTGGGATTATTTCCTGTTAGCGCCGTTGTTTGGAGGGGGTGAAGGGCGAGGGACGCGCGGCGATGTCGCGATCGACGAGGTGGCGACAGGACGACAGGCAGACGGGGAAACCTTGTTCCCCCAATCTCTGATCTCCAATCTGCTTTTGATCGGCGCGGCCGCGGGTACGACGCCAGGGCTTTACACAGAGATCTACGGCGGCATCCCGATCACGGGAGTGGAGTTGGATCCTGAAATCATCGCGCTAGGGCAGACGCTCTTCGAGGCGAATTGGCCAAATTACACAGCGGTGGCCGCTGATGGAAGGCGCTGGCTGGCCCAACAGCCCGGAGTAGCGTTTGACGTGATCGCCATCGATGCTTACCGACCCCCTTATATTCCCTTTCATCTCACGACGGTGGAATTCTTTGCTTTAGTAAACGAGCATCTGACTGAAAATGGCGTCGTTGCTGTCAACGTTGGGCGCACCGACACGAATTATGCGTTGGTCGAGGCAGTGGCAGCCACCCTGCAGCAAGTCTTTCCAAGCGTATTTGTCATTGACGAGCCAGGCCCGCCAGCCATGCTGGCTAATTCGCTGGTGGTGGCGACCAGACAACCCACGACGCTCGCTAAAGTGCACAGAAACATTGCAATGCTGCCTGACGGTTTGCCGGCCGAGTTCACGGCATTTGTCCAGGACGCTGCGCCGCGGATTCGCCCGGTCGCGGCGCAGCCGGACGCGCCTATTTTCACCGATGATCGGTCACAGGTCGAGCAGGTGGTGCATAGCTTGATCATGGATTTCATGTTGGGAGGGGCGGATTGACGAGCTTGTCTATCGCGCGGATAGGACAGGTTCATGAAGATTTCTGGGCATCCATGTCGGTTGTCGAAGTCCACAGCTTATGCCATACTATGCAATTAAGTTATTAGCGATGAAGATAAAGCAGACGGCAAAAGTCTTGCATTTTTCAGGATTGTGTTGCCTGCGGGTGGAACCACGAAGGGGTAGAGCATGTCCGGACATTCAAAATGGTCTACAATTAAGCGGAAAAAAGGAGCTGCCGACGCTGCGCGCGGCAAGTTGTTTACGCGTTTAGCGCGCGAAATTCAGGTGGCAGCGCGCAATGGCGCCGATCCCAATTCCAACTTCACCTTGCGGCTAGCCATTGACCGGGCGCGTACTGAAAACATGCCCAAAGACAACATCGAGCGTTCTATTCGACGCGGGGCAGGGCTTGAGAAAGACGGGATCGAGATCGAGACCATTGTCTACGAAGGCTATGGCCCGCATGGCATTGCCATCCTGGTCGAATGCCTGACCGATAACCGCAACCGCACCATCTCGGAGGTGCGCCGAGTCTTCACAAAGGCGAATGGCGCACTTGGCGAGCCAGGCTCCGTTGCGTGGCAGTTCACAGAAAAAGGGTACGTTGTTTTCAATCGATTCGACGAGGATGGCGATAGCATCGTCCTTGACACAGATGAGTTGTTTATGGCAGCCATCGAGAGCGGCGCAGACGACGTCGAAGTCTCAGAAGATGTGGTGGAGGTCTATACCGAGCGCACGAGTTTTGCCCAGGTCAGCCAGTCGCTCGACGAACAGGGCTACAAGGCATCGCAGGCCGAACTGGTGATGCAGCCCAATACCACAATCGAGATTGACGCCGACGACGCAATTTCTGTCCTCACGTTGGTCGAGTCGCTCGAAGAACTGGACGATGTGAACAAGGTCTATCACAACCTTGAGATGACGGAAGCCATGATGACCCAATACGCTTGAGGTCAAATGTTGCAGGAAGCGCCAGGGGTGACCGATGGCAGTCGGTCACCCCTTTTCTTTTACTTTTCATGAGGAAACCCATGACCAACCAATCTTTTGAGCGTATCGTGCTTGGCATTGATCCCGGTACGGCGATTACTGGATATGGCGCGGTTGGAGAAAGCGAGAACGGCGATTTCGCCCTACTGGCTTGCGGCGTATTTCGCACAGAGGCTGGCGAGCCAATGCATCTGCGCTTGTTGGAATTGTTTCAGGATATGCAGGCGTTGCTTGACGAGTTCAAGCCCGATGAAGTGGCCGTTGAAAAACTCTTCTTTGGACGAAATGTCACGACTGCCATCTCGGTCGGGCAGGCGCGCGGCGCTATCCTGGTTGCCGCCGCATTGGCTGGTCTCCCTGTTGTGGAATACACACCGGCGGAGATCAAACAGGCGGTCGCAGGGTACGGCAATGCCGACAAACAACAAGTGCAGCAGATGGTGAAACAGTTGCTGAATCTCGCCGCCGCGCCAAGTCCTGATGATGCTGCAGATGGCGTTGCCATTGCCATTTGTCATCTACAAACGGCTCGGTACGCTCGGCTAACATGATTTTCCAACAAATGAAGTATTTTTTTAGAAATTTCTCAACACAGCGCGAAGGATTTGGCGTCTTCTTGCGATTACAATGATGGAGCAGGTAAACAACAGCGTCCGATCTTTGCCTACTCCAATAAAATTGCGCCCAGGAAATATACACCCCTGGTGCGTGGAACCAATCAGCAACACTGATTTGCTATATTTCTATTTGGCCAGTGATGGCCTCCTGTGGAAGACTCGCTCATGTATCAGACGCTCACATTCCGCCGAGTTGAATCGCTCCCGAAACCAACCATGACCAGTCCAACGTTGCTTCAATCGACGGCGCCGGCAACCAACATTTCTATTCTTGTGGTTGATGACGAAGAGCCGTTGCGCAATTTGCTTCAAATCTCATTGCAGCGACATGGATATCACGTTGCAATCGCCCGCAACGGTCGTGAGGCGCTGGAGGTTGCGGCTTCTCGCAAAATCGACTTGGTCTTGCTCGACATCATGATGCCTGAGATGGATGGTTTTGCCACCTGTTTAGAGTTGCGCAAACGCAGCGATATCCCCATTGTGATGCTCACTGCCCTGAATCGCCCGGACGATATCGTCCACGGTTTCAATTTGGGGGCAGATGACTATATCACCAAACCTTTTACCTTCCGTGAGGTTGAGGTGCGTTTACAGGCGATCCTGCGCCGCGTCTATTGGAACCAGGAACGGGTGGAGCCTTCGGTCCTGACTGCCAACGAAATTAGCCTTAACGACGACACCCACGAAGTCTCGGTGCGAGATGAGGCCGTTCACTTGACGCCGATCGAATACCAACTGTTGCGCTTTCTGATGATCTCACCCGATCGTCCCATCAGCAAAGATACGTTGTTCCAACACGTCTGGGGCTACGATATGGTCGGCGGCACCAATCTGGTAGAAGTCGCCATGCGTCGTCTGCGCGAGAAAATTGAACAAGATCCCTCACAGCCTGTATACTTATTGACGGTCCGTGGCGCCGGTTACAAGTTCAACTCAGAAGGAATGCGAGTAAGCTGAGCTTCTGCATTCCAGTGCCTGTCAAGCACATCTCTTATCTTCATCGTCGGCGCCGGCCAGGTGAATTGTTCCTATGGTGCGTATTGTTCGTGGAACTGTGGCGATCCGGCAGAAAGACGCGTTGATCGTCGATGTGGGTGGTGCAGGCGGCGGAATTGCCCTCAAAGTTTATACCCCCGATCCAACAGCAGCGCGCTTTCAAGAAGGCGCTGCTGTTTTGTTGCACACCTATCTCCAAGTGCGTGAAGACGCGCTGACTCTCTATGGCTTCGAGAGTGACGATGAGTTGTCGATCTTTGAACTGTTATTGACGGTGAGCGGCGTTGGCCCCAAGGTCGCATTGAGTACACTCAGCACGCTCAGCCCCGATGCACTCAGGCTAGCATTAGCCAATGGTGAACCGGCAGTCATTGCACGCGTCCCCGGCATTGGCAGGCGCACGGCGGAAAAGATCGTGCTAGACCTGAAAGACAAGGTGAAGGCGCCAGCGAGCGGCCTCGAGGCGCTTGCCCAAATCAGCGCTGCCGACGCCGAAGTGATCGACGCCCTTGTCGCGCTGGGTTACAGCATCGTCGAGGCGCAGCGCGCTATCCAATCACTGCCAAAGGATGTCACGGGCGTTGAGGCGCGGCTCCGGCTCGCCCTGAGCGGCTTTGGCGGCTGATGATTGTTCTCCCGTAACTATTCAGGCGGGACAAGAATCGTTCAACCAATGGCACGCGGATGACGCGGATCAGGCGAATTTTCGCTGATCTGATCCGCAAATATCTGCCTGATCCGCGTCATCCGCGTTCTATTCTTATGCGGCTGAATAAATACGTTTTCCCTACAATGCTGCCATCCAGTTGGAAAAACTACGCTATCACCCTGCGTAGAGATGGGGCGTTAACCAGGCAGTGTGTGGCGTATCGTCAAGTGGGGAGGGTGCTGCCGACAAAATCCGGCGCGCCGTTCAAAAAACTGCGTGCGTCCATGGCGCGCTTGCCGGCCGGCTGCACGGTGCGCAGCAACAGGCAACCGGCGCCCGCGCCCACCACCAGCCCGGCGGACGTGTGCGCGACGCTCCCTGGCGCCTCAGCCTCGGCCAGCACGGACGCCTCAATGATGCGGAAGGGTTCGCCTTTCCAGAAGGTGTATGCGGTGGGCCAGGGGGTGTAGGCGCGCGTCATGCGCTCGATGGCGACGGCCGGCTGCGCCCAATCGATGCGTCCATCCTCTTTCTGGATCAAGTGGCAGGTGGAGGACTCGCCCGGCAGCAAGGATTGGTCGATAGGCGCCACCTCACCGCGTAGCCAACCGGTCAGCGTCTCGACCAGCAGCGCCGCGCCCTGCTCAGCCAGCCGCGCGCTGACGGAAGTGGTGGTGTCATCGGTGTGAATCGGCTGAACCGCCTGGCGCAATGCCGGCCCAGTATCCATGCCCTCGTCCATCAGCATGATCGTGACGCCGGTTTCTTGCCGCCCGTCGAGCAGGGCGGCGGCGATAGGCGACGCGCCGCGATAGGCCGGCAGCAGGCTGGCGTGCACGTTGATGCAGCCAAAGGTTGGGATCTCAAGCACGTTTTTCGGCAAAATCAAACCGTAGGCAGCCACCACGAAAATATCGGGCGCCAGCAAGCGGAGGCTGTCCACGACGCCAGGGTGCTTGCGCAGCGAGGCGGGCTGGAGCACCGGCAAGCCAGCCGCTTCCGCCGCCTGTTTGACAGGGCTGCTCACCGGCTGCTTGCTGCGGCCAGCGGGCCGATCTGGCTGTGTGACGACCGCCGCCACCTGCCACCCACGCGTCGACGAGGCTTCGACCAAAGCGCGCAGCGACGGTGCGGCAAATTCCGGCGTGCCCATAAAGACGATGCGCTTGATGTCATTGTTTGTCATGGCCGGATTGTACCACACCTGGTAATGAAACTTTCGTGCGCATCCTGCGTATTGTTGGATGCTTGGAGATGACGCCGCAAAGCGTATCTGACAGAGAGCAAAGCAGGCCGCATCCGGGCTGGCGCCGAAGGTTTTCGACCCATCTGCCGGGCGGGTTGCGCAAGATCAAATATTATAGAGAATCCCGCGTTTATCGGGAGGGAGAAAAGTTGTATGACGAACGCATCAATGGATCAAACACCGGGTCAGCCGCAGAACGAAGCGTGGAGCGAACCACAGCCTGCCGGCGGAAATGACCATGTCGAGCAGACGCCGGTGGAACGCATGGCCGGCGCCGCCTACACGCAGGCCGGCGAGGCAGCCGATGCGCTGCGCCGCGGCGAACTGATGCAACAGCCGGAAGTGGATCCGCTGGCCGACAGCGACGATCGCCTGATCGCCATGTTGAGCTATGCAACTCAATTGTTTTTGCCGGTGATCATGCCGCTGATTGTGTTGTTGAGCGAAAGCAGCAAGAAGCGACCCTTCCAGCGCTACCATGCGGTGCAAAGCCTGGCGTTGGTGATGATCTTCTGGGCGGTTTTTCTGCTGGGTTGGGTCAGCATCGGCATCATCCAGATCATTCCGGTGATCGGTTGGCTGATTTTGGCCCTCGCGTTTTGCATGACGCCGATCTACTTCCTTAGCGGTATGGGGTTGTTGCTCTACTACGGCTATCAGGCGTACAAGGGGCGGCGGTTTGCCATCCCTGGGATCACCAGCTTCCTGCGCGATCAGGGCTGGCTATAAACCTGACACAGCCAATCCGACTGATTGCACCGCCTGGCGGAATCTCCGCCAGGCGGTGTTTTTAATTGGCGCAGTGCGATACGACAGCATTGGAAAAATAGACCGCGGATGAAGCGAATTAGACGGATTTTCGTGGATTTCTGAACAACATGTGGATTGATCTATTAGAGCATAACAAAACAGCATAGGGATTGATAAAATTAAACAAAATCAACAAATATATCAATTTTGTTAATTTAAGTATTGACATTATTAAAATTAGTGCTAAGATATGTTCTTAAAGCGAAGGTGCAGCGTTTGCTGTCCGAGAGGCCGGTGCACACAAGTCAAGTGCATAGAGGCGAGGAGTAGAATGTCATGTTGCCACACAACGAATATGTTTTGGATGAAGCGCAACGAACGCATCGCAACGAGTTGATGTAGGAAGTCGCGCAGGCGCGCTTGCTCCGCCTTGTCTGTGCGCCGCAGCCGGGTTGGATCGATAGTGGGCTTGTCTTCCTGGGGCGTGCGTTGGTGCGGCTGGGGCGCCGGCTCGAAATGCGTGTTCCCGTCGGTTTG
>Ga0073904_10004482_pt1 | contig 10355 bp, 8 predicted proteins | sample KloWWTrecipitate_FD_66668 | JGI IMG/M metagenome (GOLD analysis project Ga0073904, IMG submission 66668) | Active sludge microbial communities from Klosterneuburg, Austria, studying microevolution and ecology of nitrifiers - Klosterneuburg... | ecosystem: Engineered > WWTP > Aerobic digester >... | reverse complement strand
CTGCTCAAGCACCATCCCTGCAAAGACAGCATCAAAGGTAAGCAACAAAGAGCCGCCTGGAATCATCACTTCCTCGCTGAAGTCCTGCTTTTTAATTGACCAAACTTCGCGCCCCCTCTGTATGAGGAACTGAGTCAACCCGAAGCCGCCGAGGTCTTGTGTATCTCACTTGCGACGTTGAAACGACGATGGCAGTCGGCTCGGATTCGATTGAGTGAGACTTTGGATGGAGACACATTTCTGTGAGCGATGATGAGAAGATCAGCGACCTGCTTCTTCGATGGGAAGAAGCAATGGATCGGGGAGAAGATCTCGACGCTGAGACGCTCTGCGCTGATTGTCCAGAACTCGTGGAAGACGTAAAGAGGCAAATCGATGCTCTCCGTCGCATGAGTTGGATGACGAAACTGCACGACAACGAACCCGATCCAAAAGTTGGAACGACGCTCACTGGTCGTTACCGAATCGATGAACTCATCGGCGAAGGAGGACACGGTAAAGTTTATCGAGGTTTCGATCCTGAACTTCAGCGTGCCGTTGCCATCAAGCTGCCGAATGATCGCAAGTTGAACACCAGCGACTTGGTGGAAGAGGCACGCAAGGTTGCCCGGCTACGCCATCCGGGGATCGTCACGGTGTACGATGTCGGCCAGCACGAAGGGCGACCGTTTATCATTAGTGATTTCGTCAGCGGCACGACACTTTGCGAAGCTGGGCCATTCTCTCCCACTGACGCCATTCGTCTGATCGCTGAGATCGCCGAAAGCCTGCAAGCCGCCCACGAGCAGGGTTTCGTGCATCGAGATATCAAACCAGCGAACATTCTGATCGACCAGAAGGGCCGACCGCTTTTGACTGACTTTGGTATCGCCACAGTTGCAGGCGAGTCACAGGCCAAGATTGTCGGCACACTCCCATACATGTCACCGGAACAACTGGGTGACGAACCAGCAAACGGCGATCCTCGTACCGATATCTGGTCGCTTGGCATCGTGCTTTACGAACTTCTTACGAGGAAGTTGCCGTTTGATGACGCTTCACCAGCAAAACTCTGTGAGCAGATCAAAAGCCATGTGCCACTACCACCAAGAGGAATAAACTCGGACGTGTCGCCTGCTCTGGAAGCCATCGTTCTGAAATGTTTGGCCAAATCCCCCGAAGAACGGTACGAAACTGCCGCTGAACTTGCCAATTCACTTCGCACAATCCGACAGCAATCAACGTTCTTCAAAGGTGCGATGCTCAGCTTAGTCGTTTTTGTACCGCTGGCGATATTTGGTGTGACCAACAACTGGTTCACAGGATCACCACCAGCAGCGACCAGTGAGTCACCTCGAATTGAAGGCATGTACTTCGATGGCCAAACTCGGATCGTAACGCCGTTATCTCGATTTGCGCCCTGTACTCTGGAAGCTTGGGTGAGACCGGAACACGACTCACATGGGGCATTCATCGGCAGCGATGTGAAGGGAGAATTTGGACTTTCATTGGCCACTCACGGAGGCAACCTGTTCGCCGAACTTCTCAGCAGCACCGTTGACACCGATGCTCATGTGACACCGGGAATCTGGTCGCATGTCGCTGTTGTTTTTGATACTGAAGAAACGGTACTGTTCCTGAATTGCTACGAAGTTGGCCGAGGAGAACCAACCGACATCTTCGGTGATGCACCATTTGTAATCGGCGGATTATCGTTCGGAAGCCGGGAACTTCAGTTTCGAGGACACATGAAGTGGGTTCGCATCTCAAAAGGATCACGCTACGAAAACGAGTTCACCCCGGAAGCAACATTCCTGTCAGACGACCGCACTGTGTTGTTGTACGACTTGCGTGTTGTTGCTGGCGGCAAGATTGTTGATCTCAGCGAAAGTGACAATCACGGTCAGAAAGAAGAATCACCAGTTACCTCTGCATGGCCTGATCTGAAACGCCACACGTTTCATTTCGAGGGTGGTGCCGTCATCGAAACGCCTGTTCAACCATTCGTTCCATGCACGTTGGAAGCATGGATCTTGCCGACTCACTCTGAGGACGTTGAGCACATCATCGGCTCATCATCATTGTCCTTGATGCTTCAGGGATTCGACCTTGCACCGGAAGGATTTGCTGGAGTCGAAACTGGCGACCCAGAAGTTGGATAAGGTTTCTGGACTCATGTGGCGGGAGTGTTCACTGACGAGGGAACTTACCTGTTCGTTGACGGTCGCAAGGTTTGGAATTCAACCCCCTGCACACCGGAAAGTGACGATCCCTTCCTAATCGGCGGTACAGACACTTCTGTGCAGTTTCTCGGTCAGATTCGTTGCGTGCGAATCAGCCGAGGCGAACGGTTTTCGGAGGCATTCACTCCCGACCACGATTTTGCTCCCGATGAATCCACGGTGCTGATCTATGAAGGGAAGATTGTCAATGGGCTGGAGGTGATGGATGTGAGCGGCAGCGGAAATGCTGGCAGGTGGATTGAGAGTGCGACCGAGACACCAATTGTTGAGTAGCACGTCCTTCGCTCAGCAATATATTTCCGGCACCAGTGGCCAACACCACGTCACCAAAAATCTGAATCACAAATGACATGGTGAGTTGCGTCCCACGGGTTAGGCTACGGCCTCTGGTCATCCCGCAACCTGCGAATCACATCTAGTACGGTGACCAAAACCATTTGGTCTCGTGGATCATGTGATACCGTTAAACCTTGCGTATAATTCTGGTTGTTTTTTTTGCGAATAACTGTCAATCCGGTAGAGACGGAATCCTTAACCCTGTTGTCGCCAGAAGTATTCCGCCAAATCGATTTGCGCCACACGTCGCCGTCTTCATCTAACTCCACTCTCAGCCCGTCCGAAGACCGTCGATACACTTCGTGCCCTTCTTCCCCTTGAACGTGCGTACATCGCTGGCTCTCCATGCTGGATAGCGTGTATGGACCAGCCGGACTTGAGTCATAGTAAAAGAATGAATATCGCCGATGATCTTCATCGCCGAGGTATACGTCGAATTGAGTGGGCGACCCATTTGATTTCCATTTACTGAAACATTTTAGCTGTCCCCACACGTAAAGATAACACCCGGCTAGTTTTTCGTTCTTGTGATACGTACGCACTGTGCCATGAAAAACCGGCTTGCCGGTTACTGCGTCGGTGTAAAAATGGGCTTCCTGATCGAGTTTTCCATCCGCTGTACTTACGATGAACAATTCAATCGGCTCTCCGTTTTTGCCTTTTGAGAATGTCACGTCCCGAATGTCTCTGAGAGGCATGAAACTCAGCACTTCGTCTGTGGTCCTACCTTTGAATTCCGATACCGATATTTTGTGTACTTTAGATATAGTGGATGCTGGCAGTGTTACGTGCGTATACGGTGTACTGAAGTAACCTGCACTGGAAACACTCTTCAACTCGGTTGACTTGATTGTAGCAGGAGCATCTGCCGTCAACGCCGATCCATTTCTGTTCTTTTCGCTTTGATGCTCGGCTTGAGCTTTTCTCGCTGCTTCTCTCGGTTGTTGAACGGCAGTTGGCAACAGGCCAATCAGAACCACGAATGCAACAATACCACCACCAATCAACAGCCTCTTTGGAGTTAGCTCCCTACCTGTATTGGCCGCAGCCAAACCAGCAATCCTCTGCTTTAGCCGTTCGAGTTCTTCCTGCGCCGATTTTATCGGGGCAATCAGTTGCAACGGGCCGCATTCTTTGTCGTATTTGACGTAGGCGGTTTCACCCAGCTTGCTTTGGAGCGAGCGGACTTTCAAGCCAAGTTTCGCTCCTTTACCTCGCCGCAGCACACCTTCGGCAGCATCCTTCACTTTTCCCTTGAGATCATCCGATTTACGCTCAGGAGAAACAGTCGTCGCCAATGCAGATTGCTGTGACACAACCTCGTCGATTTCAGAATACAGAGTCTTAAACGCATCGGCGAATCGCCGCTCACCGTAAACATCGACTCCAAGTGCAGTGTAGGCTTGAGGCAGTTGAATCTGCTGAATACGAGTTTGGAGAGCATAGAGTTTCCCCAACTCACCTGCCTGCGAAGCCTGATGCCCGAAATCTTTCAGCGATTTCTGACCTGCCGTCCAGTATGGAAGCAATCGATTAAGCCAACTTGAAGCTGGCGATGAGGGACCAGAACTTTTAGGTAGTGGCATCACATCGCTGTCAAAAAGTAATGAAGCATCCGAAGACAAATCCGGGGTGGTCGTGGCTGAGGAATGCCATTGTGATTCCGCCGATGGAAGCGGTGGAGGCACAGGCCGAGAATTATTTGTGTCGTCAGCAAACAGGTTCTTGATCTTGCTTGCAGGCATGAACTGGCCGTCTTCACCTTTACGCACCAGATCATCACCACGCAGCTTGCCTGCGACGACAAGCTCTTTAAGCTGTTGGCTAGAGAGTGGCCCGACTGTCTTTTGATTTTGTTGAATGAACCATGTAGTTGCCATTTGTTGTTTCACTTTTCGTGTCTGTAAGAACTAGCCGGTCTTCGCTGCGTACAATATCAGAGGCCTCACCCAATGCGCATTTCAACCCTCGAAGAGTAGAGCGAGACCGACAACCAAACCGGCTCACGGAATCGATCCCCGCATTCTACAAGACCGAAAGATCATTCGGAACAGTCAGCAATCTTTCAGGTTACGTCCAGACCGGCCTCGCTGATCCAGCGGGCTATCACAGCGACTGCACGGCGCACCATTCGTCCTAATCGGCGTCCCGCAACGACCGCATTTCCATTGCTCCCAGCCGCAAACTCGACATGGAGCTTCAAGGTCAATGGCTTCTGCGGCGCAGTGATTGCAAAACCAGCGTATTTCAGGTTCGTCATTGCCGGTCATGCGAACCTGTTCGGAATCGGTGTTAAATGGCCAAGATCCGTAAGAAAACCACGGATCGCCGCCGCTCTCACGGAACTCCTTGTACTTTTGGGTCTCGCCAAAGAGGGCTGAGAAGGCGACCCTACAACCCAGCCACATAAATCCGTGGTAGATGCTGGTGACGGACATGGCCGTGACCAGCAGTAAGCTGAGGGGGGTCAGGGGCGTAGACTGCACACCGCCGATCACGAGGATTCCGGCGATCAGCAGAAGGCCACTGAAGATGGTGGCAAAAGTGCGGAAAAGGACTTGAATGGGGGAAGTTCGTTGGGACATGGGCTGCTCCAGTTTTGGGGTGGAAAACTGGAGTAGTAGCAAGGTGCCTCAGAGAAGTTCCGAAGTCTTACTCAAAGAACTGATGTCGGAATTCTTGCTGATATTCGAACAATTTGGCCCACGGTTTATTTGAGTAGTGGGCAAACAGAATCTTGTCATCTGAGTGTGGCTTGCCGTGACCTAAAGCCAACGACGACACAACTGCATCAGCTTTCATTGTAGCAATCCAATCAGACAATTGTTTCCGCAATCGTCCGAGTGTTATTTTCGTTATGCCTGTAACTTCAACGTGGTAGTTGAATCGTTCGGCAAATTTGCTTTGACCGTTCTTGGATTCTTCGTTGTACAAGGAGTTGCCCTTGCTGTTGATGATTAGGCGGTCATCGTCTTTGATTTGTCGCTGTAGAATCTCTTCGGCCTCTGGCTTCCATTGTTCCAAAAGCTGAATTGTTTCAGGCCACAACTGCCACCAGCCAACTACATTGGACTTGTTCCGCAGGAATCCGACCCAATCGCCTCCAGATTCAATCTGTAAGCCTTGAGATTTCCACGGGTGATCCTGCTTGAGAAACAGATCGCCCACTGAACTCGTCCAATCCCACCAGCACCATGACCGCAGTTGATACACCATGTCGCAATCAGTCGTTGTATCACACTTCCCTTTGTCATCAGTTTTTTCAGATCGGCCACTGGAACTAGCTTGTGCGTGATGACCGAAACCGATTCTCTCGACTTGTCTTTTTCTACTTTGCGATCGAGCAAGTCGAAGTCTTCAGGCTTCCTCCAATTGAAGTCAGTGGAGACATGCGTGTGAGTCAAGAAGTTGTCAAGCTCATAGAGTTGCTCTCTACTGCGCTTAGCTGAATATCTGCCTTTCTTGTCCTGTCGCACTGGGCGTGAACGCCAGTAATCAATCAAAATTCGGCATTGTTCAATTTCCAACGTTGCAAGCGGAATGTCCGAATGCCTCTCGATGAGATATTTGATTTTTCCGTGCCGATCCCAGTTTGTGGGCTGCGATTTTAGGACATATTCGTCGTATGCCTTGAGTGCCTGCTGCAATGTGCCTTTTACAGGAGTTGCCTTTGTTGACGGTCGGCTGTCGATACTGACAACAGTGTTAGCGGACTGTTGCAGGGCTTCCATTTGTTCAATTCGCAGGCGTTCCAAAAACTCAGCAGGAATACTTTGCCCAAGAGAAGCCCAATTGATACTTGGGAGGTGTAGCCTGAGTTGTTGTTCCCAGTATGGCAATTCAATCTTTGGCAGTGGCGTACGACTTACCGAAAAGCCATATTCGTTCAATGGCGGAACTGGAGTTGTCCGACGTTGAAGCAGTTCCAGAAAGACCTGCTCTGGAAGTTCGTCTAAGACAGGAATTGGAATCGGGACAGGATTCACACCCTTCCGCAGATGGTCGGCAACAGCGTTGCTGCTGGCGTTCCATCGCCCCCAGAAATCAAACACGTCTTTGAGTTGCTGTCTCACCCTATCAACGGCAACGCTCGACCAAGTTCGATTGAACATGAACACCCGATTGTCGTCTCTTGTTCCGACTCTGGCAGACTGGCGACCGTGCTTATCACGGGAGTCGCCTTTGCTTTGCCTGCTCATGTTACCGCTCCCCTGTGGGTGTTCAGAATTATTGCTTGTAGCAACAAAACTGTACCTTGTAGCAACAACTGTAGCAACAAAATCGGAGAGGCATTTTAAGGCGAAACAGCGTTTTTTTTGCTGTAAGTGCAATAAAAAAGCCACGTTACAAAAATTGTAACGTGGCTTAGAGTGGAGGATAACGGACTTGAACCGATGACCTCCTGCATGCCATGCAGGCGCTCTCCCAACTGAGCTAATCCCCCGACTTGCGTCCTTTGGGTTGGACGGTCGGAAAGCTATCAGTCTCTGAGAAGAGTGTCAAGCAGATCCGAAGGGTTTTCGGGTTGGAGAGGCAGGCGGCATCATCTGACGCGTGCTGTTCGGTGATGCCACGAAGTAGCTGCCCATTTTGCGTACATGCGTGTTTTACGGGGTTTTGTGGCCCGTATGAGTGCCGGATACGGTAGTGATGCCGACTCCGTTCAGGCTGGGGGGAGTTCTTTTTGCCTAGGGGGCTTCGAGTTCCAGTTCGAACAGAGACAGAGACTTTTTTGTACCCAACCAGCGACCGACTTCGGGATGCTCAACAAACACGAACAAACAGTCAACGTTGTCGGCCAGCTCTTGCTGCAGAAGAAGGAAGGTTGCCACAGGCGATGCCGGGAAACCGCCATTGACGCTTTTCTCCGTTCGCTTGCGGTCGATCAGCAACAATTAGCCATCGGTGTCGTACTGTCGGGACCGGCACCAATCGATTGCGTGCTGCCTCCCGAGGAGATGCTGGCTGTGATTCTGCGATGCACTGACATCCTGCATCGACTGATTTGCCAGGATGACTCCCACGTTCATACTGCGAGCAACCTGCAACATGTGTCGAAGTGGTTGGCCACCATGCGATGAAACTCGTCCGTGACAACAAAACTGAAATGTTCAACAAACATCACTATCGACTTCCGGGGCATTGTCGGCAGTGCGCAATTGCTCATGGCCCTTTGACGTACTGTTCGTTCCAAATCATCCGATGGATTCGTCGGTTTCACCTCAGGAAGTTACACTGCCAGCAAGGAGTTAACGCGATGATAACGCTCGGCATGGAAAAGCTGCTTAGCAATGCTGCGGGACAGTTTCCTCATGATATCGATCCGACCATTGTTCAAACAGCCACGCATCCGCAAGACGCAATCCTGTGGGCGGTTGCTCGATCGGCTATTGGGAGAATCCCGTCCAGCCAATTCGAGAAGGATCATCGCGACTTGTGGCAGAGATCGCTTTGACCATGCCAATGCCTCAAGCGACCACAGCAAACCCGCGTGATTGCAACGGCCAAACATGGGCTCCTCCTCTTCGTGGAACAAACGCACGACAGCGGAGTCTTGTTTTTCGAGGTCAGCTTCTATCGCTGCGAGAAAACTGCGAGGGCTGGCTTCTGCCAGCAACGGCAATCTTGAACCGATCGATGCCCACCGATGCCACGTCACTGATTCTGAGACCACAGAAGCGACAATTCTGTCGATGGCACTGATGATGTCTGTCGAAGACGCTACCTGAAGTCTTTCACCGAAAGCGCCGAGGAAGGCCAGCGTTTCTGCGACATGTCGCTTTATTGCTTCAGAGTATTTCGGAACGTGTCCTTTGATATTGGTGAGAAATCTATCTTCGTCCGGAAGTAGGTATCGAGGATCGTCGTCAGCCAAGATTTCTGGTGAAAGAGCCTCAAATCGTTCAAGTGCCGTGGCCGTTACGCGCGCCTCGAAAAGCGACCACGCAAAGTCTTTCGAGACCAGCCGCCATTTGCCCGCAGCACGCAACAACAATGGATCTCGCGAACTTGCCATGATTTGCAATTCGGTCTGGCATTCAGCGTAAGTCCGACCGGCGATTCGGGAAAACGCCGCTTGATCGGCTTCGCTGCTATCCCAACCACCATGCAGCAGACACGCCGAAATCACCTCGGGCGAAACGCTGGGTGCCCAATGTGGAGTCCATCGAGAGTCTGGCGGTGTCAGGTGATGCTTGAGAATTGCCAGACTGCCACCAGCAGCACGCGCAGATTTTTCAGCCACGGCCGGAGAGAACCCAGATTCTTCAAGGGCTTTCGCCAGTTCAAACTGAGGGGCACGTTCCAGTTCCTGCAATCGTTGCCCGTGCAACGCTGGATCCATGGCGACGAGTAGTTGATGCTGATTGTGGATCGCCCAGTTCCGCTATTCGCGGCAGATCATCAGTCACCTCCGTTTTGAGGCAGTGGAAATCCTGAATCAGCACTTTGGCCGCAGTACGTTGCCGATTCTCTCATTGCTCGTTCATCGTGACAACTTGGTCTTATCGATTGATCGCGGTTTACGCAGCGAGTTGAGCCTGCAAAACTCTGTCGCGAGCTTCCGTATTGATTTCACCTTCACCCTGTCGAAACTCAAAATTTGCCTCGTACGCCGCCGTACTATGCACAGTTGGAACTGTCGCAGTCGCCGAGAAAGGGCTTACTCGAAACAACGCTTGCCAGATTCCGATTGTGGGAAGCCAGGGGATTAGATATCAAGTCCAGGCAGGCCATATTCAAAAGGCAATGAATACCGCCAGGATCATGGCGGATAACAGCCAGCCAAGAACCGTCATGAGTCTCTGCTGTACGCTCGGTTTGTAGATGCCGAGCAACAGTGCAATCAGCAATGGAACCGAAGACGAACGGCAAATCGCGCGAGCGGCGGGTGTATGAAGGACGCAAAATTGCATTCGGCCCGCCTAAAATCTGGTCGCTATACTGACATCTCACAGATTTGAATTCTTAGCGATTGATCAGTTGCGTGCAATGGTCTCGAATCAACGTAGGACGGCATTGATCACCGTGATCTGGAATCTCGATCATTTGACGGAGTTACCATTTCAACATTTCGCTTAAACGATCCGCATTTAGCCGAATTGTTTGGGAGTCCATGCTTTCGCCGTGGCCCATTGCGAGTTGCGAGTCAGATTCTTTTTTCAGACTATCGCCGCCAACGGCGGCGTCCGGGGGGGACCCGCACGAAGCGTAGCGGAGTGTGGGGGGCGTAGCGTTCAGCGGAGCCCGACTCCGGTCGCAGGCCGCCCCAGCGGACTCGACCCGGTGCGAGCGGCAGCGAGCGCAAGCGGGCGTCCAGCCCGCCAGCCGCACCGGCCCCAAGGCCGGTCGGCGCGGCCCGTACAGGGCGCGGCCGTGCAGGCCGCCCACGGGGTTGATGGATACCAACGTTGTTTGCTTCAGTCCGTGTGACGTCCGTGTGACCGGAGCAAGTTCGCGTTGCCGTGTTCGCTGCTTCGGTGTTCGCCTCGGCGCATGTAGCTAGTGCGTGTCTGAAAAATGGCTTCGCGACGTGTTTCCAGCCTGTGGCCACACCCTACGCCAAGTGAAGATTGTTTCTTAGGCGTCAGGAAAATCTGCCCGCGTGTTTTCTGGAGGTCGGTTTTTGGGGATTTTTGCAGCCTCGGCGCGTACGTTCCCCGTGACCGAGGCCGGCGGTTTGCAATTTGGGATCACTCGCGGCCGCTTCAGGCGGCGTGGCGTCTTGTGAGAGCAGCCTCACTGTTCGGCGATTGCTGAGCGATCAGCAGGCGGCCCAGCGTGTGCATGTTGCGACCA
>Ga0073904_10004481_pt1 | contig 10357 bp, 10 predicted proteins | sample KloWWTrecipitate_FD_66668 | JGI IMG/M metagenome (GOLD analysis project Ga0073904, IMG submission 66668) | Active sludge microbial communities from Klosterneuburg, Austria, studying microevolution and ecology of nitrifiers - Klosterneuburg... | ecosystem: Engineered > WWTP > Aerobic digester >... | reverse complement strand
ATTCCCCAAGAAAAGGAACCATTGGAGTAGATTACGCCGCAGACCAAAGCGTAAGGTGGCGCTAATGAAAACCCGCCAGCACCTGAAAATAGTCCAACTTAGCAGCACCTTCCGCTCCGCTGACGGGCAAGGCATCTTGTTGAGCAGCTTGAAGAACTGCGGCAAGGAGGCATCAGTCCGCAGGTCGCGCAAATACATCAGCGAGCGCTGATCAGAGGGAAGAACAATCATGCACATTCTTCACCGCGAACTTCTCGCAAGCATGTTCAAGGCTGCGGTCAACGCCACCCAACCCGAACATTGCGTTCCACGCACCCTGCCCCCGGCACCCAAGGGACGCACCATCGTGATCGGTGCCGGCAAGGCTTCTGCCGCCATGGCGCAGGCACTGGAGCGCCACTGGCCCGGTCCCCTCAACGGCCTGGTCGTCACCCGTTACGGCTACGCCGTACCCTGCGAGCGCATTGAAATCGTCGAAGCGGCGCACCCGGTGCCCGACGCGGCCGGCAGCGAAGCGGCACTTCGCATTTTGCAGGCTGTTCAAGGGTTGACCGCAGACGATCTGGTGATCTGCCTGATTTCGGGTGGCGGCTCCTCATTGTTGCCGCTACCGGGCGAAGGCGTCACGCTGGCAGACAAACAGGCGATCAATCGCGCCCTGCTCAAGTCGGGGGCGACCATCTCGGAAATGAACTGTGTGCGTCGCCATCTCTCGGCGATCAAGGGCGGCCGTCTGGCCGCTGCCTGCGCGCCGGCCCAGGTAGTCAATCTGCTGATTTCAGACGTACCGGGCGACAATCCGATGGACATTGCCTCCGGCCCGACCGTCGCTGACTCGACGAGCTGCCTCGACGCGATGGAAATCATCCGCCGTTACGGCATCGACTTGCCGGCCGGCGCCCACCAGTTGCTCGAAAGCGGCGCCGGTGAAAGCATCAAGCCCGGCGACCAACGCCTGGCCAGGGTCGTCACCCACCTGATCGCCACCCCGCAAATGGCGCTTGAAGCAGCCGCCGAAGTGGCGCGGGCCGCCGGGGTGACACCAGTCCTGCTCGGCGACAGCATCGAAGGTGAGGCGCGCGACGTCGGCAAGGTCATGGCCGGCATCGCACAGCAGGTGCGCAACCATAACCAGCCCAGCCGCCCACCTTGCGTCCTGCTCTCCGGCGGCGAAACGACGGTGACCGTGCGGGGCAACGGACGCGGCGGCCGCAATGTCGAATTTCTGCTGGCACTGGCAATGACGCTGAACGGCGCTGCCGACATTCATGCCGTGGCCGGCGACACCGATGGCGTCGATGGGCTTGAAGAGATTGCCGGCGCCTTCGTCACGCCTGACACCTTGAGCCGAGCCTGGGCTGCCGGTATACGTCCACGCGACCGGCTGGACAACAACGACGGCCACGGTTTCTTCGCAGCGCTGGGCGACTCGCTGATCACCGGCCCGACCCTGACCAACGTTAATGATTTCCGTGCCATCCTGATCACCTGATCAGCACCAAACCGCAAATACAAAGGAGACAACCGATGAAAAATACCAAGCTACTGACGCTCGACGACGTCAAGAACATTGCCGCTGCCGCCGAAACCGAGGCAATCGCCTGCGGCTGGGCCGTCAGTATTGCCGTCTGCGATGCCGGCGGCCATCCGCTGTGGCTGCAACGAATGGATGGTGCACCGCTGATGAGCGCCCTCGTCGCCCCCGAAAAAGCACGCACCAGCGTGCTCAGCGGCAAGCCGAGCAAGGCTTTCGAAGACATGGTGAATAACGGCCGTTACGCCGCGCTGGCCATGCCGGTGGTGCCACTCGAAGGCGGCGAACCGATTGTCGTCGATGGCCTGGTTATCGGTGCCGTTGGCGTCTCCGGTGTCAAGGCCGGTGAGGATGCACAGGTGGCCAGGGCCGGCGTCGCAGTGCTGAGTGGACAAATTCACGGTACGAAGGAAGCACAGTGAGCCACTCTTGTCGTTCCCGTATGCTGGCTACCCTCGCCCCATCCAGTTCGACCAGCGAGCGTTCAGATAGATGGCCCATTTACATCTTTATATAAATGGTCGGCCACCCGATTTTCAAATCGGAGGGTTTACTCGCCGGAAAGAAACGGTTACAAGCTGACGATGAAAAAAATTGAGACTCGAATGCCAGAAAACAGTTTTGCCGTACAAGACGATCTTTTGCCTGACCCTGAACTGAAAGGCTTAACACCGCATCAGATGCTTGTTCAGATGTCCTTGGAAGACGCCACAAAAGTTACCGAGCGCGCTGCTGCGATTGCAAAGAACCGTGAGCGGGCTTTGCTACTGCTCGCGGCAATCGAAAAATCGCTCGGCAAGTCGGACACCTAGCTTCTCCTATGTGTGAAAGCTCAATTTAGTCAGGTGCTTTCTCATTTTTGAAAAGCAAAGCAGATGGTCCGCGCGATGCCTTGATACCTGCAAGTTGACACCCCGTCCAAAAAATTGATGCAGTGCAGCATTTTTTCGAGAATTGCGTTATTATGTTTTCTGACCACAATCATCGAAACAAATAATTTAGGAGATATCCATGTCTATCAATCTTGATCAATTTTCCGCCGCCAACAAAGTTACCGTCGACTCCCTGTTGTCCGTCGCCAATACCGCGCTCGCTTCTGCCGAGCGCATCGCTGCCCTGAACCTGAACACTGCCCGCTCGGTTCTGGAAGACACCGTCTCTGGCGCCAAAGCTGCCATGGGTGCCAAGGATGCCAAGGAAGCCTTGTCGATCCAGGCTTCACTGGCCCAGCCGAATATCGAGAAAGCTGTTTCCTACGCCCGTTCGGTGTCTGAAATCACCGCTCAGAATCAGGAAGAATTCACCAAGTTGATTCAAGCCCAGTTTGCTGATTTTCAGAAGACTGCAGCCGACCTCCTCGAGAAGGCAACCAAGTCAGCGCCGGCCGGCTCTGAAGCAGCCGTTAGCGCATTCAAGAATGCCTTTGCTGCAGCCAACACTGCTTTCGGCAATATGTCTTCTGTTGCCAAGCAATTCGCTGAAACTGCCCAGACGCAAATGACTTCTGCCGCCGACGCCACCATCAAGGCAGTCAGCAAGAAGTAAGTTCGAGGCGTGCTGAAATGCAAAACCCCGCGAAGTTGGCGGGGTTTTTTTCGTTCTGGACAGCGCATTGATGAAACCTGCTTTCAGGCAAGGTATTCAATCTGGTTACCAGAATCACTAAAAAGGCAACTCTGCCTGTACGCCACTGAACTCCGTATGGGCCTCAGCTAAAGGCATCAAGCCACTGGCGCGTACCCCGAGCAAGCGTATTCGCCGGGTTAGCGGAATGCGTTTCAGACACTCGCCGGCAGCTTTACGAATATCAAGACCTTCGCTGACGCCAATGGGCAATGTAACGTCGCGTGTCACGGCCTGAAAATCCGAATAGCGCAGTTTGATGCCAATGGTTCGACTGGCGTAGCCCTTCCGTTTCAGGTCATCGGCGACGCGCATGCAGAGCGCTGTAAAAATCTCCGATAGCTCCGCTCTATCCTGCTTGACGTGCAAATCACGCTCGAAGGTGCTTTCCCGACTGATGGATTTCGGCTCTGATTCCGTGACGATCTGCCGCTCATCGATGCCGTGTGCGACCTTGTTTAGCCAGACACCGGTGGTACGACCAAATTTACGCACCAGAAACTCAAGCGGTATTGCCGCCAACTCGCCGATGGTGTTAATACCGAGTTGGGCGAGTTTTTCTGAGGCCTTGGGACCGATGCCGTTGATTTTCTTGGCGGGCAGCGGCCAGATGCGTGCCGGAACGTCCGCCAGATCGAGGACGGTAACGCCATTCGGTTTTTCCAGGTCAGAGCATATTTTGGCGAGCAGCTTGTTGGGGGCGATCCCGATTGAGCAGGTCAGGCCTGTCGCTGCGAATACTGCCTGCTTGATGCGTTGAGCCAGCGTATTTGTGGCCTCCGGGATATCGCTGAAATCGATGTAAATTTCATCAATCCCGCGGTCCTCGATTTTTGGCGCGATGCTGGCAACAGCGGCTTTGAAGCGGCGCGAGCAATCCCGGTAGGCCTCGAAATTGGCGGGGAGAAGAATGGCATCCGGCGCAAACTGCGCCGACTTCATCAATCCCATTCCGGAAAACACACCGAGCGCCCGGGCTTCGTAGGTCGATGTCGTGATGACACCCCGTCCGACATAATCCCGCAGCCGGGCAAAAGACCGACAACCATCCGCTTGCACTACCGGCTGATGCGCGTTTCGCCCGCCGACCACGACCGCGCATCCTCGAAGCTCCGGATAGCGAAGCAATTCGACTGACGCAAAGAAGGCATCCATATCGAGGTGAGCGATGCGGCGAGTACTGTTCATAACAACAGTATATCTGAATCGTGCTCAAATCATGAACCAACTGATCTTGGGTACCACAGATGATTTGCCGTAACGACTGAAGGTTGTCTCAACCACGGTTTTTTCAATATTTTCCCGGTTGACCGCAGCATTGTGGTTTTCCCAAAGTGCACGGTGCTTGGCAATCGATTAACCTTCGGCCCTTACCCATTCTCATACGCAGGAAACCGTCATGCCGGTGATCGAAGTCCGCCATCCACTGATCCGCCACAAAATCGGCCTGATGCGCGAGGGCGATATCAGTACCAAGAAATTTCGCGAACTGGCGGCGGAAGTTGCCCGTCTGCTGACCTATGAAGCGTGCAGCGATTTCGAGCTGGAACCCGTCACCATCAATGGCTGGGCCGGCGATGTGGAAATCGAGCAGATCAAGGGCAAGAAAGTGACCGTCGTACCCATTCTGCGGGCCGGCCTGGGCATGCTGGATGGCGTGCTCGATCTGATTCCCAACGCCAAGGTGAGCGTTGTCGGGATTGCCCGCAACCATGAAACGCTGGCGCCGGAATCCTATTTCGAGCGTTTTGTCGGCCAGCTTGACGAGCGCCTGGCGATGATCATCGACCCGATGCTGGCTACCGGCGGTTCGCTGATCGCCACGATCGACATGCTCAAGCGCAACGGTTGCAAACAGATCAAGGCGCTGGTTCTGGTCGCCGCGCCAGAAGGCATCAAGGCGCTGCAGGCAGCCCATCCGGAGGTGCAGCTTTACACCGCCGCCATCGACAGCCACCTCAATGAACTCGGCTACATCATCCCCGGCCTCGGCGATGCCGGCGACAAGATTTTTGGAACCAAGGAAGCATGAGCACCACTCACGAGCCGGTCTGGCGCACGGCACTCTCCGGAGCGCAAATCCTCTTCGTTGCCTTCGGTGCCACCGTGCTGGTGCCGCTGCTGACCGGCCTCAATCCCAGCCTGGCACTACTCGGCGCCGGCGTTGGCACGCTGATTTTTCAGCTCTGCACAAAACGCCAGGTCCCGATCGTCGCTGTCGGCTATGTCGTCTCGCTATTTGTCGGCATCGTCGATTTCAGCAAGATAACCAACGCAGCCTGGATCGCCCTGCCGGAATTCGGGCACCCGGAATTCAATTTAGCCGCCATCCTCTTCATGATCCCGGTCGCCATTGCACCGATCGTCGAACACGTCGGTGGCATCCTCGCCATCGGCTCGGTCAGCGGCAAGGACTACACCGAAAGCCCCGGCCTGCATCGGACGCTGCTTGGTGACGGCCTGGCGGTCAATGTCGTCGGTCTGTTCGGCGGCCCACCGGTGACCACCTACGGCGAAGTCACCGGCGCTGTAATGCTCACCCACAATTACAACCCGGTGGTGATGACCTGGGCGGCCGGCCTCGCCATCCTGATGGCCTTCGTCGGCAAATTCGGCGCCCTGTTGCAGACCATTCCGCTGCCCGTCATGGGCGGCATCATGGTCCTGCTCTTCGGCTCCATCGCCGGCATTGGCCTGAAAACATTGATGGATGCCCGAGTCAATCTCGCCAGCGCCCGCAATCTGTGCATCATCTCGGTAACGCTGGTAACCGGTATCGGCGGCCTGGCCGTGCAGATCGGCAGTTTCTCGCTGCAGGGCATCAGCCTGTGCGGTGTGCTGGCTGTGTTGCTTAATTTGCTGCTACCGAACGAAGCTTCTGAAGTAAAAACAGCCACCTGATTTTCATGCTTTTTCGCCAGTTGACCGCAGCACAACGAAAACCCTATCGGGTGCAGCATTTAGCGCTGCCCCAGCCGGCTCATGAGTGAAACCAGCCCAGCCCCAGCCGGCTTCCTGGCCGGCGCCAGCGATGGCTTCCTTGCCTTCCTGCCTTTTTCGGTCGGCCTGATTCCTTGGGCGCTTGTCGTCGGCATGGCGATGAGCAGCACCGGCTTCACACCCTTGCAGGCGATGGGCATGAACATCATCGTCTTCGCCGGCACCGCCCAGCTCGGCACCCTGCCGCTGATCGCTGCCGAAGCACCGCTCTGGCTGATTGTCGCTACCGCGCTGGCGCTCAACCTGCGTTTCATCATCTTCAGCGCCGCCATTGCTCCCGGCTTTCGCGGGATCGGCACGCCGGCCCGCTGGCTGTCCGGCCATCTGCTCACCGACGGCGTTTTCGCCACCAGCCTCGACCAGATGCTGCACCATGACAACCCGCGCTGGCGCCTCGGCTACTACCTCGCCCCCAGCCTGTGGACTTGGGGCTTGTGGCAAACCTTTGCCCTGATCGGCATCTACGCCGCCAGCGCTATTCCGAAACAATGGTCGCTGGAATTCATGGCGACTATTGCACTGCTCGTTCTGTTGGTGCCAATGGCCAGGGTCCGGCCGATGCTGATCGCCGCAATCGTTGGTGGCGGCAGCGCCACCCTGCTCCGCCACATGCCGCTGCGGCTGGGGGTCGTCGTCGCCATCTGCGCCGGCATCGCTGCCGGCTTTGCCACCGAATACTGGCTAGAGCGCCGGCAAGAACGGAAAAACCAGCCATGAATTTCGATGCCTCGCTGTGGCTCACCTTCATTCTGATCGGCCTCGCCACCACCCTGCCGCGTGCCAGCTTCATCGTTCTCGGCAACCGCTTTGCCCTGCCGCCAGCACTCCAGCGCGCTCTGCGCTACGCCCCGGCTGCCGCGCTGGCAGCCATCGTGGTGCCGGACACTCTGCTCGTCAATGATGCCATCGACGTACTCAACCCCAAACTCGCTGCTGCCATCGCCGCTGTTGCCGCCGCCATTCTGTGGCGCAACCCGTGGCTGCCCTTCATTGCCGGCATGGCAGTCTTGCTCGCGCTACGCAGCCTCTGATTGAACAGTCCCGAAAAACATCCATGTTCCGCAAATTCCGCATTCTGATTCTGCTGCTTGTACTCGCCACAGTCGGCCTCAGCGCGTGGCGAGCCAACACCCGGCTGACCACCTGGGCCAACACGGTGCACGTCGCCATCTATCCGATAGCTGCCGACGACTCACCAGCCACGGCCCGTTTCATCAAGGCACTGGACAACGACAGCTTTGCCGACATCGGCCAATGGCTGCAGAGCGAAAGCAACAGATACGGCCGCTCGATCCTGCAACCGGTAGCAATCCGGGTAGCGCCGCCAGTCCATGAACAGCCGCCCGGTTTGCTCAGCCAGCGAAGTGCGCTGGATGCCATTCTGTGGAGCCTGAAGCTGCGCTGGTGGGCGGCACAGCATGACCAGATCGACGGCCCGAAGCCGCAGGTCCGGCTCTTCGTGCTCTTTCACGACCCGGAACGTAACGCCGCGGTGCCTCACTCCACCGGCCTGAGCAAGGGTCAGCTCGGCGTCATTCACGCTTTCGCCAGCCGCCTGCAACGCAAGCAGAACGCCGTGGTGATCGCTCATGAACTGCTCCACACTTTCGGCGCAAGTGACAAATACCACCTCGGCACCCTGCAGCCGATCTATCCGCAAGGCTACGCGGAACCGGAACGCAATCCCCGTCTACCGCAAAATCTGGCGGAAATCATGGGCGGTCGCACGCCAATCGACGAGCAAAATGCCGAAATCCCGGCCAGCCTTACGGATACCGTGATCGGCCCGGAAACGGCAAAAGAAATCGGCTTGCTGCCCCCTGTCGCCGGCTAGCGCCTGGCAATTACCCCAATTTGGCCATTTGTGCGATACAGGCCTGCAAGGCTTCAAACTCCAAAGGCTTGTGCTGCACAACGATGCCGCGATCGGCCATGCTGCGCATCAGTTGCGGGTCGGAATCGCCGGTCACGATGAGCGCCGGCAGCATGCTGCCGAAGGTCGCCCTGACCGCTGCGATAACATCAAAACCGGTTTGCCCCTCGCTCAGCCTGAAATCGGAAATCACGACATCGGGCGCCTCGCTGCCGAGCCGGGAGAAGAGCTCCTGGCCTGCCGTTGCAGAAACCACCTCGTGCCCCATCATTTCCAGCGCACAAACCATTGCCGTCAGAACACTGAGATTGTCATCGACCAGCGCAATGCGCAGCACCTTGCTTTGCAACTCGGCCGGTGGCGCCAGCCTTGTTTCCTCGCTCAGCGGTAATTCCAGGGCAAACATCGAGCCCCGTCCCAGCCTCGACTGAACACGGATCTGCAGATCAAGCAAGCTGGCTGTTTTGGCAACAATCGCCAGTCCAAGGCCGCTGCCGCGGTTTCGCTCGTCATGATTGAGCTGCCTGAATTCCTCGAAAATCTCCACCGTTTTGTCGGCGGGAATACCGATGCCGGTATCCCAGACTTCGAGCCAGGTTTTACCTTGCCGACGCCGGCAACCAATCAGCACGCCCCCAGCCTCGGTAAAGCGTATTGCATTGGCAATCAGGTCACCGAGCATCCGCTGGAAAAGTGCCGGGTCAGTACGCGCCTTCAGGCGGGCCGGAACACAACGCAGACTCAGACCTTTCAGTGAGGCTTCCGATGAATGAGCCGAAATTTGCTTATCCAGCCACTCGGCGACAGAAAAATCACAGACTTCCGGCTGCACCACCCCGGCATCGAGCTTGGAGACATCCAGCAGATCGGTAAGGAGCTCGTTCAGGCTGGAAACGCAACTCACCATGCTTTTCAGCAACGGCCGGTCAGTTGGTGCCACTTTGTTCTTCAAAACATCAACGTAGAGGCTGAGTGCCGCCAGCGGTTGCCGCAGATCATGGCTGATCGCCGCCAGAAAACGGGACTTGGCATTACTGGCCTGCTCGGCTTTGGCGATGGCCGCCTTCAGTTCGTCCTCAACCAGTTTGCGCGCCGTAATATCGATTCTTGTCCCTGACATGCGCAGCGGATTTCCGCCAGCGGTCCATTCGACCACTCGCCCACGATCCTGCACCCAGACCCATTCCCCGTTCTTGTGACGGATTCGCGTTTCACTTTCAAAAAACTTCGTCTCTTGACGGAAGTAGCGCCGCAAGCGTTTTTCGGATTGCCTGAGGTCATCGGGGTGCGTCAGATTGCGCCAGGTATCGATACTCAGGGTGCCGAGTCCGCTGAGCTTGTAACCGGCAATTTCCGCCCAGCACTCATTGAACATCGCCTCGCCAGTCAGAAGATTCCACTCCCAGGTGCCACTGCTGGTGCCCCAGATAACATCGGCAAGATGCTGGCTTTTTTGCCGAAATTTCACTTCGCTCTCACGCAAGGCATCTTCTACCCGACGCTTGGCGGTAATGTCGGTAATAAAACCATGCCACAAAATACTGCCATCCGGCTCAGCCTCCGGGCGGGCCTGACTCAAACGCCACTCGATACCTTTCCCTGGCAGATTGACGCGATATTCGTGAATCCATGGCTGCAGCGTTCGTGCCGACTCGGCAATGGTGCTGCGCATTCCCTCGGCATCATCGGGATGCCAACGCCCGCCCAAGGCGGAAATATCCTCCCGGACATCCTCCGGCGTCAGTTCGTACATGGCGTAGAAGCCGGCACTGACATAAGGCATCGCCATCCGGCCATCCGGGAAGCGACGCAATTGATAGACGGCGCCGGGAAGCTGATCCGTCAAATGGCACAACATCTGCTGGCTTTCATGCAGGGCGCGCTGGGCAAATTCGAGCTCGGCAAGATTGATGTCAAAGCAAAACAAGGTTGCACCGTGATAGGGCGTATCAGCCACCGCATGGCTAGAGAATACCGGCACGCTGTGACCATCCTTGTGCAACAACTCCAGGCGCGCCGCCGGAATCCCCTTCTGGTGCTGAAACATCCAGGTGACGGCAGCCTTGACCGCAGCCGCAGACTCAGGTGGAACGATCAAGTCATACAGCGTGCGACCGATCGTTTCACTCGCGGTATAGCCATACATTTTCTCCGAGGCCGGGTTCCAGTAAATTACCTTTCCGTCCGGCGTGTAGCCCTGAATTGCCAGTTGTTCGACATTTTCGAAGATAGCCCGGAAGCGGGCCTCACTCGATTCCAAAAGGCTTCTGGCCTGTTTCGGCAAGGTAATGTCCTCGACCGTGCACACCATGCCGGAAAATTCATCG
>Ga0073904_10004478_pt1 | contig 10359 bp, 8 predicted proteins | sample KloWWTrecipitate_FD_66668 | JGI IMG/M metagenome (GOLD analysis project Ga0073904, IMG submission 66668) | Active sludge microbial communities from Klosterneuburg, Austria, studying microevolution and ecology of nitrifiers - Klosterneuburg... | ecosystem: Engineered > WWTP > Aerobic digester >... | reverse complement strand
GGTGACCTGATGAGCGACGCCATTCTGGTTCTCAATGCCGGTTCATCCAGCATCAAGTTCTCGCTCTTTCTGGAACAGGGCGAGGGGCTGGCGCTGCTCCTTGGGGGACAACTGGAGGGGCTGTACACCGCGCCCCGGTTCAAGGCAAAGGATGCGGTCAACGCCATTATTGGCGAAAAACAGTGGGGAGAAGGTCATTCGCTCGGTCACGATGGCGGCATCACCTATCTGGCCGACTTCCTGCAGGCGCAGATCGGGGAACACCAACTGGTTGCGGTGGGCCACCGCGTGGTGCATGGCGGCCTCGAGTACGCTACACCGGCGAACCTGACGGCCGAAATCGTCGACCGTCTGGAGCAACTGATCCCGCTGGCGCCCTTGCACCAGCCGCATAACCTGAAGCCGATCCGCCTGTTGCTGGCCAACCGTCCGGAACTGCTCCAGGTGGCCTGCTTCGACACCGCCTTCCATCGGGCTCAACCGGCGCTTGCCCAGGCGTTTGCACTGCCGGCCGAGATTACCGACCGGGGCGTGCGGCGCTTCGGCTTCCACGGCCTTTCCTACGAATACATCGCTTCCGTTCTGCCGCAACATGATGCCAGGGCTGCTCAGGGGCGCGTTGTCGTGCTGCACCTTGGTAACGGCGCCAGCATGTGTGCAATGCAGGCGGGCAGGAGCATGGCCAGCACGATGGGGTTCACCGCGGTTGACGGGCTACCGATGGGCACCCGTTGCGGCAATCTGGACCCGGGCGTCATCCTTTACCTGATCGATGAACTGAAGATGGATGCCCGTGCCATCGAGAAATTGCTCTACCAGCAGTCCGGGCTGCTTGGCGTCTCGGGCCTCTCCAGCGACATGCGTACGCTGCTGGATTCGACCGACCCAAAAGCAAGGTTTGCGGTCGATTTGTTCGTTTACCGCGTTGCCCGGGAATTGGGTTCGCTCGTTGCTGCGCTGGGCGGACTCGATGCATTGATATTTACCGCCGGGATTGGCGAACATTCGGTGGCGATCCGCGAACGCGTCTGCCAGGCCGCTGCATGGCTCGGGGTGGAGCTTGATCCTGTTGCCAATGCGGCCGGTGGGCCACGCCTTAGCACGACGGCAAGCCGGGTTCCGGTCTGGGTGATTCCGACGAATGAAGAACTGATGATCGCCCGGCATACCCAAAACATTCTGAAAACCATCCTCTGAGGAGCATCGCATCATGATCGACGAATCCCCCCGTCCCATTCTCAAGGGCAAAAAAGCCCTGGTAATCGGCATCGCCAATGACAGTTCAATTGCCTATGGTTGCGCCAAGGCGTTTCATGAACTCGAAGCTGATGTAGCCATCACCTACCTCAACGAAAAATCAAAACGCTTTGTCGAACCACTGGCCCAGGCCATGGAGTCGCCGATCTTCATGCCACTCGATGTCAGTCAGCCGGGGGAACTCGAAGCCGTGTTCGAGGAAATCACGAAGAAATGGGGCAAGCTCGATATTCTGGTGCACTCCATCGCCTTCGCCCCCAAGGAAGATTTGCAGGGTGGTTTGCTCAACTGCTCGGCAGCAGGCTTTGCCCAGGCGATGGATATCTCGTGCCATTCCTTCATTCGTATGGCCAAGCTGGCGGCGCCGCTGATGACCGATGGTGGTTCGATGTTTGCGATGAGTTACCACGGTGCTAACGAAGTGGCACCCAACTACAATATGATGGGACCGGTCAAGGCAGCACTGGAATCTGCCTGTCGCTATCTCGCCTACGAACTCGGGCCGCAGGGTATCCGGGTGCACGCCATTTCTCCGGGACCACTCAAGACCCGCGCGGCATCGGGGCTGAAAGACTTTGAACTGCTGCTGAATGAGGCTGCCCAACGAGCGCCGCTCGGTGAACTGGTCGATATCATGGATGTCGGTTTCACCTGCGCCTTCCTTGCCACGCCTTACGCCCGGCGGCTGACCGGCAACACGATCTATGTCGATGGCGGCGTGAACATCATGGCGTGACCCAAGCGGTCGACATCCCGGAAAATACCGGGTGTCCTGAGATGCAAAATTCGCTTGTTTTCAGGGTCGACCGCAGCAATCGAAAAGTCCAACGCGACGAGCTCGGAAAATATCGAACAAGCCGCCGCGCTGAATAAGGAGGCTGTTTCTTGACGGGCGATTTACTGGCCAGTGCTGGCGGCACCACGAACTGGAGCGAGCGGTTGGGGCCGGGCGCCATGGTCCTGCGCGGCTTTGCCGCCCGACAGACAGAAAATCTGGCGACGGAGATTCAACAGATCACTGCTCAAGCCCCGTTTCGTCACATGGAAACCCCTGGCGGTTTTCGCATGTCGGTGGCCATGAGCAATTGTGGCACCCTGGGCTGGGTGGCCGACCAGACCGGCTACCGCTATCAGGCAGTTGATCCCGAAAGCGCCCTCCCCTGGCCAGCCATGCCCGCGCTTTTTCAGCAACTCGCAGCCGATGCCGCCGCCCAGGCCGGCTTTGCCAACTTTGCACCGGATGCCTGTCTGATCAATCGTTATGAAGTGGGCGCGCGGATGTCGCTGCATCAGGACAAGGACGAGCGCGACCTGACGCAGCCCATCGTTTCCGTCTCGCTCGGTTTACCGGCGGTGTTCCAGTTCGGCGGCTTGAAGCGTACCGACCCGGTGAGCCGCGTTACCTTGACGCACGGCGATGTCGTGGTCTGGGGCGGCGTCGACCGCCTGCGCTATCACGGCGTGCTGGCGCTCAAGGCCGGCGAGCACCCGCGACTCGGCCCCTGCCGTCTCAACCTCACCTTTCGCAAGGCAATCTGACGACCTGAAAAATCAGCTCGGCAAAGCGAAGCCCTTCAGCTTGCGATACATATCCACCGCGTAGGAGTCCGTCATTCCGGCGACGAAATCGGCCACTTGCAGCAATCGGACATAGGGGTCCGGATTCGGTTCGCCGCCATGCCCCTGAAACTGGGCCGGCAGCAGTTTGAGCAACATGCGCTCACGGGTGGTAAAGCGGGCATGCCCCGCGCTGGCCTCGACAGCATTGGTGAACAGGCCGAGCAAGGCACCTAAAACCTCAAAACCCGCCGTTTCAATTTCCAGCGCTGGCCGGGCGTTGTAAATGGTTTCCTTGGCCAGTTTCTGGACCGCCTGCAAGGGATGCGCAATTGGCGACTGGTCGAGCAATTCTTCGTCAAACTCCCCCTTGAGGATGGCGTCCTCGTTTTCCAGAAAGACCGCAGCGGCACTTTCCAGCAAGCAACCAATCGCCTTGGCGCGCAGGTATTCAAGCCGCTCCTTCGGATCATGCAGACGCTCCAGCCGGCGACCGCTGACCGTGTTGCCGGCCAGATCAGCGAGCAGGCATTCGGCGTCGCGATACGGCACGACGCCGAGCTTGGCAGCATCTTCGAGATCGACGATCAGGTAGCAGGTGTCGTCTGCCACTTCGACCAGAAAGGCCAGCGGATGACGGCGCCAGGCGGTACCCGGAATTCGCTCGACCAGACCGGTCGACCGCGCCACTTGCTGAAAGGCTTCGGCATCCTGCTGAAAGAAGCCGAACTTCTTGCCGCTCTTGCCTTCCAGTTCAACATCCAGCTGCGAAGGCCGCGGGTACTTGGTGAACGTCGCCAGCACCGCACTGGTCAGTTGCAGCCCCGGATTGGCCGGGTTTTGCAGGCGGGTAACGATGCGAAAACCCTGGGCATTGCCCTCGTAACGCTCGAAGTCGGCCCGCTGGGCTAGCGTGAATGGATGGCGCTCAAGCAGGCCGGAAGTACAGAACCACTCGCGAATGGCATCCTCGCCGGCGTGGCCGAAGGGCGGGTTGCCAATATCATGCGCCAGACAGGCGGCCGCGACGATGGCGCCGAAATCGCCCGATTCGACATGCTGCAAACCATGCCGGGCAATGATTTCGCGGCCGACCACGGCACCGAGCGAACGCCCGACGCAACTGGCTTCGAGGCTGTGCGTCAGGCGGGTCCGCACGTAATCACTCTTCGATAGCGGAAAAACCTGCGTCTTGTCCTTCATCCGCCGGAAAGCAGAGGTAAAGACAATGCGATCGTAATCCTGCTGAAAGGCGGTGCGCTCCGGCGTTCCCGGCGCCTTGCCGGCACCCGGACGCTCGGCGGAAAGAAGTTTTTCCCAGGTTTTTCTTTGGCTCATCAGCCGCAGTTTACCCGAGCTTCATGCCACTTCGAGCGTTGACCGAACGTGATCTGGAATCGGTGCCGATTTGCCGGTCTGCGTATCCATCCAGACCACCTTGGCAGCGCCTTCGGCATAGAGCGTGTCATCGTCGTCGATGCGCATTTCAATGTAAGTCTGCACACTGGAACGCCCAGGCTGGCCGGCAAATGTCCGCACCTCGACCATGCCCGGGTAATTCATCGGCACCAGAAAGGTACAACTTGCATTGATGATGACCGGGCCAAGACCTCCCGGGCGCACCTGAACACCCAGGCCTTCCAGCCACTCCACCCGCGCCTGCTCCATGTAGCGGAAATAAACAGTATTGTTTACGTGACCGTAGGCATCCATATCGCCCCAGCGAATGGGCATGCGGGTAACGTGGATCAATTTCTTCTTGTGTTCCATAACACCACTCTTTTTGGGGGGTTGTCGATTAATTTTCCATACTGTACCGTATTGAAAATTACCTCACAACATATAAAACTGGAGACATCATGGAACGCGAAGCCATGGAATTCGACGTCGTCATCGTTGGTGGCGGTCCGGCCGGACTGGCCTCAGCCATCCGGCTGAAACAACTTGCAGCAGAAAAAGGCACGGAGCTCGCTGTCTGCCTGATCGAGAAAGGCGCCGAAATCGGCGCCCACATTCTCTCGGGCGCCGTTATGGACCCACGCGCTTTAACTGAACTGCTGCCCAACTGGCAGGCAGACGGCGCCCCGCTCAAGGCGCCGGTTTCCGAAGACCGTTTTTTCATCTTTTCCGAAACCGGCGCCACCAAAGTGCCGAACGCCCTGCTGCCCAAATGCTTCCATAACGAGGGCAACTACGTTATTTCGCTCGGCAACGTCTGCCGCTGGCTGGGTGAACAGGCCGAAGCGCTAGGTGTCGAAATCTACCCCGGCTTTGCCGGCGCTGAAGTGCTGTTCGATGAAAATGGCGCCGTCAAAGGTGTGGCCACCGGCGACATGGGCCGCCTGCATGATGGTTCGGAAGGCCCGAATTTCCAGCTCGGCATGGAACTGCATGGCAAATACACCTTCTTTGCCGAGGGTTGTCGCGGCCATCTCGGCAAGCAGCTCGAAGCGCAATTCAATCTGCGCGATGACATCGATCCGCAAACCTACGGCATCGGCCTCAAGGAACTCTGGGAAATCACCCCGGAAAACCACCAGCTCGGTCTGGTCATCCATAGCGGCGGCTGGCCGATGGCTTCGGACACCTACGGCGGCGGCTTCCTCTACCACCTGGAAAACAATCAGGTGGCGGTCGGTTTCGTCGTCGGCCTCGGCTACAGCAACCCGCATCTGTCACCGTTTGAAGAATTCCAGCGTTTCAAGACGCATCCGAATATCCGCAAGTTTCTCGAGGGCGGCAAACGCATTGCCTACGGCGCGCGGGCGCTGACCGCGGGCGGCCTGCAATCGCTGCCCAAACTGACTTTCCCCGGTGGTGTGCTGGTCGGCGACGACGCCGGCTTTCTCAACGCCGCCCGCATCAAGGGATCGCACTGCGCCATCAAGTCCGGCATGATGGCGGCTGAGGCTTGCTTCGACGCCCTCGCCAGCGAACGCCAGCGCGACGAACTGACGGCCTACCCGGAAGCCTTCAAGCAAAGCTGGCTGTATGAAGAATTGCATCAGGCGCGCAATTTCAAACCGTGGATGAGCAAGGGCTTGAAGTACGGCGCGATCATGTTCGGCATCGATCAACTCATTTTTGGCGGCAAAGCGCCGTGGACTCTGCATAACACAACGCCGGACCACGCCAAACTGAAGCTGGCCAGCGAATGCCCGCTGATCACCTACCCCAAGCCGGATGGTGTGCTGAGCTTCGACCGACTTTCCTCGGTCTTTCTCTCCAGCACAAATCATGAGGAAGATCAGCCTTGCCACCTGCAACTGAAGGATGCGGCGACGCCGATCACCGTCAATCTGGCGAAATATGACGCGCCGGAACAACGTTACTGCCCGGCGGGTGTTTATGAAATTTTGCGCGACGAGAGTGGCAACAACCCGCGTTTGCAGATCAATGCGCAGAATTGCGTCCATTGCAAAACCTGCGACATCAAGGATCCGACGCAAAATATCAACTGGGTCGTGCCGCAAGGCGGTGAAGGGCCAACCTATCCCAACATGTGATGCTTTATAATGCGTCGGCTAAACCCCTTAGGGAGAACATTAAATGGGCTTTCTCGCCGACAAAAAAATTCTGATCACCGGTTTGCTGTCCAAGCACTCCATTGCCTATGGCATCGCCAAGGCCTGCCATCGTGAGGGTGCACAACTCGCCTTCACGTACCAGAACGAGCGCTTCATCGACCGCATCAACAAATTCGCCGCCGAATTCGACAGCACGCTGATTTTCCCGCTTGATGTCGGCAACGACGAACAGATCACCAACGTGTTCGTTGAACTGGGCAAACACTGGGACGGTCTGGATGGCCTGGTTCACTCCATCGCCTACGCGCCGACCGAATCCATCGAAGGCGACTTCCTCGACGGCATCTCGCGCGATTCCTTCCGTATCGCCCACGAAATTTCTTCTTACAGCTACCCGGCGCTGGTCAAGGCCGCACGCCCGATGATGCGCGGCCGCAAGAGTGCGGCACTCGCCCTCTCGTATCTCGGCGCCGAGCGCACGATGCCGAACTACAACACGATGGGCCTGGCCAAGGCCAGTCTGGAAGCGGCTACCCGCTACCTGGCGTTCTGCCTCGGCCCTGAAGGTATTCGTGCCAACGCCATTTCAGCCGGCCCGATCAAGACCCTGGCCGCCTCAGGCATCGGCAACTTCGGCAAGCTGCTCTCCTACAACTCGCACAATGCACCGCTGCGTCGCAACGTGACGATTGATGAAGTCGGCAATGCCGCCGCCTTCATGCTCTCCGATCTGGCGAGCGGCATCACCGGCGAGATCATGTACGTCGATGGCGGCATGAATACCGTAGCACTAGGTAACGCCGAGCCGCTACCAGCCTAAACACGTTGCTGCGCGCCCTTGGGTGTTGCACCCCTAGGGTACTTCCTGCGCCGCGAAGCAAGCCCCCAGGTGGGACGGGGCGCGGTCAACCGGAAAAAACAGCCAAAAACGCCGACCTGCTTAAAAAGTGGTCGGCGTTTTTTATTGAGCCCTTGATCGGTACTGATCGGCCATAAAATGCGGGCTATTGCTGCTCGCCAGAAAAGCTATCTATCACCAAAACCCGATCAGGCAAGTGCAGCGAGTGCTGCGGCGTAATCCGGTTCGTTCTTGATTTCGCTGACCAGTTCGCTGTGCAGCACGCGATCATTCTCATCCAGCACAACCACGGCACGTGCTGCGACGCCCGCCAGCGGACCGCTGGCGATTGCGACGCCGTAAGCCGAGAGGAAATCGGCGCCACGCATGGTGGACAGCGTCTGGACATTGGCCAAACCTTCGGCGCCACAGAAACGACTTTGGGCAAACGGCAAGTCGGCCGAAATGCACAACACGGCAGTATTGGCGACATCGTTGGCTGACTGGTTGAACTTGCGCACGGAAGTAGCGCAGGTTGGCGTATCGATACTCGGGAAAATATTCAGAATCTTGCGCTTGCCGGCCAAACTGGCCAACGTCACATCGGAAAGGTCCTTGCCGACGAGCGAGAAGGCCGGCACCTGACCGCCCTTAACCGGGAATGCACCTGCGACTTCAACCGGGTTGCCACCAAGGGTAACTGTATTCGACATCATTTCTCCTTTGTCTTGCGTTGATAAGCCTGTCAAGCCGGTTCAGACCATGGCATCGCCAAGTAATTCAATCTATCGCTGTAATCGCCTTTTTCTGACCAGAGCCAGTCCCCGTTCGCGGGCAAATTGCCTTGCCGCCTTTCGGTAAATTCAGTTCTGCCATTGAACGAGCGCCAAACCGTTAGCAGCGCCAATCACCCATTTGCAGACTGGAGACAAGAATGAAGAGAACCCTCTGTGCCATCGCGCTATCAATGACCAAGCTGGCCTTGTCCTTGGGTCTGGGCGACGGGGTAAGTTCGGTCTGAAGGCTGCTACGGTCAACCCGAAAAAAGGCAAAAAAAAAAGCCGACTGGCTGAAACCGGTCGGCTTTTTGCATTGCGGCAGCAGTGGGCTTACTTGTCTTTCACTTCCAGCGCCGCAGGGTGGATCTCAACCTTGTAGCGACTGCGCAGCGAGTCCAGATAAAGCCGCATTTCTTCCTGCGCCATCAGGTTACCCAACTGGCCCAACATCGCCTGTTTGCGCGCATCATCCAGTTTTTCACCCGCTCCCACCTTGCTCAGTTTGAACAGCGCATAGCCGGTGCCCGGCAGTTCGACGCCGGTATAGGCCGGCAGCTTGGCAGCATCCATCTTGAACACGGCCGGCGCTGCAACCGCCGGGATCAGGTGGGCATCCATCCGTGAAACGCTCTTGGCGGCGCCCCAAACCAGCTTGTCGTCACCATTTTTCACGGCTTCGAGTTTCGCTTCGCCATCCTTCTTGGCCAACGCCTGGGCTTCCTGGCGTTTGAGCAAGCTTTCAATATTGGCTTTGATGCTCGCCAAAGGCTGCAACGATGCCGGCTTGTGTTCGACGATACGGGCAGCGACCAACGTATTGGCAGCAATTTCAACCGACTCGGTGTTGCGCCTGTTCTTGATTGAATCGTCAGTGAACAACGCAGCCAGCACCTTTTCATTAGCCAGCGGGCCATTGGCCGGCTTGGTCTGGCGCCCCAGCCAGTCGGACTGCTGGATGGTCAGGTGGAATTTCTCGGCCACCGGCTTGAGGCTGTCCGCTTGCTCATAAACCATGTTGCTGAACGCTTCGGCCGCTTCGGCGAACTTGCGGGAACTGGCGGTCTTCTTCAATTCAGCTTCGATCTCGCCCTTCACTTCGGCCAATGGCTTTTCCTTGGCGGCATGAATGCCGGTCAGCTTGATGATGTGGAAGCCGAAATCGGATTCGACGATGTCCGAAATTTCGCCTTCCTTCAGCTTCAGGGTCGCCTCTTCGAAGGGTTTGACCATCATGCCGCGACCGAAGTAGCCCAGATCGCCACCCTTTTCAGCCGAACCTGGATCGTCTGAATTCTTTTTGGCCAGATTGGCAAAGCTCGCCGGGTTCTTCTGAACTTCCTTGAAGATTTCCTCAGCCTTCGCTTTGGCCTTCTCCTTGCCCAACTTTTCCGAGGCAATCAGGATATGGCTGGCGCGGCGCTCTTCCGGCTGCTGGAATTTGTCCTTGTGACCGTCGTACCAGGCCTTGATCTCTGCCTCGGTCACCGCCAACTGGGCACTGATGCTTTCCATCGAGAGCACCACGAATTCAGCCTTGGCCTGTTCCGGCAGCTCAAACTGCTTGGCGTTTTCGTCGTAGAACTTCTTCGCGGCATCGTCGGCCAGCTTGACCTTGTCGAGGTAGCTGTCGAGAGCAAGGCGATATTCCATGACCTCGCGTTTTTCGGTCTGAATGTCCAGCACGCGATCGACAACGGTGCGCGACATCACACCGGATTGCCCGATAGCACCGGCCAGTTGCTGCAGGGTCAGATCCTGCCGCAATTGCGCCTCAAAGCTGGCTGGCGTCATGCTCTGGCCACGCAATGCCGCTTCGTAACGTTCGGCAGAGAATTTGCCGTCGACCTTGAAGGCATCGATGCTGCCGATCGTCCGGCGAATCGTTTCGTCGCTGACAAACATTTTCTTCTTGCTGGCTTCGAGCATCAGCAAACGCTGGTCGACCAGATCATCGAGAATTGCCTTGCGGGCTTCCGGGTTATCCAGCAACTTGGGGTCAAGTTCGCCTTTCATCTGGGCGCGCAGACGCTCCTGCTGATCGCGCATTGCCTGCTGAAACTGTTGCTGGGTGATCTTGACATCGCCAATCTTCGCCAGTTCATCACCTCCACCCCCGCTGCGAACATAGGAGTCGAGACCGAAAAAGGCAAACGGCAAGGTGATCAGCGCGAGAAAAATCTGGACGATTCGTTTGTTGTTGCGGACTGCGTCGAACATGAGGAGAGAAATCCTTCAAATACGTTCAAAAAGGCAAGACGCGGCTTGCCCCAAAAAGGGTGAATGATACCGTAGTTTGCCCGGCCCAAATTTGATGCTGTCAGGCTTGGGAGATGATCTTGCCCAGGCGACGCACCGCATCCTCGATTTCCGGCGTATGCGGGTTGCCGCAGTTAAGGCGCAG
>Ga0073904_10004473_pt1 | contig 10365 bp, 7 predicted proteins | sample KloWWTrecipitate_FD_66668 | JGI IMG/M metagenome (GOLD analysis project Ga0073904, IMG submission 66668) | Active sludge microbial communities from Klosterneuburg, Austria, studying microevolution and ecology of nitrifiers - Klosterneuburg... | ecosystem: Engineered > WWTP > Aerobic digester >... | reverse complement strand
GCGGATGTCCGCGAGGCCACGGCCGTCGATGCGCACGCCGTCGCGCAGCACGCGCTGGCGGATGAGCTTCTTGGTGACGGCGCGCACGGCGGCCGACAGCTCCTTCTCGCGGCCGGCGAACTGCTCGCCCAGCGCGCCCAGCGCGTCGGCCTTGATCTCGTCGAGCCGGCCCTCGCGGGTCTGCTTGTCGGCGATCGTCAGCGCCTCGGCGAGGGTCGCGGACACGCGGCCCTCGACGGCGGCGTAGGCGTCCTCCTGGTAGTCCAGGAACCGCGGGAACTCCTGCACCGGCTTGGCTGCCTTGGCCGCGAGCTCGGACTGCGCGTCGCACAGCGCCTTGAGGAAGGGCTTGGCTGCCTCGAGGCCCTGGGCCACGACCTCCTCGGTGGGAGCGGCGACGCCCTCGTTGGTGATGAGGTTCCAGGCACCGTTGGTGGCCTCTGCCTCGACCATCATGATCGCGACGTCGTCCCCGACGACCCGACCGGCGACGACCATGTCGAAGACGGCCCGCTCCTTGTCGGAGTACTTGGGGAACGCGACCCACTGGCCGTCGACGAGCGCGATCCGCACACCGGCGATCGGGCCGGTGAACGGCAGGCCCGACAGCTGCGTGGACAGCGACGCGGCGTTGATCGCCAGGGTGTCGTACGCGTCGTCCGGGTGCAGGGCCATCACCGTGATGACGACCTGGACCTCGTTGCGCAGGCCCTTGGCGAAGGTGGGGCGCAGCGGGCGGTCGATGAGCCGGCAGGCGAGGATCGCCTCGGTCGACGGGCGGCCCTCGCGGCGGAAGAACGAGCCGGGGATGCGCCCTGCGGCGTACATCCGCTCCTCGACGTCCACCGTGAGCGGGAAGAAGTCGAACTGCTCCTTGGGGTGCTTGCCGGCCGTGGTGGCCGACAGCAGCATCGTCTCGCCGTCCAGGTACGCGACGGCGGAGCCGGCGGCCTGGCGGGCCAGACGGCCGGTCTCGAAACGGACGGTGCGGGTGCCGAAGCGGCCGTTGTCGATGACGGCCTCGGCGAACTGGATCTCGGGTCCCTCCATGGGATGCCCTCCTCGTTCTCGAAGATCCCCGGCATCAGGCGACGGTCTTCGATCGAGGTCCGCGGTGTGCGTCCAGGACGCCTCCGCGAGCCACTACCGAGGACCGGGACGCCTGTTCCGGGCGGTGGGTGTGGTGCAGACCGGATCCGGCCCGGGCCCACGCGGGGCCCGGGCCGGTCCGGGAGGGTCAGCGACGCAGGCCGAGGCGCTCGATGAGGCTGCGGTAGCGGTTGATGTCCACCTTCTGCAGGTAGCCGAGCAGGCGACGACGCTGGCCGACGAGCAGCAGCAGACCACGACGCGAGTGGTGGTCGTGCTTGTGCTCCTTGAGGTGCTCCGTGAGGTCCTTGATGCGCTGCGTGAGCATCGCGACCTGGACCTCGGGCGAGCCGGTGTCGTTCGGCGTCGTGGCGAACTCGGTCATGATGCGCTGCTTGGTGGCGGCGTCGAGGGGCACTGGCTCTCCTTGGTTCTTTGCTGCGCGGTGCTCCGGGGCATGTCCACCCGGGCGCTCTGAGTCCGCGGCCGATCACACGGCCCTTGGATGTTACCAGGAGGTTGCCGGGGGCCCCAACCGGGTCCCTGGCCGTCCGGTCACCTGCGCGTCCGCCGGGGCCGACCGCGTCGCGTCAGAGCGCGAGCCGCACGCGGGTGTCGGCCACGTCGCGCGCCATCTGGACCACGAGCTCGTCGACGGACGTGAAGCGCACCGTCGGGCGCAGCAGCGCGACGAACTCCACGAGGACCTCGTCGCCGTAGAGGTCGAGGTCCGTGCGGTCCAGCACGTGCGCCTCGACCCGGCGACCGTGGCCGTCGAAGGTCGGGTTGGTGCCGATGGAGATCGCGACCGGCAGGCGGTCGGGTGAGCCGGCCTCCGCCGGGACGCCGTCGCGCGGCTGCACGGTGAGCCAGCCCGCGTACACGCCGTCTGCCGGCACCATGCCCACGGCGTCCTGCCCCAGGTTGGCCGTCGGGAAGCCGAGCTCGCGGCCGCGGGCGTCGCCGTGCACGACGACGCCGCGCATCCGGTGCGGGCGGCCGAGGATCTCCGCAGCCCCCGCGACGTCGCCGTCGACGAGCAGCTCGCGCGCCCACGTCGAGGACCAGCGGCGCGGCGCGGCGCCCGGCTGCGCCCCGTGCACGTCCTCGATGACCTGGACGGCGAACCCGTGCTGCGCACCCAGGGCGACCATGGTGGACAGGTCGCCCTTGTTGTCGCGGCCGAACCGCACGTCCCGACCGACGACAACGGTGCTCGCGCCGAGCGCCTCGACGAGGTACCGACGGACGAAGTCCTCCGGCGTGGTGCGCGCGAAGTCCAGCGAGTAGGCGACCACGAGCACGGCGTCCAGGCCGGTCTCGGCGAGCATCTCGAGCCGGTCGGCCAGACCGGTGAGCAGCGGCGGCGCCGTGTCCGGGCGGTGCACCTGGGCGGGGTGCGGGTCGAACGTGACGGCCACGGCGATCCCCCCGATCGCCCGCGCGTCGGCCACCATCGCCGTCAGGACGCTGCGGTGCCCGCGGTGCACGCCGTCGAAGTTGCCGATCGTGACCACGGACGGACCGGTGCCGGGCGGGACCTGGGTCAGGTCGGTCCAGCGGTGCACGCGGTCTCCTGCTCTGGTGGGTGCTCGGTCGGGCGGGTGGGCCGGGACAAGCCTGCCACTGTCCGGGACCTGCCCCGGACACACCGAGGGCCGGGCGCGGTCCCCCACGCCCGGCCCTCGGCCGTACGTCAGCCCTTGACCGCACCCGCCGTCATGCCGCGGACGAAGTACCGCTGCAGGGCGATGAAGACGGTCAGCGGCAGCGCCATCGTGACGAAGGCGCCCGGAGCGAGCAGGTCCCACCGGTCGCCGTACTGACCGAGCAGGCTCGCGAGGTTCTGCGTCACGACCTCGTTGTCGCCACCACCCAGGAAGAGCAGGGCGATGAGCAGGTCGTTCCACACCCACAGGAACTGGAAGATCGCGAACGACGCCAGCGCCGGGACGCTCATCGGCAGGATGAGCCTCCAGAACGTCTGGTAGTGGCTCGCACCGTCGATCTTGGCGGACTCGATGACCGCCTTGGGGAGGGTCGCCATGTAGGCCCGCAGGATGAAGATCGCCAGCGGCATGCCGAAGCCCGCGTGAGCCAGCCACACCGAGGGGAACTCCCCGATGAGGTTGAGCGCACCGAACATCTGCAGCAGCGGGACGAGGGCCACCTGGTTGGGGATGACGAGCAGGCCCACCACGACGACGAACAGCGTGTCGCGCCCCCGGAACTCGGTGAACGTGAACGCGTAGGCCGCCATCGCCGCGATGAGGATCGGGATGACCGTGGCCGGGATCGTGACCGCCAGGCTGTTGACGAACGCGTTGCCCATGCCCTGGGAGAGGACCTCGGTGTAGTTCGACAGGATCCAGTCCGAGCCGAACGGGTTGAACAGCGCGGTCCACCACCCGGTCTCCAGCGCATCGTCCCGGGTGCGGAACGACGTGACGAGGAGCCCGAAGGTCGGGATGAGGAAGCCGATGACCACGACGGTCAGGACGCCCCGCACGAGCCAGTTGGCGCGCGACGGCTCCTTGGGCGCCTTGGCCTTCTTCGGAGCTGTGGTCTGCGGTGCCGTCACGACGGCATCGGTGGTCGGCACGATCGGGGTCGCACTCACTTCATCGCCTCCTCTGCCTTGAACCGCCGGACCTGGTACACCATCACCGGGATGACCGCGATGAGCAGGACGACGACGATCGCGGACGAGCGACCGCTGTCACCGAACTGGAACAGGGTGATGAAGAAGTCGTTCGCGATGACGTTGGTGTTGTACAGGCCGCGTGTCGTCACGTAGATGATGTCGAAGACCTTCATGACGCCGATGAGGATGGTCACGAAGACCGTCACCACCGTGCCCCAGATCTGCGGGACGATGATCTGGAAGAACGCCTGGACCTCGGAGGCGCCGTCGATGCGCGCCGCCTCGATGGTCTCCTCGGGGACGCCCTTGATGGCGGAGGACAGCAGCACCATGGCGTACCCGGTCTGCAGCCAGATGAGGATGACCATGAGCAGCAGGCTGTTGAGCTTGAACTCCTGGTTCTGCAGCCACGTCTGGGGTTCGCCGCCGAAGGCGACGACGATGGCGTTGAGCAGGCCGATCTGGTCCCGGCCGGCCGGCTTCCAGTTGTAGATGAACTGCCAGATGGTGCTGGCGCCGACCATGCTGATCGCCATGGGCAGGAAGATCATCGACTTGGTGAACTTCTCGCCGCGAGGGGCGAGCCGGTCGGCCAGGATCGCGACGAGCAGGCCGATGACCACCGCGCTGACCGGGACGATGATGATCCACAGCAGCGTGTTGAGCAGGGTCTGGTGGAACGCCGAGTCCGTCGCCAGGTCGGTGAAGTTGGCGATCCCGACGAACGTGTCGCCGCCCTGGTCCATGAAGGCCAGGACGATGGTGCGGATCGCCGGGTAGATGAGGAAGGCCCCGATGAGGAGCACGGCGGGACCGACGAAGACCCATGGCTTGAGCCGGTCGGAGATCTTGGCTGGCAGACGCTCGACGAGTGCGTTGGCGGCCCAGAAGAGCACCAGCACGGAGCCGACGCCGGCCACGATCGCGATGAGCGCGTTGGCAATTTTGATGCCCATGTCCATCCTTCCGAGCGCTCGGACGGCGGGGGCCTCGTTGCCCCTGCACCGGTCACGCTCTGCGGTTGTCAGCTAGGCGTGGTGCCCGCCGGTCGGCGGGGGCAGCGATGCCCCCGCCGACCGGCGGTCAAAGCGTCGGATCAGCTGGCGGGCCAGCTGGCCTCGATCTCGTCGAGCACGGTGTCGAGGTCCTTCTGGCCGCTGAGCCACTCCACCATGCCTGCCCAGAACGTACCGTTGCCGACCTCGCCCGGCATGCTGTCCGAGCCGTCGAAGCGGAAGGTGTCCGCCGTGGTCGCCAGGTCGGCGATCTGCGTCAGCGTCTCGTTGGCGTACTGGCTCGTGTCGAACTCGACGTACGGCGAGAGCCAGGCACCGGACTGGGCCGAGTTCGCACCGAAGTCGGGCGACGCGATGGCCGCGAGGACCGTGGCCGCATCGGCGTTGTCGGCCGAGAACAGCGCCATGAAGTCGCCGCCGCCGAGGATCGGCTGGCCGTCGAAGCCACCCTCGACCGGCGGGAGCAGGAAGAGGTTGGTGTTCGCGGTCAGGTCGGCCTGGACGTCCTCCGGGAAGAAGGAGGTGATGAAGTTGCCCTGGCGGTGCAGGTAGCAGCCCGGGGTCTCGTCGAACAGCGGGTTGGCCGCGACGTCGAACGTGGTGGCCGCGACGCCGTCGAGCCCGCCGTAGACGTTGCCGTCGGCAAGGAGCAGCTCGCCGACCTTCTCGGCGGCCTCCTTGATGATCGGGTCGTTGAACGGGATCTCGTGGCTGACCCACTGGTCGTAGACCTCGGGGCCGCCCACGCGCAGCACGTACTCCTCGAGCCAGTCGGTGCCGGGCCAGCCGACGTCGACGCCGAAGCACCACGGGGTGGTGCCGTCTGCCTTGATCTGGTCGCTCAGGGCGACGAGCTCGTCGTGCGTGGTCGGGTCGGTGTAGCCGGCGTCCTCGAACTCGGGCGACGGGTACCAGACCAGGGACTTCGCGTTGAACGAGTACGGCAGGCCGTAGACGGTGCCGTCCTGGGTCACGGTGTCGCTCAGGCCGGGGAGCGCGCCGGCGAGGATGCCCTCGACGTCGACGCCCGCGTCGTCCAGCGCGACGATGTCGCCGGAGCCGACCATGTCGAGCAGCAGGCCGGGCTGCGGGTAGATGGCGATGTCGGGGACGTTGCCGCCCTCGACACGGGACTGGATGAGGACCTCGAACTGGTCGGTCGAGACGTACTCGATCGCGATGCCCGTCTCCTCGGAGATCTTCGCGATGTCCGCCTCGAAGCCCTCCTGCTGGGTACCGGAGAAGGCCCCGACGATCTCGATCGGGTCGCCGCCGCCGGTCTCGCCACCGGTCTCCTCGCCGCCGTCGCTCAGACATCCGGTGAGAACCAGGGACGTCCCGGCGAGGACGACGCCCAGACGGGCGAACGTGCTCTTGCTGACACTCATGACCGCTCCTTCGCGCTCAACAGGTAGGTACAACGCGCCTAACGTGCCACATCCGGACACCCGACTGGAAGCGCTTTCGGTAACTGTTTGGCAACGATCGGACGCACCCGCCGGGCGCCATCGGGTGGTCGATGCAAGCGCTTGCCTACCGGACGCCGGATTCGACCCGCACGGGGCCCCGCGCGGCGCTAGGTTGCCCGCATGGACCTCACGAGCTACGACGCCGTCCTCTTCGACCTCGACGGCGTGCTGACCCCCACCGCCGACGTCCACATGGCCGCGTGGCGCGCCATGTTCACCGCCCACTTCACCGCCCACGGCGTCACGCCCGCGTACAGCGACGCCGACTACTTCGCCTACGTCGACGGCAAGCCGCGGTACGACGGCGTGCGGTCGGCCTTGGCCTCGCGCGGCGTCGTCCTGCCCGAGGGCGACCCTGCCGACCTGCCCGGTGCCCAGACGGTCTGCGGGCTGGGCAACACCAAGAACGCCGCCTTCGACCGGGTGCTGCGCGAGGACGGCGTGGTGGCCTACCCGGGAAGCGTCGCGCTGCTCGATGCCCTGGCGGCCCGCGGGACGGCCGTCGCCGTGGTCTCCAGCTCGCGTAACGCGCCGGCCGTGCTCGCCGCCGCGGGCCTCGCGGACCGGTTCACCGTCGTCGTGGACGGCACGGTCGCGATCGCGGAGGGGCTGCCGGGCAAGCCGGCCCCCGACACGTTCGTCTTCGCCGCGCAGCAGCTCGGCGTGCCCGTCGAGCGAGCCGTGGTGGTCGAGGACGCGGTGTCCGGGGTCGCCGCCGGGCGCGCTGGCGGCTTCGGCCTGGTGGTCGGCGTGGACCGTGGCGCGGGTGGCGACGTGCTGCTCGAGGCCGGTGCCGACGTCGTGGTGCAGGACCTCGCCGAGCTGGTCGTCCCGTGAGCGCGTCCCGCACGGCGTCCGGCGCCGGCGGCTCGGGAGGGGCAGGACGTTCCGGCGGTTCCGGTGGTCCCACGATGCCCGACCCGCTGGACCGGATGCGGTTCCCCGTCGACCCGTGGCGCCTGACCGAGACGATGTACGGCGCCGACGACCTCGGGGTCACCGAGACCCTCTTCGCCGTGGGCAACGGCTACCTCGGGCTGCGCGGCAACGTCGAGGAGGGCCGCGACAGCCACAGCCACGGGACCTTCGTCAACGGGTTCCACGAGACGTGGCCCATCCGGCACGCCGAGGAGGCCTTCGGCTTCGCGCGCGTGGGCCAGACCATCGTCAACGTCCCCGATGCCAAGGTGATCCGGCTCTACGTGGACGACGAGCCCCTGCTGCTCTCGGTCGCGGACCTCATCGACTACTCGCGGAGCCTCGACCTCGCGGAGGGCGTGCTCCACCGCGACCTGCTCTGGCGGACGCCCTCTGGCACCCGCGTCCGGGTGCGGTCCCGGCGGATGGTCTCGTTCACCCAGCGTCACCTCGCGGTGCTGACGTACGAGGTCACGCTGCTCGACAAGGCGGCCCCGGTGGCGATCTCCTCGCAGGTCCTCAACCGTCAGGCAGGGCTCGACGAGTACCGGACCAAGCCGACGGCCGGCACCATCGCCGATCCGCGCAAGGCCGAGGCCTTCGAGGGCCGCGTGCTGCTCCCCGAGCTCCACTGGGGCGGGGACGGGCGCGCGATCCTCGGCTACCGGTGCGCCAGCTCCGGGATGACGCTGGCCGTCGCCGCCGACCACACCATCGAGACCGAGAACGCCTACGAGGAGTTCACCGAGGTCGAGGAGGACTACGCCAAGCACGTCTTCCGCGTGCGCGCCGAGCCGGGCCGACCGATCACGATCACCAAGACCGTGGCGTACCACACGTCCCGGACGGTGCCCTCGCGCGAGCTGTCGGACCGGTGCCGGCGCACCCTCGACCGCGTCAAGACGGACGGCATCGAGCAGCAGTTCGCCGACCAGGCCTCCTGGCTGCACCACTACTGGCTGCGCTCGGACGTCGAGGTCGAGGGCCAGCCCGAGGCGCAGCAGGCCATCCGCTGGAACCTCTTCCAGCTGGCCCAGGCCGCGGCGCGCGCCGAGGGCAACGGCATCTCGGCCAAGGGGGTGAGCGCGTCGGGCTACGGCGGGCACTACTTCTGGGACACCGAGGTCTACGTGGTGCCCTTCTTCGTCTACACGTCGCCGCTCATCGCCCGCAACGCCCTGCGGTTCCGGTACACGATGCTCCCGGCGGCGGAGCGGCGCGCACAGGACCTCACGCAGGACGGCGTGCTCTTCCCGTGGCGCACCATCAACGGCGAGGAGGCCTCCGCGTACTACGCGGCCGGCACCGCGCAGTACCACATCGACGCGGACATCTCCTTCGCCGTCGACAAGTACGTCAAGGCCTCCGGCGACCACGACTTCATGGCCCGCGAGGGCGTCGACATCCTCGTCGGGACGGCGCGGATGTGGGCCGACCTCGGGTTCTGGCGCGGGTACGGCGAGGACTCGTTCCGGATCCACGGGGTGACGGGGCCGGACGAGTACACGACCGTCGTCAACGACAACCTCTACACGAACGTCATGGCGCGCTTCAACCTGCGCTGCGCCGCCCAGACGGTGCTCGAGCTCGAGGAGACCCGGCCCGAGGAGCACGCGCGCATGGTGGCCCGGCTGGGCCTGCGGCCCCAGGAGGTCGCCGAGTGGGTCCGGGCGGCCGAGGCCATGGCGATCCTGTGGGACGACAACCTGGGCATCCACCCCCAGGACGCCCAGTTCCACGAGCGTGAGGTCTGGGACCTGCCGAGCACACCCGCGGACAAGCGCCCGCTGCTGCTGCACTACCACCCGCTGGTGATCTACCGCTTCCAGGTGCTCAAGCAGGCCGACGTGGTGCTGGCGCTGTTCCTCCAGGGCGACCAGTTCACGGCCGAGGAGAAGCGGGCCGACTTCGAGTACTACGACCCGATCACCACGGGCGACTCGACGCTGTCCGGCGTGGTCCAGTCGATCATCGCGGCCGAGGTCGGCTACCACGAGCTCGCCCTGCGGTACTTCTGGGACGGGCTGTTCGTCGACCTCGCGGACCTGCACCACAACACGGCCGACGGCGTGCACGTCGCGTCGACGGGCGGGGTGTGGAGCGCCCTGGTCCACGGCTTCGGCGGGATGCGCGACCACGGCGGGGTGCTGACGTTCGACCCTCGCCTGCCCGCGTCATGGCCGTCGTTGGCCTTCCGGATCGCCGTCGCGGGGACCCGGCTGCTCGTCAGCGTGCGCCCCGAGTCGATCACGTTCACCGTCGAGGTGGGCGAGCGCGCGCAGGTCGTGGTGCGCGGTGTGCAGGTGACCGTGACGAGCGCGGAGCCCGTGACGGTGCCGCTCGACGGCCAGGGACCCGCGATCGACGGCGAGCCGGATGCGAAGGCGCTGCGCGGCACGCTCCGGCCCGACGGGACGATCATCACCGCGTCGGTGCCCCACCACTCGGGGCCCAACGGGTGACGTCGGCGGGTGTGGTCGGCCGGGGCTCCCGGCGCGGCGGCTCGGCGGGCTCGGGTTCCACCCGCTCCGGGGAACGCCGGTAGACCCTTCCGGTCGGGGCGTTCCAGGTGGTGGTGCCGGTCACCGGATCGCGGGCGACCCGCCACCGGCCGAGGGTCTTGAGCCGGTGGTGGTGACGGCACAGCGCCTGGAGGTTGGCCGCGACGGTCTGCTCGCCGGCCGGCCGGTCGGGGTCGAACGGCACGACGTGGTCGACGTCGCAGCGCCACGACGGCACCCGGCAGCCCGGGAACCGGCACGTCACGTCGCGGTCGACCACCTGGCGCACGACGGTGGCCATGGGGCGGTAGCCGCTCGAGCCGGGCTGGGCTGATCCCGCCGTCGACCGGGACACCGGTCCGGCGCGCCGGACCGGGACGCAGTCCCCGAGTCGCTCGCCGGTCGCCGGGTCCACGGCCACGGTGTGGAGGTCGGCCTCGGCGATGAGGTGACCGATCGCGACGAGCGGCACGAGGCCGTAGCCCGCCAGGTGGGCGGTGCCCGTCGCGTCACCCGAGGCCAGCGCCGCGGCGGAGACGGTCAGGTGCAGGTGGGGGCGGCGGTGCTGACGCACGGCCAGGGGCGTGCCGTCGGGGCCGACGCCGGCGTCCAGCACCCGGCGCAGCACCTCGCCGAGCGCGTCCGCGCGGCGCTGGTCCGCGGTACGCGGGTCGTCGACTGCACCGGCCGCGCCGGCCACCCCACCCCCGGTGCCGCGACCGGGCGCG
>Ga0073904_10004468_pt1 | contig 10370 bp, 9 predicted proteins | sample KloWWTrecipitate_FD_66668 | JGI IMG/M metagenome (GOLD analysis project Ga0073904, IMG submission 66668) | Active sludge microbial communities from Klosterneuburg, Austria, studying microevolution and ecology of nitrifiers - Klosterneuburg... | ecosystem: Engineered > WWTP > Aerobic digester >... | reverse complement strand
AGCCTTCTCCAGCGCGGACTCGCGCAGGAACCGCATTCCTTCTTCCTTGGCCGCGCGCTTGATCTCCGAACCCGGCCGCTTCTCCAGAATCAGCTCGCGGATACGATCCGAGAGGTCGAGCAACTCCGAGACTGCGAGGCGGCCGAGGAAGCCGGTGCCGTTGCATTCGAGACAGCCGGCACCTTCGAAGAACGGGTGATCGCCGTAGACCGCCGACGAAAGACCCGAATCCTCGAGCAGCTGCGCGCTGACCGTCGCCTCGCGCCGGCAATGCGGGCAGATCCTGCGCACCAGGCGCTGGGCGAGGACGCAGTTCAGGGCCGAAACGAAGTTGTAGAGATCCACCTTCATGTTCAGAAAGCGCCCCAGTACGTCGACCACGTTGTTCGCGTGCACGGTCGTGAACACGAGATGGCCGGTGAGCGCCGACTGGATGGCGATCGAGGCGGTGTCCTCGTCGCGGATCTCGCCGATCATCACCTTGTCGGGGTCGTGCCGGAGGATCGAGCGCAAGCCGCGCGCGAAGGTCAGTCCCTTCTTCTCGTTGACCGGAATCTGAGTGATCCCCTTGAGCTGGTATTCGACCGGGTCCTCGATGGTGATGATCTTGTCTTCCGGCGACTGGATCTCCGACAGGCAGGCATAGAGCGTCGTCGTCTTGCCGCTGCCCGTCGGCCCGGTTACCAGCACCATGCCGTAGGGCTCGCGGATCGACTTGCGCACCTTGCGCATGGTGTCGTCGTCGAATCCCAGGATGTCGAGCCGCAGGTTGTGGAACTCCGCCGACATCGACTCCTTGTCGAGGATGCGGATGACGCAGTCTTCGCCGTGTACCGAGGGCATGATCGAAACGCGGAAGTCGATCGTGCGTCCCTTGAGGCGCAGCTTGAAACGACCGTCCTGGGGAACGCGCTTCTCGGCGATGTCGAGCTCCGACATGACCTTGATTCGGCTGATGATCGTCTGGTGGTGGCGCTTGTCGATCGGCTCCATCGCCTGGTAGAGGACGCCGTCGATGCGGTACTTGATCACCACTTCGTTGTCGCGTGACTCGATATGGATGTCGGAGGCGCGGCGCTGGATGGCGTTGAAGACGGTCGAATCGACCAGCTTGATCACCGGCGACGCGTCGGCGGTGATGCTGTCGATCGACAACACCTCCTCGCCCTGGTCGTCCTCCTGGACGAGCTGAATGCGAAAATCCTCCGTCGCCTCCTCCAGCACTCGCTGGGTCGACTCGGATTTCTGGAGGATCTCCTCGATCGCCGACGGCACTCCGACGCGCACTTCGACCGCCTGCCCGAGCAGCAGCTCGAGCTCGTCGAGGCGCGCGACGTCTTTCGGGTCCTTCATCACCAGGGCGATGCGGCCGGGGAGCTGCACCTGGGGAATGAAGCCGTAGCGCAGCATGAGCTCGAACGGAATCGTGTGGAAGAGCTCGTTGTCGATCCGGAAGTGCTCGAGGTCGACGAATTCGAGGCCGTGCAACGCGGCGATCCGCTCGACGGCGCGACGCTCGTCGGCCGAGCGCAACGCGCGATCGGTCGCCAGGAGTTCGGCGCCTGGCGGGAGAGGAGCTGGAGCCGTGCTCAAGTGATGCCTCCCATGGCGTTGAACATCGGCATGTAGACCGACACCAGCAACGCGGCGACCAGGCAGCCCATGATGACCAGCATCAGCGGTTCGACGAGCGAGAGGATGCGCTGCATCCTGAGCTCGACCTCCTCGTCGAAGAAGTCGGCGATATTGGTGAGCATCACATCGAGCGATCCGGTGGCCTCGCCGACCTTGACCATGTCGATCGCGAGGTCGGTGACGATTCCGGTGCCGTCGAGTGCTTCGTGGAGCGCCTTGCCTTCGCGCACTTGCTGCACCGTGGGCGAGATCTTGGCGCGCACGTGGAGGTTGGAGACCGCCCGGCCCGAGATCTCCATCGAAGGCACGAGCGGCATGCCACCGGAAAGCAGGGTCGAGAGCGAGCGGCAGTACTCGGCGAGCGAGAACAGGTGCAACACCGGCCCGAGGAACGGAACACGGAGCCGCCAGCGGTCGATCGTCACGGCGCCCGTGGGCGTGCGCGCCCAACGGCGCACCGCGACCACCGTGGCGGTGATGCCGGCGATGATGAAGATGAGATTGTCGCGCAGGAAAAGCGAGACCCCGAGCGTGATGCGGGTCAGCAGCGGCAGCTGCATGTCCATCGAGTCGTAGAACACGGTGAACCGCGGCATGACGAAGATCGCCATGACGAAGAGCATCGCGATCGAAAGGCCGACCAGGACGGCAGGGTAGACGAGCGCCGAGACCACGCGCTTGCGCGCCTCGATGACGAGCTTCAGATAGCGGATGAAACGGCGCAGCACCTGTTCGAGCTCACCGGTACGCTCGCCCGCCTTGAGCGTCGCGGCGTAGAGCGGCGGGAAGACCGAGCCGAACGATGCGAAGGCGTCGGAAAGCTCCTCTCCGCCGCGAACCCGGTCGCGCACCTGCGTCAGGATCTCCCTGAAGTTCGGCTCGCGGAGGCGCTCCAGCATCAGGTTCAGCGCCTGCAGCAGCGGCAGGCCCGCCTTGAGGAGCGCCGCGAGCTCCTGATTGAAGACCATCAGCGTCTTGTAGGGGATCTTGCGCTGCCCACGGATGCGGGTCCAGAGCTCCGCCGGCGAGGCCAGACCGAGGCGGCGTTCGATGGTGAAGATCCGCAACCCCTGCCGCTCGAGCTCGGCGCGCAGCACCGACTCGTTCGCGGCAGCGCGGGTCTCGCGCACCACGCGCCCCTCGGGCGTGCCGAGATGACAGACGAAGTCCATTCGCTATTGCCCTGCCGCGGAGACCGGCGGAGTCGATACGCTCTCGTAGCGCAGTACGAGCATCAGCGCGCGATCGGCGCCCTCGTCCCGGGTCAGTCCCAGGATCAGCGGCTGGTCGAGCCCCAGGTGCACTACGGTGCGGACGAGCTCATGCTCGGGCTGGCCCGGCAGATCGCGGACCATCCGGAACCCCGCGAGGCGGATCCGCTTGCCATCGGCGACCGAGCCGAGCTCGAAGTTCAGCCGGTAGCCCTGGGCCATCTCGTAGACCACCGCCTCGCCTTCGCGGCTGGCGATCCGGCTGTGGGCCAGCAGGGAGAAGCTGTTGAAGCGCAGCAGCTGCTGCAGGCGGGCGAGCAGATCCGGCGAGATCCCGGTGTCGGTCCGCACCGGCGAGATCTTCGCGGTTTCGGCGAGGATCAGCGAGACGTCGATGTGGACCGGCTGGCTCTCGCGATCGAAGAACCGGATCGCGGTGGCGACGCGGCTCAGGGCGGCGAGGTTGTCGCGCACCGAAATCGTGTTGCGGCCCGGATCGAGCTCGACCGAACCCTGCACCGAAAGCAGCGGCCGAACCACGGTGAGCGCTTCGAAGACGCTCTGGCGCTCCAGGCTGAAGACCATCAAGCGAACCGCCGCGGAAGCTTCGCGAGAAGCGCTCGCTCCCGCCTGCGGGGAGCCGGCCGGTTGCGAGCGCAGGCGGGGCGCGGGGGGCGCCGGCTCCGCCGACCGGGCGGTCGCCGGCGCCGGTTGCGCCCCGGACGCGACCTCCTGAGCGGTGGCGACGCCCGCCAGCGCCAGACTGAGCACCAACAGGCCGGTCCACCCACGAGCCCGGGACGGCACGGAGCGGAGCTCAGACATCCAGGCTCGCGTCGACGATCATCACGACCGCCATGTCGGACTGTGGCAGCTCGTAGATGCGGGCCCCCGGACGATCCAGTTCCTCGACGACCGAGCCCAACGGCGCGGCGTCCTCGGCTGATGTCCCCAGTTGCCCCGGGCCCGCCAGCCCGCTGCCGGAGGCCAGCGCGGCGAGAACCGGCGGACGCGGGCGGGGGGCGCCCGAGAGCGCCAGCAGGGAACAGACGCCGAGCACCGCGGCCACCCGGGCGATCGAGCGCGCGCCGGAACCGGCCGCGCCGGCACGCAGCGACTCCGGCAGCGGGTGACCGCCGCGGCCAGCGCTGCCGACGCGACTGGCGCGCACCAGTGAAGAGACCGCGGACTGCATGTCGGCGATATCGGCCGGCGTCACGACGCGCTCGGGCAGACGCGCGAAGAGCAGCAGTGGGTCTGCGGCGAGCGCCGCCGCGCGGCAACGGTCGCAGCCCGCGGCATGCCGGCGAGCCTCCGCCCAGGCCGGAAGCTCGACCGCAGGCCCGGCATCGCGCGCCGCAACGAGGGTGCGCCAGTCGGGACAGGTCACGTGGCACGCTCCTGCGGTCGGATTTCGGCGCGGGCGTACTCGGGATAGCGCTCGACGAGCTTCCGGCGCAGGATCTTGCGCGCGTTGAAGAGATGGTTGCGCACCGTGGATTCCTCGCAGCCGACGATCTCCGCCACTTCACCGGAAGCCAGACCTTCGGTCTCGCGCAACAGGAAGATCAGGCGCTGCTTCTCGGTCAGCTCAGCCGCGAGCTCGATGAAGATGCGTTCGACCTCGGCCTCCTTGAGCTCGGCCAGGGCCCCGGTGGGGTGGCTCTCGGCCGCCCGCAGGAGATGCATGCGGACCGGCTCGCCGGCCTGGTCGCGCGACCGGCGGGAGCGCCAGTGATCGATCGCCAGGTTGGTCGCGATGCGGTAGATCCAGGTGTTGGGGCTCCACCGCGGGTCGTACTTCGCCCGGCCCTCCCAGATCTTCAGGAAAGCGACCTGGACGACGTCCCGGGCCTCCTCCTCGTCGCGGACGATGCGGGCGGTGACCTGGATCAGGGCCCGGGTCTTCCGCGCCACGAGCTCGGCCAGAGCGAGCTCGTCGTCCGCCTTGAGCAGGCACAGCAGTTCACGATCGCTCCGCTCGGCGAGCTTCAGTCGTTCGCGGTTCTGGGAGTAGACCAACTCTGGCATGACCGGTTCCAACTCTTTTCTACGGACGGCCGGGCCGCTCCGTCCAAGCCTGTGCAAAAGCCTGCCGATTTCAGGCAAAACACTGGAGCGCTTGATTATACTGCCCCGGTCCCGATGTGGTGGATCTACCAAATCCTGGCCGTGCTGGCCCTCCTCACGGCCGGACCCTGGCTGCTTCTCCTGCGCCGCCGGCACTACCTGCCAACGCTCCGGGGACGGCTCGGCGGCAGCACGCCGGACGACGGCGGTCCGGGTTCCGCCGCCAGGCGGCCGGGCGCGCTGTGGATCCACGCCGTGTCGGTCGGTGAAGCGGCCCTCGCCGGGACGCTCGCGGCGCGCCTTCCCGGCGACCTGGCGCTCGTCCTCACCACCATCACCCCGACCGGCCAGGCCCAGGCCAGGGCGGTCGCGGCGCGCCTGGGGGACCGCGTCGCCGTGGCCTACCTCCCGTTCGAGCTCGGCTGCGCGATCGCCCGTTTCTTCCGCCGCTTCGCCCCGTCCGCCCTGGTGCTGGTGGAGGGCGACTTCTGGCCCCTGCTGCTGCGCGCCGTCCACCGGCGCGGGCTCCCGACCGCAGTGGTCAATGGCCGGGTGAGCGACCGCAGCTTCCCGCGCCTCCTGCGCTTGCGGCGGCTGGCGCTGCCGCTCTTCCTGGCGCCGATCGACCGCTTCGGCGTGCAGACGGCGGTCGATGCCGAGCGCCTGGTGGCGCTCGGCGTGCCCGCCGGGCGCGTCACCGTCACCGGCAACCTCAAATTCGACTCGCCGGAGCCGCCGGCCCTTCCCGAGCTCGCCCTGAGGCTCGAACGGCTCGCCGCCGGACGGCCGATCCTGGTCGCCGGCTCGACCATGGCGGGCGAGGAGGAGAAGATCCTCGCCGCGTTCTCCCGGCTCGCCACGGCCAGCGCTCCCGCCGGCGAACGGGCGCTGCTGGTCCTCGCGCCCCGGCATCCGGAGCGCTTCGCCGCGGTCGCCGAGCGCGTCGCCGCGGCGGACCCCGGCTTCGTCCGCAGAAGCGGCGCGGACCGCGCCCGTCCGGCGATCTTCCTGCTCGACTCGATCGGCGAGCTCGCGGCCACCTACCGGCTGGCGAGCGCCGCCTTCATCGGCGGCACGCTCCAGCCGACCGGGGGTCACAATCCGATCGAGGCGGCGCGGTTCGGCGTCCCGGTAGCGGTCGGCCCTTCGATGAGCAACTTCCGCGAGATCGCCGAGGGCTTCGACCGCGCCGGCGGCTGGGCACGCGTCACGACCGGCGAAGCCCTGGGCACGCTCTGGGCGGCCTGGCTCGCCGATCCGCCGGCGGCCCGGGCGATCGGCGAGCGCGGGCGCGCCCTCGTCGCCGCCAACGCCGGCGCTCTCGACCGCACCCTCGAGCTCCTCGCCCCGCTGGTCGCGGCGGCGCAAGCGCGGCAGCGGCAGGGTTAGGGGCACCGATGGCAACGATCGCAACGATGGAGCTCACCTCCCCTTCGCGCCCGCGCTCGCCCTGGCAGCTCCTCTATGGCGCGGTGCTCGTCCGCCGCCGAAAGCTGGCCGCGGCGCACGCCGAGCGCCTGCCGATGCCGGTCGTGAGCCTCGGAAATCTCCACTGGGGCGGCGGCGGGAAGACGCCGTTCACCGCCGCGATCGCCGCCGACCTCGCGGCTCGAGGACTCATGGTGGCGATCGTCTCGCGCGGCTACCGGCGCACCAGCCGCGGACCGCTCGTGGTCTCTCTGGGAGGCGGTCCGCTGGTCCCGTGGAGCGCCGCCGGCGACGAGCCGTTTCTCCTCGCCCAGGCGCTCCCCGGCGTCGCGGTCGCGGTCGGCGAGCAGCGTGTGGCCGCCGCGCGACTCCTGCTGCGCGAGCTGCCGCAAACGCCCGATCTCTTCCTGCTCGACGACGGCTTCTCGCACGTCGCGCTGGCGCGCGACATCGAACTGCTGCTCTTTCCCGCCGCCGACCCGTTCGCCGGCGCGCGGCTGGCGCCGGCCGGACGGCTCCGCGAGCCGCTCGCCGCCACCCGCCTCGCCGACGCCGTCGTCCTCACCGGCGTCGCGCCTGCGGAGATGGCGCCAGCCGGCGCACGCCTCGCGGCGGCGCTCGCGCCGCACGGTTTCGCCGGACCCGGCTTCGCGAGCGCGAGCGCCAGCGGACCCCCCCGGTGGGCCGGCGGAGCGCTGCTCCCGCTCGGCATCCGCGTGGTCGCTTTCGCCGGCATCGCGCGGCCGGAGGGTTTCTTCCGCGACGCGGAGCGGCAGGGGCTCGAAATCGCGGCGCGGCTCGCTTTCCCCGACCACCACGCCTATCCCGACGAGAGCATCGCCCGCATCGAAGGGGCCTTCCGCCGGCATCGCGCCGCCGCCCTCCTCACCACCGCCAAGGACGCCCTCAAACTCGCCGGGCGACTCTCCCCGGCGCCGGCGGTACTGCCGATCGTGGCGCGCCCCGAGGTCTCCTTCTGGGAGTGGTTCGACGCGCGCCTGGCCCGGGCCCGGAGATGAGACGTCGATGAACCGCCGCCGATGAAGAACGCCCCCGTCCGTCACGCCCTCGAGTTCGGCGCCTTCGCCCTCTTCCAGGGGGTCGTGCGCCTCCTGCCGCACCAGGCCAGCCGGACGCTCGGCGGCGCGCTCGGCGCCCTGGCGGGCCGGCTCGACCGCCGCCGGCGCCGAATTGCCGACACGAACCTCGCTGGCGCCTTCCCCGGGCTCTCCGCCGACGAGCGCCTCAGGATCACGCGCGCCTGCTTCCGTCACTTCGGCGCCTCGTTCTGCGACGCGCTCTCCAGCCTGCGCTTCGACGGTCCGGAGCTGCTCTCGCGCCTCGAGCTCGTCGGCTGGGAGAACTTCGCGCGCGCCGCCGAGATCGGCAATCTCAAGGGCGGGGGCAAGGGCACGATCGTCCTCGGCTCGCACTTCGGAAACTGGGAGGTGCTGCCCGCCGCCATCGCGATCACCGTCGGCCCGATGAGCCTGGTCGGCCGGCGCGCCGACAATCCCCACTTCGACCGCGTCATCCGGCGCCTGCGCACGCGCTACGGCAACCTCGCGCTCGACAAGCGGGGCACCGTACGCGAGATGTTCCGGCTGCTCGACAGGGGCGGTCGCCTGGGGCTGCTGATCGACCAGCGGGTGCGCGCCGAGGAGGGCGTCGACGTGCCGTTCTTCGGCCGGCCGGCGCTCACCAGTCCGATCGTCGCCCGGCTGTCGCAGCGCACCGGCGCCGCCGTGGTTCCGGTCTTCGGCGAGGAGCTCGCCGGCGGGCGCTATCGCGTCGAGGCGCTCGCGCCCATCCCGCCACCGCTGCCGGAGACTGTCGACGACGTCACCTTGACCCGGCGCTACCTCGCCATCCTCGAAGAGCGCACGCGGGAGCGGCCCGAGCTCTGGCTCTGGCTGCACGACCGCTGGAAGCGGCCCAAAGCATGAGTGCGCTCTCCGGCGCAGCGCGCACCCTGGTCGTCGCTCCCAACTGGGTCGGCGACTGCGTCATGGCCGAGCCGGTCTTCCGCGCCCTCGCCGCGAGCGGCCGCGAGCTCACGGTGCTCGCGCGCCAACCGCTGCACGCGCTGCTGGCGCTCTTCCCCGGCCTCGACGCGCCGGGAGCGACGATCGCAAAGGGGAACGACGACGGCGCCACGCTGGCGTCCCTGATCGCCGGCAACTTCGACGACGCCGTGATCCTGCCGAATTCGTTCCGCGCCGCCTGGTTGTTGTCGCGCGCCGGCATCGCCCGGCGCTACGGCTATCGCGCCGACTTCCGCGGCCCGCTGCTCGCTCCGGCGGTCCCCCGGCCGCGCGACGGCTTCAAAGTCATCCGGCCGCAGATCGAGGACTACCGCGAGCTCCTGGCGGCGATGGGAGTGGCCCTCCCCGCCGACTGGATCCCGCGCCTCGCGCTGCCGGAAGTCCTGCGGGCGCGCGGCCGTGAGCGACTGGAACGTGCCGGCATCGGCGACCGCAACGGGCAGGGCGGCGGCACCCCACGGGTCGGCCTCTCGCCCGGTGCCGAGTGGGGCAACTCGAAGCGCTGGCCGATGCGCTACTGGTCCGACCTGGCGCGCGAGCTCCGGCGGCGGATTCCCGGCGTGCGCGAGGCGATCTTCGTCGGGCCCAAGGAGATCTGGCTGGGCGTCCGGGTGCACGAGGAGAGCGGCAAGATCCATCCGCTGCTGGGTCCCGACCTCGATCTGGCCGGCCTCGCGGCGGCGATGGCCGGGCTCGATCTCCTGGTCACCAACGACTCCGGACCGATGCACCTCGCGGCCGCAGTGGGCGTGCCCTGTGTGGCGCTCTTCGGACCCACCGACCGCCGCCGCACGGCGCCGGCAGGTCCGAGCCATGTCGTCCTCGACCGCGACCTCTGGTGCTCGCCCTGCTTCAGGCGCCGCTGCCCGCTCCTCCATCACGGCTGCCTGCGCGGCATCGGCGTCGACGAAGTGGCCAGCGCCGTCGAACGCGGACTCGCCGCCAAACCGCTCGGGTAGGAGCTACTGCGTCGGCGCGGGAGGCGCCACTGCGGGGGCCGGCGCAGCCGTGGCCGGCATGACGATGACGACATCCTCCGGCCGCACCAGCCCGAGACTCTCGCGCGCCACGCGGTCGAGCATCACCGGATCGTTCTTCAGGCTTTCGATGCGCCGCTTGAGCTGCGCGATGCGCTCCTCGGTGCCGGCGATCTCGGAGAGCAGCAGATGCTCGCGTCCGCGCACCGCGGCGAGATCGCGATAGCTCTTCAGCCCGAAGGTGGCGAGGAGCAGCACGAGAAAGACCACCACCGCCACGAGAACCGAACGCAGCGGATGGGGACGCGGCTCTTCCGTCGGAGGGAGTGGAGCGAGCGGAGGGACGTCCGTCAAGCGCGAAAACGCGGGAACGCGGCGGCGCCGGGATAGATCGCCACCTCGTCCAGCTCCTCCTCGATGCGCAGCAGTCGGTTGTACTTGGCCACCCGGTCGCTGCGGCACGGCGCGCCGGTCTTGATCTGTCCGGCGCGCGTCGCCACGGCGAGGTCGGCGATCGTCGTGTCTTCGGTCTCGCCCGAGCGATGGCTGATGATGTTGGCGTAGCCGCGCGACTTGGCGAGGTCGACCGCCGTCAGGGTCTCCGAGAGCGTGCCGATCTGGTTGACTTTGACCAGCAGGGCGTTGGCGACGCCTTCCTCGATGCCGCGGGCGAGGATCTCCGGGTTGGTGACGAAGATGTCGTCGCCGACCAGCTGCACCTTCGATCCGAGGGTGCGCGTGAGCTCCTTCCAGCCCTCCCAGTCCCCTTCGGCGAGGCCGTCCTCGATCGACACCAGCGGATAGGCGCCGACCCAGTCGCGGTAAAGAGCGATCAGATCCTGAGCGGTGAGGCCCTTCTTGCCTTCGCCGGCGAGCGCATAACGTCCCGGCGCGCCCGCTTCCGCAAGCTCCGAGGCGGCGACGTCGAGCGCCAAGGCGATGTCCTGACCCGGCTTGTAACCGGCCTTCTCGATGGCGATCATCAGCAGGTCGAGCGCCTCGCG
>Ga0073904_10004467_pt1 | contig 10372 bp, 10 predicted proteins | sample KloWWTrecipitate_FD_66668 | JGI IMG/M metagenome (GOLD analysis project Ga0073904, IMG submission 66668) | Active sludge microbial communities from Klosterneuburg, Austria, studying microevolution and ecology of nitrifiers - Klosterneuburg... | ecosystem: Engineered > WWTP > Aerobic digester >... | reverse complement strand
AGCAACACGGCCAGAAGCTCGTCGGCGAGTGGCTCCATGCCCTCATCAAGAGCCCTGGATGCGTCAAAGTCGATCGTGCCGACAAGCTGTCGAGCGATGGCGGAGTTGGTCGACAGCTTGATCGTGGGAACGATCGGCGAGCCGGTCGGAGTACCTCGGCCCGTAGTGAACACGACGATCTGCGCTCCGCCCGCGGCGACGCCCGTGAGCTGCTCGACGTCATGTCCCGGAGTGTCCATCACAACGACGCCGGAGCGCGTCGGGCTTGCGCCATATGCGACAACTTCCGTAAGCGGCGATTTGCCAACCTTGCAGATGGCACCCAACGACTTCTCCTCGATAGTCGTCAATCCACCAGCCTGGTTGCCTGGCGAGGGCTGCGCCCCACGCAGGTCGACGCCGAGACCTATCGCGATGGACTCCCAACGCTGCGTCAATTCGAGCAGGTGGCCGCCGGCTGCCGCACTTGACGAGTGGGAGGCAAGCAGGTGTTCGGCCCCGATCAACTCAGGAACCTCACCGAGAACTGCTGTGGCGCCGGCGGCAACCAGTCGGTCGACGACACGTCCCAACAGTGGATTCGCAGTGAGACCAGACAACCCATCGGAACCCCCGCACTCGGTCGCAACGATGAGCGCCGACACATCGACAGCGACTCGTCGTTGCGAGGAACAGCGCCCTACAGCGTCGCTGGCGGACTGGGCAAGGACGTCAACCAGAAGGCCGAGGGCGCCCACCCCGCTCAAGCTGTGATGGCGCACCGGAACACCGGCCGCCTTGATCATTTCTTCGAGCAGCACGTCCAGCGGCGACGCTGTGAGACTCACCAACAACACTTCGCCAACGTTGGGGTTGGTCGCGAATCCTGCCAGCACCTGACGCTCGAACTCGCCGATACCTCCATCGAGAGCGTCGTGCACGCGCGCCGCGACAACGCCAGTCACCCGACTGGCGACCTCGTCGACAACAGCATCAAAGTGACCCGACAACGGCAGGAGGAGAACATGATTTCGCGTACCGGCGCGGCGCCCCGTCCTCGCGTATCCGTCGAACTTCAATTCCCCTCCCCCAAGGTCGGCCACCAAATGGTAGCGCTAACGTGTTAGCGCAACCATAGCACTCGCAAGGTGAAAGTCAAGTGCCTCGATTCCGCCGCGAGCAGGCCCGCAGACTCACCTCCAGGTGAGTCGCCGGGTCCGCCGCGATTGTCACGGCAAAGGAACACCCCACCGAGGCGTCGTCTCGCCTCGACGAGCGCGGCGCGGTGCTCGTCAGCACCCGTTATCAACCAGTGCAGCAGGCGTGAGCCGCCGCAAACCAAATCAGGTGCCCGAGGTGGGACTCGAACCCACACGCCCTTTCGGACAACGGATTTTGAGTCCGACCGGAGCCCGCCCACTGACACTGCCTCTGAGCAGGTGGCACATGTTGACTGAGTCGGACTGTAGCAGCCAATCCGTCCTCAACTAGGACTACCAATGAGACAGTCGAACGTGCGTGGAACACGCTAGAGGACACGTCTCAGCGAGCGGACCTCAGACGGCGTTGGCGCTCGGGATCGCCCACCCGACGAACTCGCAGCTTCCAGAGTTGGTGACGTTGATCTGAAAATCGATTGCCCACGGTCCGGTGATCGGGTCGGAACCGAAGACGGTGAACATGTAGTTGACGGTCTGGCTGGCACCGATGCTGAGATTCTGCTCCGTGCCGTCCGTGATGTTCACAATCGTGCTGACGGTGTTTTGGTAGTAGCGAGTGCCTGCTGGACCCGAAATCGTCAGGTATGCCTCAGTCGAGAAGGGTCCCATCCGGCGACAGACCCCGGTGATGGTGGCGTGGGCGCCAGCAATGAGAGTGTCGCTCACTGTCCCCACCGAGGTCGGGTACTGCCGAATTGTCCAGATGGCTTGTAGCCCAGGGACAGCCGGACCCTGGGGTCCTTGCGGGCCGTCGGCTCCTTGCTCACCCTGTGGTCCTTGCTCACCCTGTGGTCCTTGCTCACCCTGTGGTCCTTGCTTACCCTCGTCGCCGGTGGGCCCTGGCAGGCCCGAGGTGCCCTGGATGCCTGGCTCGCCCTTTGGACCGGCCGGGCCAGGGTTCTCCGCAATTATGGAGTCGACGTCCGTCTTGGTGTAGTACCGATCGTCGTGATCGTGCGCAACGAAGTAGCCGTTGACGTCGGCGATCACGTTGACCGTGCCTGCCTCGTTGTAGGTGCTGATCTGCCCAGCGCTAGACAGCTTGACCGTCACCGAGTTCGGTGTCGGTTGCTGCCCGGCCAGCCAGTTCAAGTTCGAGGCGTTGGGCATCCCAACATCAGACGGCCAGATGCGGAGATGACTGTCCGCCGTCGGATTCACGATGGTTACGTTCAGCGATACCGACAATGCGTCCGACGGGACGCTGCACTGACCGTTTGCTCCCCGAACGGTCCACACAGCCACCTCCTGGGCACCGAGGGGCATCGGCCTGGGACCGACCGTCGTCGGCGCCGGCCTCGTGTCGAACAGCCGACACGGCACCATCGACACGAAGACGGCTCGATCTCCGGAACTGACTGACGCCTGCGCCGACTGCGTGGCCCCTACGGCGCCTACTGCAATCGCCACGGCAGCGCCGAGCGCTGCCCACCGTGACCTGCTGGGGAGTTCGTGCACTGGGTAGTCCCTTCATACGAGACCGGGGCGTGGGTCGCCGGACGACCATGTCTAGTCCAACCCCAGGGAACGGCGGGACCTCAATCCACACCACTGCTCGGCCGAGGGCCTCGACCATGGCGGCGATCTCGACCAATGCGGCCTGCAGTTCGTCCATCATCTCCTGGGCGATGATTTCCGGGCTGGGAAGGTCAGCGGCATCCTCGAGGCTGTCGTCCTTGAGCCAGACGATGTCGAGGTTGGCCTTGTCCCTCGCCACCAGATGCTCGTACGTGAACGGCCGGAACCACTTCGGACTCGACCCGCTCACTTCGTGGTTTACCGGGTCGGTAAAGCTCCACGAACTCGTCAAGGTGCCCTCGACGGAGCGGCTTGGTCTTCTGAGTGAAGTGTTGGTTGGTGCGGAAGTCGTAGACCCACAGCCTCTCAGTCCATGGCCGGTCCCCTGCCGGCCGCTCTTCGAGAACAACTCGTGCGACGACAGCGCCAATGCGTCCCCTGATCAGCGGTGACCAACGCAAAGAGAACACCTGGAGTAAGGGGCGCCTGGGGTGAAGCGGCAGCTCAAGCAGCCATTCCGAAGGCCGCCATCGACGGGAAACACCCGCTCGCCATGACCAGCGGCCGGCGGTCCACTTTGTCGGCGGGGCCTAGGTCCTGGCAGGCTCTCCACGACACGACGACCGACGGAGGTCCAGGCGTGAAGTATCCCGGCGTGCCCGAGGCCCTGTACCACTACACGAGCGTCACGGCGCTCCGAGGGATTCTCGCTTCCCGGAGCATCTGGGCGACGTGCACCTCAGATCTGAGGGACTACATCGAGATCGAACACGGCCGTCGAATTGCCCTCACGGTTGGGGCCGAGCGACTCAAGGCGAGGCCGGACGAGGATCCAACCTTGTTCATCGTGGAGCGGTATGGCCCAGACGAGCCCGAAGGCTGGGCTCTGAAGACGTACCTCGATTCAGTAGCCGTTGCCTCGTTTACCGACCTTGCAGATGACAACAACCAATGGGTGAACTACGGCGACCAGGCGGCTGGGGTAGCTCTCATGCTCGATCCGAGGTTGATGCTGGAGAAAGCTGCGTTGGGCCCAGCGGCGTGGTGGCCAGAGTGGTTGCTTGTGTCCGCCAGATACACGCTGGCCGACAACCGAGAACTCGTCGACGACACCTTCGAGTGGTATGCGAAGAAGTTGGTCGACACCTTCACCGGCAAGGACCCAGAGCGGGATCCACTCGATGTCTGTTATGGGATGGCGATCTCCTTCACCTCAACTCTGGCGTCGATGAAACATGCAGCGTTCGCAGGTGAGCGGGAGTGGCGGCTTACCACCATGGTGAGAGACGAGTGGCAGCTGAATCCCCAGACGGGCAGGCGCTACAAGCCCATCGACCTCTGGAACGACTCCGACGATTGCCCGATCATTGGGGTTCAGGTCGGTCCAGCTGCGCCCGCAGCAACCGAGGGAATCGTTCACGCCGAACTGAAGAAGGCAGGCTTGGACGTCGCCCAAGTCCCAGTTGGTCGGTCCGCTATCGAATAGGTGGATCGAGCGTGCCCCCATACACCAGCGTGCCCCGTTGCGGTCTTGGACCGGAAGGACATCGGTCAGACGAGGCGACCTTCTCACACCATCCGCTCACCGACCCAATCGTGCTCAACTACATGGCATGAGCGACCGAACTCACCGTGCCCTCCGACTGACAGCCACCAGGGAACGCGTCACGCGAACCCCACCACTCCGCGGGACTCATACCAGAGCGCTGGCACGACTGCCGCTGCTGCGCCGGTAGGCATAGTCCGGCCCGAATACTCTGCCGTCAAGTGCCGCTGCAGTTCCACAGACGGCCGTACTCAGCCACAGCGACCTGTTGTGCAGAGGCCCTGGTGTAGACGGTCGCCATGGCGGTCGAGGACCAGCCAAGGATCCGGGCCAGCGACCTGTCTCACTTCCGCCCCGAGTGAGCCATGACGTGGCGAACCAACGGCGGATGGCGTGCGGTGTCAGCGTGTAGTTCGAGCGTTCGCTGATCACTCTGCCAACGAGTGCCGGCCCGTCGTGCGAGGCCCACAGGTTGGTTCCTCGATCGGGTCACACCTGAGCCAACGGCGCACGTGGAGCGCCGTTTCTTCCGTGATCAGCACGAACATGGGGACCAACTTGGACCTGGTGGTGACGATGAGGCAGTCGTCGAGCTGGAGGTCGTTGACGGTGAGCCGGCCGATCTCACTGCGACGAGCCCCCGTCGAAACGATCAGATGAAGAGGCGCTCGATCACGGAGGTCTGCTCGCTTGCGGCCCTTGAAGGAGAAAGCGACGTGGTGGCGTCGTCCTCGGCGGTCAGCATCGGTTCGCTCTCCGTCCGAATGACGAGGGGGTGGGTCGGGTCGACCGTGAGAGCCCTCCTCCACCGCCCATCGGTAGTAGGCACGAAGGTGTCGCAGGACGAAGGCCGCACCGTTCGTGGAGTGGTCCGTTTGCCACGCCGCCAGCTACTGCTCCAGCTCTTGATGGGTGACCCTCAGAGGGCCCTTCCCCGTGTCGGCCTCCAGCCGATCGAGGACCGATGGGTAGCGGTCAATCGTGCTCGCTCGAGGGCCACAAAGGGCCCGATCGTCGAGGAACTCAAGTACCGAATCCGTTGACATTTCTGCGCTCCAGTTCTGCTGCCAGAACCTGCTCAGAATCGTAGGGGCCGGACGGACGATAACCGTGACCTGGACCGTCGTCTGCAACTGTGCCCGAGGTGGGACTCGAACCCACACGCCCTTTCGGACAACGGATTTTGAGTCCGTCGCGTCTGCCATTCCGCCACTCGGGCGAGCGACTCGGGAGAGGCTATCGGGCTGCTGGGCCGCGCCGTCACACAGGCACTGCGAGTTACTCGCCGGTAGCTGAAGGTACCCATCGGTAACCGTCTACGCTCAGCACATCATGCTTGCGTTCACTTTTCCCGGCCAGGGCTCTCAGCGCCCGGGCATGGGTCGACCCTGGGCCGACCACGACAGCTGGGAACTCGTGGCAGAAGCGTCCGAAGTTGCTGAACGCGATGTCGCTCGCCTTCTACTCGACGCCGATGCCGACGAACTCCGCGACACACGAAACGCACAGTTGACGACGTTCGTCTCCAGCTTGATGGTGCTCGACGCGGTCGAACGTCTCGGCATCGAGCCCAGCTTCTGCGCCGGCCACAGCCTTGGCGAGTACACAGCGCTCACGGCCACCGGCGCGCTCGGTTTCGACGAGGGCGTGCGCCTCGTGTGCGAACGTTCCGACGCCATGCATCACGCCGGCAACGACAACGTCGGCACGATGGCTGCAGTGCTGGGCCTCGACGACGACCAGGTCGAGGTTGCCTGTCGCCGCGCCGACAGCGAGGTGTGGGTGGCGAACTTCAACGCACCCGGTCAGGTCGTCATCGCCGGATCCCCCGAGGGCGTCACCGCGGCCAGCATCATCGCCAAGGAACTCGGAGCCAAGAAGGTCATGCCGTTGCAGGTCTCCGGTGCCTTTCACACGCCGTTCATGGCCCCGGCCCGCGACCGACTGCGCAAGGCCATCGCCGATGCCAACCCGCGCGACACAGAAGTGCCGGTCATCTCCAACGTCGACTCGCTGGCGCACGACGCCGGGGGCGAATGGAGCAGCCTGCTCTCCGCACAGCTCAGCAGCCCGGTGCGTTGGAAGCATTGCCTCTTGACGATGTCGGGCCTCGGCGTACGCGACTTCGTGGAACTCGGGCCTGGCGGAGTACTCACCGGCATGGCCAAGCGCACGGTCGACGGGGCTCGCACCATCTCGGTGTCGACGCCCGACGAACTCGACAAGCTGCTCGACTGGGTCAACGCCGGCACACCTCGCGCCACCACGCAGCACGAAGGCGAGCACCTGTTTGCCGCCGAGCGTCTGGTCGTCAGCCCCGCAGCAGGCGTCTTTCTGCCCCTGGGCAGCATCAGCGACGGCGCCACCATCGCCGTGGGCACCGTCGTGGGCCACATCGGCGACACCGAGGTCCGCTCGCCGTTCGCCGGCATTTTGCAGAGTTACATCGCAGTCGAAGGCGAGCGCGTCACCCTGCGCCAGCCCATCGCATGGTTGAGGACGGTCTGAACATGCCCGCACTACCCCCGAACGTCCGTGGCGCCATCATCACCGGCTGGGGCACGGCGCTGCCACCCCAGGTGGTGACCAATCACGACCTGGCGAAGACCATCGAGACGTCGCACGACTGGATCGTCGAACGCACCGGTATTCACGAGCGCCGCGTGGGTGGCAGCACCGTCGGCCTCTCCGTCGAAAGCGGTCGCGCCGCCTTGGAGATGTCGGGTGTCGACCCACTCTCCATCGACGCGTTGATTCTTGCCACCACCACCCCGGACCGTACGGTGCCCGCCAGCGCCCCCGCAGTACAAACCGAACTCGGCTTGAAGTGCGGCGCATACGACCTGAACGCTGCCTGCAGCGGGTTCGTGTACGGACTCGTACAAGCCCACGGAATGATCGCCATGGGAGCCAAGAAGGTGCTGGTGATCGGCACCGACACCCTGGCCCGCATCACCGACTGGTCCGATCGCAACACCGCAATCCTGTTCGCCGACGGCAGCGCCGCCGTGGTCATCGAGGCCGTCGAAGGCCCCGGCCAGCTCATGGGCTGGGACCTCGACGCCGACGGCGCAGCAGAGAAGTTCCTCTACGCCGAAGTCGGTGGCTTGTTGCAGATGGACGGCAAGGAAGTGTTCCGCAAGGCAATACGCATCATGGTCGACTCGGCCACCAAGAGCATGCAGCACGCGGGCGTGACAGCTGACGACATCGCGCTCATCGTTCCGCACCAAGCCAACATCCGCATCATTCAGGCATCACTCGATCGCCTCGGTATGTCCATCGACAAGACGGCGGTCGTGCTGCATCGCACCGGTAACACGTCGGCCGCTTCCATTCCGCTGGCCCTCGCCGACGCGCTCGACGCCGGCCGCGTGAAGCGAGGCGACCTCGTGCTGCTGGTCGGCTTCGGCGCCGGCATGACATCGGCCAGCGCCGTGCTCCGTTGGGGCGGGGCCACGGCCGAGGGACCCGACGCGACGGTTCTGGTATGAGCCGCGTCGTCCTCGTCACCGGGGGTTCGCGCGGCATCGGCCTGGCCTGCGCGCAACGCTTCGCCATGCTCGGCGACCGGGTCGCGGTGACCTACAACTCGTCTCCCCCGCCCGAGGGCCTGTTCGGCGTGCAGTGCGACGTCACATCGGTGGCGTCCGTCGACGCCGCCTTCGCCGCTGTCGAAGCCGAGTTCGGCCCGGTCGAGATCCTCGTGTCCAACGCCGGCATCACCAACGACGGCCTCCTCCTGCGCATGAGCGAGGCCGACTTCACCACCGTCATCGACGCCAACCTCACGGCTGCCTACCGCGTCACGAAGCGCGCTGCGCAGGGCATGCTCAAGGCACGGCGAGGTCGCATCGTCCTGGTCTCGTCCGTGGTCGCCATGCTCGGGTCAGCCGGCCAGACCAACTACGCAGCGTCCAAGGCAGGGCTCATCGGCTTCGCCCGCTCGGTGGCGCGCGAGCTCGGCTCGCGCAGCATCACCTGCAATGTCGTTGCCCCCGGTCCGGTCGCCACCGACATGACTGCCGCGTTGAATGAGAAGCGCCTGGCTGAGCTCACAGCAGCAGTGCCGCTGGGCAGAGTAGCCACTCCAGAAGAGATCGCCGGCGTTGTCGCGTTCCTCGCGTCCGCCGATGCTGCGTACATCACCGGCGCCGTCATCCCTGTCGATGGTGGCCTGGGCATGGGTCACTGACCCGCCACACCTATCACCCGATTATCATCTTCAACAACCCAAATGCCGTTGCAGCAAGCAACAAGGAGAAGTCCATGAGTGACGAACTGTTCGCCCGTTTCCAGAAGGTCGCCGTCGAGGTGCTCTCGGTGTCAGAAGACCAGGTAGTGCGTGAGGCCAAGTTCGGCGACGACCTCGATGCCGACAGCCTCGACCTGGTCGAGCTGATCATGGGTCTCGAAGAGGAGTTCGGTGTCGAAGTGCCCGAAGAAGACCTCGAGGGTGTCGAGACCGTGGGCCAGGCCTACGACCTCGTCGTCGGCAAGCTCTGATGCCCACCCCGGCTGCGCTCTCACCGATCATGGGCGACCGTGGTCGACGCGTTGCCATCACCGGGTACGGCGTGGTCGCACCCTGCGGCCTCGGCAAGCAGGCCTTCTGGGCCGGTCTCAATGGCCCCAGCATCACCACCGGACGCACGGTGGAAATGGTCGACTGGGACCCAACGCCGTACTTCGCGAATGCGAAGGAAGCTCGTCGCGCGGACAAGGTGGAGCAATTCGCCTTGGCCGCCGCGGCGGAGTGCTTCGAGCAGGCCGGCCGTCCCGACATCGACTCCAGCCGCTTCGGCACCATCTTCGCGACCGGCGTGGGTGGCCTGCGGTCCACGGAGGAACAGATCGAGATCCTCATCGAGAAGGGTGAGCGGCGTGTGTCGCCGTTCCTGGTACCGATGATGATGCCAAATGCTCCCGGCGCGGCCATCTCCATGCGATATGGCCTACAGGGCCCCAACGAGACGATCACCACCGCCTGTGCGGCATCCACGCATGCCATTGGCTACGCCGCCCGCCTGATCGCGTGGGGGATGATCGATGCGTGCATCACCGGTGGTAGCGAGAGCGCCGCCTGCCCCATCGCTGTCGCCTCGTTCGGCAACATGACCGCCCTGAGCAGCAGCGGCAACAGCCGCCCCTTCTCCCCCGATCGCGACGGTTTCGTTCTCGGTGAGGGTGCCGCAGTATTGCTGCTCGAGGAGTGGGAGGCAGCCGTCGCCCGCGGCGCCAACATCGTCGGCGAGGTGATCGGTGCCGCCAGCAATGCCGACGCCCACCACATCACGGCACCAGCCCCCGGGGGCACCGGCGCCATCAAGTGCATGAACCTGGCACTGCGCGACGCCGGTCTGACCACCGTCGACATTCGCCAGATCAACGCTCACGGTACGTCGACGCCGCTCAACGACGCCGCCGAGGCCGCTGCAATAGCCGCAGTCTTTGGCCCGGGTGCAGTTCCCGTCACGTCCACCAAGGGCGTCACCGGTCACGCCCTGGGTGCTGCCGGTGCTCTGGAGGCAGCCGCCGTGCTGTTGTCGATGGAGCATTCGCTGATCCCACCGACCGCCGGCACCACGGTGCTCGACGAAGGTTTCGAGATCGACGTCGTACTTGGCGCAGCTCGCCCCTGGACCCCCGGCCCGACCATGTCGAACAGCCTCGGTTTCGGTGGTCACAACGGCAGCATCATCCTCGCTCCCGCGCCCTGATTGTCAGGCGTCGACGAGGACGAACATCAGCTCACATTCGCAGGCGACTTTGCCCGCTAGTAGTGCGCGGCCAACGCCCTTGCCGGCCCGCGCCGACATACGACCGAGCTCGACTTCCAGCTCCAATGTGTCACCGGGCCCGACCTGACGCCTGAAGCGGGCGGAATCGAGACCTCCGAACAACGGCAGCTTGCCGGCGAAGCGTTCGTCGGTGAGCACCGCAATCGCGCCCATCTGGGCAATGGCCTCGCACATCAACACTCCAGGCAGCGTCGGCCGCCCTGGAAAGTGACCGCCGAAGAACCACTCATCACCCGCGAGATGCCACACGCCAGCGCCGCTCAAGCCGGGTTCTAACGCCGTGATCTCGTCGACGAACAGGAACGGCG
>Ga0073904_10004462_pt1 | contig 10380 bp, 8 predicted proteins | sample KloWWTrecipitate_FD_66668 | JGI IMG/M metagenome (GOLD analysis project Ga0073904, IMG submission 66668) | Active sludge microbial communities from Klosterneuburg, Austria, studying microevolution and ecology of nitrifiers - Klosterneuburg... | ecosystem: Engineered > WWTP > Aerobic digester >... | reverse complement strand
TCAACGCGGAGATCTTTTCCGAGGAGCTACGGCGGCGAGATCCGCATGACGCGGCGCGCGCGATCGCCGAGTCCCTTGGACTGGTTGTGGATCAGGCGTTGCTGTAGGTCGCCATTCATTGCGACGGCGGCATTCGGGCAGGCACCTGTCGGCACGAATGCCGAACCACAGCAGGATGTCGGGCTGAAGCCCGACCTACAGCGGCTGTCCCATTCGCGCGAACACGTTCGCCATCGTGCCGCCCGCGAAGGCCGCGCGCTCGGCCGCGGAGCTTTGGGCCAGCGCGCCGGCGAAATAATCGGCCGGATCCGCGAAGCCTTCGAAGTGCGGGAAGTCCGTGGAGAACACCAGCATCTCCGGCGGTAGCTCGGCAACGATGCGCGCCAGCGGCTGGTCGTTGCCGCCACTCAGCGGGGTCGCCTTCACGTTGCGCGCGAGGTACTCGCTCGGTTTCAGCGGCAGGCGGTACTTGCCGAGGAACAGTTCCGCGGTCGGCGAGATGCGGTCGTCGATTTCCCGGTACAGGTACGGCAGCCAGCCGGTGCCCACTTCGGCCAGCAGCACGGTGAGCTGCGGGAAGCGTTCGAACACGCCGCTGTAGACCATGCCGTTCAGCAGGGTGTTCGGCGCCACGTGGCGCTGGGCACTGCCCAGCATGCGCATCAGCGTGACGTCGCCGCCGAGATTGGCCCAGCCGGGATCGAAGCGCATGCGCTCGAAGCCCGTGTGCAGCATCGGCACCATGCCGAGCTTCACCGCGGCCTCCCACAGCACGTCCCAGCTCGGATGGATCGGCGGCACGCCGTTCACCGGGTAGGCCGGGATCAGGAAGATGCGCGAGCCGCGCCGGCGCATGCGCGCGAGTTCCTCGACGGCCCATTCGAGCGAGCTGTATTCGAGCGCGCTCACCGGCAGCAGTCGCCCGTTCGACGCGGCACAGGTGTCGGCCAGCCAGGTGTTCGCCGCGCGGATCACTTCCTGGCGCAGGCCCAGGTCCTCGACCTGCACCCCGTAGGCGATGCCGGCCAGGCAGATCACGTTCTGGATATGGATGCCCTGCTGGTCCATCCACTTCAGGCGCGCCTGGGCATTGGCGACCTGGAACTGGTGCTTGCCCTCGAACTCCGCGCGACGCTCCTTCTCGGCGATTTTCTCCTGCCCGTACAGCACGGCGACGCCGGGCGGCACCAGCTGCTCGAACGGCGGCCGCGCGGCCGGCGGCACGTCGTGGAGCAGGTCGCCCACGATCGCGTGCACCGCCAGAGCGCCCGGATCGAGCTTCGGCAGACGTTTCGCGAGGTCGGGGTAGGGCAGCAGCCATTCATCGCCCGGTTCGAAATGGGCGTCGACGTCGATCACGGTCGCCGCCGCGGCATCGGCGCCGAGTAAGCGTTGTTGCATGGATCCGCTGATGGCTTGCATGTTCGGGGTGTTCCCTCTGGGAGACGCCGCGGCAGTCGGCGTGGTTCGCTGTCATTGAAGCGCGGTTGCGCATGCCGGCAGCGCCGCTACCGCGGCACTCAGGTTGACACGGATCCCGCCCTCAACCAATACTTTACGCGTAAGAAAAATATCGTGGCAAGTGCGGCGCCGTCCGGAATTCCGCGTCCGTCTCCACCAGGGCCCGCCGAGGTTTATTTGAAGAGTTACCATTTCAGCGCACGCGCAAGCCTCGATATGCCCGGCTCGAGCATGGGCATCGAGTTGCGCGAATCGGAAACGCCGCAGCCCGGCCCTGGTCAGGTGCTGCTGCGGATCCGCGCCAGTGCTCTGAATTTTGCCGATCTCACCTTCCTCGCTGGCGGGCTGCCCAATGCCGAAGGGCTGGTCCCGCTGCTCGACGGCGCCGGCGAAATCGCTGCGCTCGGCCCGGGCGTGAGCCGCTGGCTGGTCGGGGACCGCGTGATCGCCAACCCGCACCAGAACTGGCTGGCCGGCGAGGCGCGCCCGCCGAGCTACGGCCAGGTGCTGGGCGGCACGGTAGACGGGATGCTCCGCGACTATGCCGTTCTGCCGGAGACCGGCCTGGCCGCCATGCCTTCGCACCTGTCCTTCGAAGAGGCCGCGGCGCTGCCCTGCGCCGGCCTGACCGCGTGGAACAGCATCCTGGGCGGTCCGCCGAACAAGCGCCCCTGCGTGCCCGGCGAAACCGTGCTGGTCCAGGGCACCGGCGGTGTGGCCCTGTTCCTGCTTCAGTTCGCGAAGCTCGCGGGCTGCCGCGCCATCGCGCTGACCTCGAGTCAGTCAAAGGCCGAATTGCTGCGCAGCATGGGCGCCGATGCGGTGATCAACTATGTCGAGACGCCGGACTGGAGCCGACCGGTGCTGGAACTCGCGGGCGGCAACGGTGTCGATCTGGTCGTGGAACTCGGCGGGCCGAGCACGTTGCCGCAGTCGATCGCCGTCACGCGTCCCGGCGGACGGATCGCGCTGATCGGCGTCGTGGGCGGCCTGGGGAGTATCGATTACGTGAACCTGCTGCCCATCATCACCAAGGCGCTGACGGTGTTCGCGAACTCGATGGGCAGCCTGGCCGACCTGGAGAACATGTCGAGGGCCATCGAGATCCACGGGTTGAGGCCGACCCTGGATCGCACGTTCGGTTTCGAGGAGGCGCCCGAGGCCTTCCGTCACTTCGCCGCCAGGAGCCACGTCGGCAAGGTCGTGATATCGCATTGATCGCGCCGGATCCCCGGCGCGAGACACCTCCACCCACGCATCATCGAAGGAGAACCCCATGTTGACCGAAGCCCGCCGGCAGGAACTCTCGGACCTGTTGCGCCCGGTGTCGCCACCGCGCGTACTGGAGAATGTGTACACGGATGACCAGCGCGAGCGCCTGCTCGACGTGGTGCGGCAGCACGGGCCGTGGAAGCTGATCATCGCGCAGCATTTCGCCTCCGCCGAGGAGTTGATCGCCACGGGGTCGGGAGGGGTTCCCGAAGGCGTGACGCCCACGCTGGACATGTTCCTGACGCCGACCTTCCGCGGTTTCTACGCGAACTACTCGGCACTGCTCTATCCCGAGATCCACGACTGCTTCTACAACGCGACATTCCTGGAACTCGCGAAGTCCTACTGGGGTGCGAAATACGCCAAACCGCAGATGATGCTGTTCAACGTCAACGGCCCCTGCGGCAACACGGACCCCGGTCACCTGGACTCACCGAGCTTTCGCGGCATCCGCTACGAGAACTCGCCGACCTGGCTGTGCAGCGTGATGGGCAAATCGGGCCTGTTCAGGGACTACCTGATCAAGTCCGCGCAGGTCATCACCTGGTTCTCGCACGACCCGAGCAGCGGATTCACCTACTGGCCCGACGGACCGTTGAAGTCGCCGCAGCGCCTGATGCCGCCGGTCTACAACCGCGGCGTGGTGGTGCAGAACGAGATGCTGATGCATCGTGGCGAAGCCAACGGCGCGCCGGAGCAGCAGCGCCCGGCCGGGCTCGACTTCACGACCACCTTCTCCGGCGATCCCGCGGACCGCGATCACTGGCTGCTGAAGACAGGTGACCGGGTGATCGCGCGCCATCACACGAAGGAGCTGCGCTTCCTGGTTCACTGGACTGCCGAAGTGTTCGAGGACTACGACGAGCTGAAGAAAAACATGGAAGGCACGCACAACCTGACGCATGAGCAGGCCATCGACATGCTGATAGCGGATGTGCGCTCCAGGGGTATCCGGATCGAGACGCCCAGCGATCCGCTGCACGATCCGCAGTTCATCCGGGCCCTGAACTCGGCCTATGACATCGGCGCGCCGGCCAGCTACCCCGAGGGGGCGCCGGTCACGCCCATTTACACGCACGCTGCCTGAGCCTGCGCTAGTAATCCATCAACTGAATCACGAACAAAGACAGGTTTCCCATGCTACTCAAGATAGTGGTATCGCAATTGATGACGCCCAAGGGACTGGCTTTTGACCGCTTTCTGGTGAAGTGGACGGGCCACTCCCTGATGAACCGTGTTTTCGCCAGGAATGAGGGTTACGCACCACATCCGGCCCTGTTGCTGGTAACCCGGGGTAGCAAGACGGGCCAACTCCGGGAAGTGGCTATCCCCTACTTTCAACTGGACGGAAAGTTGATGGTCGTGGGATCCAGGGGTGGCATGCCGGAAGATCCATTCTGGGTCAAGAACCTGCGTAGCGACTCCGAGGCGAGGATTCATATCCGGAGGAAGGAGAAGCGGGTGCGGGCGCGTATCGCCCAGGGCGATGAGCGAAAAGCCCTCTGGCCCCGGTTAGTCACCTTGGTGCCCACCTACGCCCGGTACCAGGCGAATACGACGCGGGAGATCCCTGTGGTCATCCTGGATCCGGCGTGACCGGCAGTTTCATCGCCGGCTGCGTGGTCTTCGCCAGCGGCGGCATGGTGCCGCACTGATCGTCACTACAACACGAGGACTTGGGGATGGATCGACTGAAGGGTAAGGTCGCGATCGTGACAGGCGCTGGCCGCATCGGCAACATCGGTCTTGCGATCTGCGAGGCCTTCCTGCGCGAGGGGGCCAAGGGCGTCATCGGCACGGACATTCGCAGCGACGAGGCGATGGCGATCCGCGAGCGCGTCGAGCGGCAGTTCGGCAAGGAGCGCTTCAGGCTGCTCGAGCACGACGTGACCAGCCCCGCCGACTGGCAGCGAGTGGTCGATGCGGTGGTCCTGGAGTTCGGCGGCCTCGATGTGCTGGTGAGCAACGCCGGCATCGCGATACATGGCGGCATCGAGAACACCTCGCTCGAGGATCTGCGCAAGGTGATGGCGGTCAACCACGACGCGATGTTCCTCGGCATGAAGAGCTGCCTTCCCGCGCTCACGGAGAGCGTGAAACGCTTCCCCGGCGGCGGCGCCATCGTCAACAACATCTCGATGTCGTCCTACATGCCGAATGCGAACAACATCGGTTACCACGTTTCGAAGGCGGCGGCGCGCATGCTGACGCTGTGCGGGGCGACGGAGTTCGGGCCAAAGAAGATCCGCGTCAATTCGGTGCATCCCGGGCTCACGATCACCCCGCTGGTGCGCGAGTCCTTTGTCGACTACGTGGCTGCCGGACTGTGGGAAACGGAGGCGGCGGCAGAGGCTGCGATCGCCGGCATGGGCCCGCTGAACATGGCGAGCCAGCCGGAAGACACGGCGCATGCCTTCGTCTATTTGGCGTCCGAGGAGGCCCGCTTCGTGACCGGCGCCTCGATCTACCACGACGGCGGCATCGGGCAGCGATACTGAGGAGAGACCGGATGAGTGAAGCCCGCAAGGCAAGGTTCTCGTTCACCAAGCTGATCGTGGACGACGAAGAGACGATGGCCCGGTACTACCACGAGGTGTACGGGCTGAATGTGATACAGCGCGTGCAGGGTGAATCCAGCGCCGCTGGCGAGCCGTTCCGCGAGATCATCATGGGGCCGGGCGACTCGATGTCGCCCGATGAATCCCTGGTGATGTTCAGTTTCATCGGGCGCCCTGCGCCGCGCGACCAGGAGTGCATTATCGGCTTCGTCACGGACGACCTCGACGCGCTGGTCGCGCGCATCGCCGCCAACGGCGGCAAGCTGGTCGGCCCGATCAAGTCGATGCCCGAGCACGGCATCCGCGTGGTGTTCGCCACGGACCCCGAGGGGCACCTGAGCGAGAACGTGCAGATGCTGCCGGCCTGAGCGCGCGGGCGGACAGCCGGGAAATGCCGCTTTACAAACAGATAGCCAACAATTAACTTATCGATACGTTTGTGGCGGGGAAGCTGGCGATGCGCCAGTGTCGATCAAGGCCACATGCGTCAGAACAACAAGACAGGGCAACGAATCACACACGGCCGTTGCCGCCCGCAACCAGACCGACAACCACCTCCGGGAGAGACCAGATGAAACACAGGATCAACAACATGAAGATGAAACGTTCCACCTGGTTGCTGCGGGCAGCGATTGCCGGCAGCGTGATGGGCGTCGGCAGCGCCGGCGCCTGGGCGCAGGACGGCGCGCAGGCGTCCGGTCTGGAGGAGGTGGTAGTCACCGCGCAACGGCGCGAGGAGAACATCCAGTCCGTTCCGGTCGCGATCACGGCCTTCGACAACAACAGCCTGCGCGAGCAGAACATCACCAGCCCGCTGGACCTGAACGGCAAGGTGCCCGGCGTCACTGTCGGCAACGGTGGCCAGCAACGCAACGGCGAAGTCGTGACGATTCGCGGCCAGGGCCAGACCTATCTGTCGCCCGTCGGCGTGGTGAACTACTTTGCGGAAGTGCCGCTGATCCAGAGTGGCGTCCTGGCCAACCAGGGCGGCCCCGGCACGTTCTGGGACCTGAGCTCGCTGCAGGTGCTGCGCGGACCGCAAGGCACGCTGTTCGGCCGCAACACCACCGGCGGCGCGGTACTGCTGGGGCCGAAGAAGCCCGCGGAGGAATTCTCCGGCTATGTGCAGGCCCAGGGCGGCGACTACGACAACAAGGAATACGAGGGCGCCGTCAACGTACCCTTGATCGATGACAAGCTGATGGTGCGCCTGTCATACAAGGACGTGGAGCGCGACGGGTTTACCGAGGACGTGGGTCCGCAGCCTTACGGTTTCAACGATGTCTGCCAGCCGATGGTTGCGCGGCTGGGAACCATCGACATACCGTGCGGCCATTTCGGCACCCACCCGCGCTCGCCCGGCTTCAAGGGCGCGGACTATGACAACAAGGATTACTGGCATGCGCGCGTCGGTGTGCTGTGGCGTCCGACCGACCGCATCGAAAACTATTTCGTCGGCTATCAATCCAAGTCCGAGGACAACGGCACCGGCTTCATCTTCAGCGGTGCCGGCCCCGGCATGAACGTCGCGAACCTGTCCGGCAACCTGGCGTACAACATTACGAATCCCGATATCTTCGACCCGACGATCACCCAGGATGTGCTCGCGGTCCAGAACCGGCTCGGGGCGCGCAAGACCGCCATGAACCAGGACCAGTACACCGAGATCGAGACCGAAGGCTATTTCAACACGACGTCGATCGAACTGAGCGACAACCTGACGTTCCGCAATATCCTCGCCTACCAGACGATGCAGGTGAACTACAGCTGGGACCTCGATGGTTCGATCCTGCCGATGCTGGGCCAGCTGGACCCCGTCGGTGCCGAGAACACCCCGGTCGCGAACGACCCCTTCTCCCGTCCGGGCCAGAGGGGCAGCATCACAGACCAGTCGCTGCTGACCGAGGAAGCGCAACTGACGGGAACCCTGCTCGACGAGCGACTGGATTTCGTCACCGGCATCTACTACTCGAAGCAGGAGCCGGACGGCTTCAACGCCCTCGGCTCGTTCAATGCGGCCAGCTATAGCCCCAGCACCAGCGCCGAGATCGAGACCACCAGCACGGCCATATACGCCCAGGGCACGCTGCAGCTCGGCATCATTTCCGAGTCGCTCGAGAAGTTCAGCCTGACGCTGGGCGTGCGACGCACCGAGGACGAGGAGGAAGGCGCGCGTTTCGCCACCAACTACTACAGCGATCGCGTGTACACGCAATTGCCGGATACCTACACGGTACAACCGCGCACCGCGACCCTGAACTCCGACGAGCCGACCTGGACGGCGGGCCTCGACTACGAGATGAACGAAGACGTGCTGCTCTACGGCAAGATCACGCGTGGTTACAAGGCGGGCAGCTTCAACCAGTCCGGCGTGAGCCGGATGACCTCGGAACCGGAATTCGTGACCAACTACGAAATCGGCGCGAAGACCGATTTCATGCTGGGCGAGATGCCGGCGCGCCTCAATGCCAACCTGTTCAGTCTGGACTACGAGGACATTCAGCGTGCTGCGGGTGACAATTTCGGTATCGGCGCGTTCCAGCCCGATGCCGGTGACTTCAACAACAACGGCAGCACCGAGGACTATGTCTGCATCGGCCCCAACGGCGAGAACTTCGCGACGAGTGCGACCTGCCTCGACCAGGGCGCCATCGTTTTCAACGCCGACGGGGCTACGATCGAGGGCATCGAACTCGAATTCCTGATCCAACCGACCGAGAATCTGGAGATCTCCGCCAACTACTCTTACGTCGATTCCCAGTACGACAACTACGACCTGGTCCAGTATCCGGATCCGCTGAAGGGCGGTACCACCCTGCGCGACTGCAATGGCCTGGTCACCGTGCCGTCCCTCGGCGAGCCCGCGGCAACGCTGGATCTGTCGTGCATCCCGTTCCAGAACACCCCCGAGGACACCGCCGCGCTCAATGTGCGCTACCTGCTGCCGCTGGGCGACGGTATTGGCGACGTGGTGCTGTTCGGCAGCGTGAACTATCGCGGTGAGGTTTACGGCAGCGGTACGACGCATCCCGCAGACGAGCCCGGCGGCTGGGTCGACGCCTACCATGTCTACAACCTGTCGGCCGAGTGGAACGGCATCATGGGATCGAGCTTCGACGCGCGCGCCTTCGTGAACAACGTCGCCGACGAAACCTACGTTCTCGCCAACTATACGGGTTATGCCAACTCGAGCGGCTTCACCAACGAGATGTACGGCGAACCGCGCATGTGGGGTATGTCGCTGCGCTACCGCTTCGGCGCGGAGGGCGGCTGAACCGCGACTCCCGCACGGCCGGCGTCGCGGACGACACCGCGACGTCAGGACATTCCCCTGATTCGGCCGCTGCACGCGAGTGTCGCGGCCGTTTTTTTTCAGTAGCGTGGCCCCGTGCAGCCTTCGACAGGCGGTTGCGCAACATTGCCCGCAAACCACATCATGCCGCCTGCATCTGGTGCGGGCCAGGGGCTTCCGGCGGATAAATCAGCGGCGTGCCGACATCGTAAGTCCGGGTCAACAGGTTGATGAAATCGACGTCGTGCAATGGATCGGACGGAACCTCGAACCGTATACCGCGCGCGCGCAGATCCTTGATAAACGTATCGAATACCTTCTCGTGCGTAAGGTCGTCGCTATGGTCCATCGTCTTTTTGAGTTCGGCGAAGTTCTCATAGACATCAGCGCTCCAATGCACCAGGAAGCGCGTCTCGCTGGCCGGGATGCGCTGGATCACCTTTCCGTCGGTGGTGATCTGCCAGCCATCGGCCACTTCGGGATCGGCACCGAACACCGAATTGAACGCCAGGCCCTGAGGGTGCCGCATGTCGAGCGGGCCATTCGCTTCCGCGCGGTGATACATCATCTCGGCCTGGACGAGCACGCCGTTGTTCCACATCGGTGAAGGCACGCGTTTCGGCTGGGCCAGCGGCCCCTCCGGCCAGTAAGTAAAACCGCCACCAATTTCGCCGGGATAAAACCAGGTGATGACCTGCGCCATTTTTTTCAGATACGGTTTGAACAACCCGGATTTGCCCATGGTATTCGCCAGCCAGATCGGCGAGTTCGCGTGGGTCAGACCGCGAAAGTTGACGCCGTCGAGGTGCGCGGGATCATGGCAATCGGCCGGTCCCTGGATATTGAACAGCATCATCATCGGCTGTGCGTACTTCGCGTTCCAATACGAGCGGGCAAGGTCCAGAAACTTGCTGTTGTAGAAGCAATCCTCCAGTTCCGGGTAGAAACAGGTCCCGTGCTCGGCCAGATAGCCGCGAAAATGGGTGGTCAGGAACATGTCGAAAGTCGGCGTGACCCCGTCCGGCATAGTGCCGGACAAGGTCGCCACCACTTCTTCGGCGGAGGCAAAATGCTGCGCGAGAATCAACTTCCACGGCCCTTCGCGGCGCACCACTTCGACCATGCGGCGGTGTTGATCGTCGCTGTAAACATGATCGAGCAAGCGGGGCTCGGAGACGGGGCGAAGTGAGTTGGCCAGTTCGATATTCATGGTGGTAATCCTCGGCAATTCTCAGAATTCGCGCAAAACCGCGCCGAAATTATTCCCCAGATATTCCGTGCGCACGGCGCCGGCTCTCTGGAGCGCGGGGATGACACCGTCGAGCAACTGCGGAAGCTGGTGGTTGTAACCGGATCCTTCAATGAGGAATCCGTCCCCGCCGACCTCGTCCATAACGGCCATCAATCTATCGGCGACTTGCTGCGGCGTACCGGAGAAGTCCATGCCGCTCGAGCCTTTCTCGGTTGCAAACAAGTCCCGCAGCGTTGCACCTTCCTCCCGCCCCGCCTTCTTCATATGGTCGAGCGCGCTCGTGTGTCCGCCGGCAGTGAGATCCTGGGGCACCGGCGCATCGGGATCGTAGAGGGAGAAGTCGATATCCAGCGAGGACGATGCCATCACGATGTTGTGCTCGAAGGCATTGATCTTTTCCGCTTCCGTCATCTCCCTCTTGCTGACGCCTTCCGGGAGAATCGTGACGGGTGTCAGAAAGAAGACCTTGATATCGTCCGGATTCCGGCCAAAGCATTCTGCGCGCCTGCGCAGGTCCTCGCGATAGGCCTTCATGCCTGCTACAC
>Ga0073904_10004461_pt1 | contig 10383 bp, 9 predicted proteins | sample KloWWTrecipitate_FD_66668 | JGI IMG/M metagenome (GOLD analysis project Ga0073904, IMG submission 66668) | Active sludge microbial communities from Klosterneuburg, Austria, studying microevolution and ecology of nitrifiers - Klosterneuburg... | ecosystem: Engineered > WWTP > Aerobic digester >... | reverse complement strand
GAACTGAATCCGCATCAGTTCCACGCCGATATCGTGTCGGACATTCGCAGGCATGGCAGCAAGGTCGTCCCGACTGGAGCCAAGAAACTCCAGCGGCTTGATCGGCGGCGCCGTGGGCTTCTTTGGCTTCACGCGACGCACTATATCAATACCTGCATAACCATGCAAATACTTGTATAGGTGCCTGGTCGCAATCCTGGGTTACAATGGCGATGGAGCCGAGGGCAGTCTCGGCCGACAGGGGCGGGTGATTCCCAGGTTTCGAGTTGATGGTACTTCTGCTGGTACCTGAGACCGCAGCTTAGGAATTCTCCCCCGAGAACAGTACCTTGCGGAGCGGTTCGAATCCCACCCCTTCCGCCAACTTGACGATCTCGCGGCGGTTCAGCCGACCTCGGCATCGGCGCTCCGAGCCGCGAGATCAGGGCCCGGATTCCTTCGGTCTCACGTACGAAAGCGTGGTCGTGCTCGGCAAGCTGCTGTCGTCACCGTCGTACCGCACAGCCACTTTCCATTTGATCCCATCCAATGGTTCAACAATCAAATCCGAGTTGCTCATGAACTCGCGGCTCGACTGGTGGGTGAGGATGGGGTCGCCCTTCACGAAGCCTTGCGCGTCGCGCACATAGGTGTAGCCTTCCATGACGACGGTGACGCGCCGGTCGAGGCTCTTCTCGTCGCTCTTGCGCACGAGCGCGGCATTCAGGATGGCGTGGCCGCTCATCGACACCAAAGGCGTACCCTCCTGCCAGCGCACGGTGAGATCGATCTTCGTGCTCGCCTTTTTCGCAAGGAAGCTCGCTTGGGCGTTCGCTTCGAGCGTGGACTCGTCGCCGGAGAACCACGCCGTTAATTCATAGCTGCCCCGTGCAAGCTCGGGAACGCTGATCGATACAGCGACTTTGCCGGCCGCGTTGGTCGCTCCGGAGCCCACCTGGATGCTGCCGCCGGGTACCTTGGACTTCCCCTTGCTCTCGATCTGGAAGGTGACCATCTTTCCCGCGAGCGGCGTCTGCCCGGACTTGAGGGTCGCCTCGAGAGTCGCTTTTTCACCCGGCGCGCCCGACGCGCTGGTGACGGTCAGTGCCGCCGCCTGCTTCTCCTTTATCCTGACCACGGGCCTGGAACTGATTTGTCCCGGCACCGGTTGAACCGGCTTGGTGATGACAGGCGCAGGCTGCTGCAAGACGGGCTGGCTACCGGGGGGTGCCGCGTCAGCAGGCCCCGGGAAGGCCACCGAGACGATTATGGCGAGGATAGCGGCGAATGATCGAGTCCTCATCGGAGCTCCTTGTCAAGGCTGTTCGCGGGGAGCGCGAGTGAAAAAGAGCTCCCTGCTCGGACTGATTGCGAGCGGCACGGATGATCCATTGATCTGCATCACGTGGAGCCCCACTTCCATAGCGACGAACGGATGCGTGTGTTTCTCGTAGAAGTCCCACAGCCTCGACAGCGATTTCCCATTGCCTTTTCCATTCGCCTCGACGACTGTCAGTTTCATCTCCACGATCTTGATGCGATCCTGCAATGTGTTGTTACGCGCCTCGGCATTCGCCAGCGCATTTTCCAACGCATTTTCCAGCACCTTCACGCGATCCTTCAGCGCTCGTATAGCCGGGTCTTCCACGGCCAGCGCGGGCGCTTTGCCGACGACGGGAGGGCCGGCCGCTCGTACTTTCTCCGCGACGACCAAAGCGGACACCACGATCAGACCCGCGACAATGCCGACGATCACCACTTTGGGATATTTCATGACGATTCCATAAAGACGACGTTGAGCCGGGAAAACCATTACTGCGTCGAAAAACCCTGCCTTGCTGTCGAGCGTCGTGTCGCAGTGGCAGTGTGATATTCCATGTACCCTACACGGGGGGCACGGCGGACACAATCATTCGGGCAATCATAAGCACTTCCTGAAGCACGTCTGGCGACGCGAGCGCGGTCGTCGCTGCCGCAACTCAGGCAGTGGATACCTGCGGTTTAGTCGTGAAGTTCGCAACGGCCTGCCGTCTGGGCTGGGTACAATCGACCAATGCGTGTCCGGCTCCGCCCGCTCCTCGTCCTCATCGTGCTCGCTGCCGCCGGAGCCGGCACTGCGCTCTGGTGGCAGGCGCGCCCCCTCGTCGTTGAGGTCGTTCACGCGACGCGCGGCGATGCGATCGAGGCCGTGTACGGGACGGGGATCGTGGAGCCGACGATTCAGGTGCCGATCGCGCCGCGGATCGCGGGGCGCATGGTCGAGCTCGCGGTCGATGAGGGCGCGCGGGTGAGCAATGGGCAGGTGCTGGCGCGACTCGAGACTGCGGATCTCGAGGCCGCACAGGATGAACTCGATGCGCGTGCCCGCTATGCGCGTCAGGCCTTCGAGCGCGCGGAGATGCTGGTGCAGCGTGGTCTCGGCAGCGGCGCAGATCGCGACCGCACACTGGCCGATCTGCAGGCGGCCGATGCGGCGGCGGCACGCAACCGCAAACAGCTGGGATTCATGACACTCGTTGCGCCCGCCGATGGGCAGATCATCCGGCGCGACGGTGAGGTCGGGCAGTACATCGCCGTGAACCAGCCGATCTTCTACATGGCGACGAAGGCACCGCTGCGCATCACGGCCGATGTCGACGAGGAGGACATCGCGCGCGTGGCCGTCGGCCAGCCGGTGGTGATTCATGCCGATGCTTTTTCCGGCAAGGTCTTCGACGGCGAGGTCGCCGAGATCACGGCAAAGGGGGATGCCACGACGCGCAGCTATCGGGTCCGGGTCCGTCTGCACGGCGAGACCCCGCTGCGCGTCGGCATGACGACCGAGGTAAACATCATCATCGCGCGGCACGAGACGGCGCTGTTGCTGCCGGCGGCGGCACTGGTGGATGGGCAAGTGTGGGTCGTACGCGGTAAGCAGATCGCGGGGCTCCCCGTGCAGACCGGCATCCGCAGCGAGAAGGGCGTGGAAATCCTCTCCGGGATCGATGAACGGGATCTCGTCGTCGCGCAGCCGACAGATACGCTCCGCGCGGCCCGGCGCGTGCGGGCGAAACCAGCGGGCCGATAGGCAACGATGGCGCTCGCGCTGCGTATCGCCGTCACGCACATCCTCGCACGCAAGCGCCAGACGCTGGTGTCGCTCTCGGGGATCGTGCTCGGCACGGCATTTTTCCTCGCCGTCTCGGCGCTGATGCGCGGCTCGGAGCAGGATTTCATCAAGCGTCTCATCGACAACAGTCCGCACATCACGGTATCGGATGATTTCCGCAGCGCGAATCTGCAGCCGGCCGAAGAGCGCTGGCCTGATGCCGTCATCGCGATTCAGGGCGTGAAGCCGCAGCGCGAGGTGCGGGGCATCCGCAACTACCGCGAGAAGCTGCGCTACATCGAATCGATCGATGGTCTGCGCGTGGCGCCGGTGCTGACGGGTTCGGTGGTCCTCACCTTCGCCGGTCGCGTGCAGGGCATGACGGTGAACGGCGTAGTCCCCGCGACGATAGTCAATGTGACCACGATCGAGGAGAAACTCACTGCCGGCTCGCTCGCTGCGCTGACTGCGAATCCGAACGGCATCGTCGTGGGGCAGGGGTTGATCGACAAATTCCGCCTCGCGATGGGGCGCAACCTGACGGTCGCAACCTCGGAAGGCGTGATCCGCACGCTCAAGATCGTCGGCATCTTCCGCACCGGCAACGCCGGAGTCGATGAGACCCAAGGCTACGTGCTGCTGAAGCGCGCGCAAACTCTCCTTGATCGCCCCAACCGCGTCAACCGCTTCATCATCCAGCTGGACAATCCGTATCGCGCTCGAGACGTGGCGCGGCAGATCGAGCAACGCATCGGCTACAAGTCACTGTCCTGGATCGAGGCCTCAGAGGACATCATGAGCCTGCTGCTGGTGCGCAACATCATCATGTACACCGTGGTCATTGCGATTCTGCTGGTCGCGGCCTTCGGCATCTATAACACCATCTCGACGATCGTGATGGAAAAGACACGCGACATTGCGATCCTGAAGTCCATGGGGTTCCACGCGCGCGATATCCGCAACATTTTCGTGGCTGAAGGCGTGATCGTCGGACTCTGCGGGAGCCTCGGCGGCTTGCTGGCGGGCCTCGGGCTGATGCACGTCCTCGGCCGAATCAGCATCCGTGTCCCCGAAATGCCGGGCGATTTGACGCATCTGCCGCTCGACCGCAGCCCCGATCAATTCCTGATCGCCTTCGGCTTCGCGATGGTTTCGACGGTCGTTGCCTCATTCCTGCCGGCGCGCAAGGGCGCGCGCGTGCACCCGGTCTCGATCCTCCGGGGCGCGACATGAGTGCACTGCTCGTGGCCGAACATCTGCGGCGCACGTTGCCCGGTGTGGTGCCTGTCACCCTCATCGATGACGTGAGTCTCACGATCGATCGGGGCGAGTTCGTTGCAATCATGGGACCATCGGGATCGGGGAAATCATCGCTCCTCTACCTGCTCGGCTTGCTGGACGTACCGACCTCGGGACGTATTGAACTCGACGGCGAGGACACTGCTTCGTTCGACGAGAACCAGCTCGCCGACGTGCGCCTGCGCAAACTCGGCTTCGTGTTCCAGTTCCATTTCCTGCTCGCGGAATTCACCGTTCTCGACAACATGCTGCTGCCGATGATGCGGCTGGGCCTGCTCGATCGCGATGCGGCGGCCGCACGGGCCCGCGAGTTGCTGTCGATGCTTGGAATGGATGGGCACGCGCACAAGCGGCCCGGCCAGCTCTCCGGAGGCCAGCGTCAGCGTGTGGCGATCGCGCGTGCGCTCGCGAACGATCCGCTCGTCATCCTCACCGATGAACCCACCGGGAATCTCGATTCCGGCTCGGCTGCGACCGTACAGAAGATCCTGCGCACGCTGGTCGACGAACGCGGCAAGACGGTGATCGCCGTGACACACGATGCCACCTTTGCCGGCAGAGCCGATCGCCGCATCGGCATCGTCGATGGTCGGATCGATCCGGACTGGGTGCCGCCGACGCTATTGCCGTATCACGGGCCGGGCTGAACCTCGCCCCGCGGAGCGCGCGCTGACCGTTCAGGCCTGCGCGGCAAGCGGGGATTGAACCAATCGGAGCGCCCCGATAGTCTTCGCCGTGCATGATCTCCCCGCGACGCCTGTCGTCGGCCCGGTCCGCTTGGGCCATTCTCATCGTCTCGATGACGATGCGTGCGCTCGTGCCCGCCGGCTTCATGGCGGGCCAGGACGCCGGCGGCAGCCTGACGGTGCAGCTGTGCACCGCGACCGGCCTCCGCGCGATCACGCTGCCGCCCGACGAGCCGGGTCCGCCCACGCCGCGGGTCCATGGCGACGGCGCCTGCTTGTTCTCCCTGGCATCCGGTGCGGCGCTCCCATCGGCGCCGTCAATGCAGGGAGCCACGCCCACCATCCTCGTTTCCCTCGTGCGCGTCGCTGCGGCTTGCGTGCACGTGCCGGCCATCGTCCGCGCGCAGTCCCCACGCGGTCCGCCGGCGCCGCTCCCCGCCTGAAACCCGGCGCCGCAAGGGCGCCATTTCACCAGATCCAGTTTCAGGTTCCCCGTCGGCGGGCGTTGCGCCATCGCGCGCGGTCCCTGCATGACGGGCAGCCAGGGAGTTTTTTTCATGTCGAACCGTTCCGACGCGATGCGAGCCCTGTGGTTCGCCTCGCTCATCCTGCTGCCGGCTGGCATTGCGGCCGCCACCCCCGGCGATCGCGAGCTTTCCGAGGTTGTCGTCACCGCGGCACGCATGCACGAACCGCTTGTCGTCGTCACCGATGCGCGCGCGCCGCGCCAGCCTGTGCCGGCGCACGACGGCGCGGACTATCTCAAGACTGTCCCGGGCTTCTCGGTGATCCGCAAGGGTGGCGCCGGCGGCGACCCGGTATTTCGCGGCATGGCCGCGTCGCGCATCAACGTCGAGATCGATGGCGAACAGGTGCTCGGCGGGTGCGGTATGCGCATGGACCCGCCGACCGCCTATGTGTTTCCGGAAGCCTACGACCGCATCGTCGTGATCAAGGGCCCGCAGACCGTGCGGCATGGGCCCGGCAATTCTGCGGCCTCGGTGTCCTTCGAACGCAACCTCGAGAGGTTCCTCGAGCCCGGCTACGAGGCGCACGCGAGCCTGCTCGGCGGCAGCTTCGGTCGCAACGACGTGGTCGGCGACCTGCGACTCGGCACGCCCGTGGTGTACGGCTGGCTGACCGGCACGCGCTCCGAGGCGGAGGACTTCACGGACGGAGCAGGGCGCCGTGTCAACTCGGCCTATCGCCGCTGGAGCGCGAACGCCGCGCTCGGCTGGACGCCCGATGACGACACGCGGATCGAACTCACCAGCGTGCTGAGCGACGGTGAAGCCGCCTATGCGGACCGCATGATGGACGGGGCCGCGTTCGATCGCGAGAACGTCGGGTTGCGATTCGAACGGCGCCGCCTGTCGGCGCACGTGGCGCGCTTCGAGGCTCAGGCGTTCTACAACTACGCCGATCATGTAATGGACAACTTCAGCCTGCGCGAATTCGTGCCCACGACGATGATGCCGGGCCGCAGCGTTTCGAACCCGGATCGCCGCACCCGCGGCGCGCGCACCGAGATCGATCTCGTGCTCACGCCCACGTTGTCGGCGACGCTCGGCCTCGAGCGGCAGGAGAATCGCCACACGTTGCGTTCGACCATGAACGAGACGATGCGTTCCTATGCCTCCATGGCGCGGGTCGAGGATGCGCGTTTCCGCAGCGACAGCGTCTATGGTGAGATCATGTGGCGCCTCGACGAGCGGCGACGACTGATCGGCGGTCTGCGCAGCGACGACTGGCGCGCGCGCGATGCTCGTACGGTACTCACGGTGAGCATGGGTAGTGTCGCCAACCCGACCGCCGATGCGCAGCGTCACGAACGGCTCGATGGCGGGTTCCTGCGGCTCGAGTCCGATCTTGCCGCGCGTCCCGTGACGCTCTACGCGGGTGTAGGGCATGTCGAGCGCTTTCCCGATTACTGGGAGCTCGTCTCCGCCGGCAAGGAAAGCGTCACGGGGTTGAGCGCGTTCGGGACGCGCCCGGAGAAAACCACGCAGCTCGACACGGGCCTGGTCTGGCAGGCGAACCGGATCACCTTCTCGCTGTCCGGGTTTGTCAGCGACGTCGGCGACTACATTCTGGTGCAATCGAACTACATGAAGGGCATGCGCGCGACGACCGTGGTCCGCAACGTCGCGGCGCGTACCTGGGGCGGCGAGCTCGATGCGACGCTGCGCATGGGTGAGCCCTGGTCGCTGACCGGTACGCTCGCGCACGTGCGCGGCGACAATCGCACCGACAGCACGCCACTCGCGCAGATGTCGCCGTTGGAGGCGCGGCTGGCGCTCGGTTACGAGCGCGGCGCATGGACGGCGGGCGCCTTGGTGCGAGCCGTCGCGGCGCAGGACCGCTACGTCGTGGGCCAAGGCAACATCGTGGGCCAGGACATCGGTCCCACCGGTGGATTTTCGCTGCTGTCGCTGAACGCCGCCTGGCGCCCACGCGACGGGATGCTCGTCGCGGCGGGCGTCGACAACCTGTTCGATCGCGTCTATGCGGAGCACCTGAGTCGCGCTGGCGCGATGGTGCAGGGCTACGTGCAGACCCGACGTGTCAACGAACCCGGCCGGACGCTCTGGCTCAAGGCCAGTGCCAACCTGCCTTAACCGAAGGAGACAGATCGATGACGAATGAAAAAGCTTTCCAAACGACGCGGCAGCCCGACCGGCGCCGCACACTGTTCGCGATGCTGCTACTGTTCGGCGGTCTGCTTTCGCTTCGCCCCGCTGTGGCTGCCGCGCACAGCTATGCGGTGGGCAAATTGCAGATCGAGTATCCCTGGTCGCGTGTCACGGCGCAGGGCGTGCGGGTCGGTGTCGGTTACCTGGTCATCACCAATCGCGGCGCGCAGGCCGACTCGCTGGTGGCGGCGAGCACGGACGTCGCCGAGCGGGTGGAGTTCCATCAGACCCGCAATGAGGGCGGGATGATGAAGATGCGCCACATGCCGAGCGTGGCGCTGCCCGCTGGAGCCGAGGTGCGTTTCGAGCCGGGCGGGCTGCACCTGATGCTGTTGGGCCTGCGGCGTCCGCTGGTAGCCGGCGAGACGATCCCGCTGCTGTTGCGTTTCGCCAAGGCCGGTGAGCTGCGGGTGGAACTGACGGTCGAGGCGCACGGTAGTGCGCCGAAGGAACTATTGCAGCGGCGATGACTTGCGGGCCGCTGTGCTCGAAGCGGGTGCCGCGTGCGGCGCTGACAAGTCCGTGCGCCGGGCATCATCCATGTGGACGATGTGGCGCCGGTTGCGGCAACCCTAGCATTTTCCGAGCTGCAACAGCAGTTTGCGGCCCAGGGGTAGAGCACCACGCCGATAGGGCGTCTGGACTGAGCAGGCAAAGACTCAATGAAGTTCGCGATTCGGCTACCGGCCAATATTCTCTACAAGGCATTCACCAGCCCCTGGGAAGCGACGTTGACGCCCGACAAGGCGGTGCATTTCGCACGGGAAGTGGATGGCCTTGCCTTCGATTATCTTTGGGTGGCCGAGCACATCGTCCAGCATCCGAAGCTTGTGCCCTCGATGGGTGCGAAGTTCTATGAAGGGGTGGCGGCGGCGGGTTTTCTGCTGGGCGCCACACAGCGCATCCGTGTTCTGACCTACGTGTGTCCCATTCCGTATCACAACCCGCTCGTGTGGGCCAAGGCGATCGCATCAGTGGATCATCTTTCCGGCGGGCGGCTGAGCCTCGGGCTCTCGGCAGGACACCTGCGCCGCGAGTTCGAGGCCCTGGGTGTGCCCTTCGAGAAGCGGGGCGCCATTTGCGACGAATACCTGCAGGCGATGAAAGCGCTTTGGACGAGCGATCAACCGGAGTTTCGCGGCGAGTTCGTGAGCTTCGGCAACATGGTCTTCGAGCCGAAGCCCTGCCAGTCGCCGCATCCGCCGCTGCTCATCGGTGGTGACGCGAGGCCTGCGCTGCGTCGCGCCGCGACGCTGGGTGATGGGTGGCTGCCCTGGCAGACAACGCACCGGGAGATGAAGAGCGCAATTGCGTACATCTACGATCAACCGGCGATGCAGGCGCGCAGCAAGCCGTTCGAAATCTACACGCTGCTGGCGGAAATCCCGGAGGACAACCGGCTGGACTTCGACAGGACGCACTGCCCGCAGCACAAGGACGAGATCGTCGACCTGATCGGCCTCCTGAGGGAGGCCGGTGCCACGGGCATGATAGTGCATCTGCCCAGAACGGGTTCCTACGAGGAGTGTCTCGAGTGGGTGGGATGGTTCTCGCAGGAAATCATTCCTCTTTATAAGGCCTGACCTCCATGACGCGCCCGGAGCCCCGCCTCGAGGACATTCCTGCCAGTTCGCTGAGATTTCTGGGCCGTGACGTGCAGCGCATTGACGATGTGGCGCTGGTGACGGGCAGCGTGGAGTTCATCGACAACGTGTCGATGCCGGAGCTGCTGCATTGTGCGATCAAGTACAGCACGGTGGCGCACGGGCGCATCCGGCGCATCGATACGTCGCGGGCCGAGGCGCTGCCCGGGGTGGTGGCGGTGATCACCGGGGCCGAGGTGCTGGCGAGCACGAACCGTTCGGGGGGCTTCCCGGAGGGCACCGGGGCGTACTGCATGGCGACGGAGAAGGTGCACTACGTCGGGGAGCCGGTGGCGGCGGTGGCGGCGGTGAGCCGTCACGTGGCCGAGGATGCGCTCGAGCTGATCGAGGTGGAGATCGAGCCGCTCGCGCCGGTGGTGGACACGCTTGCGGCGATGAAGCCGGGCGGTCCGCTCGTGATCGAGGCACTGGGCAGCAACGTGGCGCTGCAGCGCCAGTTCACGTGGGGGCCGGTGAGCGAGGCCTTTGCCGGGGCCGCGCGGGTTTTCAAGGAACGCTTTCGCTGGCATCGCATGGGCGCCAACCCCCTGGAGACCTTTGGCTGCCTGTGCCAGTGGGAGGGACTGGGCGGGGGACTGACGGTGCGGGCGAGCGTGCAGGCGCCGCTGATGTATGCGGTGGGAGCGGCCGGGACGCTGCGCCTGCCGACCAACCAGGTCAAGCTGTCGAGCACCCAGCGCGGGGGCAGCTTTGGGGGCAAGGGCAATGCGCGCGGGATTGCCATCGCGAGCCTGCTGTCGCGCCAGGCGGGCGGGCGGCCCGTCAAGTGGATCGAAGATCGCATGGAGTACCTGACGAGCGGCAACAGTCAGGCCTGGGACCGTTACTACGAGGCGCAGCTGGCGGTGAGCGCGGACGGGATCGTGCAGGGCCTGCAGGTGGCGCTGATCGAGGACATCGGGGCGAGCGGGGAGAACTTCGGTGCCATGGGGGCGGGCAAGCCGCTGAGCGCCTTCACCGGCTGCTATGCCATT
>Ga0073904_10004458_pt1 | contig 10390 bp, 4 predicted proteins | sample KloWWTrecipitate_FD_66668 | JGI IMG/M metagenome (GOLD analysis project Ga0073904, IMG submission 66668) | Active sludge microbial communities from Klosterneuburg, Austria, studying microevolution and ecology of nitrifiers - Klosterneuburg... | ecosystem: Engineered > WWTP > Aerobic digester >... | reverse complement strand
CCGAGCGCGCCGAGGTTCAGCCAGGCGAGACAGGGAGTCGCGAGGGGGCAGGCCTCGACGTTGCCGTCACGGAGGACGACTACCGTGGGATGGGGCACGGTGGGCCCGGCGGCGCTCACGGCCACGAGGGTGGGGGGCGTCGCGGGGACCGGGGCGGAGACACCCGCGAACGTTGGGGCCACGGGAGTCCCTGAGGACCCGCCCACTGGAATATAGTAGGCAACCGCGCCCCCCACGTTCGTGTGGTAAATTCCTCTCACTCTATCAACACGCGCAGTGTTGACAGCTCCGCCGTAGTCGACCCAGAAGCTTGTACAGCCCTCGGTACCAAACTGGCCGCACCTCACCGTGGACCAGCTTATTGCTACGCCGATCTGGCCCGCATGGTAGCCCGCAAGGCCGATGCTCGAGTAGTATGAGTTCGAGGAGAAGGTGGCTTGGAGTATTGCCGACGAGTCGAATCGCATCGACACGTGATCCAAAAACGAGGAGCCTGGGAACCCGCCGGAGCCGTAATAGCTAGCCACCCAGTGTAATCTCTCGTCGTCCCCCAGAGCCCATGCCGAACCACCGACGGTGTGAAGGAGCCCGTCGCGGAGAGGAACCGAATCGAGGAGAGGAGCCGAATCTGTACAGTCGGGGGCAGTGCAGTGCATAAAGGTGGGGCTGCGATACACAAGGTGGTCCCCGACAAAATCGAAGTCTGTCAGCCCCGGAATGTCCGCCACGGTCTCCGCCGACCCCGGCGGCGGCGCCCCGTCGTACCCGTCGGCCGCGTCCATCGCGTCCGCCATGAGCGCGCCATCCGGGGCATCGAACGCCGCGTCGTGCGTCGCCGCGTCGCGCGGGGCCGCGGAGTCCCCGGCCTCAGCAAGGGGCGCAGGCGCAGGCGTGGAGCCCATCGGCGGTGAGGTCGGTGCCGGCGCCGTTGCCGCGTCGGGCTCCGCGCTCGGCTCCGTGGACCCCGAGCAGGCCGCGAAGGCCGCGACCGCCACGCCCGCGCCCACCAGACATGCCACGCGAATTGGCTGTTTCATGAGTGCCTCTTGTCGCTTCGTGAATCTTGCTCGAGCCGCGAGCGTCTGCGCGCCACGAGGGCCAGAACCCCGAGGACGCCGAGCCCTGCCGCGCCGCCCGAGGCAGGAGCCCCCGACGTGCGGCACCCGCAGCCGCCGCCCCCGAACGAGTCCCCCGTGGGGATCGCGGCCGTCGAGGCGTCACCGCTCGGGGCGGGACTCCGCACAGGAGAGCTCGCGTCGGCCGTCGGGCTCGCGTCCCTTGCGGCCGCGTCGCCCGCATCGAGCACGGGAGCCGCGTCCGCGCTCGCGTCCACGATCGTCGCGTCGGGTCCGGCGTCCGCGACCGGCGAGGACACCGTGACCGACGCGGTGGCGGTGCCTCCCTGGGAGTCGACGACCACGACGACGTCGGTCACGCCCCCGGTGGGCCCCGCGACGTAGACACCGGTGACGGGGTCGAGCGTGCCGCCCGAGGCGTTGGTCTCGAAGGCGAAGGTGTAGGTCGGCCCGGTGCCGTCGGTGGCGGCGAAGGTGACGGTGCCACCGGGCGCGACCGCAGACGTGGGCGGCGTGAGGGTGGGGGAGGGGACCGAGAGCTTCGCGATGAAGCCCACGCCGAACTCGGAGATCTCCCCTGCACCCCTGGGGTCGAAGGGGGCCAAGAAGGAAAACAAGGGAGGGAGCTGGGTCGTCCCTCCGACGAGATAGGCGGACCCCGCGGAGTCGACAGCGATATTCCAACCACCCCACCCTGAGATGCCTACGTAAGTGGAATAGAGGAGCGACGCGCCTGTCGGTGTCAACTTCGCCACGAAGGCGTCCGACCCTGGCAGACGACCAGCGAACACTGCAAACGCGTTGATGGTGGGAAGGTCGCTCGACCTCGTGCCCCCTGAGAGGTAGGCGTTGCCTGCATTATCGATCGCGATGCCCCCGCCGTAGTCTCCCTGGGAGCCGCCGAAGTACGTGGAGTAGACGAGTGCGCCGCCGGTCGGAGTGAGCTTGGCGACGAACGCGTCGCCTTCGCTCGTCGACGGAGTCGGTGGAGGTCCACCGTAGACTGCCTGCAGCGCGTTCCGCGTAGGGAAATCCGTGGAGCCCGTGCTCCCCGCCACGTGCGCGCTTCCCGCGGCGTCGACCGCAACGCTCGTGGTCCCGTCGAAGCCGGTCCCGCCCAAATACGTAGAATAGACGAGCGCGGTTCCCGCAGCGGAGAACTTGGTCACGAACGCATCCGTGTCGAGACCTGCGGGCCCCCCCGCGTTCGCCGCCTGGAGAGCGAACTGCGTCGGGAAATTCGGAGACGTCGTCGCGCCAACCACGTAGGCACTCCCGAGTCGATCGACGGCTACACTCGCGCCCGAATCCCCACCGCTGCCGCCGAGATAGGTGGAGAACACCAGGGAGCCTCCCGCTGGCGACAGCTTCGCAAGAAAAATGTCATCCCCTCCGGCGCTCGCCGCTTGAAACGCATTCTGGGTTGGAAAGTTCGTCGAGCCAGTCGTCCCGGTGACGTACGCTGCGCCGGCCGGGTCTACCGCGATTCCAGTGGCGTAATCCTCGCCTGTTCCGCCGAGGTAGGTCGAGTAAACGAGCGCGTTTCCTAATGGAGAGAGTTTGGCGACAAAGGCGTCCCCGCCGAACGGGGTCGTGGAGGCCTTGGTCGGCTGGATCGGAGCTTGAAGCGGCAGGTCCGTCGACGTGGCTCTTCCGGTGAAATAGGCGCTGCCGGTTGCGTCTGTCGCGAGGTCCGTCGCGCAATCCCCGCCCGAAGCTCCTCCAAAGTACGTTCCATAGATGAGCGCATCTCCAGAGGGTGTGAGCTTCGCCACGAACGTGCTCTTGGGGCTCCCCGTCGCGAGTCCGCCTCTGTCACTACAGCCCACCACGTACGCGCTTCGCGATCCATCCACGGCGACCCCGCCATCCATGTAGACGCGTGGGCCAAAGCCGGACGAATACTCCAGCACCGGGTCGATCACGAGCTCCCGCCGGCGGTCATACGCGGCCACCACGAACCCGACCCCACGCTCCCCGATCAGCCGATACCCCGCGGCGATCTCCTCGGTCTCCCCTCGCCTCCCGCGCTGGTACACCCTGGGCCGGGGCTGCACGAGCACCCCGTGTTCGGTGCGAATCGCCAGGTCGCCCACGTCGGTGAGCGAGAGCTCCTGCGCGCCCGCGACGTCCAAGGCGATCGCGCCCGAGTCGGCGCCGGGCGCGACCACGAAGTCGTATTCGAGCTGCCCCTCTTCGCCGTGGTAGACGAGGTCGACGCCGTCGAGCACGCCGGGGTAAACCACACGGCCGAAGTTGGGGATGTCGGTGCGCCACTTGGAGTGGTCGTTGCCGATGAAGTAGTTGGAGATCGTGATGAGCTTCTGCTCGGCGCGAGGCGAGACGCGCCGTCCGCCGGCGACCGTCATGCGAAGCACCGTGTCGGGGCGCGGCGGGGCCTCGACCGCGGGCCGGGCGAGCTCGTGGGGGAGCCGCCTCGGCGACCCGGGGCCCTGGGCCGAGCGCGCCGCACCCGGCGGGTGCAGCGTGAGCGTGGCGCCCTCGTCGGTGAGGAAGAGCGTCGTGCCGCCGCCGCGCGCGACGAAGCGGACCTGGTCGTCCACCTGGCCCGCGTTCTCTTCAAAGCGCATGGGCAGGTGTCCCCACTTTGCCGGCGGCGCGGCTGCCCCGCTCACGCCTGCCGCGTGACCCGACGCGAGCGGCGAGGGCGCCGGCGCGCGCGCCACCGAGCGAGGAGACAAGAGCGACAGCACCAGCGCGGCGAGCACCACGGGGAATACGCGGAGGAGCAGCGAATCGCCGCGGGGCGTGGGATGGGCGGGTGACTTCATCGAGTGGGCCTCCTCGGCCGAGGTTCGTCTGGGCACGTCCACGACTCCCTACTTGAGCACCCGCCGCACCTGGGTGCCGCTGCGGTACCAGGCGTGGGTCGTCGTGAGATAGAGCGGCTCCTCCACGGCCTCCACGGGCCCGTGGGGCACGAGCGTGCAGGTGCCCGCGGTCCCGATCTCGAAGAGGGCACACCGCGAGAGTCCTGTGGGGGTGCCGACGTAGAGGTGTCGGTCGTCGAGGTTCAGGATCGTGCCGAGTGGGCCGAGGTTCAGCCAGGCGAGACAGGGAGTCGCGAGCGGGCAGGCCTCCACGTTGCCGTCGCGGAGGACCACGACCGTGGGATGGGGCACGGTGGGCCCGGCGGCGCTGATGGCGACGAGGGTGGGCGGCGTGGCGGGGACGGGGGCGGAGACACCCGTGAAGCTCGCTGGCACGCTGGGACCGGTCGGGGGATACGTGTACGTCGCGCCCCCGACGTTCGAGTGAACCAGCCCCGTGGCTCGCGCCACCCGTCCTGTGTGCGGAGCGTCGAAGTCGAAGACATATCCTAACGGCCGGCCTTCGACCCCCCATTCAATCGTCGCCACGCCGACCGAGCCACCGTGGTACGCTCTGACGTTGCTGTAGGGACGTCCGAGGCAACCACGGCCACATGCTAGGCTCGTGTGGTGCAGGGTGCGAACGGTACCTCCCGAGTTATCGAAGAGCACGGACACTCGAGACCACTCGAGCCATGGCCCCGGCCATGAGCCCGAGGAGCTCCCAATGTAGTGTACCCGCTCGTCGTCCCCCACCGACCAGTCCGCCCCGGCACCGGGTATCGGCGTCTCGTCGGCACACGTCGGTAGCGTGCAGTGCTTGAAGCCGGGCGTCCGATAAACCAAATGGTCCCCAACAAAGTCGAAGTCCGTCAGCCCCGGGATATCTGCGACCGTCGTGACCGATCCCGGCAAAGGCGCCCCGTCGTACCCATCGGCGGCGTCCATCGCGTCCACCCCTAGCGCGCCATCCGTGGCGTCGAGCGCCGTGGCGTCCGTGGTCGCGTCGCGCGGGGCCGCGGAGTCACCGGCGTCGGCTGGGGGCGTCGTGGGAGAGGTCGAGGCCGTCGGCGGCGGGGCTGGCGGTGGAGTCGGCGCCGGCGCCGTGGCCGCGTCGGGCGCCACCGCGGGCTCCGTCGTCCCCGAGCACGCCGCGAACGCGGCGACAGCAGCGCTCGCGCCAAACCAACACGCCACGCGGATACGATGTCTCATGGGGCCCCTCCGTGCAGTCCAGGGCCGAGCCCCAGGCCACGGCGCAGTGTGTGCACGTTTCGGTGAATCCCGCCATCGCGGAAACCCGTCAGTTCCGCGCGGGGCTCGGCCCGAGACGCAGTATTGTCACCTGCCGCATCTTCCGCCTCCCCGGGTCGAGCTCCCCGGTCCTCACGCGGCGGGGTCATCGCGGAGCCCGACCACTTGGGGACAAATAGCGGCGCGCTGGCGCCTCGATGACGCGATACGTCAGCGCGGACACGAGGACGACGAGGACGACGAACGCGAGCGCGCTCGCCGGGCCCACCAGACCGTAGGTGATCGGCTTCGCCGCATCCTCCCTGGCGCCTTCCGCGATGAGCTGCGCGCCAAGGAACGAGAAAATGATGGGCATGTGGACCATGTAGATTGAATAGGACCACTCGCCCAGGGACCGGAGCGGCGCGGTCCCCAGCGCGCGGGCCGTCCGCCCCCGGTTGTGACAGGCCCCGAGGATCAGCAGGGGGAGGAGCCACACGGTCACCATGTCCGGAACGTGAAGGTGACAGCCCGCGAGCAGCCCGCCGACGAGCGCGAGGACCGCGGCGTCGCGAGCGAGCCAGCGAAGCCCCCATCCGCGGGAGAAAGCGAAGTGCGTGACCATGCCCAACACGAAGCCCGCAAAGCAGCGAACGGAGCTGTTCGGGAAGGAGATCTCCGCGATGGTGTACGGGACGTTCGGGAGCCAAGGGCGAATCGGCGGATCGGTCGACAGCGGGGTCGTCAGGTACGCGTAGGCACCAAACACCCCGACGAGCAGCCCGAGCTTGCCCCATGTGGCGAGCCTGCGAAACGCCACCGTCAAGAACGGGAACGCCAAATAGACGAGCCACTCGGTCCCGACCGACCACGAGGGCGTGTTCCACGTCCCGCCCGGGGCGGTGCTGAGGCCGTGGAGCATGAGCAAGTGAAGTGGGATGGCCCATGGGTCGAAGACGGATCGAGCCCCCGGTGGAAGCTTCGCCGCGTACACGACGACGACGAGCAGGTAGATTCCCACGACCCAGAGCAACGTCGTGAGGTGCAGCGGGTAGACACGCGCGAAGCGGGCCCGCATGTAGCGGCGGAGGCGCTCCCTCGGCGCGCCCACCTCGAACCAGCCGCCGTAGACATGGCTCAGGATGAACCCGCTCAAGATGAAGAAGAAATCGACCAGCAGATACCCATGTTGGTGAAGGCGAGTGACCGCGGGGTCGATCACCGGCATGACGAACATGTTGAAGTGATAGGCCACCATCGTCACAGCCGCGATCCCACGGAGCGGCGTGAGCGCGCCGAGATACGGTGGCATCGGTGCCACGTCGCGTGGGGTGGTGTCCGTCATGGGGGCGACTCCGCGGTGACGTCTCTTCGCGCCGCCGGCGACGGCGAGGGGCCCGGGCTCGTCCGAGAGCCGTCGCGCCACAAGAGGACACACGGGAGGACGAGCATGGCCGCGAGGAGGCAGGTCACCTCCCCCGTCACCGCGGCGAAGCCGAGGCTCCTCACGCCCGCGCTCGTCGAGCCCGCCAGCGCCAGATAGCCGAGGATGGTCGTCAGGCTGCACAGGACGACCGCCCCACCCGTCTCGCGGACCGCCCCGAGCGCGCGGCCGGGCCCGTCGCGGAGGGAGCGCTGCATCACGTTCACCGCGTAGTCGGCCCCCACGCCGAAGGTGATGGGGAGAGCGATGAAGTTCAGCACGTTGAGCCGCACGCCGAGCGCGGACAGGAGCCCGGTCATCCACGCGACGCCGACGAGGAGCGTCGCGGCGACGAGCGCGATCGCGGCGGGCCTTCGGAAGACGAGGGCGATGACGCCGAGCGTGACGAGGAGCGCGAGCGCGGTCGCCTTGGGGACGTCGCTCGCGACCGCCGCCCAGATGTCGGCGTGAACGACCGCGCGGCCCGAGCCGAGCACCACGCTCCCGTCGGGCAGCTCGGTGCGGCGGAACGAGTCGGCCCACCGCGCGAGGTACCGCGCGTCATGCACGAGCTCGGGAGTGGTCGGCGTGAGGTAGACGATCCGGCCGCGCGTGCCGTCGCGCTCCGTGAAGGGCCGCGCCACGCTCGCGGGGAGATCGGCGAGCGCGAAGGGGCGCACGTCGTCGGGCGGCAGGTAGCGAGAGATCTCGACGAAGTCCGTGTCCGACACGAACCCGCGCGCCCTCGCGCGAAGGACATGCTCCTTGATCTCGAGCAGGAGCGGGATCGTCTTCTCTTGATCGCGAGGGACGAAATCCTGGAGTGTGTGGATCGCGGCGAACGGCTTGGCATCGCCGGGCGCTGCGTCGCGTCGCGCGGTGAGCGCGGCGACGAGCCACGGCACCTGCTCGGTGCGGTCCACGAGGATGGCCATCCCGTCGACGCTCACGTCGGCCGAGGCGTCCTCGGAGAGCGCCGCGAGGCGCAGCGTCTCCGGGTCCGGGGTCGCGCTGTCGTATACCCGACGTAGCTCGTGCTCCATCGCTCCGCCCGACGCGTGCCGCAGGGTGGTCGCAGCGGCGACGACCGCGAGGAGCAGGCCGAGCACCGCGAGCAGGCGCGGGCGTCGGGCGGCGAGCCACGCGAACGGGACGCCGAAGCGGAGGCCCTGGCTCGTCGCGCGGCCGAGCCACCCTCGGGCCTCTTCGCGCGACGCCCGCAGCGGGGCGATGCTCTCGGCCAGAGTCAGCATGGGCGGAAGAAATGCGAACGTGCAGAGCCAGCAGCAGACCATGCCGAAGCTCCCGAGCAGCCCGAAGTCCCGGAAGCCGCGGAATTCGCTCACGACGAGCGCGCCGTACGCGAGCGCCGCCGCGCCAGAAGCGCCCAGGGTCGGGAGCCACGTCTCGCGCCGCGCCTCGCTCAGCGCGGCGGGGTGCGGGACGCCCGCCCGCCGCGCCTCGAGGTAGCGCGCGAGGTAGATGATCCCCGGATTGATGCCATTCCCCGCGACGATCGTCATGAGGAATCCAGTCGCGGTGTTGAGCTCGCCGACGAGTGGGCGCGCCGCGCCGAACGTGATCGCCACGCCGACGGCCACGGCCACGACGAGACACGCGACCATGCGGAGGCGCAGGTAGTAGAGGAACACGACGCCCAGGATGGCGAGTGTGCCGATCGCCCCCACGTTCACCAGATCGGCCTCGATGGTCGCCTGCGCCCTCGCGGCCGAGACGAGGCCGCCGCTCAGCCCGAAGCGGAGCGATCCGGACCGCCGCTCGAGGTGGAGCGTCTCGACGGCCGCGCGGACGCGCCGGACGGCCTCCTGAGACGCAGCGAAGTCACTGTTCAGCACGGCCGTGTGCACCACCAGCACAGCGGTGCGGCCGTCGGTCGAGCCGTAGGTCGCTCGTGGGTGCGGTGCGGTCGACGTGGCGAGGCCGAGGCGCTTGCGCACGTTCTCGGCCGTGATGGGCGGGGGCTCCTCGGTCCTCTCGTCGAGCAGGAGCCCCGCTGTCCGCTGGACCTCCCAGTCCACGCGTCGCTCGAGATCGGCGGCGAGAGACTCGAGCTTGTCGCTCGCAACGTAGAGGCCCGCGCGCGGCTCGAGAAAAGCGACCGCGTCGCCCATGCCAGACTCGACGCTCCCCACCCAGGGGAGACCCATCGCCGAGACGGCGGTCGTGATGTCCCTCTCGGCCTCCTTCACCACTCCGGGCTCGGCGCCCTCGAGCACGATCGTGAGCGACGAGACAGCCGGGACCCGCTCGCGGACGCGCTCGAGCTCGACGACCGACGCGCGCCCTCGCGGCAGCAGATCCTCGAGGCCCGCCACGACTCGGAGCTTCGAGGCCATGGCGAGCGCCACGGCCAGCACCACCGTGCCAATCACGAGCATGACGGCGGGCCGCCGCTCCGGGAGCTCCACGAGCCGCGACAGCCGCGAGAGCACCTGCGCGAGCCGACGGCGAGGGACGTCTCCGCCCTTCACGACTTGACCCCGGCGCGTGGCCGGTCGCGCACGACTCGAAGCGGCTCGCGCCCGAGCCCGCGCATCTGCGCGAAGGGCGTGAGGCCCACGCTGTGGAGGTATCCCTGAAGCATGGTCCGCGCCGGGATCGGGGTCCGCACGCTGCCAGCGACGATCCGCGCGAGGCTCGCCACGGTCTCGAGGAAGCTCGCCGGGCGACGGCTGGTGATGCGCAGCCAGTTGAGGATCGCGACCTTGAGCGCGTCGTGGATGTAGTCGTCGAAGTGCTTCGCCAGGAAGTCGAGAGTGACCTCGTCGTCCTGGTACACGAGGCTATAGAAGAGCGCGTACGGGAGGCCGTGGCTCCGCGCGACCGTGTAAATCTTCGGAGCGCTGATGCGCGCCGTGTCACGCACCTTCTTCTCGAGTGGCGTGTTCCGGTAGGGTCGCCAGATCTGGAATACGGGTGTGCAGTTGTACTCCCGGAACAAGCGGAACGCGAAGTCGTACGTCTCTCGCATCTCCGCCTGGGTCTCTCCAGGAATGCCGAACATGTAATAACCGAGACTGTCGATTTCGTACTCGAAGCAGAGGCGGCAGGCGCGCTCCACGTCCTCGAGGCTCATATCTTTTCGAATGAGCTTGTCGCGCACGCGGGCGCTCCCGCTCTCGATGCCGAAGATGAGGTAGGCGCAGCCCGAGCGCCGGCACAGGTTCATGAGCTCCTCGTCGATGCGGTCGGCGCGGACGCCGTTCGGCGTGTCCCACGTGATGTCCCAGCCGGCCTCGATGATGCCGCGCAAGATCTCCTTGAAGCGAGGCAGATCGCCGAGCAGATCGTCGTCCTCGAAGTGAAAATTGCGGACGCCGTGGGTCTCGACGAGGGCCCGCATCTCGTCCAGCACGCGCTGCACGCTGTGCACGCGGAAGCGCCGGCCCATGTGCAGGTAGATGCAGCAGAACGTGCAGCGGTAGACACACCCTCGGCTCGTGACGAGGTCGATCGAGCGGTGCGAGCCCGGGTACTGGATGCCGAGGCGCGAGGGGTAGCCCCGGCGCGCGAGCTCGAAATAGCGCTCGAGGTCGGCGATGGAGTAGTCGCAACGGAACTCGTCCAGCTCGACGGCGAAGGGCTCGCCGTCGGTGCGCACCAGCCCGTCGCCTTCGCGCCGCACGATCGCGCGGACGTCGCTCCAGTCGCGCCCCTCTCGGAGCGCCGTGACGAGGTGACGGAACGTGCGCTCGCCCTCGCGGAGGACGATCGCGTCGAGCGCGGGGGCTCGCTCGAAGTAGCGGGCGGTGTCGTTCGTCGCGTCTGGGCCGCCGAGCAGGATGAGCGCGTCAGGACAGATCGCG
>Ga0073904_10004455_pt1 | contig 10392 bp, 9 predicted proteins | sample KloWWTrecipitate_FD_66668 | JGI IMG/M metagenome (GOLD analysis project Ga0073904, IMG submission 66668) | Active sludge microbial communities from Klosterneuburg, Austria, studying microevolution and ecology of nitrifiers - Klosterneuburg... | ecosystem: Engineered > WWTP > Aerobic digester >... | reverse complement strand
CTTCGAGCCGGGCTGTTATTGACCGGAGTTGCTGGATTGTTGGGTGTCTGCGTCGTCGCGTTGTTGACACCTGGTTTGGCCAGTCAGTGGCTCCAAATCAGTCCGGTGTTACAAGAGGATGCCCGTCATGCTTTCTTTATTGCGGCGGCGGGTGTACTCCCTACAACGTTGGCCAGCGGTTTGCGCGGTGCCATGGAGGGGTTAAACCGATTTGCCGCATCGAATGCCGGACGGATGATTTTGGGGACCTGGATGTTTGCACTACCAGCGGTATCCGTGAGTATCCATGGGTCTAGCCTAGGCTGGATTGCGATGTATTTGGTGTTGGGTCGCTGTCTGGTACTGGTGATGATGGCACTGCAGCTGCGCAAGATATTGTTTTCGCGTTTCGTTGCATTGACACGGCAGCATTTCAACGGTCTGTGGCACTATGGTTTCTGGGTTACCGTAACAGGGATTGTGGGACCGCTGATGGTCTACGGTGATCGATTTTTTGTGAGTGCTACCGTTGGTGCGGACCAGCTGTCGTTATACGTCATTCCACAAGAGGCACTTTTGCGCCTGTTGCTGATTCCAGCGGCATTGACATCTGCGCTCATGCCCCGGTTGGCGGCCATGAACGATGTGCAGGTCATGCAGTCTTATCAACATATCTATCGGAAGGTGGGGTTGGTCATGTTGGTTCTTTGTGGGTTGGCCGGATTAGTGGCCTATCCCGCTTTGTCGATCTGGATTTCCAGTACTTTTGCTCACGATGCGATGCCCGTGGTGCTGGTGCTGTGCATCGGAATCTGGATTAATTCGTTGGCATCTATTCCCTTTATCTTGATCCAGGCCAAGGGAAATCCAAGGGTGACAGCTGTGTTTCATGTGGTCGAGTTGGGGCTGTATCTGGTGGTGTTGTGGGCACTGACGTCGCGCTGGGGGTTGTTGGGCGCTGCGCTGGCGTGGTTGGTACGTGTGACGTTGGACTGGGTGTTGTTGCGTTTTGCAGTGCGGAGACTGTATGGTGTCTGAAACTTGGCCAATAGTCGCACTAGAGGATGTGGCTAACTGTCCGTATTGTGGTGAGGCAAATCGTACGCTAGCCTATGAAGGAATAGAGGATTGGGCTTTTGGTTGCGCGCCCGGACATTGGCGGTATTGGGATTGCGGAAACTGCAAGGCACTCTATCTGCATCCTCGGCCAACGGTTGACAGCATTGGTAAGGCGTACCGCAGCTATTACACCCACGGAGATGAAAAGGCAGCCGGGCTTTTGGCGGGTTTGAAACAACGGATTCGCAATGAATTCTGGTCGTTAAGTATGCGAACCTCGTTGCACCCCAGGGTGGGATTGCCGTCTTGGTTTAGGTGGCCAATTCAGTGGTTCAAACCATTTATTGCCGAACCATTTGGATTGCGGGAGATGGCGCAATTGCCCAAAGGATTGCTGGTCGATGTTGGTTGCGGCAACGGCGACAAACTTCAATTAGCCAACCAATTGGGATGGCAGGCTCAAGGCATTGAAATGGATGCTGCGGCGGTTCAGGCTGCCAAAGTTCAGGGGCTTCACGTTGAACAGGGTGGCTATGAGTTGTTGGAACGTTACCGTGGGCAAGTTGATTGTGTGGTGTGCTCGCATGTGTTGGAACATGTGCATCAGCCCTTGAATCTGTTGCGCATGCTTTTGGCATCGCTAAAGCCGCAGGGCGTTCTTTTGTTGAGTGCGCCGAATGCTTCCAGTGGATTGCGTGTCCATTATGGTGAAAATTGGCGCGGGCTGGAGGCGCCACGGCATCTGGCTATTCCCGATGCTCTATGGTTGACGGAATGGTTGCGGGCGGAGGGTTTGTGCTGCACACAGATACCATCGCAACCCCTGGAGACCGCCATTGAGTCAGAGCGCATACATAGCAGGGCACTGCAAATATCGCTTGACGATGTGCGTGCCGCCAAGGCGTTCTTGAAAGGTGCACCTGCTTTGAGCACCTCCCACCAAGACATCATTCAACTGGTGTGCGTCCGGCCACAGTCATGACCATCCGGATTGCCGCGATATGAACAAGAACTCTCTGGACCTATTGCGATTGGTGGCGTCAACCATGGTGTTGTTCAGTCATCAGTTTGCTTTGATGGGTCTGTCGGAGCCTCAGTTCATGGGCTGGAATACCTGGGGCGGCGCGGGTGTCACCATATTCTTTTTTCTGAGTGGGTGGCTGGTTTGGGCTAGTTGGGAACGTGACCCACATGCGTGGCGATTTTTTCTCCGTCGTTCTTTGCGCATATTTCCGGGATTGTGGGTCGTGTGTTTGTTGTCGGTATTTCTTTTGGGGCCGCTTGTCACCACCCTTTCGTTGTCGGACTATTTCGGATCAGCAGTGACTTGGCGGTATTTTTGGACGGCGCTATTCTTGACGCCTTACGTCCTGCCGGGGGTGTTTGTGGGCAACGCCATGCCCGGGATAGTCAACGGGTCGTTGTGGACGCTGCCAGTAGAGTATTTTTGCTACATCACGGTAGCAGTAATTGGTGCGGTGGCGGTTTTCTGGCCGAAGGGTAAGGCAAGTTTGCTATCAGTCGGTTTACTGTGTGCTGTTTTGTTTACGCACTATGGCGTACTGCTGATCGGTGAGCGGTATTCGCTTTATTTCGAGATGGTGGCGATGTTTTGGTGGGGTGTCTTTTATGGACATTGTCTGAAGTCGCCCCCAAATATGTCAGCACGCGCATTGGCCATGGTTGCACTGGTTTTATTCGTGGCTATGGGGCCAAGGGGGTTGGAGCGTAGTGCGATGCTCGTATGCGCGGCGGCGCTCGTGCATTGGGGCCGACAAGTTGCAATTGGGGCCAAATTAACAGATCGTTTGGGTGATTTGTCCTATGGGGTGTACATCTATGCATTTCCGATTCAGCAATTGGTCATTGGCTGGGGGCGAGGACGCCAAATACCCTTTGGTGCCCTCTTGGTAATGTCGTTGTTGCTGACTTGGGGTTTCGCATACTTGTCGTGGCATGTGGTGGAAGCTCGGGCTTTGCGGTTTAAGCCGATGGCCAGGGGAAATAGATGACGCGAATATGCGTCATTGTGCTCAATTGGAATGGCTGGCGCGACACCGTCGCCTGTGTGGCGTCCCTGCTCCAAATGGATGGCGACAATTTTACGGTTTTGATCGTAGACAATGACTCATCGGATGATTCTGTACGTCACATCAGCCAAGCGTTTCCCACTTTGAAGTTGTTGAATGCCGGTTCTAATCTTGGCTTTGGCGGCGGCTGCAATGTGGGTATTCGCTATGCGCTTCAACAGGGTGCGGAGTATGTTTGGCTGATCAACAGCGATGCAACGGTGGACCGTGGGGCGCTTTCAGCCCTGGTCCATGTAGCTGATCATGACCAGGCCGTGGGTGCCGTTGGATCTGTCGTGTTTGAAGCAGAAGACACTGCACGTGTTCAGTTATGGGGTGGTGGGCGTGTCAATCTTTGGCTGGGGCGATCGACACATTGCCTGGCTGCTGGTGCGGTTGACTTTGTCTCCGGAGCATCGATGTTGTTGCGTGGGACTGCGTTGAATGAAGTGGGCTTGTTCGATCAGGAACGTTTTTTCATGTACTGGGAGGATACTGACCTGGGGTTTCGATTGCGTCGTGCTGGCTGGAAATTGACCGTGTCCAAAAATTCCAAGGTGTGGCACAACCAATCGAGCAGCCTTGGGTTCGGGAACCCACTGCTGGATGAGTACGCAGCTCGCTCTTGTTTTCGTTTCCTGAGGCGTCACGCCCCAGTACCGGCGGTATCTGTTTTTTTGGCGCTGCTGAGAATGCTGGTAAAGCGCGTGTTGGTAGGTCGGCCTGATCGCCTGCGCGCAGTTTGGAAGGCATTTCGAACCGCATGAATACCGCAGCGGTCACAGTTGTCGTTCCCTGTTATCGGTGTGCCGCGACCATCGCGCGCGCATTGGAATCTGTTGCATCACAGACGATGCAGCCAGCCGAGCTGGTATTGGTGGATGATGCCAGCGGAGATGGAACGGTAGAAATTTTGCATTCTCTACAACGCCGGTATGGTGATTGGGTCAAGGTGATTGAACTACCAGACAACCGTGGCGCCGCCTCTGCCCGTAACGCTGGTTGGAATATCGCTACGCAACCGTATGTGGCCTTTCTGGATGCAGATGACGCCTGGCACCCACAAAAAATTGAAGTGCAGTATGCGTATATGCATGCGCATCCTGAAGTAGCGCTCAGCGGGCACGCGTGCCGCCAACTGCCACAGGAATCGGAGAGTGCGCCCCAATGGATCATCTATTTCCAGAGAGTTCGTCCCATCACTTGGGGCAGTCTGTTGGTACGACACGCATTTGTAACACCCTCCGTCATGCTCAAGCGGGAAATTCCGCTGCGCTTTGCCGAAGGCGTACGGTACATGGAGGATCACCGCTTGTGGTTGGCAATCTTGGATGCAGGATTTGCGACGGTTAAACTGGAGGTTGAGTTGGTCGCAATTTATAAGCCTGGATATGGCGCAGCCGGACTCAGCGCCGATATGTGGCTTATGGAAAAAGGGGAGCTTGCGAACTATCGGTATTTTTCCGGACAAGGAAAAATTCCACTCCCGTATCTGATGTTTCTGTATTGTTATTCTTTGGTCAAGTACATGCGACGACTTTTTGTCGTCCGTTTGCTGCGCCGCGCTTGATCTGCATGCCATCACTTTCCAATGATGTTCCGTCGATAGCCGTTTGTTTGGCTGCATTCAATGGTGTTCGCTATCTTCAACAGCAAGTTGATTCGATATTGAATCAAACGGGCGTAAATGTCACGATTTTTGCCAGTATTGATCGCTCCATGGATGGAACCGAGGCCTGGTTTCTCAACTTGCAGGCGTTGGATTCCCGTATTGTTGTGCTGCCGACTGGGGAGACATTCGGAGGTGCTGCGCAGAACTTTTTTCGGTTACTTCGTGATTGCGATTTTTCTGGTTTTGACTATGTAGCCTTTGCAGATCAAGATGATATCTGGCTGCCTGGGAAGTTAACGCGTGCAAAGGATTCCCTGATCGAAAATGGCGCAGACGGGTATTCCAGCGACGTAGTTGCATTTTGGGAATCGGGTAAGTCGCTTTATATCAAGAAGTCTTTTGCACAACGCAAGTGGGACTATTTATTTGAATCTGCCGGTCCTGGCTGCACTTTTGTTATCAGTTGCAAACTCGCCGTGGAAATGCAGCGCGTTTTACAACAAAAAATTGGAGAATTGGCGCAAATTGGATTGCATGACTGGTTTATCTATGCTTATGCGCGTGCGCGCGGTTATCAATGGGTTATTGATGGCTATGCCAGTCTCATGTATCGCCAGCATGCCAAAAATCAGGTCGGCGTCAATGCGGGCTGGGTCGCCTTTGTTTGGCGTGCACGACAAGTATTAAGTGGTTGGGGTCTGAATCAAGCGCGATTGATTGCTGGGCAGATTGGTTTACACGACGACGTCTTTGTGCGTAGTTGGGTCGGCGGGGGCCGCTGGAGGATGCTAAGACTAGCGTTCCAAGCGGCCAACTGTCGGCGTCGTTCGCGTGACCAATGGTTGTTTGCGTTGTCATGCGTGGCATTGGCTTTCGTGGGATGGAAATGAAAAGGCCCAAAATACTAGGGATTACTGGTGCCAACGGATTCGTAGGTCGAGCCCTTTGTGAAGAGGCGGTCAAGCGAGGATTATCGGTGCGGGGAATTACGCGGACCCACTGCCTATTGCCTTCGGGTGTTGAGAATGTCGCTGTTGGCAATGTGGATGGCGAAACCGAATGGGCGACTGCACTTGCTGATTGCGATGTGGTCATCCATCTGGCAGCGCGCGTCCATATCATGCACGACAAGTCCAGGGATCCGCTGGCGGAGTTTCGTCGCGTCAACACCATGGGCACTATTACATTGGCAAATGCCGCCATAGTGGCGGGCGTGCGCAGGTTGGTTAACGTCAGCTCTATTGGTGTGAATGGGCCCAGTACGCGCGGAAATCTGGAGTTCACGGATCAAGACACACCAGATCCTCATAATCCCTATTCAGTTTCAAAATGGGAAGCGGAGCAAGCATTGCGACTGATTCAATTGGCCGGTGAATTGGAGGTGGTGACCGTGCGCCCACCGTTAATTTACGGACCAGGGGTGGGAGGCAATTTTTTGCGTCTATTGGGTGCGGTCCACCGCGGTATACCTTTGCCATTGGGTGCGACCAAGAATTTTCGCGATTTGCTTTATGTGGGGAATTTAGTGGACTTTTTGATCGTTTGCGCATGCCACTCCGCAGCGAACGGGCATACCTATTTGGTCAGCGATGGAACCCCCGTCTCCACCCATGCCTTGTTGCGGGGTCTTGCCAGGGCCCTGGGCGTTCCATCGCGGCTGTTACCGGTTCCCCCGTTTTTGCTGCAAATGCTGGGCAATGTGACGGGTTCAACTGCGGAATTTGAACGACTGCTCAGTTCCTTACGAGTGGACAGCAGCAAGGTGTACCGTGAACTAGATTGGTATCCCCCATTTACCTTGCGCCAAGGCCTGCAAGCAACCGCAGACTGGTATCGGTCGGTTCATCCCAATTGAATCAAATAATACATGAAACGCATTTTTGATCTGGTTATGGCTGTGTGGGTAATGGCTGTTTTGTCGATTCCATTTGTTCTGGTCGCCATTATGGTCCGTCTTAGTTCGCCAGGCCCCGTGTTGTATTGGTCTGATCGGGTCGGCCGTTATAACCGTATTTTTAGAATGCCCAAGTTCCGTAGTATGCGGCTGGGCACGCCGGCAGTGGCAACCCATTTGCTCTCCAACCCCGAAGATCATCTCACGCCAATTGGTGGGTTCTTGCGGAAAAGCAGCCTGGATGAACTTCCGCAGCTTTGGAGCATTTTCAAGGGCGATATGAGTTTTGTGGGACCTCGCCCTGCGCTCTACAACCAGAACGATCTGATCGCTCTGCGGTCCCAGTGTGGAGTGGATACCCTGGTGCCAGGGTTGACCGGCTGGGCGCAGATCAATGGAAGGGATGAGCTGCCCATTCCGCAAAAGGTGGCATTGGATCGTGAATACCTTGAACGTCAATCCCTCTTGCTAGATATCAGGATATTATGTTGGACGGCGTTGAAGGTTATTATGCGAACCGACATTACCCATTGAAACGATTAACAGGAGAAATACCATGAATAGTTTGATTGATATTCAGAGTCAAATCGAGAAGTTGCAAAAACAAGCGGCTGATATTAAAAGTAGGGAATTTGATAAAACGGTATTGGACATTCGCGCAAAAATGCAGGCCTTTGGAATCACGATCAAGGATTTGCAGTCTGCTGCGCCCAAAGGCCGCAAAAGCAAAGGTAAAGCAGCGGGAGCTGGTGTCGTAAAGGCGGCGGCAACCAAAAGGAAGGTTGGCGTTGCGGTTGCGGCCAAGTACCGTGGTCCGAATGGAGAATCCTGGAGTGGAAGAGGCCTGAAACCCCGTTGGCTGGCTGCCCTGCTGGCTGAGGGCCGGACCAAAGAAGAGTTTGCTATTTAGTTCGGACCCGAAACAACAACATTCACATGCAGAGCAGAGTACTTGGCTGGTCGCGGTCGGCCAAGCGATTGGTGGTTTTGGCGTTGGATATGGGGTTGTCGATTCTTGCCACCTGGCTTGCCTTCTCATTGCGTCTGGATATGTTGCATTGGCCGGTTGGCGCCCAGTGGTGGGTTTATGGGCTGACGCTGGTTTTGTTCGTTCCAGTTTTCATCCGATTCGGTTTGTACCGGGCAATCTTCCGCTATACCGGTCAGGCTGCTTTGGTCGCCACCGCCAAGGCAACGTTCGTTTATGCGCTCATTTTGCTTCCACTTTTGTTGTGGTTGCAGCAGTGGATTTGGGTTCCGCGCAGTCTGGGGGTTTTGCAGCCCCTGATTTTCTTTCTTCTGGTGGGTGCGAGTCGGACGGGGGCGCGGTTTTGGTTGATAGGTCTTGGGCGCGTCGACGGCCAATCATCTGGTAGGTTTCTTATATTTGGCGCCGGAACGGCAGGCGCGCAGACCGCTTCGGCTATGGGTATCGCTGCTCCATTTCAATTGGTTGGATTTGTGGATGATGATCCGACCAAGGTTGGCCACAGCGTCAATGGAGTTCCTGTGTTTGCCGCCTCTAGCCTGGCGTCTTTGGTTATCGATCAGGGGGTTACCGATATTTTGCTGGCGTTACCCACGGCTTCCCGTGCGCGTCGCAAGGCGATCATCGAAAGCCTGCGCCATATCCCAGTTCATATTCGCACGTTGCCGGACTGGGGTGACCTTGCCAGCGGCCGTGTGACGATTCAGGATTTCAAGGAATTGGATATTGAGGATCTGTTGGGGCGTGATCCCGTGCCTCCCAACACCGATTTGTTGGCGCGCAATCTGGCGGGTAAGGTGGTATTGGTAACCGGTGCCGGAGGCAGCATTGGGAGCGAGTTGTGCCGTCAGATCGTGGCAGAGCGCCCGCGCCAGCTTTTGCTCCTGGAGCATAGTGAGTACAACCTATACAGCATTGATCAAGAACTGCAACGCCTCTGCACGGCGCATTCATTTGCGGTGGAGTTGGTGCCACTGTTGGGAAGCGTAACCAATCTCGGCCGGCTACACGAGGTGTGTCGTTTATACCACCCACAGACGGTCTACCATGCGGCCGCCTACAAGCACGTTCCGCTTGTGGAATCGAACCCCAAGGAAGGTATCGAAAACAATGTGTTTGGCACATTGAACATGGCGACTGTTGCTCAAGACCATGGTGTTGAGAGTTTCGTACTGGTGTCCACGGACAAGGCGGTCCGTCCCACAAACGTCATGGGTGCCAGCAAGCGCATGGCAGAACTGGTTCTGCAAGCGCTGTCGGACCGTGATTTACAAAAGGCCAGTACACGTTTCAGCATGGTCCGTTTTGGAAATGTGTTGGGTTCCAGCGGAAGTGTGGTGCCCTTGTTCCGGCGTCAAATGATGGCAGGTGGTCCCTTAACTGTGACCCATGCGGACGTGACCCGTTATTTCATGACCATCCCCGAAGCCGCTCAGCTGGTGCTGCAGGCGGGTGCCATGGCTTCTGGAGGAGACGTGTTTGTATTGGATATGGGCGAGCCCGTCAAAATACTGGACCTAGCCCGGCGCATGGTGGAGTTATCGGGTATGCAGGTGCGAGACGAGACGTATCCGGATGGAGATATCGCCATTGCCATTATTGGCCTACGCCCTGGCGAAAAGCTTTATGAGGAACTGCTCATCGGGGACAATCCAACGCCTACAGCCCATGTGCGCATCATGAAAGCGCATGAACATTTTCTGGCCTGGCCGGAGCTGCAAATGCAATTGCAGGCGCTGCGCAACGCGATTGAGGTCAATGACCCCATCGCCATGAAAGCTGTTCTACGCGACTGCGTGCAGGGCTATCAAGGGTAGAACCACGAGTGCAATCAGCGCATATTGCCGGTGTGTCCCAGTGAGTAGCGGCCGGGTTGCGGCCATACAGTCAGCCCGTGGGGCTCAGGACCCGCTTTGAGAATGACCATGTCCCCCGTTGTGGTGTCAATTCGGTAGACTGCGTCGTCAAAGCGGCCTGACAGCCAGAGCCATTTGCCATCTGCACTGACGTTGCCCATATCAGGGCTGCCGCCACCTGGTACGGGCCACTCCGCCAAGACCTTCTCGGTTGCAAAGTCGATCACGGTCACGCTACCGGGCCCTTTACGTGGGCCGTGGATGCGGTGCGATCCACGGTTGGCGACGTAGAGCTTCTTCCCATCTCGGCTCGGATATAGCCCATGCGATGCGACGCCCGTTGCGATGAAGCCAACTTCTGTAAAAGAATCGCCATCGATAACGTGGACTCCGTCTGCATCCATGTCAGCGACGTAAAAGCGTTTGCCATCGGGGGATATGCGGATGTCTTGGGGCATGCCCTTGGTCGCGGTGCAGATCTCGCTGGCAGGTGGTTCGCCCTTCGAATTGGGCTTTACTGGTGTGTCCTTCAAGCGGGTCCGCGGCATGGCGAGTTTGAGGTAACCCAGAACCTTGCGTTCCACCAAATCGATCTTGGCCACGCTGCCATTGAATTCGCAGGTAAACATGGCGAAGCGACCATCGATGGAGAAATCGGCATGGTTAATGCCGCCGCACTGGGGTACATCGATGGAGTACTGCAGGGCCATGCTCTTTGGGTCACGGAAATCCAGCCGGTGGCGGGCTTCGGCCACCACAATGGCGGACTTCCCGTCCGGACTAAAGTACATGTTGTACGGATCGTCTACTTTTACGGATGGGCCGCTGGGCTTGCCGGTGCGCGGGTCAATTGGCGTGAGACTGCCTTCGTTGGTGCGCTCTGCGTTATTGGCAACCCATAGCGTGCGCAAGTCCCAGGAGGGAACCACGTGCTG
>Ga0073904_10004453_pt1 | contig 10394 bp, 9 predicted proteins | sample KloWWTrecipitate_FD_66668 | JGI IMG/M metagenome (GOLD analysis project Ga0073904, IMG submission 66668) | Active sludge microbial communities from Klosterneuburg, Austria, studying microevolution and ecology of nitrifiers - Klosterneuburg... | ecosystem: Engineered > WWTP > Aerobic digester >... | reverse complement strand
CCCAGGCGTTGGCGAGGGCGGCAAATCCGAACACGGCGGCGAGCGTGACGATGATCCAGTGCCGCGCCGGCTCCGAGGCCATCGAGGGCGCCGCGATCAGCAGCACGCCGCCGCCGATCCATGCCACGGTGCCGGCCTGCCAGACCAGCCGGATCAACTGGCGCAGCCGCGGCGGCTCGATAGTGGCGCGCGCGAACACTTTTGTTTCGCCGAGCACGCCGTGAATCAGCGCCACCGCGATCGCGGCGGCGCCGGCACATTGCAACAGAAGATCGCGCATCGAACCGGTCTCCATACATGACTGTATGGTGTTTCTGAAGGTTGCGCCGGCGGTTGTCAATACAGTAGTGTATGGTGAGGTGTCGCAGGGGTCCCGATGGCCGATCAACTTTCCGCCAAAGACTGGCTCGACCAGGGCCTCAAGACGCTGACCGCCAGCGGCTTCACGGCGCTGAAGGCCGAGCCGCTGGCCAAGGCGATGGGGGTGTCGCGGGGCAGCTTCTACTGGCACTTCGCCGATATCGGCGCGTTCCACGCCGCAATCCTCGCGCATTGGCGCGATGTCGCCGCCGAACAGGTCATCGCCAACCTCGAAGCCGCCTCCGGCTCCGCCAATCCGCTGCCGCGGCTGCTGCGCGGCGCGTTCGGCAACCGGCCGGCGCTGGAGAGCGCGGTCCGCACCTGGGCAAGCGTCGATCCCAAGGCCCGGGCGGCGGTGCAGGCGATCGACCGGCGCCGGCTGAGCTACGTGGAAGACCTGTTCCGGGCCAATGGCCTGCCCCCCGCGGTGGCCCGGGCGCGAGCGCAGATTCTCTATTGGGCGTATCTCGGGTATGCGCTATCGGAACAGAAGCTGCCAAAGGCCAAACAGGCCGCCGTGCTCGACGAATTGCTCGCCATCGCGGCGCGCTGACCGGGCCGCTGGCCGTGGCGAACGAATATGCTAAGGGATCGAAACCCGAGCCGGAGACCACCGCATGACCTCCCCGTCCGAACGCCTTGAAGGCACCGTCGATCCCAAATTGCTGGAAATCCTGGTCTGTCCGCTGACCAAGGGCCCGCTGGAGTTCGATGCGACGAAGCAGGAGCTGATCTCGCGTTCGGCCAAGCTCGCCTATCCGATCCGCGACGGCATCCCGATCATGCTGCCGGAAGAGGCAAGGAAGATCGATTGAAGCGAGCGCTGGTCTCTCCGCGTCATTGCGAGCCAACGGGTCGCGCGAATGCGCGCCCGATGACAGGCTCCGCGAAGCAATCCATCTCACAACGGCGCCGGTTGTGAGATGGATTGCTTCGTCGCAAGAGCTCCTCGCAATGACGATTTAGCCACGGAGCTACAACGCCTCGCCCCTCAGCAGCCGCGGCACGTCGCCGGACAGGCCCGCAGCCTGGCGGATGAACAGGCTCTTCAGCGGCGGAGCGCGGTCGACCAGGCCGAGGCCGATGTCGCGCACCATGCGCAGCAGCGTCGATTCGTTGGAGAACAGCAGATTGAGCGAATTGGTGGCGAGCCCCATCGCCATGGTGTCGAACCGGCGCCAGCGCTGATAGCGGTCGAGCACGTCGGCCTGCCCCGGATCCATACCGAGCCGCGCGGCATCGACGATCACTTCGGCAAGGGCGGCGACATCCTTCAGGCCCATATTGAGTCCCTGGCCCGCGATCGGGTGAATCACATGCGCGGCGTCACCGACCAGCGCCAGCCGCTCGCCGATGAAGGAGCGCGCGACGAAATAGCCGAGCGGAAACGCGCGGGGCTTGTCGAGCGCCTTGATCTCGCCGAGGTGCAAGCCAAAGCGCTGCTCGAGTTCGCCGTGAAATTCCTCTTCGCTCAGGGCCACCATGCGCGCGGCTTCGGCGCGCTTCTCGGTCCACACCAGCGACGAGCGGTTGCCGGTCAGCGGCAGGATCGCGAACGGACCCGCCGGCAAAAAATGTTCTTCGGCGCGGCCGTGATGTTCGCGCTCGTGGCCGACGGTGACGACGATGCCGGACTGGTCGTAGTCCCAGCCATGGGTGGCGATGCCCGCGCGCTCGCGCAGCTTCGAGCGCGCGCCGTCGGCGGCGACCAAAAGGCTCGCCTCGATGACGCTGCCGTCGGCCAGCGTCACATCGACGCCGTCGCCGCGCGACTCGAAACTTGTGACCGCGGTGGCCCTGAGATCGATGCCCGCGGCCTCGGCGCGCGCGACCAGCGCGTCGATCAGATGACGATTCTCGACCATGTGCGCGAACGGTTCGCCGGGCTCGACATTGCCGGCGAAGGTCAGAAACACCGGCCTTGTGGCGTCTTCCACCTTGGAATCGGTAACGACCATGTCGAGGATGGGCTGCGCGGAGGCGGCGACCTGATCCCACACCTCGAGGGCTGCGAACAGCCGGCGGCAGGCCGCGACGATCGCGGTGGCGCGGGGATCGCGGCTCGGCCGCAAGCCGAGCGCCGGATCGGCGACAATGACCGGAATATCGGGGCCGAGGCCCTGACGCAGCGCCAGCGCCAGCGCCAGCCCCGCAAACGCGCCCCCGCCGATGACAATGCTACGCTGTGTCGACATGTCCAAACCTGCTTGCTCGCGTCACGAAACTACCCTTGCTACCTGATTATAGCTGGGTGAAACAGGGACGCGAAACAAGGGTGAAATATCTCTGTTCGTCATTCCGGGGCATGCGATAGCGTGAACCTCAGATGTGCTATTGCACATCGGGGAATCCCGAGGTTCCGGGTTCGATGCCTCGCATCTCCCCGGAACGACGAAAACCTACCGAAAGCGCGGCCATGTCCAAAGGCGTCATCGACCTGATTTCCATTCTCGATCTCGAGCCGATCGAGGTGAACCTGTTCCGCGGCAACAGCCCGAAGACGAGCTGGCAACGGGTGTTCGGCGGGCAGGTGATCGGGCAGGCGATGGTGGCGGCGTGCCGCACCGTCGAGGGCCGGCTGCCGCATTCGCTGCACTGCTATTTCATCCTGCCGGGCGATCCGCAGATTCCGATCATCTACGAGGTCGAGCGGCTGCGCGACGGCAAGAGCTATTCGACCCGAAGGGTCACCGCGATCCAGCACGGCAACGCCATCTTCTCGATCATGGTGTCGTTTCATGTCGAGGAAGAAGGCGCGTTCGACCACCAGGACAAGATGCCCGACGTGCCGCCGCCGGAAAAGCTCACCGCCGACGAGATTGTAAAACAGCCGATGTTCCGCGAGATGCCGGAATTCATCCGGCGCTATTACGAGTCGGACCGTCCGATCGAACTGCGCCCGGTCGAGCTCGGACGCTACTTCGGCCAGAAGATCGACGACGGCCGCATCAATGTCTGGATCCGGACCGCCTCGAAACTGCCCGACGATCCGGCGCTGCACATGTGCGCGCTGGCCTATGCCTCGGATTTTTCGCTGCTGGATGCCGCGATGGCGCGTTACGGCCGGACGCTGTTCGACAAGCGGATGATGCCGGCGAGCCTCGACCACGCGATGTGGTTTCACCGCCCGTTCCGCGCCGACGAATGGCTGCTCTACGCGCAGGATTCACCGAGCGCGCGCGGCGGCCGCGGCCTCACCCGCGGCATGATCTTCAAGCAGGACGGCACGCTGGTGGCTTCCGTGGCGCAGGAAGGCTCGCTGCGCGAGCGCAAGTGAGCGGCGAAGCTTGCGTCAGGCGGTTCGCTCGACCAGCTCGAACTGGGAGATGAACCAGCGGTTATACCAGCGCAGCACCCACGGAATCGGAATCAGGAAGGCGCAGCCGATCCCGAGTACGATCGTCCGCCACAGGATTTCCAACCCCGAACCGTTGAAGATCACCTCACGGCGCGTGCCGCTGATGTTGCGGCAGATCCAGCGCACCCAGGCCGCGGTGACCCAGGCCCAGCCGATGATGGTGATGAACGAGATGTATGTCAGCAACTGCCAGCCGATGAAGGTGACCGCGCTGCCGTTGAAGGCAATCGGAAGCGGCTGGCCGTTCGAGCTGAGATTGCCGGCGAGCCATCGCAGCAATATCCACGACAGATATGCCGAAACCGGAATAGCGAGAAGTTGCATGGTGCTGTCGTATACGCTCGCATAGTTCAGCAGCCCCAGCGCGATGAAGACGTACCAGATGTCGGTGGGCTGGCCGGTGAAGGCGAAATTGGGTCGTCCGGGCACCTGGGTTCGCGACGCCATCCAGCGATAGAACGCGGTGCCGGTCCACGGCGCGGGAATCACCAGCAGGGATCCGATCCCCAGCAGCAGGACACGACCGAGGAAGCCCCACAGCGGCAGGTCGACCGACAGCGGCCCGTCGCTATATCCGCCGGTGCGCGGCAAGGCGGTGCCCGTACGCGGCATCGCCGGCGGGCTCGAGGCGCCCGGCGCGAGACCCGGAATTTCTGCCACCCGCTGCCAGTTGGCCATGCCCTCGGTCCAGACCAGCGTGTCCGCGGTGATGGTGCCCCGGGCGATCAACTCGCGAAGCTGGATCTCGGGATAGGGCCCCTGCTGCTGGCCCTCGGATGCATAAAACCAGGATCGAGCCGCCATATGATCTTCTCCCCCGGTTGACCGCGGCGGCGTGCCTCCACGTCAAGGCTCCGGCACCGCAAAAAGCCATTGTGGCGGACGATCCGGGCCCCTGTACAGGGATGCCGGCGGCCGGCCACAAATGTTTTCCCACCGCTTGCAACTTTTTTGTGCCATTTGCCCAGAAAGATGCCAGATTTGGCCCGGCGCAAATCACCCGACGCCCAATTACCGAAATTGAGAAGATAAGGCCTGACCATGAAACTCGTCGTCGCGATCATCAAACCGTTCAAGCTGGACGAAGTCCGCCAGGCGCTCACCGCCATCGGCGTCCACGGCATGACGGTGACCGAGGTCAAGGGTTACGGCCGCCAGAAGGGCCACACCGAAATCTATCGCGGCGCCGAATATGTCGTGAACTTCCTGCCCAAGCTGCGGATCGAGATCGCGGTCGCCTCCGACATCGCGGACAAGGCGGTCGAGGTGATCACGGCAAGTGCCCGCACCGGCCAGATCGGCGACGGCAAGATTTTTGTCACACCGATCGATCACGCGCTGCGCATCCGCACCGGCGAAACCGACAGCGACGCGCTCTGACGGGCTTTCACGGCACAGCGGCGCTCCAGGACACCGCGTGAAGACATCGCATCAAGACACTTATTTCGATAACAGGCTGGGGAAACATCATGGGGGTTCTGCCACGTCACGCGGCTCGCGCTGCGGCGACCTTTTCGATCGCATCATTGCTGGTATCGCTGGTGACGCCGGCTCTGGCCGCTGAACCGTCCGGCATCAATGCCGCCGATACCGCCTGGATGATCGCCGCCACCGCGCTGGTGCTGATGATGACCATCCCGGGCCTGGCGCTGTTCTATTCGGGCATGGTGCGCAAGAAGAACGTGTTGGCGACGATGGCGCAGAGCCTGGCCGCCGTGGCGCTGATTTCAGTTCTCTGGGTCGCGTTCGGCTATTCGCTGGCGTTCGTCGGCGACGGTCCGTGGCTCGGAACGCTGGATCGCTGGTTTCTCGCCGGCATGAAGATGGACGACGTCAACCCGGCGGCGAAGACGATTCCGGAAGCGCTGTTCATGCTGTACCAGATGACGTTTGCGATCATCACGGTCGCGCTGGTGGCGGGTGCGGTGGCCGACCGCATGCGGTTCTCGGCCTACCTGCTGTTTTCCGTTGGCTGGTTCATGTTCGTCTATGTGCCGCTGGCACACTGGGTCTGGGGCGGCGGCTTCCTCGCCACCATGGGCGTGCTGGATTTTGCCGGCGGCCTCGTGGTGCATCTGTCTGCCGGCGTCGGCGGCCTGGTCGCGGCCAAGGTCATGGGCAAGCGTCATGGCTACGGCTCCGAAAATCTGGCGCCGTTCGATCTGTCGCTCGCGGTGATCGGCACCGGCATGCTGTGGGTCGGATGGTTCGGCTTCAATGGCGGCTCGGCGCTGTCAGCCAGTCCCCGCGCGGTGATGGCGATCACGGCAACGCACCTTGCCGCCTGCGCTGGGGCGCTGACCTGGGCCGCGATCGAATGGTCGACCCGGCGCAAGCCGTCGGTGCTCGGCATGATCTCCGGCGCGGTGGCGGGGTTGGGCACCATCACTCCCGCTTCGGGCTTCGTCGAGCCCTGGCACGGCATCGTCATTGGCGTGATCGCCGGCCTGCTCTGCTTCTGGGCCTGCACCAGCCTGAAGCAGCGCCTCGGCTACGACGATTCGCTCGACGTCTTCGGGGTTCATGGCATCGGCGGAATGACCGGCACGCTGCTGGCCGGCGTGTTCGCGACCGCAGCAATCGGCGGGACCTCCGGCCTGCTCGAGGGCAATGGGCGGCAATTGCTGATCCAGTTCTACGGCGTGGCCGTCACCCTGCTGTGGTCGGGCGGCATGACCTTCGTGCTGCTGAAGCTGGTCGGCGCCTTCGTGCCGCTGCGGGTTTCGCTGCAACAGGAGATGGAAGGCCTGGATATTTCGCAGCATGGCGAGGCGCTTCAATAGGCTTCTCTACCTAATTACCCGCAAATTGCCCGCCCCATGGGCACGATTATGTCCGCAGTCTGTCCTGCCTCATAACTGAGCAGGCATGGCTAGGCTTTAGGCGCGGCGGAAAGGCGCAGGTAGGGACGATTCCCGAAAAGCCCGAAAAGACCCGCGTTCATAATCCGTTAGGGAATGCCGCCGATCTGGCACGGCATTTGATTCTATCTGGTCTGGCTGTGCCCGCGTTGTGAACTTCTCCGCGTGGTGAACCTCAGTCGAGAACGCCCGGTCGTGTCTGGTCCGGGCCCAAGCGGGGATAGGACCCATGAAAATTGTTATGGCGATCATCAAGCCATTCAAACTCGAAGAAGTCCGGGACGCCCTGACCGCCATTGGCGTTCACGGTTTAACGGTGACGGAAGTCAAGGGATACGGCCGGCAGAAAGGCCATACGGAAATCTATCGCGGCGCCGAATACGCCGTGAGCTTCCTGCCCAAGATCAAGATCGAGGTCGCGATCGCCTCGGACCAGGTCGACAAGACCATCGACGCCATCACCACGGCGGCCAAAACCGGACAGATCGGCGACGGCAAGATCTTCGTCATCAACCTCGACCATGCGGTCCGCATCCGCACCGGCGAGGCCGATGCCGCGGCCCTCTGATTTCGCGCTCAACCTTACACTCAGGAGTAAAACAAATGACGTTCAAACGTCCCTATAGCGCGGGATTGGCGGCCTTCGCAGTTGGCCTGCTCGCCGCTACCTCTGCCTTTGCCGAGGCAACCGTCAACAAGGGCGACAATGCCTGGATGATGACATCGACGGTGCTGGTGCTGCTGATGACGATCCCCGGCCTTGCGCTGTTCTATGGCGGCCTGGTCCGTTCCAAGAACATGCTCTCGGTGCTGGCGCAGGTTTTCTACACCGTCTGCATCGTCACCATCATCTGGGTGCTGTACGGCTACAGCCTGGCCTTCACCGGCGGTTCGGACTTCATCGGTGGCTTCTCCAAGGCCTTCCTGAAGATCGCACCCGAAGGCAAGACCATTCTCGATGCCCAGGTTGCGACCTTCACCGCTGACGTCAACATCACGGAGCTGATCTATATCTGCTTCCAGATGACCTTCGCGGCGATCACGCCCGCCCTCATCGTCGGCGCATTCGCCGAGCGCATGAAGTTCGCCGCGGTAGCACTTTTCGTCCCGCTCTGGGTCACCCTGATCTATCTGCCGATCGCGCACATGGTCTGGTACTGGGCTGGACCGGACGCGATCTCCGCGGCGCTCAAGGCCGTGGAAACCGCAGCCGACGGCGCTGCCAAGACGGCTGCGACCGCCGCCTTCGAAACCGCGAAGACCGCGTTTGCGGACGATGCCGGCTGGATCTTCAAGAAGGGCGCGCTCGACTTTGCCGGTGGCACCGTGGTGCACATCAACGCCGGCATCGCCGGTCTCGTCGGTGCGATCCTGATCGGCAAGCGTACCGGATACGGCAAGGACCTGATGGCTCCGCATTCGCTGACCATGACCATGATCGGCGCCTCGCTGCTCTGGGTCGGCTGGTTCGGCTTCAACGCCGGATCGAATCTCGAAGCCTCCGGCGGCGCCGCGCTCGCCATGACCAACTCCTTCGTCGCAACTGCGGCGGCGGCGCTGGCTTGGATGTTCGCAGAATGGATCATCAAGGGCCATCCCTCGCTGCTCGGCGCATTGTCGGGCGCGGTGGCTGGACTTGTCGCGGTCACGCCCGCGGCCGGCTTTGCCGGTCCGATGGGAGCGGTCGTGCTCGGTCTCGTGGTCGGTGTGGTCTGCCTGTTCTTCTGCACCGTGATCAAGAACGCGCTCGGCTATGACGACGCGCTCGACGTGTTCGGCGTCCATTGCGTCGGCGGCATCGTCGGTGCGCTCGGCACCGGCATCCTGGTGAATCCGGCTCTCGGCGGCACCGGCGTCATGGACTACACGATCGGCAAGATCGCGGAGTACGACCTGGTCGCGCAGATGACGTCGCAGTTCTGGGGCGTCGCCACCACGCTGGTGTGGTCGGGCATCGGTTCGGCGATCCTGTTCAAGGTCGTCGATGTGATCGTCGGCCTCCGCGCCACCGTCGAGGTGGAACGCGAGGGTCTCGACATCACCGAGCACACCGAACGCGCCTACAACATGTGAGGTCTCCCGGGGGCGCGACCTCACGAGGTCGCGCCCAGAACTACGGTTTGGGCACATACCCGGCAATGCCCCGACCGTCGAGGGGCTCCAGCGCAAGCTGGGGCCCCTTTCTTTTTGCCGCGTAAGACCGCGCCACGGAATAACCGGAACCAGCCGACGGACAGCTGCGTGTTGACGCGGGCGGAAATGATCTGTTTGTTTCCGGACCGGTGAACCAGATGGGCGAACCGCCACGCAGCGGCTAAAGATGCACACTCGCCATCGAATCGCTTGCTGCCGCAGAACAAGAAACGAAGGGTTGGAAATACCTATGGAAGCCCACGCCAGCAATGCGTCCGGTTCGGCCGGCAAATGGTCCCCCGCTCCCGACGCCAGCGAGATCGTGAAAAGCATCCATGCGATGCTGCATCCGCGCAACATCGTGCTGGTCGGCGCCACCGACAAACCGGGCAATTATGCCGAGCGGATCTGGAACAACCTGGTCAAGTACAAGTTCGCGGGCGGCCTCTATCCGGTGAATTCGAAGCGCGAAACCATCTGGGGCGTTCCCTGCTACAAGGATTTCGCCAGCCTGCCGGACAAGCCGGACCACGTGCTGGTGCTGGTGCCGGCCCGTTTCGCGGTGCAGGTGATCCGCGATGCCGCAGCAGCCGGCGCCCGTTCCGCCACCATCGTCACCTCCGGCTTCAGCGAATTGCAGGACGATGAAAGCCAGAAGCTGGCGGTCGAGCTGAAGCAGGCCGTCAAGGACACCGGCCTCGCCGTCACCGGCCCGAACTGCCTCGGCAATCTCAGCGCCGGCGAAAACCTTTTCACCAACATCGACGACCGCATCGTCACGATGGAGGCGGGTCCCGTCGCGATCGCCGGCCAATCCGGCGCGATCGTGATGGCGATCCGCCAGGCGCTGGAGGATCGTGGCGTCGGCGTTGGCTACATGGTGACGACCGGCAACGAAACCGGTCTCGAAACGCCGGATCTGATGAGCTATTTCGCCGCCGATCCCTCGGTTCGCGTGATCGTGGTCTATCTCGAGGGCGTGCGAAATACCAAGGTGTTCCGCGAGGCCTGCAAGGCCGCGCGTGCCGCCGGCAAGCCGGTGATCGCGCTCAAGCTCGGGGCATCGGAGGGCGGACGCGCCGCCGCGATGGCCCATACCGGCGCGCTGGCCGGCTCGATCGAGACGTTTGATGCCATCTCGACGCGGGAGGGCGTGATTCGCGTCCGCGGCCTCGATGAACTGATCGAAACCACCGAATGCTTCGTTCACGCCGAACCGCCGAAGAGCAACCGGCTCGCCGCAGTATCGCTGTCCGGCGGCAAGCGCGGCCTATTGATCGACGCGTTCTTTTCGGCCGGGCTGAACTTTGCGCCGCTGAGCGCCAACGCCACCGCGAAACTGGCAAAAATGCTCGGCCCCGGCAGCATCGTCGGCAATCCGCTCGATGCCGGTTTTGCCGCGGTGGTCGATCCCTCGGTCTATATGGCGTCGATCCAGGTCATGATCGACGATCCCGACACCGACATCGTCATCATCGATGCCGAACTGCCGAAAGCGCCGCACGAACTGCGCGAGCGCAATCTGCGCATCGTCAACGACATGGCCGGCGCGGCCTCCAAGCCCGTGGTCTACATCTCGACGATGTCGATCGGCTTTACCGAATTCACCAAGGGCCTGCGCAAATCGTTGCCGAACATCGCGGTGATGCAGGGGCTCGATCGCGCGGTCGGCGCGATCAAAT
>Ga0073904_10004448_pt1 | contig 10402 bp, 7 predicted proteins | sample KloWWTrecipitate_FD_66668 | JGI IMG/M metagenome (GOLD analysis project Ga0073904, IMG submission 66668) | Active sludge microbial communities from Klosterneuburg, Austria, studying microevolution and ecology of nitrifiers - Klosterneuburg... | ecosystem: Engineered > WWTP > Aerobic digester >... | reverse complement strand
AAGACCGCATTATGTTTAAGTATGCTTCCGCCAATTTTTATACTGGCATAAGCGAAACGGTGGTGGTGGTTGGAGTGCAGCGTCTTTTTGTTGCTATGCTTGTGTTGGCTTGGCTCTTTGACTGAGTAGCGAAGCGGAACAGGCAATGTGCCAAAAGCGTGGGGAGCATAGCCACAAAAAGTATGACAGTTAAAAATGGCGGCAAAACCATAGATGCAGTGGAAGGGTTGGCTTTGTGGGTTAGCCACTGCATAAGCCGTGCTTGTGGGCTGGCTGGGGGGCTTCAAAATATTCGTGAGGAACGAACACCGATTTGGTATTACTTGACTGGAATCGGATATAGAATTAAAGGAGGCAAATGTTTAACTTTGCATAAATTTCATGTAACCAAAAAAGATGAGTATTTCAATTTATTTAGAACCAATAGCTAAAGGAGCTGAGTTAGTAAAAAAACTATTGCAGGACGAGTTTGGTGTTAATGATGGGAATGCTCAAATTCTATATGACAATTGTGTTAAAAAGCATTTTGAAAAATTCAAGGATACGACCTATTTACTTGCAGAATCAAGCTATGTTGACAAAGTTTATCGTGACAGTTATTATCACTACTACTCTTCCAAACTATCTAAGTATAAAAGAGACTGTATAAGAATTTCAATTTTTGAAGGGGAGATATTGGAAACTGATTTCTGGAAGGAAGATAAACACTTGGAATTGCAAGATAAATACCGGGGCTTCATTGTTATCAGACCAACTGATCCCTTTATTATCGGAAGAAGTATTATTTCACCCAAAGTTCTGAAAACAAATAATTTTTTCAGCTGTACTACGAAATTCCATACAACAGCTAATGGGCTTAAATTCACCGTTGAAGGTTTTCCGCATTCCTCCCAAGATACTGAAACGATAAGTTGTGCTGAAACAACATTATGGGCTGTTATGGAGTACTTCAGCAATAAGTACTCAGACTACAAGCCGGTACTCCCTTCAAAAATAATTCAAACATTAAATAAAGTTTCCTCGGAAAGACAAATCCCATCAAAAGGATTGAATATTGCACAAATGTCTTTTGCTTTAAAAGAATTTGGTTTTGGAACAAGAATATACAGCAGACAACAATATAACAATGAATTTGACAGCTTATTGAGTTGCTATATTGAAAGCGGTATACCGATAATCATCGCTATGGAGAACAGGCCACATGGAAGTATTGGACATGCTTTACTTGCAGTTGGACATGAAAAAGTTGATGATGCCAAAATTGATGCGATTACACCATATGTTATTTCCGACCCAATTTTAAGGGCACATGTTACCGGGAAAAACATAGTTATACATGATTACGATTCAATAAAAAAGGATTTCATTTTTATTGATGACAATCAGCCTGTATATCAAAGAGCAACGCTTGATAATCCAGCCGCTCATTATCCAGCCGACTGGCATAATTGTAAAGTGACATATTTCATTGTTCCTTTATACACTAAGATTTATTTAGAAGCATTCGAGGCCAAAAATTACATATTAAGGTTTCTAACTACTGGCCCAGAACCATTAACTGATAATTCTCAAATTTTGCTCAGGTTTTATCTTGCATCAAGTCGCTCTTTTAAAAATGAGGTAGCAATGAACGCAACCATCCAGGAAGACCTAAAAGGGCTTCTATTGGAGGCATCAATGCCTAAATTTATATGGGTTGCTGAAATAAGTACAAAGGACCTGATTAAGCAAAAAAAAGCCAATGGGATGGTCATTCTGGACGCAACAGAAGCCAATATTTACTTCAATAAGCCTTTGATTTTGGCAGCATTTCAGGGTAAACTGGTTATTTTTGACGAAAGTAGTGGCAAATTAGAAAGTGATTTATTACCTTTGCAGGACTTTACAGTATTCGAGCATAATCTTAATGCCTTCGACATATGATTAACAAAATTAGCAAAACAGAAGCTATCAAAGCTAAAATGAAGCAAGAGGGCAAGGTTACATACCTTGACCAACCCAAGCACATTGCAGCTATTGTTGCAATGAATGAGCAATTGGAAGCTGTAAGAAGAGAATTTCAGGTTAAAGACAGAAACTCTCAAATAACCGCTGCTACGGTTATATTAACTGCATAATTCAGAATATTGAATATTTGAAAAGGGGCTAATCAGCCCCTTTTTTATTTTATCATAGTCTAAAATATATCCTCTTCCTTTTCTCTTTTTGTCTGAACTATTTGGTTTTCCTTTTCCGTTTCAGTAAGAACCAGTTTCTCATCATTTCTTTCTGAACTTGCCGGTCTGGCTCTTGTTGATGCCCATTCTCTTAGTCCATCAATTTTCTTCTTCATTGTTTGTGCCAATGGAACAATCTGATCAATTGCTTTCTCCAAATGGCGAATAGAAATTTGAGTACTCTCAGGATCTTCTACATAACTAAGGAACATTGCTTCTTTTACAGTCTCCTCAATTTCTGCACCGTTGAAATATTTTGACTTTTCAGCAAGTGCAGCATAATCTGTAATATTCTGCTGACCATATTTTGCAAGGTGAATCTGAAAGATGTTGCTTCTTTCATCTTTTGCTGGCAAGTCAACAAAGAATATTTCATCAAAGCGGCCTTTACGAAGTAATTCCGGTGGCAGGTCACTTATGTTATTGGCAGTCGCCACAACAAACACCGGCTTTGTTTTTTCCTGCATCCAAGTCAGGATTGTAGAAAATACTCTTGAGTTTGTACCTCCATCCTTTTCTCCACCTCCAACACTAAGACCTTTTTCAATCTCATCAATCCAAAGCACACAGGGAGCAACAGCTTCAGCTGTGGCAATTGCCATGCGGATATTATTTTCACTACTTCCCACTTCTGCCTGAAAAACCTTTCCAATATCAAGTCTGAGCAAAGGTTGCTTCCATTCAGTTGCTACACACTTTGCCGTTAAACTTTTACCGCAACCCGGAACCCCAAGCAACAGAATACCTTTTGGCTCTTTCAGACCAAAATTCTTTGCCTTACGTTCAAAAGCCTTACTTCTCTGCTTTAACCAAGTTTTGAGATTATTCAAGCCCCCAACACTTTTCTCCAAATCTTCGTTTACCTGGTAGTAGTCCAGAATGCCACTCTTTTTTATAATCTGTTCTTTCTCGTTTGCAATAATTCTTGAAGCATCTTTTGAATTTAAACCAACTTTTTCCTTTGCAAGACGGAATGCTAAATCTGCCTCCATATCGGTCATCCCTAAAGCTGAATCAATTAGGTACTTTTCTAAATCAGGGTTTATGTTTTCTGAACCTGAGATGGTTGCCAATCTTGTTTTCAAATCATCCCGATCCGGCAACGGAACATTTAATATGGTCACATATTTTTCCAATTCATCTGGCAATTTTAAAAATGGTGACATCAAAACAAGATGCTTATCATAGGACTTCAAGATATTAGTGAGTTTACGCAAGTAAACAATCACCTTGTCGTCTTTGAAATATTTATGAAAGTCTTCAACGACATAAATTTCCTTTTTGGAACTGCCACCCTCTGAATCTCGTTTTATGTATTCCAGCAACTCCTGATAGCCCTTGGTTTCCTGATGAGCTTTATGCTTTTCAACCTTTTCTAATCGATTGCTTTGATTCTTTACATGACTTTGTAAACCATCCACATTATCCCATGAATAAAAAGCATAGTCCATCTCGTATGCAATTCTTCTTAATTTCTGCAAGGCTCTTCCATATTCAGAAGTGGCTAAATAAAGCAAAGGATAGTTTGCTTTTAGCATGTCCTTTATATCGTCAAATGTTTTGTCCATATTATTAATGTTTTGCTTTTATTTTATTGTTTACTGTACAGTAGGATTTAGTTAAATATTTCTCTGGAACTTCTTTACGGATAATTTCAAAGCCTTCTCTTCGTTGACTTCCGAAAGCACCATCAATTTTCTGCATTGCTTCATCTGCCAGCTTATGAATATCCTCCGGTATATAGTTAGAATCTGTAACTACTGTGCCATCATTTAGGATTGTAAATTTTATTTCAACTCGCTTTTCATCTTCATTCTCAATTCTTGAAATACCAACCATAAAAAACTGTTCAACCTGTTCTTCAGTAGCCACAAAATCATAATCTCTCTTAAATGTAAAACCTACCCCTTCAAACTCTTTTAAAATGGTTTCTTTTGCATAGCATACATTTAGTTTATAAAAAACACCTTGAAGCTCGGAAACAAATTCCTTGGCATTTTTCATGTAAAAGCTATTATAAGTTACGGTATCACCTTTTACTTTCAACAGGTATTCCCCTCTCAGATTTTCTTTCTGATTTGCGTTTAGAACAATGAGTTCATTATTCCTTATTTCATACTTCCAGCCTAATTCATCACAGGCTTTTTGGAGTACAACCTGATTCATCACTTGCGGATTTTTCAGGAATTTAGAAGATTCAAAACAGGACATATTTTACGATTTTATTGATTGGTCAAATTTAGTTTTAAATTCTTGCAGGTTCATCACCTTCAAGTCAAGTACATTTTGAGCCTTTACTGAAAGCAAATTGTCAGATGTAATAAGTATTCCATGATTATTGTGATATTGTATAGCAACTGACAATATCAAATTATCGGGTGTTTTTTGATTAAGGTCAGGTGGCAATAATTTTGGACGGCCCTTGTTATGCCTGATGTTTCTATTTTTATCCTGCTGAATTATTTTAACAGCCCTGGAAACAATTGCAGATAAATTCTTATCCATTTTAAATTTATCTAATTCATCTAAAACCTTTGCTGCGATAATAATTGCATGTTTTTTATCAACCCTAAGAATTACTTCTGGGTCTTCTAATAAAATGTTTGTATCGATAATAAACGAGTATATTCTTTTCTGCTCTTCAATTATCTCTTTTTTAGATTCCAGTAAGCTGATTGCTTGTGCAATACCATTAACTAAAGAAGCATCACTTACCACCATTTGTTGTTCTAAAGCTGTTATTGCTTTTTTTATTTTAGCTATTTCCTGTAACTCCTTCACGTCTTCAATTGAAGCAACTAATTCGTTCAATTGTTGCTGAAGTCTTTCATTAAGCAATTGAATCCTTTGTGTCTTAAAATCTGTAATTAATTCAATCGTCATTGCAACAGTTTGTGCTTGCTCACCAATACTTATAAAAGGCATTAGTTTAAATTCGATTTCGGATAGCCTTTCTAATTGGTCTTTCGTTACAGGGGTTTCCATGTCGCTATTAATCAAGTCGTTTGCGTTAGAGCATAATGTTAATGCCATTTCATTGCTGAAGCTCGTTAAAAGATACTTCTCAAACTTTGTAGCCTTAGCATCATACTTCAATCTTTCTGCAATTTTGATTGGTATTTCATTTATTGAGGTATCAACTAATTCCATGTAAAATGGATTCAACTCCTTATTAGAAATCATCAAAAAAGACTTTACATCTTGCTGCATTATATACAAATTGCTTATGCCTTTTGAGAGTGAAATCAGTTGCTCAATACCCTTCCTCATTGAAGGATTTACTTCCTTTGGAAATACAATAAAATACCGGGAGTGATTGTTTTCAGATTGCTGTATTAAACCTGCAACTGAGCTATACAATAATTCTGTAAGGATAGGAATACATAAATAGAAATCGACTTTTTCAGAAGCGTTTAAAAACAACTTCAAATTATTTAAAACCAAGTATTGGTCTATGTATGCAAATTCAATGAGATTGTTAATTGCTGCTTTTAATTTTCCATTCGGGTACTGATCCTTCAGCACTGGAAAAAGGGTTGGTGTTGGCTTGTCTGAAATGGGAATATTATTTTTCAATTCCTCTATAAGTTCAGATGTTATCTCCACTTGAGTTGAAAGCCATGTAGTAAAATATATGTGTACTTTTTTTGCTGATTTGTCGTAACAATGAAAATTAAATTGTTCCCTATGTAAATCAAATGTTATACCAACCGACATAGAAATACTGTAATCATCGGAATCAACAACTACTTCATCGGTAAAAGAATAAAGTTTTGCAGGATTATAGATTGTTGGCACTTGAACAGCAGCAATTTCTTTTAATTCAATTTCTCCGATAACTGCATCATCGTTAGGTTCTGAATAAACATGACCATCAGCAAACTCAAAGTTTTCTTTTGCCTGCTTGTGATTGCCGGTTGTTTTGTCAAAGTATATAATAAACGGCTTATTTTCTGTTTTTTTGAACTTATGCTTTTTTTCGGCATACTCTCTACCAATTGCTGTAAGCCTACATCTTGAAAAATAAATATCACCGCCTTCAATCATACTGAAATCAGCCAATGATTGCAAAGCCTCCATTAATATTTCATATTCAGCATTGTCCTTTATTGATTTCCCACTTTCAATATCACCGACATTTAAGCCTAATATTCTACCTATTTCATGGAAGCTAAGATGTTCCTCTATTTGAAGTAATTCACAAATTACTTTATCAAATGCATTGAAGGGAAATGCTTCGGTACAGGTAGCCTGATATTCAGTTTTTGTATATTTAAAAGCATAGCCAACATGACCAAGATAAATCTCAGATGCATTAAGCCTATCGCAAATAGCACTATATATTTCTATGTCAAGCTCTTGGTTCATTTGTATCTATTCAGCTTTTTATAGTCATCAATTATTAAACCTTCCTTCCTAATTATTTCAATGGCATTTTTATAAATAGCATCCCCTGATTTATCTTTATAAGATTCAAAAAAGTGCAGATTACCAACTACAATTAATAACCTTCTTGCACGGGATAATGCAACATTTAAGCGTTCAGGAGCTTTCGCAAAACCTATATCAGCATTTGGCTCTAAAATACCATTGCGAATTATTTTATTACTTCTTACCGTTGAAACAATTACTATATTCCTCTCCATACCTTGAAATTTATCAACGGTCTTTAATCTGATTGGAATATTCAAGTCGTTTTGTGCATACTTTCTAACATCCTGAAGTTTCTTTACCTGATGCCCGTAGAAACTGATTATGCCTACTTCCTGTTCCTGTATCCGTTTGTCTTCATCCTTTATACTTTCCCATGAACTAAAGTATTCCTGAAAACCAGTGGAATTTTTCAAATAGGTAAGAACCGTTTTTACAGCTTCCGCTTCTTTTTCATTTACCCTGGATGTTCCACTTTGCTCTTCCGGTTCATCCACATTTACCCAAATGGTATGAATCTCAGGTTTAATGAATTGATCGTGCAAAAATCCATGATGCCTTGAAAATGGATTTGAAAGATTTGTATCGTCTGCATTATCTAACAGTTCCTGTGCAGGATTAAGCCCTTTGTCAGTTTCCCCGGTATAAAATTGTTTAATTACATTATTGATTTTTGGGTGCATTCTATACTGAATATTCAGCCTTGCAACGATAGTCTTTGAAACCTTTGGATTCATGATAAGGCGTTCAAACTGGCTTGTCTCGACAAACTCCTTATCAATTTCTTCTGACAAAACTTTTGCCCGAGGGTCTTTTACTTCAAGTAAAGCCTCTTTAAATTCCTTTTCGTTCAACATTGGAGGCAGCTGCTTATGATCCCCAATTACAATGGATTTCTTACCGAAACACAGAGGCAGTAACATTTCAGGCGGTGTAGCCTTACTTGCTTCATCCATTATAACCACATCGAAAGTTGTATTCAATTTTTGCTTTAGTGCAGCTTTTATTTCCGGGAAATGATTACGAGAATGTAATTCTGCTGGCAGTTCCAGTTCTTCCAATAATGACCATATTTTTCTTGAATCGGGGTATGTTTCAATTAAGTAAAGTACTTCGCTTGCAACCTTAGGATTAAAACCTACATTAAATATTTTTGCATAATCCCGATTAAAACTGCCACTACCAGCAGAACTACAAGTGCTGCCAACTACATTGGCATACTTAAAATACTTATCCGAAAAATATCTCTTAATTTCTCTATCTGGTTGGCTTAATTCGATTGCCCAATTTTTTAAAGCATTATCATATTTACCGCTGATATTTTTATGTGATCCTTCAGCAATCCGATTCATCCAAATTTGAACTGCATTATTTCTTGGGTCTTCTTTGGCTAATTCTTCGTCTTCATTTTCTTCAGCTGAATCATCTTCAAAATCCTCCTCTTCAAACTTTTCATCAATCCATTTCATTATGCGATTGAATGAGTATTTCTTCCCTTCCTCTTCAAATTTGGTATCCTTGCCAAAACGTAAAGGCTTTACAATTGTATGCTGCTTATTAATTAATTTTTCAATTGCGTTATCTACTGCCAGATTTGTTTCTGAAGTAAGTAATATTTTTTGATTTTGGCTTTGGCTTATCAATTGCCAAATCAGCTCTGCAATTACTGTTGTTTTTCCTGTACCTGGTGGACCTTGAAGTAAACATAAGTCACGGGCATGAAGTGCAGCTAAAATTGCTTCACGTTGTGAATCATTCAATTTCAGCATTTCGTTTGCTTTTACTCTTTGCCATTCTTCGCTATCAGCTGAAATATCTTTAAATATTTCTTCAGCCTTACTTGAATCAAAAATGAATTGACCAAGTTTGTCGTTTATAGCTTTCCCATTTGGTCTGTCGGTCTGGTTGGTGAGTTTTGCCATTGCCTGAACCAGCCACCCAATTTTTGCCTGGTCTCCTTTCAGATTGGGTTCAACAGATGATATTGGTGGTTTTTCATCTGTGTAATCTAACAATTTTTTAGCTGCTGCTTTTTCATCCTTTCTTTTAAGTGGAATTGAAAAAACCAAAGAAGTAAGATCTGATTCGTTTGCGATTAATTTGCCTATTGGCAAATAATCATTTCGTTTTGCACCTTCTTTTAATGGCAAGGCAATTTGAAAATCAACACCACGAAGGTTTTCAATTCGTTCATAGAATAATTGTTTGTCAGTCTTATTCTTTATCAGGTTGGTTTTTATCTTGAATTTAAAATCAGCTTTATCGGGAGTGAAAACTATCTGGAATTTTGAAACCGTTTTTAGTTTATTATACTTCTCAATACATTCTTCTTTGGAAGCAAAATCAAATGATAAAGTATTTGTGGTCTCATTGGCCTCCACCTTGAAATCAAGATTGTATATATCCCGTTTGAGGTCTGTCCAAAACTCATCAGTAAGAGTACCGTCATTCTGCTTTGTAACTAAGTACGATTCTCCAATCCTGAACTTTACACTGCTTACATTGGGGTTTTTGAAAAGCTCATTTCGATACTTAACAATACTCGAAGCAAATGTTGTCTTTGCCCTTTCAAAATCCCGAAACGGCATTCGTTCATTCAAATCTTGCTTTTTGTATTCTACGGTAAATTTGCCGTCATTATCTGTAATCCGGATTGATGCAACAACACCCAATCTTTTCAAACCATACTCCTTAAATATTGGCTGGGGTATAGGATTGATTCTGGTATCAGAAGAGAAAACAGAAATTTGCTTTGTTCTATATTCACTACTGAAGGTACAATTCGGCATCCTATTCCTTAACTCAATTGCTAATGTATCTAAAGCTGACAGTGCTTTTATCTGTAAGATGCAGGCAATAGATTTCTCCCGTTCAAGCACTTGCTTAAACTTTTTTTCAATTACAAAATCAAGGCCCCTGAATACGTCATCGAGTTTTAATTGAATATTACCTTCTGCATCAAATTGGTCATAAATATTAAATTCGGTTCTAAGCTCTTCTTCAATCTCTTTGTAATCAGCACCATCAGGTAAATGCAAGTCTACCTTGAACTTGTATCGGGTAACATTGCCACTTTCACTTTTGATTTCCAAAAGCGGATAATACCTTTTAACCGGAAAGGGTTGCGAATATCGTTTTAGCAATATGTCCTGAGCCTGGATATACTTATCCCATATTTCAAGGTCGTTTTCAATCTTGGTTTTAGGTAAAATTTCAAGAGATGCTACTCTTTGAAATAACTCTAATTGCTCTCGAACCGGGAATCTGGAATCATTAATATCTATAAAAACGATACGGCATGTTTCTTCAATAAAATATTCCTTCTCGTCTGGCAAAGAGATAGGAGTAACAACTCTCGTCTTTTTGTTCGTTTTTACTTTAATCTTATGACTGAATAATTTCTCATCCCACTCTGCAAATATTTCAACCTGTAATTCCTCATTAGTAAAAGGAATAATAATACGCTGTTCTAATTCCTTTACTTTTAAAAAGTAACATTTCAGTTCCTTGCCATCAATAAGCTGTTTTATTTGCTCATAGGTCTTTGGGCTGTTCTTATTGAAATCAGAAATGGCTTTTTCGTGCCAACGAACAATTACTTCGATAGCATTACCACCTCCAAATATATCTTCATGAATTGCCATAGTTGTTCATTTTTTTACAAAAACCACAGGCTCTCCTTGCCGTGGTCGGGTAGTTTGTCGTGGGTGAAGTATGGGAATATTTCGGCCACCATTTCGGGGTATTTGATGGTA
>Ga0073904_10004446_pt1 | contig 10407 bp, 11 predicted proteins | sample KloWWTrecipitate_FD_66668 | JGI IMG/M metagenome (GOLD analysis project Ga0073904, IMG submission 66668) | Active sludge microbial communities from Klosterneuburg, Austria, studying microevolution and ecology of nitrifiers - Klosterneuburg... | ecosystem: Engineered > WWTP > Aerobic digester >... | reverse complement strand
CGGTGCTGGAGCCTTCGGTCGCTGCGCTGATGCGCGCGCACCCTTACCCGCGCTGCACCCTGCGCTTCGACACCATCGGTTTCGCCGTGCCGGTGTGGTCCGGCACGCAGCCTTACCAGGTGCTGCCGTTCCAGTGGACCTGCGATGTGGAGCCGGCGCAGGGCGAGCGAGTGCATCGTGCATTCCTCGCCGATCGACAAGGCGACCCGCGCCGCGCATTTGCGCAGTCGCTTCTGCAGGCGCTGGGCAGCAGCGGGCCGGTGTTCGCCTACAACGCCGGCTTCGAGCGCAATCGCATCCGCGAGCTCGCACAGTGCTTCGAGGACCTGAGCGATGCGCTCGAAGCGTTGCTGCCGCGCATCGTCGACCTGTTCCAGGTGGCACGCACGCATTACTACCACCCGGCTATGCGCGGCTCGTGGTCGTTCAAGTCGGTGTTCCGTACGATCGCGCCCGAGCTGGACGCGACCCGCTTCGACTGCGACGGCGAGCCCTCGGCGCAGGCGGCCTTCGCCCATTCGCTGCAACCCGGGATTGACGCGCCCACGCGCGAGAGGCTGCGCGAGGCGCTGCGACTGCACGGCGAACGCCAGGTCGCGGCCCTGCATCGCATGGTCTCGATGTTCGAGCAAGCGGACGGCGCTGCGGGTCCTGCGCCCGTGGACTGACTTCTCGCGGGCAGCCGCCCGTCCGCACCGGCGGCCGATGGCACGCTTCCTGCGCCTCGCCGAGGATGGCGACCAGGATCACCGAGGCGGGAGCGCGTTTGTCGAACAGGCGACAAAGCCGGACATTCGGCGAACCGATGAATGTGATGACCCGCCTGACGGCGGTCGACCGATGGAACCTGCTGGTCACTGGCCTGATGGGCCCGCGCCCGGGCCTGTTCTTCGAGGCCCTGCGCGCACGCGGCACGTTGAAGTGCCTGCTGCCCGAACTCGACGCGCTGTTCGGCGTGCCGCAGCTCTGTGACGGCCCCGAGCCGGTCGACACCGGTGTTCATCAACTGCGACTGGTCGACCTGACGGCGCGTGCGCTGGCTCCGCTCGACGTGCGCTTCGCAGCGCTGATGCACAAGATCGGCAAGGCCGGCACGCCGCACGACATGCTCCCCAGTCACCCTGGACACGAGGCGCGTGGTCTCGCCTTGCTCGACGGCTTGGCGCAGCGCATCGCGGTGCCCGGCTCCGCGCTCGATCTGGCACGTTTGGTGATCTCCGAATGCGACCATGTGCACCGTGCCAGTGACCTGCGGGCCGGGGCGATCGCCTCGCTGCTCGAGCGGCTGCAGGCGCAGGCGCAACCCGAACGATTCGAACAACTGCTTTGCGTGTGCAGCTGCGACTACGCGGCCTATCGTGGGCATGCCGCCATCGACTATCCCAAGGCACCGCGCCTGCGCCGGGCGCAGGCCGCTGCGGCACAGGCCGATGTCACCGGCCTCCTGCCAGAGTCGGCGTTGTACGCACGTGCCCAGGCCATCACCCAGGCCCTGCGCGGTGCCTGCCCGGCCTGAACTGCCATGACCAACCACCTGCACGGCGCGACATCGGTCTATCTGCAGCAGCACGCCGGGCAACCGGTCGACTGGTACCCGTGGGGCGCCGAGGCGCTGACCCGTGCGCAGCGCGAGGACCGTCCGATCCTGCTGTCGATCGGCTACGCGGCCTGTCACTGGTGCCACGTGATGGCGCGCGAGTCTTTCGCCGATGCGCAGACCGCGGCGCTGATGAACGACGGGTTCATCAACATCAAGGTCGACCGCGAGGAGCGCCCCGACCTGGACCAGATCTACCAGCAGGCTCACCAGTTGCTGCGCCGCGCGAATGGCGGTTGGCCGCTGACCGTCTTCCTGTCGCCGCAGGGTGTGCCCTTCTACAGCGGCACCTACTTTCCGCATCAGGCGCAGGCGGACCAGCCTGCCTTTTCGGATGTGCTGGCTCGCGTGCGCAGCGTCTGGGGCGAGCGCCGCTCCGATCTGGCGCAGCAGGACCGCGCGCTGATGGCCGCTCTGGCGGCCAGCCAGCCGCGTGCGCAGGGGGTCGCGATCCCCGACGCCGCGGTTCGCGACGCTGCGCGTGATCAGCTCGCGAGCGCGTTCGATGCGGTGCATGGCGGCTTCGGCAGTGCGCCGAAATTTCCGCATCCGAGCGATCTGGCCTTCCTGCTGCGTCGCGGGCGTGACGAGGGCGATGCGCAGGCGCTGCACATGGCACTTTTCACCCTGCGCAAGATGGCGGAGGGAGGCTTGTACGACCAGATCGGCGGCGGATTCTTCCGCTACAGCGTCGATGCGCAGTGGCGGGTTCCCCACTTCGAGAAGATGCTGTGCGACAACGGGCTGCTGCTTGCGCTTTACGCCGACGCGCTGGCACTGACCGATGAACCGCTGTTCCGGCGCGTCGTCGAAGACACCGTGGGCTGGCTCCTGCGCGAGATGCGCGCAGTTTCGGGGGCCTTTTGCGCGTCGCTGGCCGCCGACGATGCGCGCGGCCGCGAGGGGCTGGCCTATGTGTGGGAATCCGAGCCCCTGCGCCTGGCTTTGTCACCCAACGAATGGGACGTCTGCGCCGCGCACTGGGGTCTCGTCGATGCTCCCGCATTCGAAGGCCGCTACTGGCAGCTGCGGGTGGCCCGACCTGCGGGAGCCCTGGCCGCCACCTTGCGCCGGCCCGAAGCGATGGTCGACGAGCTGATCGCCTCTGCCCGCGCCAAGCTGCTGGCCGCACGCGAAAAGCGCGAAGCAGGCGAGCGGCCGGCACGCGATGACAAGCAGCTGACCGGCTGGAACGCGCTGGTGATCACCGGCCTGGCCCGTGCCGCCTCGGTGTGCGGGCGCACCGACTGGTTGCAGGCGGCGCGTGCGGCACGGGTGTGGGTGCAGGCCGAGCGCTGGCACGCGGGGCGACTGTCGATGCTGCCCGACCAGGACGCCTTTCTCGACGACCATGCCTTCCTGCTCGAAGCCGTGCTGGCGCTGCACGAGATCGACCCGCAAGCCGATGACCTTCCGTTCGCGGCGGCCATCGCCGACGCCATGCTCGCGCAGTTCGAGGACCCGGCCGACGGCGGCTTCTTCTTCACCCGCAACGACGCACCGGCCCTGATCCACCGGTCCAGGAGCGGCATCGATGCGGCCTTGCCGTCGGGCAACGGCACCGCCGCGCTGGCCCTGCAGGCGCTGGGCCGACGGCTCGACGACCCGCGCTACTTCGCTGCCGCCGAACGTTGCGTGCGGGTCTTTGCCGCCGCGGTTCGACGCGATCCGGCGAGTCACACCCGTCTGTTGCAGGCAGCGATGGCTGCCTGAGCGGCCAGCGAATCCGGAACCTGCATGCCGACAGGGACTGCCCTTGACTGCTCGGGCTCGCTCTGTCGTCAGTGCTGCTGCCGATGTCGACTTCAGCACCAACAAAGTCCTCAGCATGCGAGGCGGCGAGCCGAAATAACGGTATGCCGTGCTTTATCACGGCCATCCAATTCAACCAGGTACCCGCCATGCTCACTCGCCTGATCTACGCCAGCGAGATCTCCACCCCGCTGACTTCCAGCGCAGTGCAGGAGATCGTCGACAAGGCCCGCCATGCAAACCAGCGTCGCCACCTCACTGGAATGCTGGCCTTCGACAGCCGCAGTTTCCTGCAGGCATTGGAAGGCCCGCGCGACATGGTCAGCGAGCTGTTTGCAAGATCGCCGCAGACCCCCGTCACCAGCGCGTGCAGCTGCTGGAAGTGGTGCCGGTCGACGAGCGCCAGTTCTCGACCTGGACCATGGGCTTTGCAGCCGCCGATGCGCAAGGCCACGAGACCTACCTGCGCTATTCATGCAGCGACCGGTTCGAGCCCTTGCTGATGAGCGCCAGCGGTGCGCTGGGCGTGTTGCGGGCGCTGGCCTCACGCTGAGACATCAGGTCCGTCTGATCCTGCGGGCCGGCGCACTCATGCGGTCACGGGCGTGTCGAGCACGGCCTGGAGGTTCAGCGTGACGTTGTTCTTGGTCGCGTCGACGTAAGGGCAGATGCCCTTGGCGCGTTCAAGCAGGTTGTCCGCGTCGGCCTGCTCCAGTGCGCCTGCCATGTGCACGGTCAGGGTCAGGGCCATGCGGTAGGCGTCTTCGTCGGTGACGAACATCGACAGCGCGGCCTCGACGTAGCAGCCACGCAGGGGCACATGGCTCTTCTTCGCGATGTGGCGAACCGAGTGTTCGAAGCACGCCGCGAAGGCGCCTGCGAACAGCTGTTCCGGGTTCGGCCCGTCGCCCTTGCCGCCCATCGAAGCGGGCACCGCAAGCTTGATCTTGACGCTGCCGTCATCGCTCTGGATCGTGCCGCTGCGGCCGCCCTGGCTCAGCATCTCGGCCTTGTAGACGAGGTCCATGTCCTGCTCCCTGGTTCACTTGGTCAGCTTGGCCCGCTCGGCCGCGCTGAAGTTGCTGAAATGGCCTTCGCGCGCAGCTTGCCGCCGGTTCGATGCACGGATCGCCTCGATCTTCCCGGCCGGTGCGATGCGCGAGACCGCGCGCTCGAGCTCGGTCGCACCACATTTCGGACAGGTCGGCACGGTGCTCGATCGCACCAGAAGCTCGAACTCGGCGTCGCAGGACTTGCAGTGGTAGTCGTAGAGCGGCATCTGTGGTGCTCCTCAATCGGTGGACTGACATCTCGGGTGGGTGGGCGCCGCCGCGCAGCCTTCCAGCGACGCGGCAGCGGGCGATGCAGGCACGCCTGCCAGCCCGACGAAGCGGTCGACCTCGGCGGCGTCGAAGCCGACCAGGCGGGCGCCGCTGTCGGTGCGCTGCATCAGCGGGCGTCGGATCAGCAGCGGCTCGGCCAATAGCTGCGTCAGCGCTGATTCGGCCGACAGCTGCTCGGGCACGACGTCGCCGCTCTTGATCCGTGGTGCGGCGCGGTTGAACCACTGAGCCACCGGCAACGGGGCGAGGAAGGCGAGCAGGGCGTCGCGCGTCCACGGCGCGGCGAGGAGGTCGCGGCGGTCGAGCGTGTGGCCGGCGGCCTCGAGCAGCTTGCGCTGCCTGGCGTTGCCTGCGCAGCCCGGCTTTTCGAAGAAGACGATCTGCACCATCTCGTGACCCGATTCAGGCCGTTGCCCGGGTGGTTGCGCGCAGCAACTGCAGGCACTCGATGCTGGCGGCCATGTCGAGGGCGCTGTAGTCGTCCTGCGTCAGCAGATGCGGGTTCGCTCCCAGTTGCAGCAGCTTGCGCACGATCTCCGGCTTGCCGCTGGAAGCGGCGTACATCAGGCAGGTGGCGCCGGTCAGGTTCTGGTGGTCGATCGGCACGCCGGCCTCGACCAGTCGAGTGACAAGCTCGGGGTTGTTGGATACGCAGGCCAGCCACAGCGCGTTGTTGCCGTCGCCGTTGGTGTCGTTCAGGCTGGCGCCCTGTGCGAGCAGGCTTTCGACCGCCGGCATGTCACCCCGCCAGGCCGCCTGCATCAACGGTGTGTTGCCATGCGCGCCAACTGCCTGCGCCGGTGTCATTGCAGTGCCTTGCTGCTTCCAGGCCTCCCAGCCGCCGATCAGGTCGGCCACGTCGTGGAAGCCGAAGTCGGCGAACATCTGCGCGTAGGTGCGGCTGGCGTTTCCGTGATAGCAGTAGATGAAGACCGGACGCGCCTTCGGCTCGCCGAGCAACAGGGCCTCGTGGTTGCGCCCGTCCAGGCGGACGCTGCCGGGCAGGTGGCCCAGCGCGTGTTCCCGGGCGTCGCGCGCATCGAGCAGCAGCGCGTCGGCATGTGCTGCCAGCCAGGCCGGCGCTTCCTGCGCGGTCAGGCGATGAAACCGGCGGGCAACGTCGTTCATGGTGCGAGCGCGTCGTGGGGTGCGGTGATTGGGCTGCGGTCGGCGTACGGTGGCTCGAGCGAGATCCTCGTGTCGGACAACGGCATGCCGACCGTGAAGTGGTAGAGCACCTGCAGGCGCTGGTCAGCCAGGCCCAGGAATTCGTGGACGGCATCGTCGAAGTAGCAACCGATGCCGGTGCCTCGGTAGCCCTCGGCCTCGGCGCTCAAATACAGCACCTGACCGATCAGGCCGCATTCGCGGAACAGCTGGCGGTAGCCCGATGGGGATCCGGAGAACGCCGTGTCCACCTCAGCGACCAGGCTCACGGCAAAGCACGCATCGCGGGCGATGGCCTGATGGCAGCTGAGCGCGCGCAGGGTCTCGGCCAACCTGGACGGGGCGGCCAGTCGCTGCAGCGGTATGCCGGGCGGCACCTGCGAAACCGCCTCCCAAGCGCGGCCGGCCGTCAGTGCTCCGGACAGCAGATCTGCGCCGGACGCGCTGCGCGGCAGGACGTATGCGCCCGGCGCCAGCCCGTCGACCCGGTGCGCGTAAATCACCGCATGCACGAGCGGCGCGGACGGCATCGTGTCCCACGGCAGGCCCGGGCCGGGCAGCAGCGACTCGACGATGCGCAGGAACGCATCCAACGACATCGCCGCAGCGGGCTCGAAGTGCTGTGCGCTGCGGCGCTGCAGGATCAGTTCGGCGGCAGGCCGGTCTGCCTTGTCGGTGACAGGCGCAGACCGGCCCGGCCCGGGTGTGCCGTCGGCTTCCGAGGCACCGCCCGCATCCCGCGTGGCCACCGCCACCTCGTCAATGACCGGCCAGCGGTACATCGGATGCGCATCGAGGCGGTTGGCCCGCCCCTGCCACCGATCGGTGTTCGTCCATCCCCGAGGAACCACGAGCGGCTGGGGTAGGTGGGGTCCGACCTGGATCAGCACCTCGGGCTCCTCGGCCTCGGCGGTTCCGAAATCCATCTTGCGGTCGAGGCCGAGCAGCGCGGCGAGTTCGGTGTGGCTGATGATCGTGACGACGCGTGCCTGCCAACCCAGCGTCGCTGCGGCGTAGCGCAGTGCACCCAGCGCATGCCCGGTGTCGAGCTGGCAGTACCGGAACGCGCGCTCGCCGTACTTCCAGGCCTCGCGCCACGAGATCGAGCTCAGGCCGATCCACAGCTGGGGCGCACTGTTCGGAATGCTGGCCACCAGGGGAGTGCGAAGTTCCAGCGCATGCTCCTTAGGGGCGTAGTGATACAGGCCGTCTTCCAGATCGCTGACCTGCGCAGCGAGCAGGTAGGCCTCGGTCGGATGCAGGTTGCCGCTCGACGGATTCGCGCGCAGGGCCCATCGGTCGGGGCCCAGCTGCTTCCATGCCGTGAGGCCGAAGCTGAGCTCGAAAAGCGCTCCGATCGTCTCGCGGCTGATGCCCCGCGGCGCGACATCACCGTGCAGCCCGGACCACGTGGTTCTGATCGATGCCGCAACCAGCGGCAGCGTTGTCAGCGGTGAGCCCGCCCAGCGGCGAAACGGATCGGGCTGAGCATCCCAATCCAGGGTCTCGGGTCCGGCGGCGTAGCGGCGCAGCTGGTGCTTGCTGCGTTCGTGGTACGCCCGCACCGTGTCTTGCGACGTGCTCATCTCGTCGCCCTGCCTGTCCATGTCGCAGGCGCCCGTGTCCGCAGGACCGCGAACGGAGGTGTTCGCGGTCTCCGGCGCAACGAAGGCTTCGGAAGCCGCGGATCCATGTCAGACCGGTCGGTTCTCGTAGATGTTGCGCACCGGTCCCATCAGCTTGAGGCCTTCCTCGAAGCTGAGCTTCGGGAAGCTCTGGTCGAAGCTCATCGCCTTGTCGACGATCGCGTCGACCTTGCCCGCGGTGTCGAGCTTCTTGAGGTCGTTCTTCTCGAGGTAGAGCAGTTGCAGCGTCTCGTTGTAGACCGTTGCCTCGTCGATCGGCAGCACGTAGAACGACGCACCGCCGTACTCGACCTGGTACCGCTTGGAGATGTCGATGTTGTCGCAGAACAGGAAGTACTTTCCCTTCGGTGACAGCGAGTCACCGAGCACCTCGGTGAGCAGCTTCAGGTATTCGAAGCTGAGCAGGAAACCGGCAAGGAAGCAGATGTGAGCCTCGCCTTCCTGGGCCGCAGCGATCACCTGGTCGCTGCTGATCTCGGGCGGGCGGGCTTCGTCGGCCATCTTGGCCTGGAACTTCAGGGCGATGTCCCCTCGGAAGCCGATGCGACCGGCCTTCTTGGTCGGGCCCTTCAACACGCTGTTGAGCAGGCGTCCTTCGGCCTCGAGGTGGCCGAGAGCGGTTTGATCGATGGTGGTCATGGTGTGCGTCTTCTTCAGTGGTGGGGAGGGGAGGAATGGGACTCGGTGTTGCGCATGAAATCGGCGACCTTGTAGAAGGCGCTCTCGAGTTCGAGACGCAGCGCCGCGTCGCCGCAGACTTCTTTCAGGGCTTCGCGCATGCAGAGCATCCAAGCGTCGCGGGCATCGCTGTCCACTGCGAAGCGCTGGTGGCGACGGCGGAGCATCGGTGCGCCGTGTTCGGGGCTGTAGAGCCGTTCACCGCCCATCCATTCGGTCAGGTACTTCACCAGTACCGAACGCGTCTGCGCGAGATCGGGTTCATGCATCGCGCGGATCGTGGCGGCCTGCGGCAGGCGTTCCATGGCCAGATAGAACGCATCGACGAGTCGAACGACCGCCTCGTGGCCGCCAAGCCGAACGTAGTGGCGGTTGCTTTCGAGAACGGCGGGTTTCGCTTCCATGGGGGCGGTTACTGCAACCGCCGTACCAGCACACGCGACGGACATCCAAGCCACTGTCCGCGCAGGGGAATGCGTTGTGCAATGCCGTCCTCGAGCGTGTACCGACAGCCTGCCACCGCAGCTTGCTTTGTCGGGTTCCGAACAAATTCCACGGACCCCGCCGGAAGGCCGGAAAAGCGGCTTTTCCCTCGTGAAAACAAGCACTTGGATGCCGTGAAGTTGCATGGCACGCGCATTGCGAAGAAGAGGCTGCGCGGACCCCATGTCAGGCACCGAGGGACCTTCATAAGAAGACCCATACAGGCACCGAAGACTGCATCGAGATCGCGACGACCGCTTGTGTGAATCGTCAACCTCTATCAATTCATTGGAGTAATGAAATGGCAAAACTTCGGCAGATCGCCTTTTACGGCAAAGGTGGCATCGGCAAGTCCACCACCTCGCAAAACACCCTGGCCGCTCTGAGCGACCTGGGCCAGAAGATCCTGATCGTCGGCTGCGATCCCAAGGCCGACTCGACCCGCCTGATCCTCCATGCAAAGGCACAGGACACCATCCTGTCGCTGGCTGCGGAAGCGGGCTCGGTGGAGGACCTCGAGCTCGAGGACGTCATGAAGGTCGGCTACAAGGACATCCGCTGCGTCGAGTCCGGCGGCCCGGAACCTGGTGTCGGCTGCGCTGGCCGCGGCGTGATCACCTCGATCAACTTCCTTGAAGAGAACGGCGCCTACGACGGAGTGGACTACGTCTCGTACGACGTGCTCGGCGACGTGGTGTGCGGCGGCTTCGCGATGCCGATCCGCGAGAACAAGGCTCAGGAAATCTACATCGTGATGTCGGGCGAGATGATGGCCATGTACGCGGCCAACAACATCTCGAAGGGCATCCTGAAGTACGCCAACAGCGGCGGCGTTCGTCTGGGTGGCCTGGTGTGCAACGAGCGCCAGACCGACAAGGAACTGGAGCTGGCCGAATCGCTGTCGAAGATGCTCGGCTCGCGCCTGATCCACTTCGTGCCGCGCGACAACATCGTCCAGCACGCCGAGCTGCGTCGCATGACGGTGCTCGAGTACGCCCCTGAGTCCAAGCAGGCCCAGGAATACCGCACGCTGGCCGAGAAGATCCACGCCAACGCCGGCAACGGAACCATCCCCACCCCGATCACGATGGATCAGCTGGAAGACCTGCTGATGGAGCACGGGATCATGAAAGCGATCGACGAAAGCCAGGTCGGCAAGACCGCGGCCGAACTCGTCGCCTGACGCAACCGAGAGGGGTGGCGCTTCGGCGCTACCCAGCCCAGCACCCACGGAGCACACACCATGAGCATGACGGTTGAAGACCGCAAGGCCGCAAACAAGGCCTTGATCGACGAAGTCCTGAAGGCCTATCCCGAAAAGATGGCCAAACGCCGCGCCAAACACCTCGGCCAGTTCGAGGAAGGCAAACCGGACTGCGGCGTCAAGTCCAACATCAAGTCATTGCCCGGCGTGATGACGATTCGAGGCTGTGCATACGCCGGCTCGAAGGGCGTGGTGTGGGGCCCCATCAAGGACATGATCCACATCTCGCACGGACCGGTCGGCTGCGGCCAGTACAGCTGGGCCGCGCGCCGCAACTACTACATCGGCACCACCGGCATCGACACCTTCGTGACGATGCAGTTCACCTCCGACTTCCAGGAGAAGGACATCGTCTTCGGTGGCGACAAGAAGCTCGACAAGATCATCGACGAGATCCAGGACCTGTTTCCCCTCAACAAGGGCATCAGCATCCAGAGCGAATGCCCCATCGGCCTGATCGGCGACGACATCGAAGCC
>Ga0073904_10004445_pt1 | contig 10408 bp, 5 predicted proteins | sample KloWWTrecipitate_FD_66668 | JGI IMG/M metagenome (GOLD analysis project Ga0073904, IMG submission 66668) | Active sludge microbial communities from Klosterneuburg, Austria, studying microevolution and ecology of nitrifiers - Klosterneuburg... | ecosystem: Engineered > WWTP > Aerobic digester >... | reverse complement strand
CTCAAGATCGATCGCAGCTTCGTGATCGCCTTCGACAGCGGGCCGCGCAGCGCGAGTCTCGTCAGCGCCATCATCGCGATGGGCAAGAGCCTGAACCTGCGCCTGGTCGCCGAGGGCGTGGATTCCGGCGCGCAGTACCGCTTCCTGCACGAGGCGGGGGTGGACGTGATCCAGGGGTTCCTGTTCAGCAAGCCGGTCCCCGCCGAGGATTTCGCGCGGTTGCTGGGCAGCAACCGCTTCGCCGAGCAGATCCGCACGCTCGAGCAGGAGGCGGCCTGAGCGCCGGCTACCCTGCGTTCCGTGACGGGGGTCGCGGAAACGGCGCCCGGCGCTTTGGCTGTTACGCGGGTGCTCGACTATCTTTCAGGGGGATGCGCTGTCTGCATTGTCCACGGGATGCCCGATGTCGAAGGTGCTCAGAACGAGACCGGGATACTTCCACGCCGCCGCCAGGCAGGCGCGTATTTCCGTGCAGGCGCTGAAAGTCGGCATGCGCGTGGTGGAGCTCGACTGCCCGTGGACCGACACGCCGTTCGTGTTCCAGGGTTTCCGGCTCGAGAACGTGCAGCAGATCGCGGAGGTCGCGCAGTACTGCCGGGAAGTGGTGGTCGAGTACGACGAGGACCAGTGGGTGCCGCCGACCGCGCACGCGCTGCCCGGGACCCCGGCGCGTCGCCTGCGGCCCGTTGTCGCGCACGCCCCGACGGTCAAGGCCTACGAGAGCGCGGCCCGCCTGCAGGACGATGCGCGCGCGCTGACGCGCAGCATCATGGACGACGTTCGCCTCGGGCGCGTGATCAACGTGAAGGAGATCAGGAGCACGGTTTCCGCGGCGGTGAAGAACGTGATCGACAGTCCCGACGCGGTGATGTGGCTGTCCAGGATCCGCCACCGCGATGCCTACACCTCGGAGCATTGCGTCAACGTCGGGCTGCTGGCGATCAATTTCGCGCGCCACCTCGGCCATGGCGAGGAGGATCTCAACACCATCGGCATCGCCGCGATGCTGCACGATGTGGGCAAGACGCTCACGCCGCTGGAGGTTCTCAACAAGGAGGGCGCGCTGACGCAGGAGGAGTTCGAGCTCATGAAGGCCCACACCACCGAGGGCCGCAATATCCTGATGGCGCACCGCAATCTCAGCCACGGCCCGGTCGACGTGGCCTACGGGCACCACGAGGCGCTCGATGGCACCGGCTATCCGCGCAAGCTCAAGGCCTCGGGCATCCCGGAGATGACGCGCATCGTCACGCTGTGCGATGTCTACGACGCGGTGACCTCCGATCGTTGCTACCGCAAGGGCCAGCCCTCGCTGCGCGGGCTGGACGTGTTGCAGCGCGGGCGCGGCAGCAAGTACGACGAGCGACTGGTCGATGAGTATGTGCGCTGCATCGGCCTGTACCCCACGGGCAGCGTGGTGGAGCTGGTGAACGGCGCGCATGGCATCGTGCTCAGCACCAACTACCGCAACCGTCATCTGCCGCGCGTGCTGCTGGTGCGCGACGAGCAGCACGAGCCCTGCGCCGAGCGCGTGCTCGACCTGCAGAAGCTTTCCGGGCAGGGGGGCATGGAAGGCTGGCTGACCCGGGCCGTGGTACCCAACGGTGCCCACGGCATCCGGGTCGAGGAATACGTGCGCCGCGGCGTGCAGATCATGTAGTCTGCGCCCCATGGGCATCTACGAACGACTGATCCTCCCGCGCATCATTCACCTCGCCTGCGGTAGCTCGCCGATCACGAAGCAACGGCTGAAGATCGTGCCGCTGGCCTCGGGCCGGGTGCTCGACGTGGGCACCGGATCGGGACACAACCTGCCGCTCTATGACCCGCACAGGGTGGAACTGGTGTGGGGCCTCGAGCCCAACCACGGAATGCGTGAGCTCGCCAGGCACAACGTGGCGCGCTCGCGTGTCGAACTGCACTGGCTCGACCTGCCCGGCGAGCAGGTGCCCCTGCACGACCACAGCGTCGATACCGTGGTGCTGACCTTCACGCTGTGCACGATCCCCGACTGGCGTGCGGCGCTCGCGCAGATGCTGCGCGTGCTGAAACCCGGGGGGCGCCTGCTGTTCCTGGAGCACGGTGCGGCGCCCGATGCGCCGGTGCGGCGCTGGCAGGAGCGGATGAATGCGGGCTGGCGGCGCTGCGCCGGCGGCTGCAACCTCAACCGCGACATCCCTGCGCTGCTGCGCGAGGCGGGCTTCGATATCGTGCGGCTGGAGACGATGTACCTGCCGGGCACCCCGCGGATCGCGGGCTACAACTACTGGGGCGAGGCTATTGCGCGCTGCGCGGCTCCTGCGCGTACTTGCTGAGCACGTTCTCCATGGTGGCGGGCGATTGCGTCGTCGCCGGCGGCTTCGGGGTGCCGCCCTTCGCGCCCACCGGGCGGTTGCCCGCCTGGCGATAACCCTCCGTCATCGCGGCATCGATCCGGGCCTTGCTCTTGCCCTTGCTCGCACACTCCTGCATGTAGGCATTCATCTTCGCCGCCGGCTGCCTGCAACGGTTGTCGACACGGTCGAACCGCTCCGTGCATTCGGCCCATGCCCGCGTTTGCGCGGTGAGCTTCTCCAGGCAGCTCGGCCCGAGCAGTGGCAACGCGGCCGCGGGCGTGGCAAGCGCCGCACCGAGCACGGTGGCGGCGATGGCGTTGCGCAGGTGTGCGTGCGACATGCTGGAAGGTCCGCGGTGATGATCCCGGGCAAGTATAGCCGACGCTTTAGCGTGGCACCGTCCGGCGCAGCCGACCTCGTCCGTTCGGGGGTACTAGGGTGGATGCGATCCGGGTTAAGCTTCGCGCCGGCGTCAATTCGGATCGACTGGGGTGGAACAAGGCATGGCGGGTAGCGGCAACTGGGCATACGAAACGGACGTGGTGGTGGTGGGATCCGGCGCCGGAGCGCTGACGGCGGCGGTACGTGCCCGCGATCTCGGGCTCGAGGTGCTGGTGATCGAGAAGACCGGGCAGTACGGCGGTTCCTCGGCGATGTCGGGCGGCGTGCTGTGGCTGCCGAACAGCCCGCTGGTGGCGGGCGCCGGCGGCTCGGACTCCGCCGAGGAAGGCAAGCGCTACATGAAGAGCGTGATCGACGAGCCGCACCTCGACAAGCGCATCGATGCCTACGTAGAGCAGATCCCGGCGTTCATCGACTTCCTGCACCGCAGCACCCACCTGCGCCTGGCGCCGTTGCCGCAGTTCCCCGACATGTACCCCGACAACCCGGATGCGAAGATGCACCGCTGCCACGAGGCGGTGCCGTTCCACGCCCGCGCGCTGCCGGCCGATGAAGTGCTGAACCTGCGCCCGCAACACCCGCAGACCGCGTTGTTCGGCCTGATCGGCTGGACACCGAGCGAGTCGCTGATCCTGCAGGCACGGGGGAAGGGCTGGCTGAAGGTCGCCTTCAGCATGGTCGCGCGTTACCTGCTCGACATTCCGTGGCGCCTGCGCTCGCGCCGCGACCGCCGCCTGGTGCTGGGCGGCGCGCTGGTCGGCGCGCTGCGCCACTCGATGCTGGACCGCGGCGTGCCGCTGTGGCTGAACAGCCCCTTCGAGGACTTCATCGAGGAAGACGGCCGGGTGGCCGGCGTGCTGGCGCGCCACGACGGCGTGCGTGCGCGCATCCGCGCGCGCAAGGGCGTGATCCTCGCCGCGGGCGGCTTCGAGAAGAACAACGCGCTGCGCCAGCAGTACCTCGACCAGCCCACCGACGCGGCGTGGACCGCGGGCAGCCCGGGCAACACCGGCGACACCATCGCGGCGGCCACGCGCCTCGGCGCGAAACTGGAATTCATGGCCGAGGGCTGGTGGGGGCCGACCTTCCTGGTTCCCGGGGAGCCACAGGCGCGCATGCTGATCATCGAGAAGAACCTGCCCGGCTCGATCATCGTCAACAAGCTGGGCCAGCGCTTCGTCAACGAGAGCTCTTCGTACACCAAGGTGACGCGCGGTCTGTTTGCGGCCAACAAGCCGGGCGCGGAATCCATTCCCGCCTACATGATCTTCGATGCGACCTATCGCCAGCGCTACCCGATCGGGCCGATGCTGCCGAGTACCTTCCAGCCCGATTTCGCGGTGCCGGGGGCGATCAAGAAGGCCATTCCGAGCGCGATGGACATCCGCGAGCTCGCCCGCAAGCTGGGCGTCGATCCCGAGGGCCTGGCGGCCACCGTGAGCCGCTTCAACGGCTTTGCGCGCAGCGGCAAGGACGAGGAGTTCCAGCGCGGCGATGCGAACTACGACCGTTACTACGGCGACCAGAGCGTGGGGCCCAACTCGTGCCTGGGACCGATCGAGAAGGCGCCTTTCTATGGCGTGAAGATCTACCCCGGGGAACTCGGCACCAAGGGCGGTTTCGCGGTCGACGAGAACGCCCGCGTGCTGCGCGAGGACGGCAGCGTGATCGAGGGTCTCTTCGCCATCGGCAATTGCTCCTCGCCGGTCACCGGCACCACCTATCCGGCCTCCGGCTCGACGCTGGGACCGGCGATGGTCTTCGGCTACGTGGCAGCCAACTGCATCGCCTCCGCGTAGGTCCGGATTCAGAGGGTGTCGCAAGAGCCATCAGGTTGCGAGCGAGCGGCCTGGTGCGTCGCTGGCTGTGCTGCCCGCCATTTCGCGGGTTTCCACCACGGCGAGGGGCCCGCGATGCGCGGGATTGTCAGGCAGCTATCCAGAGCACGGATAGTTTTACGACACCCTCTTCAGCCGGACAATTGTCCGCATGAATGCGGAGCTACGGGGGGGCAAGGTAGCGGCCGGCTGCTTTGACCAGGGCCGTGCTCGCGCAGGAATTCGCGCAGCGCCCCCGCGAGCCCGGGGCTCTCGAGGTCGGCGAACTCGTAGCGCGCGCGCAGCACCGGTTTGTTCACGCCGAGCAGCGCCGCGAGGTCGATCGGCGTGCCGCTCACCACGGCATCGGCATCGCAGGCGTCGATGCAGTCGCGCAGCGCCTCGATCTGCGCGGCGTAATAGCCGAGCGCGGGCAGTACCGGTCCGATGTGGGGGTAGCGCCGGTAGGTCTCCTGCAACTCCGGGCCGGCCCATCGGCGCGGGTCCACGATCAGGGCGCCGGCATCGCTGGCCGCGCGCCAGCCCGCGCCGTGCGCCATGCCGCCGTGCGTGATCGTGGGGCCGTCCTCGATCACCAGCACGCGCTTGCCGGCGAGCGTCGCGGCGCCCTCGAGCGTCACCGGTGACGCGCCGCGCAGGATCGTCGCGCGCGGATTCAGCGCCTGCACGCTGTCGATGAGCTGCGCGATCTGCGCGGGCGTGGCGGTGTCGGACTTGGCGATCAGCGCGATGTCGGCCATGCGCAGCACGGCCTCGCCGGGGTGGTGCGTGGCCTCGTCGCCGGCGCGCATCGGGTCGAGCAGCACGATGTGCAGTTGCGGGCGCACGAACGGGAAGTCGTTGTTGCCGCCGTCCCAGACGATCACCTCGGCCTCGCGCTCGGCCTCGGCCAGCACGGCGGCGTAATCCACGCCCGCGAATACCGTCGCGCCGCGCTCGATGTGCGGTTCGTATTCCTCGCGCTCCTCGATGGTGCAGTCAGCGCGCTGCAGGTCGGCGCGCGAGGCGAAGCGCTGCACGCGCTGGGCCTCGAGGTCGCCGTAGGGCATCGGATGGCGGATCACGGCGCTCTTCAGGCCCGCCGCGTGCAGGCGCTGCACCAGCCAGCGCGCGACCTGCGACTTGCCGCACCCGGTACGCACCGCTGAGACCGCGATCACCGGGCGCCTCGAGCGCAGCATGGTTCGCGCGGGACCGAGCAGCGCGAAGCTCGCGCCGCTGGCGAGCACGCGCGAGGCCTGGTGCATCACCGCGAGGTGGCTGATGTCGCTGTAGGAAAACACCACCTCGTCGACGCCGTGCTCGCTGACCAGCTGCTCCAGGAACTGCTCGTCGACGATGGCGATGCCCTCGGGGTAGGCGCTGCCGGCGAGCGAGGCGGGGAAGCGTCGTCCGGCGATGCCCGGGATCTGCGCCGCGGTGAACGCCACCACCTCGACGTTGCCATCGTCGCGGAACACCTGCAGGAAATTATGGAAATCGCGTCCGGCCGCGCCCATGATCACGATCCTGCGCCGGCTGTTGTTCATGCTGCTTGCTCTCCGCTGCTGCGCGCGTGTGCGACCGCCCGGAACTTAGCGGCTGCGGTAGCGGTTTTGAAGCACCGGATGGCCTTTCCTTGACCGGGGTCAAGCGCCGGCGGCGGCCGTTGCAATGCTTCCCGCGGCTCGGCGAAGATGCCGCTCGCATCCCCCCTGCGACATCACCGGATTACGGGCACGACGTGGAAGACAGCATCGGCATCGAAGGCGCGCGCCAGAACAACCTGCGCAACCTCAGCCTCGAGCTTGCGCTCGGGGAACTCACGGTGATCACGGGGGTGAGCGGATCGGGCAAGTCCTCGCTGGCCTTCGACACCATCTACGCCGAGGGCCAGCGCCGCTACGTCGAGACCTTCTCGCCCTATGCGCGGCAGTTCCTCGAGCGCATGGACAAGCCGCAGGTCGACGCGATCCGCGGCATCCCGCCGGCGATCGCCATCGAGCAGAGCAACCCGGTGCGCACCTCGCGCTCCACCGTGGGCACGATGACCGAGCTCAACGATTACCTGAAGCTGCTGTACGCGCGCGTGGCGACGCTGCACTGCCGCGGCTGCGAGCGCCCGGTGAGCGCCGACAGCGCCGATGCCGTGGCCCGGACGCTGCTCACCGACCCGACGCTGGCGGAACAGGCCGCCACGGTGAGCTTTCGCGTCGAGCTGCTGCCCGGCATGGACGCTGCGCAGATGACGCAGATGCTCGCGGCGCAGGGCTACACGCGCGTCAGCGAGGCCGGCGCCGGCATGCTCGCGGTGGTGCAGGATCGACTGCGGCTGCGCGAGGAGAACCGCTCGCGGCTCACCGAGAGCCTGGAGACGGCGTTTCGCCTCGGGCGCGGCAAGCTCGCGGTCGCTGCCGGCGAGCCCGCGCGCGAGCTGCGCTTCTCGAACATGCTGCACTGCGCGCAGTGCGACATCGCCTACGCCGAGGCCACGCCGGGCGCCTTCTCGTTCAACTCGCCGCTCGGGGCCTGCGATACCTGCCGCGGCTTCGGACGCTCGATCGGCATCGACTACCGCCTGGTGGTGCCCGATCCCGCGCTGAGCCTGCGCAAGGGCGCGATCAAGCCGTGGCAGACCGAGAGCTTTCGCGAATGCCAGCAGGACATGGAGCGCTACGCGAAGAAGCGCGGCATCCCGCTCGATGTGCCGTGGCACGATCTCGCGCCGGCGCAGCGCGACTGGGTGGTGGAGGGCGAGGGCGAGATCGACACCGGCGTGTGGTACGGCGCGCGGCGCTTCTTCGCGTGGCTCGAATCGAAGAGCTACAAGATGCACATCCGCGTGCTGCTGTCGAAGTACCGCAGCTACGAGCTCTGCAGCGCCTGCCACGGCGCGCGCCTGAAGCCCGACGCACTGCTGTGGCGCATCGCCAGCGCTGCCGGTGGCGAACGCGGGCTCGATTTCCACGCTTTCTCGAAACTGCCGGTGAGCCGCGCGCTCGCCTTCGTCGAGGGCCTGCGGCTGCCGGCGCTCGACGACGAGGCCAGCGCGATGGTGCTCGCGGAGATCCGCTCGCGCCTGCGTTTCCTGGTCGAGGTGGGCGTGGGTTATCTCGCGCTGGACCGCCAGTCGCGCACGCTCTCCGGCGGCGAGGTCCAGCGCATCAACCTCACGACCGCGCTCGGCAGCTCGTTGGTCAACACCCTGTTCGTGCTCGACGAGCCCAGCATCGGGCTGCACCCGCGCGACGTGGGGCGCGTGGTCACGGTGCTGGAGCGCCTGCGCGATGCCGGCAACACGCTGCTGGTGGTCGAGCACGACCCGCAGATCATGCTCGCGGCGGACCGCCTGATCGACATGGGCCCCGGCCCGGGCAAGGAGGGCGGCGACATCGTGTTCCACGGCCCGGCGCGCGGGATCGGGGCGGCAGCCGGCTCCCTCACGGGCGCCTACCTGCGCGGGGAGCGCCGCGTCGAGCGCGCGCAGCGGCGCACCGTGGACCCGGCGGGTCCGTGCGTGGAGTTGCTCGGCGTCAGCGCGAACAACCTCAAGCACATCGACGTGCGCTTCCCGCTCGGTGCGCTGGTCTGCGTGACCGGGGTGAGCGGTTCGGGCAAGTCGACGCTGATCGGCGACGTGCTGTACCAGGCCGCGCGCCAGCAACTCGGCCGCCCGCTCGAGCTGCCCGGGGCGCACCGGGAGTTGCGCGGGCTGGCGCAACTGCAGGACGTGGTGTTCGTCGACCAGTCGCCGATCGGCAAGAGCGCGCGCTCCAACCCGGCGAGTTACGTCGGCGCCTGGGGCGCGATCCGCAACCTGTTCGCGCGCACGGCGCTGGCGGCCGAACGCGGCTACACGCCGGGCACCTTCAGCTTCAATGCCGGCGACGGACGCTGCCCGGCCTGCACCGGCAGCGGCTTCGAGCACGTCGAGATGCAGTTCCTGAGCGACGTGTACCTGCGTTGCCCGGAATGCGACGGCAAGCGCTTCCGTCCCGAGGTGCTCGAAGTACGTCTTGAGGGCGGCTGCTCGATCGCCGAGGTGCTGGCGATGACGGTGAGCGAGGCGCTCGCGCAGTTCGCCGCCCATCCCGAGGTGACCGCGATGCTGGCGCCGCTGGTCGACGTGGGGCTCGATTACCTCGCGCTCGGTCAGCCGGTGCCGACGCTCTCCGGCGGCGAGGCGCAGCGCCTGAAGCTGGCCGGCCATCTCGCCGAGGCCGGCGCGCGGCGCAGGGGCGCGAAGGGCTCGCTGTTCGTGTTCGACGAGCCGACGACAGGATTGCACTTCGAGGATATCGCGCGGCTGCTGGGCGCCTTCGACAAGCTGCTCGCGGCGGGCAACTCGCTGCTCGTGATCGAGCACAACCTCGACGTGATCGATTGCGCCGATTGGCTGATCGAGCTCGGCCCCGAGGGGGGCGAGGCCGGTGGCGAGCTGGTGTTCTGCGGCACGCCGGAGGCGATCGTCACGCTGCCGGGCTGCCATACCGGCGTCGCGCTCGCCGAGTACCGCAAGGCGCGCGGACGCATGCCGCGCGGTCGGGGGAAGCGGGCGCAGCGCACGCGCCCTGCCGCGGCGATCGAGATCCACCGCGCGCGCGAGCACAACCTGAAGGACATCGACCTCGCGATACCGCGCGAAGCCTTCACGGTGATCACCGGCATCAGCGGCAGCGGCAAGAGCACGGTGGCCTTCGACATCCTGTTCGCCGAGGGCCAGCGGCGTTACCTCGAATCGCTGAACGCCTACGCGCGCCAGTTCGTGCAGCCGGCGGTGCGCCCGGACGTCGACTCGATCCGCGGCATCCCGCCCGCCGTGGCCGTCGAGCAGCGCACCAGCCGCGGCGGGCGCAAGAGCACGGTCGCGACCATGACCGAGGTGCACCACTACCTGCGGCTGCTGTTCGTGAAGCTCGGCACCCAGTACTGCCCGGACTGCGACATCCCGATCGACGCACAGCCGGCGGAGGTCATCGTCGGGCGCGTGCTGCGCGAATTCCGCGGCCAGCGCGTGCAGGTGCTCGCGCCGCTGGTGGCCGGGCGCAAGGGTTATTACACCGAGCTGGCGAAGGCGGCCGCCAGGCGCGGCCAGGCGCACTTGCGCGTGGACGGCCAGATGCTGCCGACCGAGCCCTGGCCGCGGCTCGACCGCTACAGGGAGCACTGGATCGAGCTGCCGCTGGCCGTGCTCGACGTCAAGGCGCGCGAGGAGAAACGGCTGCGCGAGGCGATCATGGAGGGGCTCGCGGCCGGCAACGGCACGGTGCAGGTGCTCGCGCTCGGCGGCGCGCGTGCCGGCGAACTGCAGGGCTACTCGACGCGGCGTTCCTGTCCGCGCTGCGAGCGCAGCTTCGCCGAGCTCGACCCGCGGCTGTTCTCGTACAACTCCGCGCACGGCTGGTGCGCCTCGTGCTATGGCACGGGCCTGCGCATGGAGGGCTTCGACGCCGAGCAGAGCGGCGAGGAACATTTCTGGAACGACTGGTGGCAGGGCCAGGAGCAGCCCTGCGGCGCCTGCCACGGCCAGCGCCTGCGCCCCGAAGCGCTCGCGGTGCGGCTGTGGGACCGCGGTCCCGCGGCCTACAACGCGATGACGGTGGATGCGGCCGAGCGCTGCTTCGCAACGCTGAAGCTCGACGGGCGCGAGCGCGAGATCGCGCGCGACATCCTGCCCGAGCTGCGCTCGCGCCTCGGTTTCCTGCGCCAGGTGGGGTTGGGCTACCTCGCGCTGGAGCGCTCGGCCCCGACGCTCTCCGGCGGCGAGGCGCAGCGTATCCGCCTCGCCGCGCAGCTGGGATCGAACCTGCGCGGCGTGTGCTACATCCTCGACGAGCCGACCATCGGCCTGCA
>Ga0073904_10004443_pt1 | contig 10413 bp, 7 predicted proteins | sample KloWWTrecipitate_FD_66668 | JGI IMG/M metagenome (GOLD analysis project Ga0073904, IMG submission 66668) | Active sludge microbial communities from Klosterneuburg, Austria, studying microevolution and ecology of nitrifiers - Klosterneuburg... | ecosystem: Engineered > WWTP > Aerobic digester >... | reverse complement strand
CCAGCCAGCCGCTGTATCAGGAAACCTACCGGCTTTTGGTGGCTGCGGGTGCGCCGCTGTCAGGGCATTCCTCCGTGACGTGGAAGGAGGCCGCGGCCCAGCCGCTGTGCCTTCTGACCGGCGACATGCAGAACCGCAGAATCATCAACCAGCATCTGAACGAAGCGGGCGCGTCGGTCGTGCCAACGGTCGAGAGCAATTCCTCGATCGCGCTGATCGCCCATGTGGCGACCGGACGCTGGGCGTCCATCGTCACCCAGACCGTGGCGGACATGTTCGGCAAAGGGTCCGGCCTGACCGCGGTGCCGATTTCGGACGGGGATGCGCGCCATCTGGTTGGCCTGATCGCCGCCTGGCGCGAGCCGCATACGCCGGTCATTGGTGCCCTGCTGGACGAGGCGCGGCGGGTTTCCCGGGTCTGATCTGTCGTCCCGGCGGTGCCGGGCCGACCGAAGCGAGGGAGCCTCGGCCCCCCCCCTCGCGCTCGCCCGAGGATATTTGCGGCCAGAACATGAAACCGGTATTGATAGCTTCTACCTATCAATTAACGAGACTTCGATATTGATTACCCCTGCATTCGCGCCTATCGAAGCATTGAGGACTTGCCAGCCGGAGGATCCATGCCCGCACACCCGACCGAAGAACGTGTACGCGAAATCATCGCGGACCATATGGGGCTTGAAGGGCCGCTTCTGCCGATCTTCCATGCAATTCAGGCGGAATGGGGCCACGTGCCGCAGACGGCAATCCCAGTCATTGCCGAGGCGCTGAACATCGGTCGGGCCGAAGTACATGGCACGATGTCCTTCTATCATGACTTCCGCACGGAACCTGCGGGCCGTCATGTGGTGAAGCTTTGCCGGGCTGAAGCCTGCCAGGCCGTGGGTGCCGATCATCTTGCCGAGCATGCCCGATCAAGGCTTGGTGTTGATTGGCATGAAACCACGAAGGATGGTAACATAACACTTGAGCCGGTCTTTTGCCTGGGCCTGTGCGCCTGCGGACCGGCGGCGCTGGTCGATGGCAAGGTCGTCGGACGCGTCGATGAAGCCACGCTCGACCGGATCATCGCGGAGGTCGGCGCATGAGCCTGAAACTTTACATTCCCCGTGACGCTGCGGCCAAAGCACTGGGCGCGGAAGCCGTCGTTCAGGCGGTGAAGGCCGAGGCGGCGAAGCGCGGCATCGACGTGACCATCGTGCGTAACGGATCGCGCGGCATGGTATTCCTGGAGCCGTTGGTGGAAGTCGAACGCGAGGCCGGGCGCTTTGCCTTTGGCCCGGTGTCGGCCTCCGACGTGGCATCGCTCTTTGAAGCCGGTTGGGGCACGGGGCATCCGCTGTCGCATGGGCTGACCGAGGACATCCTCTTTCTCAAGTCGCAGACCCGCCTGACCTTCCAGCGGTGCGGCGTGATTGATCCGCTGTCGCTGGGTGATTACGAGGCGCATGGCGGGCTGATCGGCCTGCGCCGCGCGCTGTCGATGAGCGGGGCGGAGATCGTGGCCGAAGTGACCGACAGTGGTCTGCGCGGCCGGGGTGGCGCAGGTTTCCCGACCGGCATCAAGTGGAAGACCGTCGCCGACGCGAAGGCGGAGCAGAAATATATCGTCGTGAACGCCGACGAGGGCGACAGCGCCACCTTTGCCGACCGGATGATCATGGAAGGCGACCCCTTTACCCTGATCGAAGGCATGATCATCGCGGGCATCGCGGTGGGGGCAACGAAGGGCTACGTCTATATCCGCTCCGAATACCCTGACGCGATCGAGGTGATGGAGCGTGCGGTAAACAACGGCCGGGCGCTGGGGCTTCTGGGCCCATCGGTTCTGGGGTCGGGCATGGTCTTCGACATCGAGATCCGTGTTGGCGCGGGCGCCTATGTCTGCGGCGAAGAAACGTCGCTTCTGAATTCACTCGAAGGCAAGCGTGGCGTGGTGCGCGCCAAGCCGCCGCTGCCCGCGCTGCAAGGGTTCATGGGCCGCCCGACCGTGGTGAACAACGTGATTTCACTAGCCACCGTGCCGGTGATCCTGGAAAAAGGCGCGGCCTTCTACAAGAATTTCGGCCTTGGCCGGTCGCGCGGCACAATCCCGTTGCAGATCGCCGGGAATGTGAAGTTCGGCGGGCTTTATGAAACCGCCTTCGGCCTGACACTGGGTGAGATCGTTGACAAGATCGGTGGTGGCACGGCCTCGGGCCGCCCGGTCAAGGCGGTGCAGGTGGGTGGGCCGCTTGGCGCATACTTCCCGCGCGCGCTGTTTGACACGCCCTTCGGCTATGAAGAATTCGCGGGCAAGGATGGTCTGGTTGGCCATGCCGGTCTGACGGTCTTCGACGACAGCACCGACATGCTGAAAATGGCGCGCTTCGCATTGGAATTCTGCGCCATCGAATCTTGCGGCAAATGCACGCCCTGCCGGATCGGCGCGGTGCGCGGCGTGGAAACCGTGGACCGGATCGCGGCAGGCGACCCGACGGCCATGCCGATCCTGACCGATCTGTGCAACACGATGAAATTCGGCTCGCTCTGCGCCCTTGGGGGCTTCACCCCCTATCCGGTGATGAGTGCCGTGACCCATTTCCCTGACGACTTCTCCCGCGCGAAGGAGGCCGCCGAATGAAAGACTTCATTATCCCCGATGCCGACTATGGCACCCCTGCGTCCAAATCGAAGGAAATGGTCACGCTGACGGTAGACGGCTTTGCCGTAACCGTCCCGGCCGGAACCTCTATCATGCGCGCGGCTAAGGAAGCGGGCATTTCGGTGCCCAAGCTTTGCGCCACCGATTCCGTTGATGCCTTTGGTTCGTGCCGCCTGTGTCTGGTGGAGATCGAAGGCCGCGCGGGCACGCCCGCAAGCTGCACCACGCCGGTCGCCCCCGGCATTGTCGTCCATACCCAGACGAGCAAGCTGAAGACGCTCCGCAAAGGGGTGATGGAACTCTACATCTCCGACCACCCGCTGGACTGCCTGACCTGTGCGGCGAATGGCGACTGCGAGTTGCAGGACATGGCCGGGGCGGTTGGCCTGCGCGATGTGCGCTATGAGGCAAAGGAAACCCACTTCCGCGCCGCGGACACCAGCGGCGAGGCCAATCTTCAATGGCTGCCCAAGGACGATTCCAACCCCTATTTCAGCTATGACCCGTCAAAGTGCATCGTCTGCTCACGCTGCGTGCGCGCCTGCGAAGAGGTACAAGGCACCTTCGCCCTGACGATCGAGGGCCGGGGCTGGGACAGCCGCGTTTCGCCCGGCATGTCGGGCGACGATTTCCTGTCGTCGGACTGTGTTTCGTGCGGCGCCTGCGTGCAGGCCTGCCCAACCGCAACACTTTCGGAAAAGTCGCTCATCGAGATCGGCACCCCGTCGCATTCGGTCATCACCACCTGCGCCTATTGCGGTGTGGGCTGTTCCTTCAAGGCCGAAATGCGTGGCGATGAATTGGTGCGCATGGTGCCCTACAAGCATGGTAAGGCCAACCGTGGCCATTCTTGCGTGAAAGGCCGCTTCGCCTACGGGTATGCGTCCCACAAGGACCGCATCCTGAAGCCGATGATCCGCGAGACGATCAGCGAACCCTGGCGCGAAGTGACCTGGGAAGTGGCCCTGTCTTTCGCGGCGGATCGCCTGAAGGCCACCCAGGTCAAGTACGGCAAGGAGTCGGTCGGCGTCATCACCTCCTCGCGCTGCACCAATGAGGAAACCTATCTGGTGCAGAAGCTGACGCGCGCCGTCTTCATGAACAACAACACCGACACTTGCGCCCGCGTCTGCCATTCGCCCACCGGCTATGGCCTTGGCCAAACCTTCGGCACCTCCGCCGGCACGCAGGACTTTGATTCGGTTGAGGAAACCGATGTCGCACTGATCATCGGCGCCAACCCGGCCTCGGCACACCCGGTCTTTGCCAGCCGTCTGAAGAAGCGGTTGCGTCAGGGGGCGAAACTGATCGTGGTCGACCCGCGCCGCACGGAAATGGTGCAGTCGAACCATATCATGGCCGAACATCATTTGGCGCTGCGCCCCGGGACGAACGTGGCCGTCGTCACCGCGCTGGCCCATGTGATCGTCACCGAAGGGCTGATGGACGAAGAATTCATCCGCACCCGCTGTGACTGGGACGAGTTCCAGGATTATGCCGAATTCGTCTCCGACCCGCGCCACAGCCCGGAAGCGACCGCCGACTACACCGGCGTTCCGGCGGCAGAGCTGCGCAAGGCCGCGCGGCTTTATGCGGGCGCGCGCAACGGGTCGATCTATTATGGACTTGGCGTCACCGAACACAGCCAGGGCTCGACCACCGTCATTGGTATTGCCAACCTTGCCATGCTGACCGGCAATATCGGCCGACCTGGCGTTGGCGTGAACCCGCTGCGGGGCCAGAACAACGTGCAAGGGTCGTGCGACATGGGATCATTCCCGCACGAACTGCCGGGCTACCGCCACGTGAAGAACGCCGATGTGCGGGCAATCTATGAGAACCTGTGGGGGGTGGAGATTTCGTCCGAACCGGGCCTGCGCATTCCGAACATGCTGGATGCTGCTGTCGAAGGTACGTTCAAGGGGCTTTACTGCCAAGGCGAGGATATCTTGCAATCGGACCCCGACACCCATCATGTGGCGGCCGGTCTGGCAGCGATGGACATTGTCATTGTCCATGACCTGTTCCTGAACGAAACGGCGAACTACGCCCATGTCTTCCTGCCCGGCTCCACCTTCCTGGAAAAGGATGGTACCTTCACCAACGCCGAACGCCGCATCAACCGTGTGCGCAAGGTGATGGCACCGAAGAACGGATTTGCCGACTGGGAAATCACTCAGATGCTGGCGAATGCGATGGGCGCGGGCTGGACCTACACCCATCCCAGCCAGATCATGGATGAAATCGCAGCCACGACCCCGTCATTCGCCAAAGTCTCGTATGAGTATCTGGAGGAGATGGGCTCGGTTCAGTGGCCCTGCAACGACGCTGCACCCGAAGGCACGCCGCTGGTTCACGTTAACGGATTCGTGCGTGGCAAGGGTAAGTTCATCCGCACCGAATATGTGGCAACCGACGAAAAGACCGGCCCGCGCTTCCCGCTCCTGCTGACCACCGGTCGAATCCTCAGCCAGTATAACGTGGGCGCCCAGACGCGACGGACGGAAAACAACGTCTGGCACGATCAGGACATTCTGGAAATCCACCCGCATGATGCGGAACTGCGCGGGGTGAAGGACGGCGATTTCGTGCGGCTGGCGTCACGCGCCGGGGAAACGACCTTGCGCGCCGAAATCACCGACCGCGTGTCGCCCGGCGTGGTCTACACGACCTTCCATCATCCGACGACCCAGGCCAACGTGGTGACGACCGACTTTTCCGATTGGGCGACCAACTGCCCGGAATACAAGGTCACGGCGGTGCAGGTCAGCCCGTCGAACGGCCCATCGGAATGGCAGGTCGAATATGATGCGCAAGCCGCCGCCGCGCGCCGGATCCTGCCTGCGGCCGAGTGATGGAGACGAAGAAGACCATCAACCGCCGCGCCTTCCGTGCAGGACGCTGGGAGGACGGCGACCGCATTGTACCCGCAGAGGTGCCGGTGGCGCTCGTCTTTAACGGGACGACCCAGGCGGTGATGATGGCAACTCCCGCCGCGCTGGATGATTTCGCGGCGGGTTTTGCACTGACCGAAGGCATCATTTCCGATCTTTCGGAAATACGTGAAGCTGAACAGATCGATCTGCCTGAAGGGATCGAGCTGCGTCTGTGGCTGGCCGCACAAGCCGAGGCGCGCTTTCACGAACGACGGCGCACACAGGTCGGGCCTGTCGGCTGCGGCCTGTGCGGGATCGACAGCCTGAAGGCTGCGGCGCGGCCATTGCCCAAGGTCACCTCTGTCCTGCATCTGACACCTATGGATGCGGAAGCGGCGATGAAGGGCCTGATGCTTCATCAGGCGCTGAATGATGCGACCCGCGCCGTTCATGCCGCAGGTTTTTATCTCCCCGGCCGCGGTGTCGTTCTAGCGCGCGAGGATGTGGGCCGCCACAACGCCCTTGATAAGGTTGCTGGCGCTATGGCCCGCGCGGGCCTGCCCGCCACCGAAGGCGCCCTGGTCATCACCAGCCGCGTCTCGGTCGATATGGTGCAGAAAGCCGCGATGATCGGCACGCCGGTGCTGATGGCTGCCTCGGCCCCAACCGCGCTGGCGATCACCGAGGCGGAGCGCGCAGGCATCACGCTGATCGCCGTGCTGCGCGGCGCAGATTTCGAACTTTTCACCCATTCCGAGCGTTTTAACCCGAAAGAGGCCACCGATGTCGCCTGACAAACTGATCCGCATGGCCAACCAGATCGCCACCTTCTTCGAATCGAAAAAGCATGACGAGGGCGTCGCCGGAACCGCCGCCCATATCAGCGACTTCTGGGAACCACGCATGCGTAAGCAGCTCTTTGACCATATCGCTGCCGGGGGCGCGGGGCTGAAACCTCTGGTCCTGGAAGCCGCGGAGAAAATCCGCCCGGTTCAGGCCGCCTGACCCCCCTTACACAGACATCGTTGCCTGCACGGCCCGTTGCCAGCGCCCATACTTCTTCTGGCGGGTTGCTTCGTCCATGTTCGGCGTAAACTGCCGTTCCAGCGCCCAGGTACGCGCGAAACCCGTCGCATCGGGGTAGAGGCCGACCTGCATTCCCGCCAGCCAGGCAGCGCCAAGGGCTGTGGTCTCGGTGATGCGGGGCCGGTCGACCGGTGCGCCGATGATGTCGGACAGGAACTGCATCGCCCAGTCCGAAGCCACCATCCCGCCATCGACGCGCAGCACTGCGTCCGAGGCGGCGGACCAGTCTGCCCGCATCGCCTCAAGCAGGTCACGGGTCTGGTATCCCACGCTTTCCAGCGCCGCTTTGGCCAGTTCCGCCGCTCCGGAATTGCGCGTCAGACCATAGATCGCCCCCCGGCAATCGGCGTTCCAGTAGGGTGCGCCCAAACCGGTGAAGGCGGGGACCAACACCACATCTTGCGCCGCATCCGCCTGCTCGGCGAGGGGCTGGGTTTCGCGCGCCTCGCGGATGATCTTCAGCCCGTCGCGCAGCCACTGCACCACGGCACCCGCTATGAAGATCGATCCTTCCAGGGCATAGGTCGTCTTGCCGCCCAGTTGATAGGCAATCGTCCCCAAAAGCCGCGAGCGGCTGGCCACCAGCGTCTCTCCGGTATTGAGAAGGGCAAAACAGCCGGTTCCATAGGTCGACTTCATCATGCCGGGCGCGAAACAGGCCTGCCCGATGGTCGCCGCCTGCTGATCGCCAGCCACTCCGCGGATCGGGATCGCGCGACCGAACAGGTGTGCTTCGGTTTCCCCGAAGTCGGCAGCGCAGTCCCTCACATCGGGAAGCATCTCTTTCGGAATTTTCAGAATAGACAGAATATCATTGTCCCAATGTCCCTCGCGGATATTGTAAAGCAATGTCCGCGCGGCATTGGTTGCATCTGTCGCATGAACCCGGCCACCCGTAAGCCGCCAGATCAGGAACGAATCGACAGTGCCGAACAGGAGTTCACCCCGCTCCGCCCGGGCACGCGCACCTTCCACATTGTCGAGAATCCATTTAAGTTTTGTGGCCGAAAAATAGGGGTCCAGCAAAAGGCCGGTCTTGTGGGTGATCGCGCTTTCGTGCCCTTCTGCCTTCAGCCTCTGGCAGATCTCCGCCGTCCTCCGGTCTTGCCAGACGATGGCGCGGTGGATGGGGATGCCGGTGGCCCGGTCCCAAACCAGCGTCGTTTCACGCTGATTGGTAATGCCGATCGCGCCGATATCGGCGGCGCTAAGGCCCGCCCGGTCTATGGCACCGCGCACGGTGGCTGTAACTGTCGCCCAGATGTCGTCAGGATCATGTTCAACCCAACCTGACTCCGGGAAGTGCTGCGGAAACTCCTGTTGGGCCGTGGCCTTGATCTGCATGGCGCTGTCAAAAACAATGGCGCGGCTCGACGTTGTGCCCTGATCAATCGCGACAACGTGGTTCATGTCCGCTTCCCTTCCGCCTGCATCCACTCGTCCAATGCCGCAATCTCCGCCGCGCTCATCCGCAGCCCGAGCTTGGAGCGGCGCCAGACCACATCTTCCGCCCTGCGGGCAAATTCCCGTGTCATCAGCCAGCGCACTTCGGCCTCGCTCAACCCGGCGCCGAAAGCCCGGCCCAGGTCGGCCGCGGCGGTTGCGCTCCCCAGGATCTGCGGCGCTTCCGTGCCATAGGCGCGGATGAAGCGACGACAAGTATAGTCATTCAAGAAAGGGTAACGTTCCTTTAATTCTCCGATCAACCGGGCGACATCGCCCACCGGAAAATCACCCCCTGCGAGCGGCACACCGGCGGTCCAGTCCCCCTTGTCAGGTGTCAGAAACGGTATGATCTTGGACATCGCGGCTTCGGCGAGTTTACGATAAGTGGTTATCTTTCCGCCAAAAACCGACAAGATTGGCGGGCCATCACTTTCCAGCGACAAGACGTAGTCCCGCGTCGCCGCCTGCGCCGATTTCGCGCCATCGTTGTAGAGCGGCCGGACGCCGGAATAGGTCCAGACGATCTGATCGCGCGTCACGGGACGCGCGAAATAGGTCGAGGCGAAGGCACAAAGATAGACCCGCTCCTCCTCAGTGCAGACCGCGTGAGCGGGGTCATCTTGATGGTCCATGTCGGTGGTGCCAATCAAGGTGAAGTCTTCCTCGTAAGGAATAGCGAAGATGATGCGGCCGTCTTCCCCTTGAAAGAAATAGGATTTCCCGTGATCGAAGAGCTTCGGCACGACGATATGGCTGCCGCGCACCAGTCGGATCGACTCTTTCGTGTTGATATGGGCAATGCCGCGCACCACCTTTTCGACCCACGGGCCACCAGCATTGACCAGCACCTTGGCCCGGAAGGCTTCCGGGCCCTGCCCGCGATCCACGCTGATCACCCAATGGTCTCCCTTTCGCTCAGCCGCGGTGACGCGGGCGCAGGTCAGGATCCTGGCGCCACGGTCGGCGGCATCACGGGCATTGAGCGCGACAAGGCGGGCGTCTTCGACCCAGCAGTCGGAATATTCGTATGCTTTCAGGAACTTCGGGTTCAGCGGCCGGCCCGCCGGGTCGGATCGCAGGTCAAGCGTCGTGGTCCCGGGCAGGATCTGCCGGCCACCGAGGTTGTCGTAAAGGAATAGGCCAAGCCTGATCAGCCAGGCGGGGCGACGGCCCTTCATCCACGGCATGAAGGTGTTGAGCAGTTTCGAGGTCGGCGTTTCGCCTTCGAACCGCATATCGGGATGATAGGGCAGCACGAACCGCATCGGCCAGCTGATATGCGGCATTGCGCGGAGCAAAACTTCACGCTCGATCAATGCCTTGCGGACGAGGCCGATCTCGAAATATTCCAGATACCGCAGCCCGCCGTGAAAGAGTTTGGTCGAGGCAGAGGAGGTTGCCTGGGCCAGATCACCCATTTCGGCAAGCGCCACCGAAAGGCCGCGACCGGCCGCGTCGCGCGCGATGCCACAGCCGTTGATTCCGCCGCCAATAATGAACAGATCGTAAATTTTGGGCGAATCCATGGGGCACCTTTGGGATGATGCCGATTGAACGTCGCCCGGTGCGTTTTGTCAAAGAATATGTTCGTTATTGTTCGTTTTTACTTTGATCCGCCGAAAATCTGCGTAAGCTTCGCCCACAAGTGACACGGTGATCTTATGGCCTTGAGCTTACGACAGAGTGAAATCCTCGAACTCGCCCGAAGCGAGGGCCGGGTGCTGGTGGAAGATCTTGCCAGCCGCTTCGGCGTCACGCTGCAAACCATCCGGCGCGATCTGACCGAACTGGCCGATGCCGGGCGGCTGGAGCGGGTGCATGGCGGCGCCGTGCCGCGCGCGGGCGTGGCCAACATCGGCTATGCGGAACGGCGTGAGATGAATGCCGACGCCAAGGCCGCCATTGGCCGGGCCTGCGCGGCGGCGATCCCGGATAACAGTTCGTTGTTCTTGAACATCGGCACCACCACCGAAGCAGTGGCCCGGGCGCTGCTGGACCACAGAAACCTGACGATTGTTACGAATAATATGAACGTTGCCAATATCCTGGCGGAAAGCCAAAGCTGCGACGTGATCGTCGCGGGGGGCGTTCTGCGCCGGTCGGACGGCGGGCTGGTGGGTGATCTGACCAAAGAGGCGATCGAGGCTTTCAAGGTCGATTTCGCCATCATTGGCACATCGGCCCTGGACCAGGACGGTGATCTTCTGGATTTCGATCCACAGGAGGTGCGGGTAAGCCGTGCCATCATCCGGCAAGCACGGCGCACCTATCTGGTGGCGGATCATTCCAAACTGACCCGCGCCGCCCCAGTGAAGATCGGATCCCTGAGCGAGGTCCAGTGCCTGTTCACCGACCGGCGGC
>Ga0073904_10004441_pt1 | contig 10414 bp, 7 predicted proteins | sample KloWWTrecipitate_FD_66668 | JGI IMG/M metagenome (GOLD analysis project Ga0073904, IMG submission 66668) | Active sludge microbial communities from Klosterneuburg, Austria, studying microevolution and ecology of nitrifiers - Klosterneuburg... | ecosystem: Engineered > WWTP > Aerobic digester >... | reverse complement strand
ATGAAAACTATTTATTTTTTATTTTTTATCTTATTTTTTTGTTCTTTAAATGAAATTTATTCACATGTTGCAGAGGATGTACTTGATGCTCCCGATTCACCGGATACGGTTAAGTATGAAGTAGATGAGACTGTGATCTCAGCTACAAGAACCAGACAAAAAGTAATTGACATACCTTATTCGGTACAAAGAGTCGATCAGAGTCAGTGGCAGATCTCCAGAAAGCAGGGAATAAATGACATTCTTACAAACATTCCCGGACTCTGGCTTCAGCCAAGATATGGAAATCATGACGTGCGTGTATCAATAAGAGGATTTGGAACGAGGTCGAATACAGGTATCCGCGGTGTGAGAATTCTGCTCGACGGAATTCCCGAATCCGAACCTGACGGGCAGACCAGACTGGAAGCACTTGATTTTACGTCGATCAGCAAAGTTGAAGTTGTAAAAGGAAACATGACATCGCTTTATACAAACGCTCCGGGAGGAGTTATAAACTTCTTTACAGATAAATATTTTCCAAGACCATTTGTATTATCGGATAATGAATTCGGATCTTATGATCTAAGAAAAAACGGTTTAAAATTCGGTCTTACTTCTGAAGATGAAAGATTCATGGCGACATACAGTTACGAAAATTATAACGGATACAGAGCTCACAATCAGGAATATATGACAAGATTCAATTCAATCTATGAAGCAGATCTTAATCCTGTTTCGACTATTTCTTTATACGGTTATTATGTGAACGGACTGCTTAAACTTCCTGGTTCTCTTACACTGGAACAGTTTGATGAAAATTATCTACAGGCAAATCCAAGAGATGAAAGCAGGGATACTAAAAGGATTTCAAAAAAAGGAAGACTTGGAATAACATATAGTACTAAATTTGGAAATGCATATAATAACTTTATTGAATTAACCGGATATGGTACTATCAAAGAACTTACCCGACCGGCTGCAACATACAGAATTATAGACCGATATGGAGTTGGTGGTAATTTCAGATGGGTCAATCAGACTAAACTTGCAAACCGAAATAACGAATTTTCAATTGGTGGTGATCTATATTATCAGACCGGTCCGGTATCCGAATTCAATAATATCGGCGGGATCAAAGGCGATAAATTGCAGGCATTGAATAATGAAACGATATCAAATATTGGTTTTTATTTCACTGAACAATTTTATATTTACAAAGATTATCTTTCTTTACTTATTACAGGAAGATATGACAGAATAAATACAGAAGCTAAGAATCAGCTTGCAAGTTTTCAGGACACATCAAGAGTGTTTGACGGATTTACTCCAAAGTTTGCAATAAATTATAAGTTCAATCCTTTTATGTCCGTTTATGGTTCTTTTGGATGGGGATTCGATTCCCCTGCTAATAATGAACTTGATAATTTTCCGTTCTCCTCCGATGGTGGTCTGAAACTTATCAACCCCGATCTTGAACCACAAAACACATATAGTTATGAACTTGGATATAAAGGAGAAATTATAAACAATAAAAGTAATGTTTTTACAAACACATTTTTAGAGTTATCTTTATTTGATACAAAGATCGATAATGCGATAATACCGTTCACTGTAGACGGGAATGTCTATTACAGAAATGCTGCAACTGTTAAACGAACCGGTCTGGAGTTTGGTTTGAATACTACTGTTGCAAAAGGTCTGACATTTAAAGGGACTTATACTTATTCTGATTTCAGATATCAGAATTATGCAGCAAGGAGTATTGATGCAAATGCCAATATTATAGATGAGGATTATTCAGGTAATAAAGAACCAAGTAACCCTGTTAATAATGTTACTGCTGAGATCGCATATCAGTATGTGTACAAAAAGTTTTATACTTTTTTTGTAAAAGGCACTGTTCAGAGTATCGGATCCATGTTTGTTGATGATAAAAATCAGGAGCAGTATAAGACAGATTCTTATACTTTACTTGGTTCACAGGTAGGTACCAATATGCAGTTTAACAGCTTTATGCTGACCGGTTTTGCTGGTCTCGGAAATATTACAAATGAAAAATATGTAGCCTTTGTCCAGATCAATTCGGACAGGAAAGAGTATTATGAAGCCGGAATTCCTTATAATTTTTTTGGCGGTATAAATCTTTCCTATGTTTTTAATAAGTAATGATCCGATAAACTGGAACTATGCAAGATGTTTTATAATTAAGTTCAATAATAATCAAACTCACTGAAATTCAATTTTTACATTTAAAATAAATATACTATATGAAATTGATAAAATATTTATCTTTAATACTGTTCTCAGTTTTTATATGCGATCAGTCAAATTCTCAGATTCCTAATTTCAGAATTTATCCGTCTTCAACTAATCAGATCGAGCCGGCAATAGTTACGGATCCAACAAACCCAATGATAATGTTTGCCAGCGCTTTTACTATAAATTTTTCATTTAAAAGCGAAGGGGTTTATGTTACTACCGACGGTGGACTTACCTGGACAGGAAATGACACTTGTACAGGCTCTCCAGTTTCCAATCACGGCGGCGATCCCGGTCCGATCATTGACAAAGACGGAAGACTGATCCTGACTCATCAGGGTGGATTTGTAATTGGAATGTATTCAAACTATTCGACCAACTTAGGTCAGACTTGGTCATCCAATTATCAGATTGCCGGTAATGATCAGGATAAAGGAAGTCCGGCTACTGACGATGTCCCTTCGAGCGCTTATTACGGCAGAACATATCTCGTCTGGACCAAATTCACAAACCCTTTTCCTATTTCAATTTCTCATACAACTAACGGTGGCGTAAACTGGTCGGCTGTAACTCCGGTGAATAATTCATTACCAAATCGTCAATCTCTCGGACCGGTCATGGTCGTCGGACCAAACGGTAAAAGTTATTGCGCATGGTCATCGGCAATCCTCACTTCCCCGTTCACAGAAGTTTGTCTCGGATTCGGAACTTCCACTGACGGAGGAGTGACATGGAACGTAAATGAATGCGCATATCCAACTAACGGAATTAAATCTTCTTCTTTACAGCCCTGGGGAATTCGTGTAAATGGATATCCTTCGATGGCTGTTGACAAAACAGGCGGTCCACGTAACGGGTGGATATATATTGTAACTGCTGAAAAAAATCTTGCCCCTGCGGGAACAGATCCGGATATTGTGTTTCATCGTTCGACTGATGAAGGTCAGACCTGGTCACCGGGCGTAAGAGTCAATCAGGATCCTATCAACAACGGAAAGATACAGATACTGCCGGCTATTACAGTCGATGAGAAAGGCGGAGTAGACGTGGTTTATTTTGACAACAGAAATATCAGTCTCGACTCTTCACAGGTTTATCTTTCCAGGTCTACAGACGGAGGAGATAACTGGACTGATTATCAGATCAGTGATCATAATTTCAAACCTAAAGGAATAGCCGGAGCAGGTTCCGGAAATCAGGGAGATAACATTGGCATTACATCTTCCGGAAATAAGATCTGGCCCGTATGGATGGATGACAATACCGGAGTATATCAGGTATGGACTGCACCGGTAAATATAGATGAAATAGGAATAAGTCAGACTAGCACTATTGTGCCTGAGGAATATGCCCTCGGACAAAATTATCCAAATCCGTTTAATCCAAATACAATAATTAGTTATAAAATAGCAAAAGCCGGAATTGTAAAGCTTAAAGTATATGATGCGCTTGGAAATGAGGTGGCAACGTTGGTTGATCAAAATCAGAATCCGGGTACTTATGAAGTTTCTTTTTCTTCTAATGAAAATGGTATTGCGCTATCCAGCGGAGTTTATTTTTACCGGCTTGAAACAGACAAATTCGTTGAAAATAAAAGAATGGTTTTGATAAAATAAAATTTAATTTTTATCTTAGTCCAACTATATTCAAGTTTTTAAAAATTTAAATTTAATATCTGATGAAAAAATTATTGTTTCTTATAATTGTAATATTTACTTCTTATTCTGGATTCGCACAAACTAAGAATGACAACTGGGCTTTAATAGATTATACTTATTCCAAAGGACCTGTCTCTCCGGAGTATCAGCTAAGTTATAAAATAATTTTAAATAAAGACGGTAGCGGAAAATTAGTTTATACAAAAGCGGCGACAACAAGTGAGTATGAATTTAAAGCAAATAAGAAGAGCATGAAAAAACTTAATAAGAAATTAAAATCAAGTGAAGTATTTTCTGTGCCATCAGATGAAATGAAAACTTCCGATAATATGATAGGAGGTCCGACAAGAAGCATGCAGATCACCATGTGGCAGTCACCTGATCTTGACCAGAGACCTGCAATAATTGATGTTGCTTCGCATTTGAATGAAACATATGCGGATAAAATATTCAGTGTTTATGAACAACTTGAAAACATGGTGCCGAAAAGTATCTGGGATAAAGCGGAAGGAAGGTAATTAATTTAATTTGGGATAGGGATTTTTGATTTATTTTAAATTCAGACCCTTTTTCACTTTTTAAATTAAAAGTAATTGAAATTTATTATTTGAATTTTAATTATAATTTTTTACGAGTTATAATTTCCAGACCTTTTGTATCCATTATTTCAAATCCTTTTTCTCTGATAATATCTCTGATCTCATCAGACCTTTTAAAATCTTTATTCTTTTTTGCTTCCCTTCTTTCAAAAGCAAGAGTTTTGATTTCTTCTGGAATGGAATCAGGTTTATTTATCTCGGCCTGTTTATCCAACTCAAGTCCGAATATTTTATCAAAATCCAGTGCCAGACCGGCTTTTTCAGTAGAAGATAAATTTTCATCTTTAAGCATATCCCACATTACCGCCATTGCTTCGGGCATATTCAGATCGTCATTAATGCTGCTAAGGAATTTTTCATTATAATATTTATACTTCTCAGAAATAATATTTTCAGCTTCATTTTTAATATCAGAACTCTCCTGAATGGCTTTACTTATTTTTCCTTTCAGATTCTTCAATCCGCTTTTGGCAGCGTCCATTGCCTCAAATGAAAATTTAAGCTTCTTTTTATAATGAGCCATAAGCAGAAAATATCTGTAGTCCATAGCCGAATAACCTTTATCAATAAGCATCTGCAATGTCACAAAATTACCGAGTGACTTGGACATTTTTTCGTTTCCCATGTCGAGATGTTCGCCATGAACCCAGTAATTAACTGACTTCTCACCGCTGCATGCTTCAGACTGAGCTATTTCATTCGTATGATGGATCGGAATATGATCAACAGCGCTGCAATGAATATCAAAATGCGTTCCGAGTTCGGCTTTACTCATTGCCGAACATTCTATATGCCATCCGGGAAAACCTTTACCCCAGGGAGATTCCCATTCCATCTGACGCTGTGCATTCTCAGGCGAGAATTTCCACAATGCGAAGTCGGTAATATTTTTCTTCTCTGATGAAAATTCAACGCGCGCGCCTTCCTGAAGTCCTTTGATATCGAGTCTTGCAAGTTTACCGTAATCAGGAAATTTTGATGTGTCATAATAGATACCGTCTTTTATCCTGTAAGTATAACCTTTATCCTCTAGACATTTTACCATATCGATCTGCTGCTGAATGTAATCGGTTGCTTTTGTATAAATATCAGGCGGAAAAATATTCAGTCTTATCACATCATTCTTAAAAGCTTTTGTGTAATATTCAGCTACTTCCCAAACAGTTTTTCCCTGCTGCTTTGCTGACTCTTCCATTTTATCATCTCCTTCATCACTGTCTGCTACAAGATGCCCGACATCTGTAATGTTCATTACATACTTTACATCATATCCGTTATACTTCAGAACTCTGAGAAGTATATCCTCGAAAAAAAATGTTCGCAGATTTCCAATATGCATATAATGATAAACAGTAGGTCCGCAACTGTACATGCGGACCCTTCCGTTTTCAATAGGTTTGAATTCTTCTTTGGTTCTTGTTAATGTGTTATATAATTTCAGCAACGGGCTTTGGTTTATTCTATCATTAAGTTAAACTGATTCCTTCGCTTCTGATAATTAATTCAGTTTATTGATTAAATTATCATAAGAATCTTTAGAGATCACTGATTCTGTAACTTTCAAAATTGCATCATAAAATTCCGAGGGTGCATTAGCTTTTATGCCTGAAAGCATATGAATCCTGAGTTCATCACCTATTGCAGGCATTAAATATTTACACCAGATGAGCATCTCGCCCGGAGGGATCGCAGATCTGATCTCTATCTCCTGCTGCATGATCTCTTCATCATTAAAATTTTTCCATACAAGCGGCTGTGTCACTTGTTCCTCTTCAAGCATATGAAGAAGATAGTTTGCATGAAACTCCGACAATTTTTCATAGAACTCAATTCCGGCGGCTGTCCTGTCGTCTTTTTTCTGAGTAATTTCATTAAAAAATTTCTCGAGAGTTCTCATTCTTGCTTCAATCTTTTCATGATCTTCCATATCATGATTTGATGAGCCTCCGATCTTACTTTCGAGATGTTTAAGAGTTACATTATTCTCATGAGCAGCATGAACATCAAGCATTTCAAAAATTTCTTTAAACGAGTTTTGTAATTTTTCCAGTTCTTTATTGTCATTGTAATCCGTATTACCTGACATTAATGTAAGCTGTGATAAAGCATTTCTGATTGCTTTGTGAGGAACCTCATAAATCTGAGGTCTTAAAGTTTGAGTTTCCATAATAAATAATTTTAATTTTATAAATTAAACTTCATAGGACAAAATTAAAAAAAAAATTAAATATTCAAAATACAATTTACGCAATACCCTTTACACAATACTCGTTACTGTTTAACAGCCCTTGGCTTGGGTTTGGCATTCCATAATTTTAACATTAGCAAAGCGCCAACCATTGCAAATCCAATCATACTCGGACTCCATGCTCCCCATCCGAAATTATCAAGCAACCAGCCAACTCCCACACCGACAAATGCACCTCCAATATACTGCATTCCGTCAAACATACCTGTAGCCGTAGCGGCAGCACGCTGTCCTCCGAAATCCATTGATGCCGTTCCGGAAAGCATTGAGTGAACCATACTGATCCCAAGAGAATTTGATATAAACGCTACAATTACAAGTGTAACACTGGGTGCCATCCATATCACTGATAAAGAAAATATTATAAGTATGTATCCGATAAAAGCAACCGGAGTCCTCCTTGACTGAAAAACCCAGTCCGAAGTATATCCTGCAATGAATGCTCCTGCTATACCTGCAAGCACAACTCCAAAAGCTCCTTTCTGGAAGATAGGTGAATCAAGTGCAAGCTGCTGATATTCCTGCATATATCTCGGAAACCATTGCTCGAATCCATGTCTCACAAAACCGGTACAAAACTCAGCAAATGCAATCGTTATAGCTATCGGATTTGATATAACTTTTTTGAAAACATATTTGAAATCAATTTTTTCCGTATCTCCGCTTGTCGCATCTTCCGTATCGAGCGGAGGAAGACCTGCGTCTTCAGGTAAATTTCTGACAAATAAATAAGTAAGGAATGACATTACTGCAACTATACCTGCAGGTATGAAAAAAACCCATTGCCATGGAAGTACCGTTACAGCCCATCCTCCTATGATAAATATCAGAGCTCTTCCGCTTTGTATCATTGATCCGAAGATAGCAGAGAAAACTCCCCTTTCATTGACCTTAAACCATCCTGCATTTACTTTGATCAGTGCAAGAGCGCTGTATGACTGGAAATAAGCATTCAGCGACCATACGCTTGCAAAGTAGGTCAGGAGTAAAGTACCTGTTCCGAAAAAATTCAAATAAGCTCCGAGTCCGAATAGTAAATTAAATATGACCGTTCCGATCGTTCCGATAAGCATCGCTTTTCTTCCGCCGATCCGGTCAGCTATCGGACCATTGAACATGGCGGAGAATCCGTAAATGGTAAGCGCTGCTGTAATAATTGCACCAATCTCCGTTTTATCCCAACCGTAATTATCTGAAAGTGATTTATTTGCAAAGGAAAGATTATATCTTCCCATATACATTGCGGCATATGTGAAACCAAGTGTAAGCCAGTTTAGAGCTCGTCTTCTTTTGAATTCAGGCGAGTATTGAGGACGCGTGATTTTGTTTAATTTCATTCAGCATTAAAAAATTTTTGTAACATAAAACTATTATAAATTAGTTGAAAGATATAAATGAAGGCAATTTGGACGATATTGATTTTTTTAACAGATAAAATAAAACGGGTATATAATTTAATCATATACCCGCTTGTAAAAATATATATGTTCTTAATATTATGGCTTAAGCACTGTAACAAATGCAGCAGCATTATTATATGTGATCAGAATATCAGCAAGATCCACTATATTGTTACCGTTAACATCTCCCGGGACATAGCCGGTCTGAAATGCAATTGCGCCGTTATAGACTAAAAGCACATCTGTAAGATTTACAAAACCGTCTTTATTGACATCTCCGCTGTAAATCGTTGCAACTCCACCTTCGAGAATCTGATTATCACCGTACGCTTTTGATTTTGCCGTAGTAAAATCATAGTTTGAAAATGAACCTGTCGTAAAGCTCTGAGGATTACTGCTCCAGGTATTTATCGAGTTTCTCTGATTAACTTCGATATAGTAATTTCCGGATGGTGCATTATTGAAAACAAACCAGCTCTGTGTATTATGATACGCTATTGATGAATCGACAATACCGTAAGGTGACGCCGAGCTTCTTAAGTTAACTCTGAATGTATCCGAAACTGCAACGCCATTATCATATAATCCTTCATTAAGAACTTTCAGATCTAATGCTATTCCTGTAAAAGTATAAGTTACAATTAGTCTTGGTCTTAATGCTGTATTGGAATTCTCTCTGGAATCAAATCTCTTGGCAGTACCGATATCAGATTCATCGCCGACAAGAATCTAGCCATACTCCGGAGAATTTCCGTCAATCCAGTTTTGCACATCTGTGATCATCTGAGCATCGCTCCATGTATAATATCCGATCTGATCGACGTTGGTACTGGCACTTTGATTAGCATCATAATCTCCGCCCGCATTGTTCCAGAATACATTATTGTAATATGTGTGCAACCATGTAACATCACTTGTTTGCGATCCTGTACCGCCGCCCTCTTCCCCGTTTGCCTGTGACGTACCTTCGGTCCAGGAGTTTGTGATTCTGTGAAGTTTAACTCTTTTACTGTCTGAAATCGTTTTTGACATGTGCAATTCCAGTTGTACGTCCGTGATAACAGCTCCCGGAGGTATGCTGCCTGCTATGTTAAAATTTATCACGCCTCTTCTTATAAGATTAGACAATGTTGTACCAGTGAAAAAATACTGACCAGTTGCATTACTCAGGGAACCGAATGCGGATTCATAAAGTGTATTATCTGCAGTTGCGCTTAATGTATCTGTTGCTGAGTAAGAATTATTGCCGGTCAGAATTACGAACATCAAAAGAAATGAGAAAGTAATAAATGAAGTTTTTAGAAATGTTTTCATTAAAGATTTATATTTTATTATTAAATGTTTATTGGGTTTATAATTGCAAAATACAATTTATAGCAAAGAAGTTCTATTAACTAATAAAATTATTTAAATTTATTATGCGATCTCAATTAATTACATTTGCATTAATTCCTTTGGCAAAAAATCATTCATCTTGATGATTAAAATATTTAAAATATTTAAAAATGGATAATAACGGACAAAACAAACGATCAAATATGACAATGCTTGCTGTGATACTTGCTGCAGGTTTCATAATTGGTTCGCTGATAATTTCCTCAACATGGAAATATGTTTCAAGAAGTAATATTACCGTAAACGTTACAGGATCCGCATCAGAGAATATAGTTTCCGATCTCGCTATATGGAACGGATCCTATTCAGCAGAAGCTACTACTCTAAAAGATGCCTATTCAAGACTCAAGGAAAACAGCAGCAAAGTAATATCCTATCTTGAATCAAAGGGTTTTCCGTCAGATAAGATTGTTATGTCTTCCATCAACACTTCCACGATCTATGTAAATGACAATCAGGGAATGCAGACAAATCAGATCTCGGGATACAGACTTTATCAGGAAGTTTCCATAGAATCTGATGATGTGTATAAAATTGATAAACTCTCGCGGGAGGTAACCGAACTAATAAATGACGGTGTTGAAATAAATTCTCAAACTCCCCAATTCTTATATACAAAGCTCGGCGACTTGAAAGTAAAAATGATCGGTCAGGCTGCTACCGATGCTAAAGAAAGAGCAAAACAGATAGCTGAGAGCACCGGAGATGACATAGGCGAGATCCGCTCTTCAAGAATGGGCGTAATGCAGATTACTGCAAAGAACTCGACAGAAGTTTCTGATTATGGAATGAATAATACAACGTCGCTTGAGAAGACCGTTACTTCTGTGGTGAATGTGAGTTTTGCAATTGAGTAATAACTGACTAAGATTT
>Ga0073904_10004436_pt1 | contig 10417 bp, 8 predicted proteins | sample KloWWTrecipitate_FD_66668 | JGI IMG/M metagenome (GOLD analysis project Ga0073904, IMG submission 66668) | Active sludge microbial communities from Klosterneuburg, Austria, studying microevolution and ecology of nitrifiers - Klosterneuburg... | ecosystem: Engineered > WWTP > Aerobic digester >... | reverse complement strand
TCGCGAGCACCCGCCGGCGGGCGAACTCGTTGTGCACCAGGACTGCCCGGCTGCGATCCACCAGGCGCTCGAAGAGCGGGTAGTTCCAGGTGTCGACCGGGTAGTGGGTGTCGAGCAGGCGCCGGGCCGCCATCTCGCCGCTCCTGCCGGCGGCGTAGCGCATCTCTTCGACATAGGCAGCGGCGTCTCCCCTGGCGAGGGTCACCCCGCGCACCAGGTGGTGGAGCATGAACTCGTGCAGCACCACGACGCCAGGCAGCTCGAGGGCGAGGCGGAAGCTCTCGGCGTGGTGCGGCGCGCTGTTGCCGATCTGATAGACGACGAGATCGAAACGCTGCGCTTCGGCCGGGAGGGCGGCGACCGGATGGCAGCGCCAGCGCTCGGCGATCGTCGCGAGCGGCTGGCCGCCGCCTTCATGAAACAGCTCGAGGTCGTGTTGCCGGGCGAGATGCGGCAGCAGGATGGCGCTGTAGTCGGCAATTCCCGACGACGCCGGCGGCAGCGGACTCACCCAGGCGATACGCACCGCGCCGCCTCAGGCGAGCGGCGCGAGCAGACGCTCGACGACGCCGTCCCAGTGGATCTCAGCGACGCTCTCGGCGCCGGCTGCGCCGAGGCGCCGCGCGAGCGCCGGATCCGCCGCCAGCCGGTCGATGCGCGCGGCCATCTCGCGATGCGCGCCCGGCGGGCAGACGAAGCCGTTGACGCCGTCGCGCACGAACTCGAGCACACCGCCGCTGTCGCTCGTCGTCAGCACCGGTCGCCGCGACTGGAAAGCCTCGACCGTCACATAGCCGTAGTCTTCGTCGAACGGCGCATAGAAGACGGCGAGCGCGCCGGCGTAGAGCTCGATCAGGCGCTCGTCCGATACCCTTCCCGGGAGCTCCACCCGCGAAGCGATTCCCAACTCGGCCGCGAGCTGCAGCAGGCGCTCGCGGTCCGGGCCGTCGCCGGCGATGACACATCGCAACGGCGACCGGGCGGCGGCGACGGCACGCAGCAGGAGATCGAAGCGCTTCATCGGATCGAGCCGGCCGACAGAGAGCAGATAGTCGCCGGGCTCGCTGGAACGGTAGCGTCCGCCGAGGGCCGGCGGCGGGTAGAGCGGCTCGGCTTCGAGGCGGTTGAAGCGCGCCAGACGGTCGGCAGTGTTGCGCGAGATCGAATATCTGGCCCTGGCTTCGCCGAGGGCACGCTGGTCGAACTGGCGCAGCATCCGCTCGGTTTCGGCGTCTTCCGGCCGCTCGCCGAAATCGCTGAAGCGGGTCCCCTTGAGGTCGTAGATCTGGCGAAACTGGTGGATCAGCCAGACCACTTTGCGCGGGTGGCGCACGAGATACGACGGGAATCGGGTGGCGATCACCAGGTCGATCGGCTGTCCGGCAGCGGTCGTCAGATCGACCAGCCGCCAGGCGAGGGCACTCTGCACGATGTTCAGGCGCGAAGACCAGTTGAACGGCAGACTGACGATCTCGGCCTGATGGCCGCGCCGCAGCAGCTCATCGCGCAGGCTCTCGTAGAGAACTTCGGCACCGCCCCGGACGAAAGGAATCTGCGCCGCGCAGATGGCGATCCGGGCGCTCACCCGGCGACGCTCTCGGAGGAGCCTCCGGGGGCGCCGGACGAGGCGTCCTCGGGAGCGCCTGTGGCGGCGAGGGCCTGCTCGAGACGCCGCAGCCGGAGATCGAGCTGGGCAGCCTCTTCGGCAGCCAGCTTCTGCCGTTGCGCCAACTCGCTCAACAGACGACTGGCACTCTGGTTGAAGCTGTTCTGCTGCTGCAGCACCGCGCGCGCGTGCCATTTGACGAACAGGTGGTAGAACGCCTTGCGGACGAAAACCAGCAGGCTGCCGTAGACCGGGCGCGGGGAGACCGGAACCGGCTCCTGGACGAACTCGTGGCGCTGCAGCTCGAGCAGCAGGCCGTGCAGCTCGTCGGCGCCGGTGCGGATCGTCGCCGCTTCGCCCTGGCGCTGCCGCACCGCGGCGCGCAGGCCGCCGATCGTCGCCGCCAGGCGAACCAGACCCTCCCCGGTGGCAGCATCCGGAGCGGCGGTCGGTTGGGAGGATTCGGGGAGCGTCACCATCGTTTTCCGCAGCGGAACTTTAGCACTCGCTCTGGCGCTCACCGGCTCCTCCAGACGGCGCCGTCCGCTTCCGCGCCCGAGCGGGCGCTGTCGTAGACTTCCCGTAGACCTCCGGCGGCCGGCTGCGGGCGGTCCCGAACCCCAGGGAGAGCCCTCCATCGCCCTTATCCAGCAGCCGCCCGACAGGAAGCGGCAGGACCGTCCCAGGATCGCCGTCGATCTGCGCGCCCTGGTTCCGCGCCCCACCGGGATCGGCGTTTACACCGAAGCGCTCCTCGAGGAGCTGCTGCGCCGGGACGAGTTCGACCTCGTGGGTCTCGCGCACGCCCCGCTTCACGAGTCAGTACAGCTCGCCGCACGTGGTTTGAGGATCGAGCTCCACCCCGCGCCACTCGGCGTTCTCTGGCAGCAGCGCTACCTGCCGGAACGCCTGGACGCCGGCGATATCGATCTCCTCTGGTCGCCACTTCTCACCCTGCCCGGCCGTTTGCCGGTGCCCGGGGTGGTGACGCTGCACGATCTCGCCGTACTGCACCATCCCGAGACCCTGAACTGGCGGGTGAAGCTCTCCCTGTTGCCGGTCCTCGAACGCACGGTCCGCCAGGCGACGCGGATCCTCACCGTCTCCCACGCCATGGCCGGCGAGATCGCGCAGCAGTGGCCCGACGCCGCCGGGCGCACCGATGTCGCCTGGAACGGCGTCGCGGTCGACTTCCGACCGGCTTCGCCAGAAGAGCTCGCCGCCAGCCGCCAACGGCTCGGCCTGCCGGACAGGTTCGTCCTGTTCGTCGGTACCATCGAGCCGCGCAAGAACCTCGACCTGCTCCTCGACGCCTGGGAAGCGCTCCGCCTGGAAAACTCGGCGACGCCGCCGCTGCTCGTCGCCGGGCCCGACGGATGGGGCTCGCGGGCGACCCACCGGCGCATGCAGCGGTTGGCGGAGCTCGGCTTGCGGCGCCTCGGCCATCTCGAGCGCACCGACCTGATAGCGGTCGTGCAGGCTGCGACCGTCTTCGTCCTGCCATCGCTCTACGAGGGTTTCGGACTGCCGGCCGCCGAGGCGATGGCCTGCGGCGTACCGGTGCTGGTCTCCAACAGCTCCAGCCTGCCGGAGGTCGTGGGTGAAACCGGCCAGACTTTCGACCCGGAGGATCCGGCTGAGCTCGCGGTGCTGTTGCGCGACTGGATGGACTCGCCGGAGCGGCTCGCCGAGGCCGGCCGGCGCGGCCTCGAGCGCGCGGCGAGCTTCACCTGGGAACGCTCTGCGGAGCTGCATGCGCGCACCTTCAGGCAGGCTCTCGCCAGCCGGAGCGCGGCCTCATGACCGCCGCCTCCCGGTCGGATCGGTCGCCGGGCGCCTCGCTCCGCGCTCCGACGATCGCGATCGATGCCCGCAAGCTCGCCGATTTCGGTATCGGCACCTATCTGCGGGGGCTGTTGGGGGCTCTCGGGCGCCTGGACACGGAATCGAGGTACCTCCTGTTCGCTCCCCGCGCGGCGCGCGATCTGCTGGCCTCCCTGCCGGCGAACTTCTCCTGGATCGAAGAGGACGCTCCTGGCTACTCGTGGCGCGAACAGTGGGCCGTCGGCGGCCATCTCGTGCGCCACCGGCCCGATCTGTTTCACAGCCCGCACTACGTCCTGCCGCTGCGGACGCCGACGCGGGTCGTGGTCACGATCCACGACCTCATCCACCTGCTCTTCCCCGAGTTCCTGCCGAGCCCGATGGCACTTCTCTATGCCCGAGTGTTGATGCGGCGGGCGATCCGCCGCGCCGACCGGATCCTGACGGTTTCGCGGGCGACCGCGGCCGATCTCGAGCTCCACCTGGGCGTCGAACGATCGCGCATCGCAGTCACCTGGAACGGCGTCGACGAGCGCTTCCGGCGCCGGCTCGCACCGGAGGAGCTGCGACGGGAGCTCAGTTCCCTCGATCTCTCGCCCGGCTACTTCCTCTTCCTCGGCAATCCGAAGCCGCACAAAAACCTCGAGCGGGTCCTGCGCGCCTTCGCCAGCCTTCCCGCAGACGGCCGGCGACTGGTGGTGGCCGGCGCGCCGGAGTCCGGCGCGGTCGCTGACGAGATCGCCGCCTGGTCGCGCGACCTCCACCTCGGCCCTCGCCTCACGGTTCTCGGCCGGATCGCCGAAGAGCGTCTGCCGGCGCTCGTCCAAGGCGCTGTTGCGCTGGTCTTTCCCTCGCTCTACGAAGGCTTCGGCCTGCCGATGGCGGAGGCAATGGCCGCCGGCACGCCGGTCGTCGCCTCGACCACCCCGGCCCTCACCGAGATCGCCGGCGCGGCGGCCGAGCTCGTCGATCCGCTCGATGTCGAAGCCATTGCCGGCGCCATGGCCCGGCTGGCCGGCTCCCCGGCGCTTCGGCGCGAGCTCGCCGAGGCCGGCCTGGCGCGCGCCGAAGCGTTCCGCTGGGAGACGACCGCCGCGCAGACCCTGGCGGTCTATCGCCAGGTGATGATGGGGGCCAGCGCCGCCGGTGGGGCCAGGTTCGCCGACGGCATGACCGGGGAGAGCTCGTCTTGACCTCCGGCATCGGCCTGGTGCACGACTGGCTCACTGGCCAGCGCGGCGGCGAGCATGTCCTGGCGGCGATCGCCCGACTTGCGCCGCGGGCGCCGATCTACACCCTCTTCCACCTTCCCGGAACCGTCTCGGCCGAGATCGAGGCGCACCCCATCGTCACCAGCTTTCTGCAGCGCGCCCCCCTGCTGCGGCAGCGCTACCGCCACTATCTGCCCCTCTTTCCGGCCGCCATGCGGTCGCTCGACACCACCGCGCACCGCCTGCTCGTCTCCTCCAGCCACTGCGTCGCGAAAGGGGCGCGGAGGGCGGCAGGCGGCTTCCACGCCTGCTACTGCCACACGCCGATGCGCTACGCCTGGGACCAGCGCCGGGCCTACTTCCCGGCGCCGCGAGGGCCGGTCGGCTGGCTGCGCGAGCGCATCCTCGACCGCCTTCAGGCCTGGGACGTCGCAACCGCCGGGCGGGTCGACCTCTACCTCGCCAACTCGCATTTCGTCGCCTCCCGGATCCGCCGCTACTACGGACGGAGCTCGCAGGTGCTCGCGCCGCCTGTCGAAACCGGCTTCTACCGCCCGACCGAAGCGCCGCGAGAGGGATTCGTCCTGGTGGTCGCCGCCCTCGCTCCCTACAAAAAAGTGAATGTCGCGATCGAGGCCTGCCAGCGGGCAGGAACGCCGCTGGTGATCGTCGGCGACGGCCCGGAGCGGGCTCGCCTCGAGCAAGCGGCCGGCCCAACCACCCGCTTCGCCGGCCGGGTGGGACCGCAAGAGCTTCGCCGCCTCTACTCGACCGCGCTCTGCTATCTCCAGACGGGCGTTGAAGATTTCGGCATTGCGACGGTCGAGGCTCTGGCCTGCGGTACGCCCGTCCTGGCGTTGGCGGAGGGCGGCGTGCTCGACATCGTCGAGAGCGGGCGCGAGGGGCTCCTGATCGACGATCCGGGCGTCGAGGCGCTGGCCGACGGAATTGACAAAATCCAGCAGATGCAGTTCAATCCGATGGACCTTCGAAGCCGGGCGGAAGAGTTTTCCGCCGAGCGGTTTACGACCCGCCTGAAAGGGTACCTACGCCCCTTCTGGCCCGAAACCGAGGGAGAGCTCAGTTGATCCAGCAACGATTTCGTATCGCCGCGGCGGCGCACCTCTTCGGCGATCTGGCGGCTACCGCACTCGCCTTTTTCGGTGCCTGGGCGCTGCGTTTCGAGCTCGAAGTCGTCCCCCTGACCAAGAACCCTCCGGACCTCGGCCGTTACGTCGAGCTCCTGCCGGTCGCGCTGGTCCTCTTCCCTGTCGTCTTCTACTTCCACGGCCTCTACCGCCAGCGCCTCTATCGCGCGCGGGTCGACGAGACCGTCTCGGTCCTGCTGGCGGTGATTCTCGGCACGGTTCTCCTCTCCGGCATCACCTCCTGGTACCGGCCGGCGCTCAGCCCGGGCAGTATCGAGTACTTCACCTATAGCCGCGCCTTCCTCGCCCTCTTCGCCGCCCTCGAGCTCGTCGCCGTGGTCGCCCTGCGCGTCGCGATCCGCGGCCTGCTGCGCAGCGCGAGCCTGCACGCCGGCAATCTCCAGCGAATCCTGGTGGTCGGCGCCGGCGAGCTCGGCATCGACATCGCCTGTAAGCTCGTCGCCCACCGCGACTTCGGCGTCGAGGTGATCGGCTTCCTCGACGACGACCCGGCCAAGCGCCACCTCCTGCACGCCGGGCTGCCGGTGCTCGGCGAGACCGCCGAGTTACAACGCGTCATCGACGAAAACCGCATCGACCAGGTCTTCATCGCCCTGCCGCTCGCCGCGCACAAGAAGATGATGACCGTGCTGCAGACCGTCGGCAGCGAGTGCGTCGAGGTCAAGCTGGTGCCGGACATCCTCCAGTACGCCACGATCAAGGCGACGCTCGAAGAGCTCGACGGCACGCCGATCATCAATCTGTCCCAGGTGCCTCTGCAGGGCTGGCACAGCCTGGTCAAGCGCATGCTGGACCTCACTTTTTCGGCCGCCGGACTCCTCTTGCTGCTGCCTCTGTTTCCCTTCGTCGCCTTGCTCATCTGGATCGAAGACCGCGGGCCGATCTTCTACAGCCAGGAGCGCATGGGGCTCGACGGGCGACCCTTCATGATCTGGAAGCTGCGCTCGATGCGGATGAACGCCGAGGCTTCGACCGGCCCGGTCTGGGCGGTCGAGGACGACCCGCGGCGCACCCGCTTCGGATCGTTCATCCGCCGCTGGTCGATCGACGAATTGCCGCAGCTGTGGAACGTGCTGCGCGGCGACATGTCGCTCGTCGGGCCGCGCCCCGAGCGCCCGACCTTCGTCGCCGAGTTCCGCAAGCACCTGCCGCAGTACATGGTCCGGCACCGCGTCAAGTCGGGCATCACCGGCTGGGCGCAGGTCCACGGATGGCGCGGCAACACCTCGATCCGCAAGCGCCTGGAGTTCGATCTCTATTACATCGAGAACTGGTCGCTCGGGCTGGACTTCAAGATCCTCTGGATGACGTTGCGGCACGGTCTGCGACTGAACGCGCATTGACCCTCCGGAATCTCATAGCGCTGACGGGAGTCGCGGTCCTGGCTCTCGGCGGCATCGGCTGCCGGCGCCCCGCCGCCTCTGGCGACTCGCTGGCCGGCCAGATAGGCGACGCGAGCGGAGCAGAGGCCTTCCTGCCCAAAGCTGGAGCGCGTCCGCCGAACATCCTGCTGGTCACCGTCGATACCCTGCGCGCCGACCACCTCTCCGCCTGGGGGTATGGCCGCGCCACTTCGCCCAATCTCGACCGGCTGGCCGGCGAAGGGCTGCGCTTCGATCAGGCCCAGTCGCAGTGGCCGAAGACCGGGCCATCGTTCGCCTCCATCCTCACCTCGACCTACCCGAAGGACAACGGCATCGTCCGCCAGATCGGCATTCCGCTGCCTTGCACCTTCACGATGCTTGCCGAAGTGTTGCAGCGCAACGGCTACACGACCCACGCCGTGGTCGCCAACGGCGCGGTAGGACGCGAGTTCTACTTCGACCAGGGGTTCGAGACCTTCCTCGAGTCGTGGAAGCTCCCGCCGCCGGCGGCCCCCACCGCGGGGTCCGACGGAGGTGACCCGAACGGCGCCGAGAACGTGACCCGCCTGGCGCTCGCCGCCGCCGGCAAGATGGATCCGGCGAAGCCGTGGTTCCTCTGGGTGCACTACCTCGACCCGCACGCGCCGTACATCCCGCCGGCGCCGTATCAGGCCCGCTTCCAGAACGACACGATGTTCGACGGCCGGATCCAGGTGCCGGTCTCGAACCGGCGCAAACAGGAGCTCGCCGGCATCGGCAAGGGCCAGGTCATCGACGGCGAAACCCGGCTGGCGTTCTACGTCGCCCGCTACGATGCCGAGATCTCCTACGTCGACCACGAGATCGGCAAGCTCCTCGCCGGCCTCGGCGAGAAGAAGCTCCTGGGCGACACGCTGACCGCCTTCACCTCGGATCATGGCGAATCTCTGGGCGAGCACGGCTACTACTTCAACCACGGTCGCTTCGCCTTCCAGACCTGCCTCCACGTGCCGCTCATCCTGCACTGGCCGGGCCGCCTGAAACCGGGCGTCGACCGCGCGCCGGTTCAGCTCCTCCATCTCGCACCGACGCTCCTCGCGGCTGCTGGCGTCGCGCTCCCGGAGGGCCGCTGGGCGCAGGGACAGAGTCTGTGGCCGCGGGTCGCTGCTCCTCCGGCGCCCGAGGCGAACACAGTCATCAGCTTCTCCGAAGGGGGCACCGCGTCGAATCGCGCCTGGATCCGTGTCGTTCGCGACCAGCGCTTCACCCTCCACTTCTCGCCCCACAAGCTGGAACAGAGCTGGATTGGCGGCGAAGGCAAGCCCTGGTCGCTCTTCGACCTGAACGCCGACCCCGGCGAGACGAAGAACGTCGCCGACCTCCACCCGGCCGATGTCGAGCGCCTGCAGGAGGCGATCGGCAAGTGGTGGCGCGCGCCGGCCTTCCCCTGCAACACCGACGAAGGCGTCTGCGACGAAGCGCGCGAGGTCGACAAGGAGACCACCGAGCTCCTCAAGTCGCTCGGCTATCTGTAGGCCGGCTGCGCGCTCGCTTCAGTCTTCGAGCACGCGGCCGCGGGTCTCGACGACCCAGGGGAGGAGGAGGAGGCCCGTGAGCGGGACGAAACCGACGGCGAAGAGGGCGCTCATCGTGCTGTCGGCCCCGCGCGCGGCGACGCTGCCGACCCAGAACGGCCCCATCGCCGCGAGAATTCGGCCGGCGTTGTAGCAGAAACCGGCCCCGCTCGCGCGCAGGCGAGTGGGAAAGAGCTCCGGCAGGTAGTAGGTGAAGCTGCCGAAGACGCCGAAAACGGTGAGACCGATCCAGAAATAGAGCGTGAGCCGAGTTTCGGGGGCGAGGTCGAGCCCGAAGGTAACGAAAATCGCCGCTGCGGACAGCAGGTAGTAGAGCCCGAACATCGCCCGCCGGCCGAGGAGCTTCGCCGCCGGCACCGTGAGCAGAGTGCCGAGCAGCCCCCCCCAGTTGAAGTAGGTGACCGCCCGCGACTTCCAGGCCTCGGAGAGCGCCAGCATCGCCTCGCGCTCGAGGCCGCGCGCCGCCGCAGCTGTCTGCGCGAGGCCCGTGGCGACGACCGGAATGAAGACGTTGCAGCTCCACCAGGTGAGGAGCGCCACCAACGCCATGACGAAGCCGGAGAGTGTCCGCCGGCGATGCGCCGCGTCGAAGAGCTCGGAGAACCGGGCGCGGCGGGCACCGTCCGCCTTCGACACCCAGCGCTCGGGCTCGCGCACGAAGCGGCGCACGAGGAGAGCGACCGCCGCCGGCACGAGACCGGCGAGAAAGACGATGCGCCAGGAGAGCTCCGGCCGGTCGGCGAAGAGGTTGCCGGCGATGAGCCAGTTGACGTAGCTCGCGAGAGCCAGGCCGACCGGCGCCGAGGTGTAGAGCAGCGCGCCGGCTTCCACCCGGCGCTTCTCCGGCACGACCTCCGCCACCATCGCCGCCCCCGCCGCCCATTCGCCACCAATGCCGAGCGCGGAGATCAGCCGGAAGAGGCCGAGGATCCAGAGATTCGGCGCCGCAGCGCACAGGGCGGTGCCGCCGGCGTAGAGCAGCATGGTGAGAGTGAGCGTGCGCGTCCTGCCGATACGGTCGGCGAGACGCCCGAAGAGGATGCCGCCGGCCGCCCAGCCGACGAGCAATAGCGAGCTGTAGGCGCCCGTCCAGCGCAGCGTCGCGGCGCGAGCCTCGGGCGAGCCGATCGGCAGGCCGAGCAGCGTTGGCACGCAGTTCGGCGCGACGAAATTGAACAGCAGGCCGTCGAAGACGTCGAAACCCCAGCCCAGCCAGGCGGCAAAGAGCACCGCCCACTGGTATCCGGTCATCTCCCAGAAGCGCCGCTCGGACGCGACTTTCGTCACTTCCGGCTCCGGCTCAGGCGAGGCGTCGCCGACCGCTCACCGCGCCGACGGTGACCGCGACGATGCCGGCGACGATCATGGTCAACCCGACGAGCGCGCGCGTGTGGTCGGCGTTCGCGCTGTCGCCCGCCTCGGCGATCAGCTGACCCAGACCGGCGTCGTGCGGAATGACGAACAGCCCGGTGCCGGCGAGAAAGAAGCCGTAGGCCATCCAGGTCATGAACGCCGGACGCTTCGCCGGTCGGCCCGCCCGGCGCCCGAGGACGCTCGAGCTATAGCCGTAAGCGGCATAGATGCCCGCGCCCAGCACCAGCCAGCCGATGAACCGCCACCACGATGCCGGCGGCAGGTAGACCATCAGGAAGATGCAGCAGGCGGCGCC
>Ga0073904_10004435_pt1 | contig 10418 bp, 13 predicted proteins | sample KloWWTrecipitate_FD_66668 | JGI IMG/M metagenome (GOLD analysis project Ga0073904, IMG submission 66668) | Active sludge microbial communities from Klosterneuburg, Austria, studying microevolution and ecology of nitrifiers - Klosterneuburg... | ecosystem: Engineered > WWTP > Aerobic digester >... | reverse complement strand
GGCGGCGTCATCAAATTCACCAATGATGCGTGGCAGGATCTGGTGACGGGTAAGCCAGCCTTCGAGCTGTTGGCGCACGGAGGCCTGTGCACTGGGGATCAACAGGGGAAAGTTGCTCAGACATTGGGGAAAGACGCCCTTGAGTTGGGGTCGCAGTTGGGGTGCACAAAAAAAGCTCATGGTGGTGCGACCCAGCGGATGGTTGAAGGCCTTGACGCTGATGCGCTTGGACATGGGTTCGTCGGCCAACACCAAATCGAGCCGATTCAGCGCCAGTTGCGCCAAAAGATCAGGAAAGTTGCCCTCGCTGCACACGAGGCGCACGGGTTCAGCCACAGACAAGGCGGGCTCCAGCAGCCGGTAGGCGATGGATTTGGTGACCGAATCTGCCACGCCGACCTTGAAGTCCAGCACGCGCTGCCCGCCACGGGCCTGGCGCACCGCGGCCTCCAATTCGGCGCCCAGGGCGAATATCTGGTCGGCGTAGCCCAGGGCCAGGTGGCCGTCCTCGGTGAGTTCAAGGTTGCGTCCGCTCTTGCGAAACAACTTGCGCCCCAGCCAGTCTTCCAGCAATTTTATCTGGCCCGACAGGGTTTGTGGCGTTGTGTGTAACTGCTCACCTGCGCGCATAATGCCGCCAGCTTTGGCTGTAACCCAGAAGTAGTGGAGATGTTTGAAGTTCATACCGAATATTTAGTTCGTATAAATCGAAGTGAATTAGTTAGAAATACGAATTTACACGAAGCATTATCTACCTTACATTCAAACCAACCAACCCCATGTGTGTTGGAAGGAGTGATTCCATGCGTTTGAGTACCCGCGGCCGTTTTGCCATTACCGCCATGATTGACCTGGCTTCACGCCAGACACCGGCGCCCGTTCCCCTACAAGATTTGGCCGTGCGCCACCGCATTTCCATGTCCTACCTGGAGCAGATGTTTGCCAAGCTGCGCCAGCATGGGCTGGTGGAAAGCACACGTGGGCCAGGCGGTGGTTACACGTTGGCGCACAACGCGGACGCCATTACGGTGGCCGACATTATTGGTGCCATTGAAGACAGCGCCGACACCCGGCCCAAGGAAGCCTTGCGCGAAACGTCGGCCAGCGCCCAGGAAATGACCCAGGATTTGTGGGATGCCCTGCAGTCCACCGTGGTGGCCTACCTGCGCACGGTTACGCTGCACAGCCTGGCGGCTGAACAAATGGCCAAGGGGTTTCAGGCGGATGAACGCAAAGTTGTGCAAAAAGGGGTGTTCCAGAAGCCACGCCCTCCGGTGGCCCGCCCGGGTACACCCAACTCGGTGTTTGCACTGGCGCAGGCCTGGGGTAGCAAGGCCTGACTAGATTGACATCCACGCGCACCACAAAGGAGCATGCCACGGCATGCGCTTGGCGTTGTTTTCAGAGCTGCGGCCGAACTGATCTTCCGGCCGCGCCTTTGCGAAACTCATCCGGCGTGGCTCCCACCAGACGTTTGAACATGGTGATGAAAGACGATGCGCTGCCATAGCCCAGGTCCAGTGCAATGGTCTCTACCGTCTGTCCGGCTTCCAGCAGTGGCATGGCTTTGACCACCCTCAGGCGCTGGCGCCAATCGGCCAGCGACATGCCCAGATCACGTTGGCAGCGGCGCATCAGTGTTCGCTCAGTGGTGTGAGCCGCCTGGGCCAGTTCGGGCAGCGAGCGGTTGTCGCCCGGCTGTTTTTCCAGCATGCGCAGCACTGCCCCCAGTTGCGGGTCGTCCGAAGTGGGCAAGTAGCTGCCAGCGCTGGGCGCGTTGACCAATTGGTCCACCAATACTTGTAGCAGGCGCTCTTGCGCTGCATTGCAGGGATGGTGCGCACCCATTTGCTGCAGGTGTTCCAGCAAGGCACGCACAAGGGGGCTGACAGTCAACGCGCAAGGCTGGCGGGGCAATGCCGCGCACGCAGCCGGTGAGAGGTAGAGCGAGCAGTGGTGAGCCTCATAGCGGTTCAGGCCCACATGCTCCACGTCTGGTGGCAGCCAAATGCCGTATTGCGGTGGCGCCAGGTAGTGGTGGCCGGCCACCTTGACCTCCATGACGCCGCTGAAGGCGTAGACAAACTCGCCCCAGGCGTGCTGGTGCTCGGGGTACAGACCAGCGGCCGGCACATACGCGCTGCGAAACATGATGGGCGCCGGCAGCTCCCGGGCCGACAAGGGGATTTCGAGCTTGGGTTGCAGGATGGGCATGGTTTGGCGGCTCTGCCGTATGGCTTGTCAGTTATTCACTATATTAACGAAAGCAGCCAACTCCATAATCGAACCACCGCAATCACCCCAGGAAAATTTTCCCATGGATACCCGCAGGGCACTCGATTCCACAGCCATCGGCTCGATGATGGTGATTTGCCTCCTGTGGGGCTTGCAACAGGTGGTGCTCAAGGCCACGGCGCACGACATTGCGCCCATTTTGCAGATTGGCCTGCGCTCGGGCGTGGCCGCACTGCTGGTGTGGATGACCATGGCACTGCGCGGCGAGCGCATGCGCATCACCGACGGCACGTTAGGCCCTGGCCTGGTGGTGGGTGGGTTATTTGCCCTGGAATTTTTACTCGTGGGTGAAGGCTTGCGCCACACCAATGCCTCACACATGGCGGTGTTCCTCTACACAGCCCCGATCTTTGCCGCACTGGGTCTGCATTGGAAATTGCCATCGGAACGCCTGGGCGCGGTGCAGTGGCTGGGCATTGCGCTGGCGTTTGGCGGCATTGCCATGACTTTTTTGGGCCGAAGCCAGGGCACTGGCTCTAGCAAGGATATGGCCGACATGCTGTGGGGTGATTTTCTGGGCCTGCTGGCTGGCGTGGCCTGGGCAGCCACCACACTGGTGGTGCGCACCACCACACTGGCGCGGGCACCGGCCACGCAAACCCTGATGTACCAGTTGGTGGCAGCTGCTGTACTGCTACTGATGGCGTCTCTGGTTACCGGCCAGACGCACTTCAACCCCACGCCGCAGGTCTGGCTCAGTCTGGCCTTTCATTCACTGGTGGTGTCGTTTGCCAGTTTTCTGGCCTGGTTTTGGCTGCTCACACGCTACCAGGCCTCACGACTGGGCGTTTTCTCGTTTATGACGCCCATGTTCGGCATAGTTTTTGGCGCATGGCTGCTGAGCGAACCAATCGAACCCAACTTTCTGATCGGCGCGATTCCGGTGCTGCTGGGCATTGTGCTGGTCAGTGGTGGGCGTTGGTTGGACAATGTGGTGTGCGCATTTCAACGTCTCTACTCTCGCCCCTGAAAAACCGTTGCCTTCCCTTGGTGCTGGGTGCCGTGCTGCTGTGCGCGCCCTTGTTGGCCACTTCTGAAGTATCTGGCAAAGGGCCGCGCATTTTTAAGTCGCTGCAGGGTGGCACGCCCACCTTCTCCGACGTTCCGCCTGCCAAGGGTGCCTATGTGGTGTACCGCCCGTCGTGTTACGCCTGCGGTGTGAGTTCAAACATCAACTGGAATACCACCAAGTTGAACTTGGACGCATATGCAGACGAGATTGGCCAGGCGGCACGCCAGTTCGATCTGGACCCGGCGCTGCTACGGGCCGTCATCCACGCCGAATCCAATTTCAACGCCAGTGCCCGCTCACAAAAGGGAGCGAGGGGTTTGATGCAGTTGATGCCTGGCACCGCGCGCATGCTGGGTGTGGCGCATGCCAGTGACCCGGCCCACAATATTCGCGGTGGGGCCCAGTACCTGGCCGGTTTGCTCGCGCGCTTCAAGAACGACGTCACGCTGGCCGCTGCCGCCTACAACGCCGGCCCCGAAGCGGTACAAAAATACGCTGGTGTGCCGCCTTATGCTGAGACCCAGGTTTATGTACAGCGGGTCAAAATACTGTTCCAGCGCTACCGGAACTCCCTGCGGGGATAGTGGTTGCTATTTATTTAGTAGCAGTTTGTTTATATTCGACGAGGGCTAGAGGCTATTTTTACTTATGGATTTGTGGGTGGCGTGTTGGTGTATTGAATTTACCGGCGGGGTGGCCTAAATTGGCACCCTGGTTAGTTTTTATAAGGAGTTGTCCATGTCTGCCTATCCCCTACTTGAACACGAAGGGCGCTGCGCATCGATTTCAACCCAGCGGGAACCGACCGGCCGTTGGATTGCATGGGTCAGCTTCGAACGTGACCCGGACTTTGCACGGTTGAAGGCCCATGCGGGGAACCCCCACCGTGTTCACAATGACTACCCCAGTGAAGAAAAAGCGGTTACGGCCGCGTATGACTTTGCGCGCGAACTGATTGCCCAGGAGTCAGCCTCGAACTAGGGTGTAGAGCTTACCGGGGCTCTAGCGTAGTGGCAATGGCCTCGGCCAATGCGTGGTTTCTGTGGGCATGCAGGGCGTCAACCGCGCCTTGGCGGTCACGTGCTTCTTTGTTTTGGCTGAGTTTGCATTTGGCTGCAAGCCGCGCAATGGTAATTTCCACCCCCACTATGGATTGGATCATGCTGGTGATGTAGGCCGGGTCGGAGTCCGCCATGGTCCAGGGTTTGGCGTCTCCCGTACGGCGCTCGTGCTCGCGAGTCAGCCGGCCGACCAGACCACGCACGTATTTCTCGTCATCGCGAATCTGGATGTGCCCATGCGCATGCACGACCCGGTAGTTCCAGGTTGGCACCTGGCGGTGGGTTTCGTGTTTGCTGGGGTACCAATTGGGTGAAATATAACCATCTTCAGCCCGGAAAATCACCAGCACCGGGTCGCCGTTGCACATCTGTTGCCATACCGGGTTGGCACGGGCCACGTGGGCGTGCAGGGTGCCGTTTGGCCCGGTTTCGGCATTCAGCTCAAACGGGATGTGGTTGGCGTCCAACCCGTCGGGGCCCATTACAACCAGCGCCCCCAGGGGGTTGTGCGCAATCAGGTGGTGCAGTGCTTCGGGGCGTTCTTCGGCAAAGTGCGGCGGCAGGTACATAGTGCTTCCTTTTTTGGCTCGACTGCTGGCAATATACTGTACACATTATCAGTTAGTGTGATTGTTCGTGCGGTAGTCTTTGCGCCCCACACCCTCCAGAAAATTTGCCATGACCGACGACAAACTTGTGCCCACCGGCACCTTTACCGATGACCACGATGTCACCCGCTGCGTGTGGTGCCGTTCAACATCCGCCTACCAGCACTACCATGACCACGAATGGGGCTTTCCCGTCAACGACGATAGACGTCTGTTCGAGAAAGTCTGCCTGGAAGGCTTTCAGGCGGGTTTGAGCTGGCTCACCATTCTCAACAAACGCGAGGCCTTTCGGCTGGCCTTTGCCGGGTTCGATATGAACCAAGTCGCCACTTTTGGCGAGGCCGAATCCAAGCGCTTGGTACTGGACGCCGGTATTGTGCGCCACAGTGGCAAGATTGCATCCACCATCAACAACGCCCAGCGAGCCCAAGCGCTGCGCAGCGAGTTTGGTTCGCTGGCAGCCTACTTTTGGCAATTTGAACCGCAGCCAACCACCCGGCCAGAGCGGCTAACCTACCAAAGCCTGAGCGGACTCACCACGTCGGTGGAATCGATAGCCTTGTCCAAAGATTTACGCAAGCGTGGCTGGAGCTTTGTTGGCCCCACCACCATGTACGCCTTCATGCAGGCCATGGGCTTGGTGAACGACCACCTGGAAGGCTGCACAGCACGTCAGCGGGCATTGCAGGCGCGCACGGACTTCTCTTCGCCCGCGCGCGACTCCAACGCTTAAGGCGCGGGGCGACCCGGCCCTTGCGTGCCCTGTGCGCGAGCGGAAAGGTAGGCATACAGATCGGTGATGTGCGCCGTCACGCGGGGTTCGCCCTCCCAGGCGGGCATGGTCAATGAACCTTGCTTGTTTTGCATAACATCGTCCACCATGGTGTCCCAGGTTACGCCGGCATGGTTGGCCTGCATGGAGCCCAGACCCCAGTCGTACCGCTTGAGCACCAGATCGACAAACTGGCGCGGACCCACATCGCGCATGCGCACCACCAGATTGGGCGCGTTCCCCATGCCGGTAGCGGCCGGCCCGTGGCAACCCGCACATTTGTCCTGAAACACCCGCCAGCCGTTGTAGGCCGTACCGGGCACACGCGTTTCTGCTTTGAGCTCCTTGGCGGCCTGTGTGTTTTGTACCTCTACAGAGGTGCAAGCGGCCAGTGACAGTGCCACGGTCAGTGCGGTTGTGGTGATCAGGATGATTCTGGAAAGCATGTTCATGGTGAGCCAGTCGTGCAATGGAATTGGGTTCATTGTGGCACGATGCGCCCCGCATCAAAGTGCCATCAACCCCGATGTCTTGCAGAAGTACATGGCCTCGTCCGCCACTTCCAGAATATCCTTCAAGGAATCGCCGTCAGAGGGATACCAGGCAAAGCCAACGCTGCCACCCAGACTGACCGCTTCACCGGAATCCAGCAGGATCTCTTCTGCCAGCAAGTCAATCAGCTTCTGGCCCAACGTTCCAATTTGTTCGCGTTCAGTGAGCGACTCAATAATCAAAACAAATTCGTCACCGCCCAGGCGGGCCACCGTATCGGTCGAACGCACCAGTGACACCATCCGCTGGGCAATGGTGACCAGCACCTTGTCGCCGGCGGCATGGCCATAGGTGTCGTTGATCGCCTTGAACTTGTTCAGGTCCACCATCAGCACCGCAAATTGGGTGCGGCTGCGCTTGGCGTGTTGAATGGCCCTCTGGAAGCGGTCCATCAGCAACAAGCGGTTGGGCAGTCCGGTTAAGGGATCAAAAAAAGCATGTTTTTTGAGTGTCCGCTCTGCGTTTTGCAGTTTGGACACGTAGCGCTGGAGTTGGCGTGTGTCGCGGCGCGCACGCTGCAACTGGATGGTCAAAACCAATGTCGCGATGCCCATTAGGACCGCAATGGATGCGAGGATATAGACAAGCACAGTGTACCCCCCCAATCTGCACGCATTCTCCCCCCATCCCGGCTGCAGCGCCACCGTTGGCACATTCTCTTACAAAGTCGGCACACCACGAGGGCGAGAGAAATGAATGGGTTGTGCCGTCAAGGCCATCTGTTGCGCCACAAACCCGCTGAACGCAAGCAACAGCGGCGCAAACCTCTGAGGCGCGCCCTCTAGCTGTGCCAGTGCTGCACAGGTCGCCTCCAACGTGGATAGTTGTCCAGGCTTGTGCGCCTTGCGAATCACGTACCCAGACGCTGGCACCTCTTGTAGCGATAGTCGCGGCAGCCCTTGCAACAGCGGGCTCAGGTGCAACATTTTTCGGCTCTTGCGCCAGGTGGCGTCCAGCACTACCAGTCGCAACTTGCTGGGGTCTGCCAGCTGGACAGCGTCCAGTGATGCGGGCGCGGCGTGGCCTTTGTGTGCAGTGGCTGGGTACAGCAGCACGGTGGCTTTGGGCTCGGCAATCAACGCGTGTAGCACAGCATCGTCAAACCTCTCGCCTACCACAAGCCGACTGTGCGCAAGGCTCAAGTGCAGCAGGCGAGCCGTATTCTTCGCTTCGTGCACTTCCAGCGGATGCTGCATGATCAGCACCTCGGTGGCATGCGCCGTGGGGGTGACGAAGCAGCATATACAAGTGCTTTGCGGTCGTTGGCAGCGAGGGCAGATGGGGCGGGGCATGGCGACATTCTCCACACCGGACGGATGCATCGTGTATCCGGATCAATACTGCTTTAACACGCAAGGTTCAGAATACGATCAACTATCAGGGACAACAATGAATCTGCCATCCTCACCCCGTTACGATTTTCTCAGCCGCGCATTCCATTGGGTCACGGCCATCGTCGTGACCATCGCATTCATCCTCGGGCCAGAGGGCTTTGGCCGGCTTATGCGCCAGGGGGTCGACCCCGCCACGCGAAGCGACATCGTCTGGCACGAATCCTTGGGCCTATTGGTTCTGCTGCTGACCTTGTTGCGTCTGATCTGGGTGGCATTTCGCCCGGCGGCGCCACAGTTGCAAATGGCCAGCTGGATGCAAATGATGGCCAAGCTTGTGCATCTGGCGCTGTGGACACTGATGTTTGCGCTACCGGCAACTGCGCTCCTGGCGCTGGGCAGTGAAGGGCATGCCCTGACGCTGCTTGGTGGCATTCGTGTGGACCAGATGCCCTTGATTGCGCAAGCCGGCATTGCCAAATGGGCCGACTGGGGCAGTGTCCATCAATTCCTGGGCGACACCATTATGGTGCTCGTCGGGCTGCACGCCGCAGCTGCCATCTTCCACCACTTTGTGCTCAAGGACGGCGTACTTCTATCCATGCTGCCATGGGGGCGCAGGCAACGTTAGCCGGCAAGCTATTCGTTCGGTGAATAGTTTTTCAGAGATTCGGGCAAATGTAAAGTGCAGGACTGTTTAGGCTAGCCCATCACGCTACGGAGTTCGCGCGTAACCTGCCCCATGCAAGCAGCAGATTGTTGGCTGGCATGGCCACGCGACGTTGCAAATGCAAACCAACCGCCAGCGCCTCTACCTCCACCATGGACGGTTGCCTGAGGCCAAAAGCAGGATTGCGGGAGCGCAAATCTGCATCAAACTCCAAGTTACCTGCCGCAGTCGGCACGCCCTCTTCCAGGTAGGGACCGTATGTGATCAGCACACCACCCGATGACAGTAGCCGCGCAGCCCCCCGCATCAATGCAGCAGTGCAAGCCCAGGGCGCGATATGCAGCATGTTTGCGTAGTACATCGCATCCACCGTGTGCGGCAACTCGCAAGGCCATGGGTCAGTGAGTACGTCCAACCGCAGTGGCGGCAGCACGTTGGCCAGATCGCCGCACCAGGCGCTAATGGAAGGCAATGAAGCCGGGTCAAAATCAGTTGGCTGCCAGCGCCAACCAGTCAATTCTGCGCCAAAGTGCGCCGCATGTTGCCCCGTACCACTGGCAATTTCCAGCATCAGCCCTTGTGGTGGCAGCAGGCGTTTCAGTTCCGCCAGAATGGGCACGCAGTTGCGCTCGGCAGCAGCGCTAAAAAGTCGAGGATGGTTGGTTTGCACGCTAGGTGCTCAGGTGAACAGCCGCTTGAGCTTGCCGTTCTCCAGTTCCAGTTCCCGAAGGCGTTTGGCGTCAGGGTCACGGCCAACATAGTTGTCGCTAACCGGCAAAGGTAATTGTGGTCAACCACGCCGCCGAAAGTGCCCGGTTGGGATGAGTTGGCGGCTCGATGAAACCTATATCAAAGTCGCCGGCCAATGGAAATATCTGTACCGCGCCATCAATCTGCTTGGCCAGCCAGAGAAGATCACCTTCGACAAAAGCGCAGCCAACACGACGGCCATCAAAAGTGTCAACGTCGATGTCTGCTTGAACATCGAACTACGCCAATCAAAATACCGCAACAACATTGACGAACAAGACCACCGGGCCGTGAAACAAGTGACGAACCCGATGATGGGCTTCAAGTCCTTTTGGAGTGCGCAAAAGTTGATCGCTGGAATCGAGACCATGCACATGATCAAGTTGGGGCAGTTGCACTGCCCCGGTGGTCAAGTCATGTCCGCAGCCAAACCAGTTCTACAGTCTGGCATTCTGATTTTCAATGAGCAAAGCGGCTTTGTTGGACAGGTCAACTTACAGACCGACGATCAGGATCGAAGCCAGCGGACACAGTGGTGATCACCCTGTTGGCGCGGAATCGATAGTGTTATGCAGGTGTTTCAAACTGACGTTCCTGACGTTTCGTCTATGTCTCAGATGTTCCAAAACGCGAAAATCTTGGGAGCAATTCATTGCGACTTCTAGGATTCCAGACGGCAGATATACAACCGCCGCTCGAAATATTTTCGACCTCTAAAGAATCATGCAGGAGCAATTAATTTGAACAAGCCAAGGGGTGAGGGACCCAAACAAACCAAAACAACGTAAATGGATAATTTCTGTCGTCCAGCTTCCTAAGCTGAACGCCGTCTTTACATATCACAAGAGTTGGCAAGAAATTTGCTAGTGACAACTGCATGACTAGCATTTATACGCACTGCCAAGTGTCTTTAGGGAACCCGGACAAGATGTCTGGGCAGTCTGATGGGCTATTTACGGCCCCGCCCAAGTTGGGCGAGCACATCCAACCGGTACTCAGCGATTGACTCGGCTATGACCAAGACCGTATTAATACGCTGCGAGATAAGTCAATACTTCAATGAGCCACATGGTTCCGCAAAGGCCAATCAAAACCGATGTGCCGAGTTTAGTTCGGCCAAACAATGGAGCGAAGGAGATACCCGTGAATAATGAAACATCAAACAGTTACCGGCTGGGTGTAGATGTGGGAGGCACATTTACCGACTTGCTGCTTATCGATGAGCGAAGTGGGAAGACTTATTCGGCCAAGGTTCCGTCTACACCGACAGACTCCTCAGTAGGTGTTCTCAACGGGATCGCCAAAATTTGTGAACAAAACTCCATCGACCCACGGCTGATTACACACGTCATGCACGGCACAACGGT
>Ga0073904_10004434_pt1 | contig 10418 bp, 7 predicted proteins | sample KloWWTrecipitate_FD_66668 | JGI IMG/M metagenome (GOLD analysis project Ga0073904, IMG submission 66668) | Active sludge microbial communities from Klosterneuburg, Austria, studying microevolution and ecology of nitrifiers - Klosterneuburg... | ecosystem: Engineered > WWTP > Aerobic digester >... | reverse complement strand
CCTCCCAAGCGCGTCTCGCGATAGCGGCGGGCCCGACTCCATGACACTGTCAGCATGTAGACGCCCAGCCAGAGCGCAGGAAAGAGCGAAATCTCCAGATAACCCGCGAAGGAGTTTGGCCTTCCGAATGACCCGTAGGCGCGAGAGATCGATCCGGCTACCGCGAAGCTTGCTGGCCCGAATCCGATCAGCCCAAGAACGGTGCCGGCCATTGCCTCGAGCGCCCCGACGAGCGCGATAACCAGAATGAAAAGGATCAGCCTCCGACGAGGGCTGTCTGCCAGGAACTGCATGGCGAGCATGAAAGCAATGAGTGCGATGACCCATCGGAAGACTTCCGCGCCACTTGCGCGTGGGTCGCGGGCGACAGGGATTGTTGCGATCATCCAGACGATGAGAACGAGGAACGGGATCATCAGACGCGTTCCTCGGACTGGCTCGCGCTGGACCAGCAGCGCCGCTGCCCAGGTAGCAAGCGCAATGATCAACGCAGCGCGGGTCGCCGTTAACCCGGCTACTGCGCCGATTTGCTGGATCGGCACGCTGGCGACCAGCAGCGCCACTCCAAGCCAGGGATGACGGAGCGAGATCGCGGCAAGCAACAGGATTCCGGCGACGATCGGCATGAGCAGCGGAGAGATCCAGGCGCTGGCAACGACGAGGAGGCTTGCGCCGGCGCCGACTATCAACGTCGGCCGCTCGATCGGGCGCTGAAACAGCACACTCGCCGAGATCATCGAATTAGCCCGTGACGCGCTCGACCGACCGGAAATAATCGACCGTCTGTCGAAGGCCCACGTTTAGTCCGACCTCCGGCTGCCATCCAAGTAGCCGGATTGCCTTCGAAATGTCGGGTCGCCGGCGCTCGGGATCATCCTGCCGGGCGGGCTCGTAGCGAACGCCTGCGTCGGAGCCGCAAAGGCGGGTGATGAGCGTGGCGATTTCCATGACGGTCCGTTCGTCGGGATTTCCGAGATTGATTACCTCTCCCGTCGTGCCGGGCGTATCCATCGCCAGCCGTAGGCCACGCACGAGGTCGGACACGTAGCACAGCGATCGAGTCTGGGATCCATCACCGAATACGACAACTGGCTGGCGTTCTTCCGCGAGTGAGATGAAGCTTGGGATGACTCGTCCGTCGTCGGGATCGGTGCGCGGCCCGTAGGTGTTGAAGATCCGAACGATTCGCGCGTCGAACCCCCACTGACGGACGAACTCCATCGTGATCGACTCGCCGAAGCGCTTGCTCTCGTCGTAGCAGGAGCGGGGACCAACCGGGTTGACGTTACCGAAGTAATCCTCGGTCTGTGGGTGGACAGCCGGGTTTCCGTACGCTTCGCTCGTCGAGGTGAAGAGGAATGATGCGCCAGCGCGCTGCGCGAGCCGGAGCATATTCAACGTCCCGACGGAGTTCACCAGATGCGTCTCGATCGGGTGGCGCATATAGCCGACCGGGCTGGCCGGGCTGGCCATGTGGAAGACCTGATCGACGCCATCGACTTCAATCGGCTCGATCACGTCATGCTCGATCACGGTTAACCGTGGATGGTTCACGAGGTCTCGCAGGTTCAGCCATCGGCCGGTAATGAAGTTGTCGAGGATGATGACTTCATGACCGTCGTTGAGCAGGCCCTCGCACAGATGGGAACCGATGAAGCCAGCTCCTCCGGTCACGACTACTCGCATCGTTGGCTGAATCCTCTCCGTCTGCCGGGTCGGCACGTCCGAACGCGAGCCAGCCGAGCACCCATGCGCTCATCGCCAGATCGTGGGCGAAGTAAGCATTATCCACCAGTCCGTGGACGACAACCGCAACAAGCCCGACGCCGGCCGCCAGGGGAACCATGTCACCCATGCCGGAACCGGCTGTAAAGCGCCACCCCGCGCGGAGACAGGCGATCGCTGCCAGTATGGCGAAGGCGAGGCCGATTATACCGAGGCGTACCCAGAAATCGAGGATGAAGTTGTGCGCATGTGCGGTGAACCGCTCGCTCCAGGCGACTGGATTCACATAGCGTGGCAGGTATGCGTACAAGAACTGGTCGTTGCCGTACCCCCGGATCGGCCGATCCGCGATCATCCGCAATGCTGAATCCCAGATTGCCAGGCGGAGTGAGCCGCTGCCGCCAGAGAACAGGTCGAGCATACGCTCGCGGGCGACGATCAGCAGACCAGTAAGGCCGAGAGCGCCAGCGGCGTAGCCCGTCGCCCGCACCCGAGGTGGCGCGTGCCAGAGTATGAGTAGACCAGCGACGCCAGCCGCCATGATCGCTCCGCGAGAGAACGTTGCGACAGTGGCCAGACCAATGACGACCACGACCGGTGTCAGCCATCGGCGTGCGCGACCGTCGAGAGCCCACCAGGCAGCCGCGAAGGCGAGCGCGCGCGCCTGATAGATCGCCAGCGAATTCGGGTGTTGATACGGTCCGGCGATGCGATGCGTTCCCTCGACAACGACGCCGCCGCCGGTTATCAGGTCGCCGATCCCTTGCATGCTGGCGAGTGTCGCTCCGGCTAGCAGCGCAAGCCCGACCAGTCGCGCGTGACGGCGCGCCGTAAGCGTGAGAACGCCGATCAGGATCAGCGGCTCGGCCAACGTCCACCGCCACTCACGCAGGCTCTCGGCGCGATGCAGTGGATCATATGGCCAGATCGCGAGGACCAGACCAACAATCGTGACGATGAGGGCCACGATCACCAGCGGCGATCGAAAGGTATCTCTCAACGACGTGAGGGTTCCCCGACGACCGGGACGATCAAGCACGAGCGATCCTGCTGTGCGTACGCCGACCCCGACCGCGGCTGCCACCAGAAGGAGCTCCGACGCAGGGACTACCGCCTGTCCGAGTGATAACGGGTGATAGAACCACGGCAGAGTGGCAATCGAAGCAGCCGCAAGACCGACCGGGGAGATCACCGCAGCGACCATCGCAACGAGCACGATTGCGACAATCGCGAAGGCGGGCGCGTTCACGATACCTGCCCCCGCGACTGAGATCATCGCGCCGAGCGCGACAATGACATCCCGGTGGAGTGGCGGCCGCGAGCTATCGGTCAAACACACGTGGATGTCCGTCCGCCGCGCGGTGTGGCCGGCGCGTTTCGCGCTCGCGGATAGCGTGGATGCTTGCGAGGGAGCGTTCGGTCAACGCAGCGGTCGCGACGAGGAGGAAGACGAGGACCGCCAACCGAACAACCGGGGCTGGTGTTGCGTGGCCTGTGACCACGAAGCCAGACACCGACACACTCTGGCCTTTGGCTTCGTCAATTGCAGTCCTCAGGACGAGGTGGTGTCGCGCGGCGGGTAGGCCGCTTGCAAGCTGTATGGTCGTGTCCTCTGCCTGCCGATACTTCAGGTTTCGGGAAACAGTTGGCTCCGTGGAGGGGTTGTCATTCGGCGGGTCGATCCAGGCCAGCAGCTGGCCAGCGTCGGGGGATGTCAATGCCTGGACAAACAGGTTCGTCCCGACGAACTCGATCGAGATCGTTGCGTCAGTGGTCGTTCGGGCGTATTGCGCCGTTCCGACGGTCGAGAGAATCCAGTCTCCTTGAGTTGTAATACCGGGCGCAGTGACACTCGTGAAACCCTCGGGTAATGGCGATCCGGGAAGGTTCAGCCCGGTGAGTGACGCACGCAGGGCGGACGACTCAACCTGCCGTTCGGGCTGTACGATGACCAGCGACAACGCCGCGAAGCGGGACATCAGATCCGTCGCGGCAACACCGAATGCGCTGTCGGGTGGATGGGTGATTCGAATGACTGCGCCGGAATACCGGTTGGTCGGCGGGCGCGCCGCCAGAATATCAGCTGCGTCGATCGTATCGGGTTTCGGAAGATCAAAGAGCGTCAGTGGCGCGCCGGAAGATAGCGGTATGAGCGTGTTGGAGGGCAACACGGGGCGGTCGCTCCCTCGTATGGCCCGCGAGATGTCGGCATGCCAATCGGGGATTTCATCTGCCAGACCGCAGCCCAGTACATAGGCGATCGCGCCAGGGTAGCGCTCGGCCATCGCCTCCGTGACCTTCTGAGCCACTTCAACGCCTGTGCCTGGCAGGGCCGGCTTCGAAAGACACGTAGCCAGGGGGACTCCCTGCGCCGACTGAACCATCTGGTCCATCGCTGCGAGGGCGGCCGGCCGGGCATCAGTTTGCGTCAACGCGGAAACGATATCGGCATCGACCGGGACGATCACCATCGCGTAGGGGTCAACGCCGCCGGATTGGAGCCACTGGACGGCCTCGAGCGAGCTATACGCGCGGAGATCCAGCGCGACGACCTTGTGGCGCGAGAACGGCAGTGGCGCGTCGGGAACAGGCGAGATAACCGATCCTTTGACGCTTCGCTCGGCCAGACCGAGTGTCACGAATCCGACACAGCATACGACGATCAGCGTCCAGGCAACCGCGCGTCGAACCTGCGGCGAGATGTCCGCGATCATCGGTACGATGCGATCGCGAAACCGATGGTAACGTGACTCGTTTTGGGTGGCAGGCTTGTGGTTCGCATGGACTGGCGATTATACCAATGACTGGCCGGGTATCGGTCAGCAAGTAGACTTCGGACGAATGAATGGGGGATCCGGTGACCGCATCGCCACGTCTCGGGATCATCGGTGGAAGCGGACTCTATCAGCTTGAGGCATTCGAACAGCTCGAGCAGATCGCTCTCGATACACCGTTCGGCCGGCCGTCGTCGCCAGTCGGCCTCGGTCGGCTGAACGGTGTCGAAGTCGCCTTCATCAGCCGCCACGGCGTCGGACATCATCTCTCACCGAGCGACCTCCCATACCTTGCCAACGTCTACGCGATGAAGTCGCTCGGGGTGACTCACCTCGTTTCGATCAGCGCGGTCGGGAGCCTGAGCGAAGAGATCGTTCCCGGCAGCTTTGTTGTGCCAGACCAGATCATCGATCGCACCGCCGGGCGCGAGCGAACGTTCTTCCGCGACGGGATCGTCGCCCATGTGTCAATAGCCGATCCATTCTGCGCCACACTGTCGCGGCAGGTGGCAGCACACGCTGCCAAGTCGGGGCTGGGAGTGACATCGGGCGGTGTGTATGTCTGCATCGAGGGTCCGCAGTTCTCGACGCGCGCCGAGTCACGGATGTTTCGATCCTGGGGTGGTTCGATCATCGGGATGACGGCGATGCCGGAGGCGCGGTTAGCGCGGGAAGCGGGGCTCTGTTACGCGTGCCTCGCGATGGTGACGGACTGGGACGTCTGGCACCAGGTCGAGGAGCCTGTCTCGGTTGCGGCGGTGCTCGTGAATCTGCGAGCGATGACTTCAGCCGTCCAGTCGCTCGTTGTGGATCTGGCCGGCGCCTCGTTGACGCAATGCGAGAGTGGCTGTGTCAACGCGTTGGACGCCGCAATCGTTACCGAGCTGGATATCGTGCCAGCGGGGATTCGCGAGCGGTTATCGACCATCGTCGGTCCACGTCTCGACGGCGGCGCATGAAAGCGGCGCTTGCCCGGATTCGGTTTACCGAGCTCCAGCTCCTCGTCGTGCCGTCGATCATGACGGTCGTTGGGCTGCTGACGATCTTTCTCGCATCCACGCGTGATCTGAACTGGGACTGGCGAGACATCTGGGTATCGCTCGCCTATATGGCAGCGGTTTTTGCGATCTCAATCTGGTTCTCGATTACCGGCTTCAAAGGCGATCAGGTTCTATTCCCGATAGTCGTCTGTCTCTCAGGTCTTGGCTTGCTGATGATGCAGCGGCTGACACCGTCGCTTGTGGAGATCGATGATAGCTATGCCGGCCTGGCCCGTCAGCAACTGATCTACCTCGGGATGGGCCTTGCCTTGCTGGCTGGCGTCGTGACCTTCGTGCGAAACATCGGGTGGCTCCGCCGATACAAGTACACGTGGGCGTTCGGTGGCCTCGGGCTGATGCTTCTGACGATGGTGATCGGGACGGAGCGCTACGGTGCACGCCTCTGGCTCGAGATCGGTCCATTCACGATCCAGACGTCCGAGATCACCAAGATCGCGATGGTGGTGTTTCTGGCGGCCTACCTCGCGGAGAATCAGGAGTTGATCGTCTCGACGTATCGCGTGGGGCCGCTGCGGCTCCCGCCTATTCCGTACCTGATGCCGATGGTTCTGATGTGGGGCTTTTCGATGCTCGTCGTCGTCGCGCAGAACGATCTCGGCACGGCCCTGCTGTTCTTCGGTGTCTTCCTCGCGATGCTCTATATGGCCAGTGGTCGGCTGACATATGTCATCGCCGGCCTCGCCGCATTCGCAGTTGGCGTCTACGTCGCCTACAACATGTTTGGTCGGGTCCAGCTTCGGGTTGCGAACTGGCTCGATCCATGGCGTGATCCGATCGATGCTGGCTACCAGCAGATTCAGGGCGAATATGCTCTGGCGGCTGGAAGGCTATTTGGCGCCGGTCTGGCCCAGGGGCATCCAACCTTCATCCCCGCAGTGCACTCGGACTATATCTTCGCTGCAATCGGCGAGGAGCTCGGTCTGCTCGGAACCGTCGTTGTCCTGCTGCTTTGCCTGCTGCTGGTGTTCCGCGGCCTCTCGATCTCTTTGCGCGCGCGCGACAGCTTCGGCCGCTTTCTCGCTGTTGGGCTAACGACGATTCTCGCGATCCAGACGCTCATCATCGTCGGGGGCACTGTGCGGCTGATTCCGTTGACCGGGATTACGTTGCCGTTCATCAGTGCCGGTGGCAGCTCACTGCTCACCAACTTCATCATTATCGGGCTGCTATTGCGTATCTCCGATCCGGATCTGGCGGGCTAGATGAACAGGTTTCTGCGCTTCGCTTCATTCATCACTGCGCTACTCGTCGTCGGATATGGCCTTGGGGAGACGAGCGACCGCGCCGACGAGCGATGGTTGCTCTTGCTAGCCGGCGCGGGGATCATGCTTGCGGTGGCATGGTGGCCCCGCGGCACGCGATCGCTGCCGATCTATAACAGGACGGTGTTGCGATGGGCGACGATTATCGTCGTGGGATTCACGCTCGTGACGATTCAGCTCGTCCGAATTCAGGTGGTTGAGGGCAATCGAATCGCCTCTCGTAGTGCCGAGACCGCCGACGGCCAGGTCGTCCAGAACCCTCGCGAACGGCTCCGCGCGTTACAGGTCCAACGCGGCTCGATCCTGGATCGGCATGGTCAGGTGCTGGCGGATTCTGTGCAGATCAAGGATGGCACCTTCATCCGCCGCTACCCGAACACAGAGGCCGCCGGGCTCATCGGCTACTATTCGCCGGCGCTGTATGGCTCGACGAATATCGAGCGAGCCTTTGACCAGTATCTCTCTGGCCAGAAGGGCGGCAACCCCGCCGAGGAATGGCTCAATGGGGTTGTTCATGCAGACAAGCGCGGATATGACGTCGGTCTGTCGATCGACATCAACCTGCAGGCGAAGGCAAATGAGCTGCTTGCCGGCCGCCCCGGCGCGGTTGTACTCATGGATGCGCAAACCGGCGAGGTGCTGGCAATGGCCGGCGCTCCATCCTTTGACCCGAACCGTCTCTATGCGAACACAGGCCAGCAGGCTGACGAAGAGATGGCGGCGATCCGGGCATACTGGGCTGAGCTCATTGCCGATCCGAACGCCCCGCTTGTCTTCCGACCGACGCAGGGTCTGTTCAGCCCCGGCTCAACGTTCAAGACGGTGACCGCGTCGGCGCTGGTGGACTCGGGAAAGGCTAATGCCGATACCGTCTTTCGCGACGAAGGTCTGTTCGAGGTCGATGGTCGTGTTGTCGAAGAACCCAACCGTCCCGACCCTACTCAGATCAACTTCACGCTCGAGCAGGCGTATGCATGGTCGTTGAACGTCGTGTTCGCGCAGATCGGGCTCCAGCTCGGCAGTGACACGTTGCTCGACTACGCGCAGCGATTCGGCTTCGGTTCGAGTCTGGCTTTCGATTTTCCGACTGCCGAGACCCAGATCGCCTCGTCCCGCGACGAGCTGAACAATCGCGCATTACTGGCCGACACCGGCTTCGGGCAGGGCCAGATTCTGGCGACTCCACTCCAGATGGCTGTCGTCGCGGCGACGATCGCCAATGATGGCGCCGCCCCTCGACCGTCAGTTGTCGAGCAGGTTGTCGACCCTGACGGCAACGTACTCGAGCGATTTGCGCACGGCGATGGCCATCGAGTAATCAGCCCTGAGTCGGCCGCTACAATGCGACGCCTGATGGAAGCCTCGGCGAGCTACGGATACGCCCGGGGCGTTGAAATCGACGGGGCGACCGTCGGTGGCAAGACAGGCACGGCCGAGGTCGGCGAGGGCGAGCCGCATTCATGGTACACAGGCTATGCGATCTCGGGAAACCGACGAATTGCGGTCGCGGTCATCGTCGAACATGCGGGCGCTGGCTCGAAGGTCGCGCTGCCGATCGGCGCAGAAATGCTCCGCGCGGCGCTTGCCACGCCCGAATAGGCTAGCCCGCTAACCGCCCCCATCCGGCCGGACTGACGCTGCGCAGACTGCCGTTTCGCGGAAGACGAAACGGCGAACTCGCGCAGGTTCAGATGGCGGGAATTCGCGTACGAATGGCCAAAATGCGGTATAATACTACGGTTGTGCCCCGAGGGAGATGATGCGATGCAGCTGTCACACGACGAGTTCGAGGATCTGGTCGTCGCCGCGCTCGATTCTCTTCCTGAGGAGTTGCTGGGCTTGATGGAGAACGTCGACGTCACCATCGAGCGTTGGCCGACCCAGAACCATCTCGACGACGTTGGCATTCGTCGGGGCACGCTCCTCGGACTCTACCAGGGCATCCCGCTAACCGAGCGGCACAGTTCATCGTACAACCTGGTGGTGCCGGACAAGATCACCATCTTCCAGCGACCGATTGAGCAGATCTGCTCAACACACGACGAAGTCGTCGATCAGGTTCGGAAAACCGTTGTCCATGAGGTTGCCCACCATTTCGGTATCGGCGAAGAGACGTTGCGGGAACTGGGCTGGGGATGAACCGCTCGGGCTGGGACGCCGGGGACAAGCCTGTGTCCAGTGTGATCGACGTGCTGGGTGAGGGGTTTGCGATCGCGATCAACCGTCCGTTGCTGATCGTTCCGCTCATCGTGCTGGAGCTTGCGCTCCTGTTTGCGCCACAACTGACGGTCGGCAATAGCGCGCGTGACATCGCCGTTGAAGTCAATGAGCGAGGCGTCCGCTGGGCGGTTGTTGGGGACGGAATCGCGCGTCTGGAAGGGTATAACGTCCTGGATCTGGTCGTGTTGGGGTTGCCTCGTATCCGGGTTGCCGCGTTCGCGCCAGTGGCCGGCAAGTCGCGGGACGTGCCGGGCTGGCACGATCGACGTGTGGTCGCGGCGGGTGCGCTCACGGCGCCGGCCGCTCTGTTCAGCGCGATCGCCGGGATCGTGTTTGTCGCGTATTTTCGGTTGATGCTGGCGTCCGGGATCCGGAGTGAAGGCGCTACGACGAGCCGCCGGCGCCTGCGAAGCCTCGCGGAACTGGCGGCCCGGCTCACAGCCGCTGCGCTGACAGCCGTTGGCCTGCTGATTATCGTTGGGTTGCCAGTCGTCCTCGGCACGATCCTGCTAACGATGTTTGATCTACCCGGGGCAGCATTTCTTTGGCTCATGCTGCTTGTGCCGGTTGCTTGGGGCATCGTCCACTTCTACTTCGTTGTCCACGCGCTGGTGGTCGATCGTCTGCCAGTGTTGCCCGCTTTTCGTGCCAGCTATCAGGTAGTCCGACGAGACCCCTGGCAGGCGGCTCGATTCATAGGCGTTTCGTTGCTTCTCTCGACCGGGCTCACATACCCACTCGAGAGCATCGCCCGAAAGCCGGAATGGGCAGTGCTGGCTGTTGTCTTGAATGCGTTTCTCGCGACCGGGATGATTCTCGCCGCGATGCTGTTCTATCGCGATCGGGCCCGCCATCTTGGCCTGTCGCCACATCAGGAAGGTGCATAACACCATGGCCCAGGCCACTGATTCCAAGCAGACATACGACGCTAGCAATATCCAGGTTCTGGAGGGGCTGGAGGCGGTGCGCCGCCGGCCCGGCATGTACATCGGGAGCACCGATATCCGCGGACTCCACCATCTCATTTACGAGGTCGTCGACAACGCAGTGGATGAGGCGCTGGGCGGGTACTGCGACACGATCCTCGTGACAATCCACCCAGACGCAAGTGTGACCGTGTCTGACAATGGCCGGGGCATCCCGGTCAAGAAGCATCCGAAGACGAACACGTCGGCGCTCGAGGTTGTTATGACTGTCCTGCACGCGGGAGGCAAGTTCGGCTCGGGTGGCTATGCGATGTCGAGTGGGCTTCACGGTGTCGGCGTATCGGTGGTGAATGGCCTGTCGGAGTGGTTCATCGCCGAGGTGAAGCGTGACGGCGGTCTCTATCAGCAGGAATACCGGATCGGTGTGCCGGTCGCGCCCGTGAAGAAGAT
>Ga0073904_10004424_pt1 | contig 10433 bp, 9 predicted proteins | sample KloWWTrecipitate_FD_66668 | JGI IMG/M metagenome (GOLD analysis project Ga0073904, IMG submission 66668) | Active sludge microbial communities from Klosterneuburg, Austria, studying microevolution and ecology of nitrifiers - Klosterneuburg... | ecosystem: Engineered > WWTP > Aerobic digester >... | reverse complement strand
AAGCTCCGCTACCACAAGATCATCATCATGACGGACGCCGACGTCGACGGCGCCCATATCCGCACCCTGCTGCTGACGTTCTTTTACCGGCAGATGCGTGAACTGCTCGATCGCGGCCACATCTACATCGCCCAGCCGCCGCTCTACAAAGTGAAGCGCGGTTCGTCCGAGCAGTACCTCAAGGATGAGCGGGCGCTCGAAGACTACCTGATGAACGCCGGCTCCGATGACGCGGTGCTGACCACGCAGGCCGGCTCGACCCACGCGGGGCCCGACCTGCTCGATGTCGTGCGCCTGGCGCGCGAGATCGTGCATGCGCTCGAAAGCGTCAACACCCGCTACAGCCGGCCGATCATCGAGCAGGCAGCGATTGTCGGCGGCCTCAATGCCGAGGCGCTGGCTGACCCCGAACAGGCGGCGGGCATCGCCAAGCGCGTGGCCAACCGACTCGACCGCATCGCCGACGAGTTCGAGCGTGGCTGGGAAGGTTCGGCCGACGGGCAGGGCGGCCTCGTGTTCACCCGCACCATCCGCGGCGTGACCGAGACGCATGCCATCGACGCGCAGCTGCTCGCCAGCGCCGACGCGCGAAAGATCCGCACGCTGGTCGAAAAGCTCGAGGAAACCTATCGCGGTGTCGGCAAGCTGACCCGCAAGGACCTGAGCTACGACATCTTCGGCCCCTCCTCGCTGTTCGATGCGGTGAGCACGGCCGGGCGCAAGGGGTTCAGCCTGCAGCGCTACAAGGGCCTGGGCGAAATGAACCCCAGCCAACTGTGGGAAACGACGCTCGACCCTGATGCGCGCACGCTGCTCAAGGTCGAGATCAAGGAAGGCACCGATGCCGACCTGCTGTTCACGCAGTTGATGGGCGACCTCGTAGAGCCGCGCCGCGAGTTCATCGAGAACAACGCGCTGAACGTCGCCAACCTCGACATCTAGCCGTCACCGGCGGACGCCCCTCGCGCGTGTCCGCCGGCCGCCTTGTGCAGCCAAATCGTTTTGGCTACGGTGCCGGCCTTCCGTTCCGCGAGTTCTCCTCCCATGGCATTCGGGCTTGAGCTGCCGCCGCAGCAGCGCGTCTATGGCGGCTTCTTCGTCTACTCGTTCTGTCTCGGCAGCCTGCCGCCGCGCCTGCCCGATCTCCAGCATGCCATGGGCATCGAGGAGGGGGCGCTCGGCTTCGGCCTGATCGGGGCTGCCGCGGGCACGTTGCTGTCGCTGACCTTTGCCGGACCACTCCTCGAACGCTTCGGCTATCGCCGCGCCATTCTCGTGCTGATCCCGCTGCTCGCCGCGTTCTACGCGGTGGCGGTGCATGCCACGACGCCGCTGGCCCTGTTCATCCTGCTGGTGCCGGTCGGGCTGGTGATCGGCGGCATCGAGATCATCCTCAACCTCGAAGCCGATCGCACCGAGCATATGGTGGGGCGCCGCATCATGAACCGCGCGCATGCCTTCTGGAGCTTTGGCTTCTTCTCGGCCGGCATCATTTCGGCGGTGATCGCCCAGACGGGGCTCGATTTCCGCACCCATCTGCTGCTGATGGTGCCGGTGGTGCTGGTGGGCACGCTGGTCATCCTCGGGCGCTTCTATCCGGCGCCGCATCGCACCGGCACCTCCACCGAGGAGGCCCCGCGCTTTGCCGCGCCGACGGCTGCCATCGCGGTGCTCGTCGCGGTGACCATGTCGGCGATGATCATGGAAGGCGCGGGGACCGACTGGTCGGCCATCTACATGCGCAACCTGTTCGACGTCTCACCGTTCATCGCCGGGTTCGCCGTGGCGCTGGGCGCCGGGGCGCAGGCGGTGACGCGGTTCTTTGCCGACCCGTTCGTCGAGCGCTATTCGCCGACCTCGGTGGCGCGGGTGCTGCTCGCTGTGATGTTCGCGGGGACGCTGCTGGTGTTCTTCACGCCCATCGACTGGCTGGCGCTGGTGGGCTTTGCGATGATCGGCGTGGGCACCTCGGTGATCTTCCCGCTCGCCATGTCGGCGGCCGCTCAGCGCACCGACCGGCCGGCCTCGACCAATGTCGCGGCGCTGGCGCAGACCTCGTTCGTGGCGTTCCTGCTTGGCCCGCCGCTGCTCGGCTTCGTTGCTGAACACTTCGGCATCCGCTGGTCCTTCGGGGTCGGGCTGCCGCTCATCCTCCTCAGCCTGCTTGTCGTCAATGCGCTGGGAACAAAGCCCCTGGAGCACGACGTCAAGTGAAGCCCCATCACCGCATCTTCGGCGTCTTCTTCATCTTCTCGATGACGATGGGCACGCTGCTGTCGCGCCTGCCCGACCTGCAGCTGCGGCTGGGGCTGAGCGAGGGGCAGCTCGGGCTGCTGCTGCTCACCATGTCGCTGGGGGCGCTGTTCGGGCTGACCTTTTCGAGCCCGCTGATCGCGAAGCTCGGCGCGCGGACCACGGCGTTCGTTACGGTGTTCGGCGCTTCGCTCATGTATGCACTGATCCCGTGGGTGCCCTCGGCGGTGCTGGTGGCGCCGCTGTTCTTCGTCGCCGGCCTGTTCGCGGGGGCGCTGGAGATCAACGTCAATCTCGAGACCGACCGGCACGAGGCAAAGCTCGGCTTTCGCATCATGAACCGGGCACATGGCATGTGGAGCCTCGGCTTCTTCGTCACCATGTTCATCGCCTCGACGGTCCGGCAGGCGGGAATCTCGGTCGAGGCGCATACGTTCGGCGCGCTGGTGATGGCGGCGTTGGCAGGCTGGTTCGTGTTTCGCGGCATCGAGAATGCACCGGCACGGCCCGATGCGCATGAGGGAAAGCCGCCGCTGATCGCCTTCCCGACGCTGGGGCTCGCGGCGCTCTGCCTCATCGGCGCGGCGCCGCTGCTGGTCGAGGGAGCGGGCATCGACTGGTCGGCGATCTACATGCGCGACGTGTTCGGGGCCGAGCCCTTCGTCGCCACCTCCGCGGTCACGCTGTTCTCGCTGTTCATGGCCGTCGCGCGGCTGTCGAGCGATCCGATCGTCGACCGCTTCGGCCCGCGGACGGTGGTGGCGACCATGCTGGTACTCGCCGTCGCCGGTCTCATCTGCGTTGCCATCGCGCCGAACCATTTCGTGGCGCTGGCCGGCTTCGCGCTGATGGGGGTCGGCTGCAGCGCCGTCTATCCGCTGGCGGTGTCGGCGGCGGCGCAGCGCACCGACCGTCCGGCCTCGATCAATGTCGCGGCGCTCGGGCAGCTGACCTTCGTCGTGTTCTTCGTCGGGCCGCCGCTGCTGGGGTTCGTGGCGCAGGCGATCGGCATCCGCAACTCCTACTGGGCGGTGGTGCCGCTGGTGATTGCGGCGCTGCTGGTGGTGAAGGCGCTGCCGCCCAAGGGGCCGGTGCTCAGCGAACCCTCGCCGCTGACGCCGCAGGGGTGAGTGATGGCCGAGCTGCCGCAGATCGTCGACCTGCGCCAGTCGCCCACCGCGCTGAGGGTGCAGCGCGGCGTGATGCGGCTGCTTCGCGCGAGCTACGATTTCTGCTGCTTTGCAGAGGTGCCGCTGGCCAATGGCAGGCGCGCCGATGTGCTCGGCCTCGGGCCGAAAGGCGAGATCTGGATCATCGAGATAAAGTCCTCGCTGATCGATTTCCAGGTCGACCAGAAGTGGCCGAACTACAAGGATTTCTGTGACCGTTTCTTCTTCGCCAAGCCCCCCGAACTCGATCCCGATATCTTCCCGGCGAGCGAAGGGCTGATCGTTGCCGATGCGCATGATGCGGCGATCCTGCGCATGTCGCCGGATACCCCGCTCGCCGCGGCGCGGCGCAAGGCGATGGTCCTGAAGCTGGCGCGGCTCGGCGCCGACCGCGTCCACACATTGATGGATCCCGGCGATCTGATTTGATCATTCTGGCGATTGACCGCCGCAAAAACCCCGGGCAAATGTCCGTTGCCTGGGGCTCGATCATCATGCCGTTCCGAACGCTGTCACCGCAAGCCGCGGTCATGGCAGCCTTCTTCCTGCAGTCTTTCAGTATTGGCGGATGGTACGTTCGGGTTGGGGACGTCCAGCTTGCCCTGGGCCTCACCGCCGATGAACTTGGCATCGCGCTGATGGGCACCGCCATCGGGGCGCTGCTGACCTTTCCGTTCGGGCCGGCCGCGGTCGAGCGGTTCGGCCCAAAACCGCTTCTGCTCGGCGCTATTCCCCTTTCTGCACTCGGCAGCGCGCTCGCCGCGCAGACGGGCAGCGCCTGGGGGCTCTTCGTAGCGCTGGCCCTTGTGGGCCTTGGGCACGGCTTTGCGACGATTGCCACCAATGTCGAGGCGGACCGGGTCGAGCTGATGCTTGGCCGCCGGATCATGAGCACCTGCCACGGCGTATGGAGTCTCGGCTTTGTCGCTTCGACGCTGTTCGGTCTGGCGGCGCGCACTTTGGCGGTCTCGCCAGCTGTCCACCTGTGGCTGGCGCTGCTGATTACCGTGATCCTGGCGCTGGTCATCGTCGTACCGATGACGCCGGCACCGCCGCGGCCGCACAAGCGCACCGCCGAGCGTCGTCCGAGGATCGCCGCGCCGACCAAACCGATCCTGCTGCTGATCCTGTTCTGCCAGGGGAGCAATTTCGTCGAGGGCGGCGCCTTCGCCTGGTCGATCATCTATTTCCGCGACAGTTTTGACGCGCCGGTCTGGCTGGAGACGCTGGCCCTGCCGATGTTCCTTTTCGCTACCGCAATCGGCCGGCTGATGACCGACAGGTGGGTTGAGGAATACGGGGCGCGCCGCGTCGCGGCGTTCGTTTCGGCCTTTGCTGCGATTGGCCTCCTGCCGGTTTGGTGGGCCGGTTCGCTGCCGCTGGCGCTGATCGGGTTCATCGCGATCGGCTTCGGCATGGCGCCCATCTTCCCGCTCACCATTTCGGCGGCGGCGCGCATCGGCGACCGGCCTGCGAGCGAGAACGTCGCCTCGCTCTCGGTGATCCAGCGCACGATCTCGCTGATGGTGCCGGTGGTGATCGGCATTGTCGCGGCGCGCTGGGGCATCGCCGCGGCATTCGGCGCCATGCTGCCCTGGCCGCTGCTGTCGATCGCGCTGTCGCGCTACCTCGAACCGCGGGCGAAGTAGCTACTCGCCGCCCGGTTCGCCATGCAGGACCACGCCGTGGTCGCTCGCGGAGACGACCACGCCCGGCTGCGTCACCATCGGGGGCCGCCGCACCGCGTTGCCGCCGAGCTCGGTCTTGAGGCCGTTGATGATCGCCAGCCGGTCGGCATCGGTGGATGCCCCCTGCAGCCGGTTGGACAGTTCGATGACAAGCTGCGCATAGGCGTTGTGCCAGTCGCTCGACATCTGTGCCGGATCGATGCGTGGCACCGGCGGCTTGACGACTCCCGCGACGCCCTCGGCGCGCAGTTCGAACTGGTCGTCGAGCATCGGGATGATGACCTGATCGCCGCTGAGTTCATGCGCGTCGATTACCGCCTGGCGGAGCGCCTCGCGTTCCTCTTCCTCGCCGTGGGTGAGAAACAGCGCGCCATGCGCCGGCAGGCGGGCCCTGATCCAGGCCATCAGTTCGGTGTGGTCGGCATGCGCCGAATAGGAATCCATCGAGCGCACGCGAGCGCGGATCGGCACCAGTTCCGAATGGATGCGCGCTTCCTTTGCGCCCGACAGGATGATCTGGCAGAGCGTGCCCGGCGCCTGATAGCCGACGAACAGCACCGTGCAATTGGCGCGCGGCAGGTTGTTGCGCAGGTGATGCTTGATGCGGCCCGCGTCGGCCATGCCGGAGGCCGACATGATGATGGCGCCGCCGCGGATCGAGTTGATCGCCTTGCTCTCCTCGACCGACTCGACGATGCGGAAGCGCGGGTCGTTGAACAGTTCGTTGGCGCTGAGCTCGGTGTCCTCGAACATCGAGGCATACTTCTTGTAGACGCCGGTCACCTTGCTGGCGAGCGGGCTGTCGAGGAAGACGAGCTTGGGGTCGATCGCGCGGTCCTTGATGAGCAGCCCGATGTCGTGCAGCAGCTCCTGGCTGCGCTCGACGGCGAAGGCCGGGATGACGAGATTGCCGCCGCGCGCCAGCGCGTCGTTGATCTCGCGCTTCAGCAGCGCCCGGCGCTCGGGCAGGGTGTGGTCCTGCCGGTCGCGCCCGCCATAGGTCGATTCCGAAATGATGTAGTCGAAGCCTGCGGGGGCGTCGGGCTCGAGGTAGAACACCTTCTCGTCAGGCCCGATATCGCCCGAGAACAGGATGCGCACCTGCTTGCCGTTGCCGTCCGACACTTCCACCTCGATCGAGGCGGAGCCGAGGATGTGACCGGCATTCCAGTAGCGGGCGCGGACGCCCGGGCCGGGCTCGATCCACGCGCCGTACTTGACGGTGCGGCGGTGCTTCAGCGCCTCGGTCGCGTCCTCCATCGTGTACATGGGTTCGGCGGGCCCTTCAGCACGGCGGCCGCGCTTGCGCGTCTCGCGCTCCGCTTCGCTCTCCTGGATGCCCGCCGCATCGGGCAGCAGGTATTCGAGCAGTCCCGCGGTCGGCTCCGTCATGTACATCGGGTTGCGGTAGCCGTGATGTGTCAGCTTTGGCAGGAGCCCCGCGTGGTCGATATGGGCGTGCGTCAGCAGCAGGTAGTCGATGCGCTTCGGGTCAAACGGCAGCGGCTTGTAGTTCAGGTCGCGGACGGTTTTGTTGCCCTGGAACATGCCGCAGTCGACAAGGAACTGCCCGCCCGGATGGACGACGCGATAGCACGAGCCCGTGACCGTGCCGGCGGCACCGTGGAAGTTGAGGGTGACGGCCATTCAGTCCTCCGGGCGACGCTGCTTGATCGGGATGTCGAGTCTACTTCGGCGCGCGCTTGGCGAGAATACGTTGCAGCGTCCGCCGGTGCATGTTGAGACGGCGCGCTGTCTCCGACACGTTCCGGTCGCACAGCTCGTAGACGCGCTGGATGTGTTCCCAGCGGACCCGGTCGGCCGACATCGGATTTTCGGGCGGCTGCGGCGGGGCTTCGCCGGTCGCCAACAGCGCGTTGATCACATCATCGGCATCGGCGGGTTTGGAGAGGTAATCGACCGCCCCCAGCTTCACCGCGGTGACGGCGGTGGCAATGTTGCCGTAGCCGGTAAGGACCACCGCGCGGGCATCCTCGCGCCGCTGGTGCAGCGCCGCGACCACGTCGAGGCCGTTGCCGTCTTCGAGGCGAAGGTCGACCACGGCGAATGCAGGTGGGCTTTCCTTGACGGCGGCAAGGCCCCCGGCAACGGTGTTTGCAATACGGACATCGAATCCGCGCTTCTGCATGGCGCGTTCGAGTCGGGTGAGAAATGCGGCGTCGTCATCAACAAGAAGCAGGGTGCGATCGGACGAGGCAATAAGATTATCAACTGTGCTCATTTGCCGCCTCACATAGGGCTTTGAAGGCCAAAGGTCAAAGTCGCTGCTCTTCACCATCCCCCAGAATGGCCCGGCGAGGCCATGTAATGCGTACCCGGGCCGAGCCGTCGGCGGTCACATTTTCGAAGCTGAGATGGGCGCCGGTGCGCTCCAGCAGCGTCTTGGCGATGAAGATGCCGAGGCCCAGACCACCGCCCTCGGATTTCTCGGGACTGCGGGCGCGGGTGGTGAGGTAGGGCTCCCCGAGCCGGGCGATCAGTTCAGGCGGGAAGCCCGGTCCGTCGTCGGCAATCGTGACGGTGATCGTCGAGCGGTCCCAGCCGGCGTCGATGGTGACCGCTGATGTGGCGAAGTGCGCGGCGTTTTCAATAAGATTGCCAAGGCCATAGAGCAGGCCAACATTGCGGCGAAACACCGGCTCGGCGCCCGCCGACGGGGTTTCGGTAAGGGTGATGGCCTTGTCGAGCAGCTGGTGCGGGCGCGCCACTTCGGCCAGCAGCTCGCTCAGCAGGACTTCGGCGAATGGGTCGCCGCCATCGGCGCCGAGATTGCGCAGTTTGGACAGGATCGCCCCGCAGCGGGCGGATTGGGAGATGATGAGCTCGACATCCTCGCGCAGCGACCCGGGCGGTACCTCGGCCAGCATTTCCTTGGCGGCAAGCGCAATGGTCGAGAGCGGGGTGCCCAGTTCGTGGGCCGCGGCGGCGGCGAGGCCATCGAGCGCGGAAAGCTGTTCGCGGCGCGACAGCGCCAGTTCGGTGGCGGCAAGCGCGTCGGCAAGCTGGCGCGCTTCGTGCGCCACCCGGTTGGTATAGGCCGAGACGAACACCACCCCGCACACCAGCGACACCCAGATGCCGATCACGTAGATGCGGTTGAAGACGATCTGGTGCTCCGGGTCCCAGGGGAGCGGCAGATGCCAGACGCCGAGAATCGAGGCGAGGCCGATGACGAGGGCCGCGAGCACGAAGGTGGAGCGCTGCGGAAGCGTGGTTGCGGACACCGATACCGGCGCGAGAAGCAGCAATGAAAACGGGTTTTGCAGCCCGCCCGTCAGCGCCAGCAGCCCCCCGAGTTGCAGGCAATCGTAGGCGAGCAGCCCCGTCGCGACGGCTGTCGAGGGACGATGCGCCGCCCCGAAACGCAGGTTGAGCCCGAGGTTGAGCAGCACCGATAGCAGGATCAGCCCGAGGCACTCCATCAGCGGCAGCGGGTAGTTGAGCCCGAATTCGACGAAAATCACGCCGATGGTCTGACCGATGATGGCCAGCCAGCGCAGGCCGACAAGCGTGCCGATGCGCAGCGGGCGGATACGGTTCGGCAGCAGGGCGCGGGCGTCGTCAGCGGCGCTCATCGAATATCGTTCTCCCAGAAATCGTAGGTCTTCCCGGCATTGGGGGCACGCCGGGCTAATTCAAGGGCAAAAAATCGTGCTCCAAGCATTGGAACCCATGGCGAACACAATACATGAATCGTGTTCGTGACTGGGAGTAACAACGATGAACACAGCTATCATCAAGCCTCAATGGGGGCCCTTCACCATCGCGCTGATGGTCCTGGGCTTTGTCGTCTGGTGGCCGCTCGGCCTCGCCATGCTCGCCTACATCCTGTGGGGCGAAATGTTCGGAGGCTCAACCGACAAGGTGGAGCGGTTTACGCAGCGCAGCCGCGCCTGGGCCGAGAAATGCGGTTCTGGCAACCACGCCTATCGCGGCCACTGGCAGCGGCAGTCGAGCAGCGGCAATGCCGCGTTCGATGACTACCGTGCCGAACAGCTCCGCCGCCTTGAGGAAGAGCGCCGTCGCCTCGATGAGGAGATCAACGCCTTCCACGAGTACATGGCAAACCTGCGCAAGGCCAAGGACCGGGAGGAATTCGACCGGTTCATGAGCAACCGCAACGGTAACCGCCCGGGCTACGGCGAGCCCCGCGGCCCCACGGCCTGATTGAGCCGGTCGCCGTACCGGCCTGCAAGTGACTGAAATAGCGCCCCTTTAATGGGGCGCTTACTTTTTCCGCTCCCCGTCTATTGGCGGGCGGGCGGGCCTCCCTTACCTTGCCGGACATGATTGCCCTGTTCCAGAAGAAATGGCCCGCGACGGTCGAAGCGCTGATTGACGGCAAGCCGGTGACGGTGGCCGTCCGTGTCAGCGCCCGGGCGCGCAACTACCGGCTGTCGCTTCCCCATGCCGGCGGCCCGGTGTTGACCGTGCCGCGCCACGGCAACTGGAAAGAGGCCTCGGACTTCTTCAACCGCCAGCTCGACTGGCTGGGCGCCCGGCTGAAAGATGCGGCAAAGCCGGTTACTTTCCGGGCCGGCGTGCGGATTCCGGTGCGCGGGATCGAGCACCGGATCGTCGCGACGGGCGGCATCCGCGGTCGCGTCGCACCTTATGAGGAAGACGGCGAACTCCTGCTGGCGGTTCCCGGCGAGCCGGCGCACCGCGCCCGCCGCCTCACCGACTGGCTGAAGGCCGAGGCGACGGTCGACTTGAGCAAGCGCTGCACCATCCATGCGCGGCACCTTGGGGTCGAGTACAAGGCCATCTCGATGCGCAGCCAATCGACGCGCTGGGGGTCCTGCTCCTCGACCGGGCGGCTGAATTTCAACTGGCGCCTGGTGCTGGCGCCGCCGTTCGTGCTCGATTACGTCGCGGCGCACGAAGTCGCCCATCTGCTCGAAATGAACCATTCCGACCGCTTCTGGGCGCGGGTCGAGGAGACCCTGCCGACCATGGAGCGCGGCCGCGAGTGGCTGCGCCTCAACGGCCGCCAGCTCATGGTCTACGGCATCGACGCCTAGCGGCCGAGCTGCCTTGCCCCGCCTGAAGGTGGGTGCGAACCCTGCCGTCAACCGCCGAAAATGCCGCCGAGCACGTCCATGAGGTTGCGGCGGTGTTCGGGCTGCTGGAACTGCTCGGGCGGCACGTCGACCGGGGGCTGCTCCATCGGCAGCAGGTTTTCGTCCGACAGGTCCCCGTGGTCGATGGTGCCCATGCCACCGGGCAGTTCGGCGACCGGGAGGCCCTGGTGCGCCTTGGCCATGAACTGGCTCCAGATCTCGACCGGCACATTGCCGCC
>Ga0073904_10004422_pt1 | contig 10433 bp, 9 predicted proteins | sample KloWWTrecipitate_FD_66668 | JGI IMG/M metagenome (GOLD analysis project Ga0073904, IMG submission 66668) | Active sludge microbial communities from Klosterneuburg, Austria, studying microevolution and ecology of nitrifiers - Klosterneuburg... | ecosystem: Engineered > WWTP > Aerobic digester >... | reverse complement strand
CCCTGCGCGTCCACCACCAGCACCGACAGGGCGTCACGGGGCAAGCGGGCTCGCGCCAGTGCGGCCTCCACCTCGGGGGGCAGTGGCACCAGCACTTGCGCCGGGACTGCACCGCCAACGAGGAGTAGGCACCCAAAACACCAGCGCACAACGGCTGCGCGGCAGCCCACAGGAACAAACATCATCGGCCAAGTCTATCGCCGGGGCACTCTCGCCTGGTGGCAAGCCTGGCGCCCGCAGCAGCGTGCCCCTGATAATTGCCCTCCGAACCCAGACCCTCCCGGCCCCATGAACCTGCTTGCCTTTGACACCAGCACCGACACCGTCTCCATTGCCGTACAGGCGGGAGACGCCGTGTGGCAACACACCGGGCCGGGTGGCTCGCAGGCCTCGGCCACGCTGATTCCGGCCATTCGCAGCCTGCTGGCGCAGGCCGGGATGTCGTTTTCCACACTGGATGCCATTGTTTTTGGCCGCGGCCCGGGGTCATTTACCGGCTTGCGCACGGCCTGCGCGGTGGCCCAGGGATTGGCCTTTGGAGCGCGCGGAGGCGCGGGCGTGCCGGTGCTACCGGTAGACACCCTGCTCGCGGTGGCCGAAGAAGCCCGTCACCAGCATGGCTGCACCCAGGTGGTGGCGGTGCTGGATGCACGCATGGACGAGGTGTACGTGGCGCACTGCGAATGGCTGCCGGCCCAGGGCGGCACTGCCGGCCATTGGCGCACCGACGGGGATTTCGGCCTGTGCGCCCCTGAGGCCGTGCAGGTGCCCACAGGCTGGACACTGGCCGGCAACGCCCAGGCCGCCTATGCAGAACGCCTGGCCCCGGGCGCCCTGCACGCCAGCGCGCTGCCCACTGCCACGGCCCTGTTGCGCCTGGCCCCGGCCTTGCTCGCCGCAGGTGGCGGCGTGCCTGCCAGCGAGGCGCTGCCCCGCTACATCCGCGATAAAGTGGCACAAACCACCGCCGAGCGGGCCGCCCTGCGTGCAGCCCAGGCCGCATCCGCTGCACAAGCCACATAAGCCACCCACTTGCACCATGAACGCCGTCGTCTCGCCCCTCGCCAGCGCCCCCGAGGCACGCTTTGAGCCGCTCACGCTGGCGCGGCTGGACGACGTGCTGGACGTCGAATTCACCGCGTATTCCCACCCATGGACGCGGGGCAATTTCACCGACGCCATGGCCTCGGGTTACCAGACCCAGTTGCTGGTGGCGGGCGACCACTTGTTGGGCTACTTCGTGGCCATGATGGGTGTGGACGAGGTGCATTTGCTCAATATCACCGTAGCCCCGGCCTACCAGAAGCAGGGCTGGGCCCGCGTGCTGCTGGACGCCCTGGCGCTGTGGGCGCGTGGGCGGGGCGCCCAGTGGCTCTGGCTTGAAGTGCGCGTGAGCAACGAGCGCGCCCTGCATGTCTACCAGGCCCATGGCTTTCGTCGCGTGGGAGAACGCAAGCGCTACTACCCGGCCCCCGCAGGCCAGCGCGAAGACGCCGTCGTCATGAGCCTGCCCCTGTGAACCCACCGACCGCCCTGTGCCTGCCGTTATGAACCTGTCTTTATGAGCCTTCACCTCGATGCGCGCCAGCGCGCCATGCTGCAAGAGATGGGCGTCACCATCTGGGCGCCCGCCCAAGTGTCTGCGGCCCCAGCGCCCGTGAACGATGCCGCCCGCAGCCAGAGGACAGCAGCCGAGCCCCCCACGCCCGCCCCCGCCGTGGCGGCTGCGGGGGCCGACACTGCGGCGACACCGCGTGCCGTGCGGGAACAACGCGCAGCCGCTCCGGGCGGCGCCCCCGCACCCAGGCCGCCAGCACCCCAGGACGGCAGCCCCACGCCCGCATTGGTCCTGCACGCAGCGCAGGCGCTGTACCCCACGGCCGATCCGGCGCAAACGCCTGCCGGGCTGGGCGCCGGATGGCTGGTGGTTGCCGAGAGCCTCTCGCCCACGGAGCCCCTGGCGGGCGACGCGGGCCGCCTGCTGGACAACATGCTGCGGGCCATGCAACTGCACCGCCACCCCCGCGTGTTTCTGGCGGCGCTGGAGCGCCCGCAGGCCGGCAACGCAACCAATGCCCTCGAGATAGCGCCGGCACTGAATGAGATGGTGGCCACCCTGCGCCCCGCCATGGTGCTGGTGCTGGGCCATGTGGCAGCCCGAGCGGCGCTCGGGCGCACCGAGCCCCTGGGCCGCCTGCGTGCCGAGCTGCACCAGCTGGCGGGCTGCCCGGCGATCGTCACCTACGACCCCGCCTTTTTGCTGCGCTCCCAGGGCAACAAGGGGGCTGCCTGGGCCGATCTGTGCCGCGCACTGGCACTGGTGCACGCCACCACCGTCCACCCCTGAAGCCCGCCCGGCGCCATGGCCCGCAGCGCACGGGCGCCTTCAACCCAATGCCATAATCCGCGGCGTGAACTTTTGACGGAGACAGTTCCTTGGAAACCTACCCGAGTTGGTAGCTTTCAGCTCCCGGCCTGCCGTGGGGTTGAAAGCACCCCATCCCCATTGCAGACGCCACATAACAAGGGAGTGAGCCCATGCTCAACATCTTCACGCTTGCCAATGGCCGGCTGTTTCAGGAAGAGATCGAATCGCTGGAGGAGCTGACCCGCTTCCAGCCCATCTGGGTGGATCTGGAAAACCCCACGGTCGAAGAAAAGCGCTGGATCAAACAGCACTACGGCCTGTCCATCCCCGAAGACGCGATGGACGAGGACATCGAGGAATCCGCCCGCTTCTACGAAGAAGACAACGGCGACCTGCACATTCGCAGCGACTTTCTGATCGACGACAACGAGCAGCCGCGCTCGGTGCGCGTGGCCTTCATCCTGAACCTGACCAACTCGGACCTGAAAAGCAAGGGCGTCCTGTTCTCCATTCACGATGAAGACGTGCCCGTGTTCCGCCTGCTGCGCATGCGCGCACGCCGGGCGCCGGGCCTGATCGAGGATGCCAAGGAAGTGCTGCTCGCGCTGTTCGATGGCGACGCAGAATATTCAGCCGACACGCTGGAAAACATCTACGACGAACTGGAAAAGGTGAGCAAGCAGGTGCTGGCCGGTGACGTGACCGACACCCGCGCCGGTGAAGTGCTGGGCGCCATCGCCCGCCAGGAAGACTTGAACGGCCGCATCCGCCGCAACGTGATGGACACGCGCCGCGCCGTCAGCTTCATGATGCGCAGCAAGATGCTCAACTCCAACCAGTTCGAGGAAGCGCGGCAGATTTTGCGCGACATCGAGTCGCTAGACAGCCACACGGCCTTTTTGTTCGACAAGATCAACTTTTTGATGGACGCCACGGTCGGTTTCATCAACATCAACCAGAACAAGATCATCAAGATCTTCTCGGTGGCCAGTGTGGCGCTGCTGCCGCCCACGCTGATTGCCAGCGTGTACGGCATGAACTTTCAGCACATGCCCGAGCTGGCCAAGGAGTGGGGCTACCCCTACGCGCTGCTGCTGATGCTGGCCAGCGCGCTGGGCCCCATGTGGTACTTCCGCAAGCGCGGCTGGTTGAAGTAGCCCCCCCTGTGGCGCTGCGCGCCTTCCCCCCCGAGGGGGGACGCCTCCAGCGGCCCGGCGAAGCCGGTTCCGCGGTGGCGCTGGCCTAGGGTCCGCCAGTTTTTACGGGCAGTCAGCTTTGCTGATGGCGTTTATTGATCACGCGCTGGTGGTCATCACTTTCAACGGTCGTGCTCCAGTGATCTGAGGCGCCTGCCAGTCAAATAATAGCCAAATAGGCCGCTAGCGCTTATCAGCAAAGCGCTGACAGCTATTAATTTCATAGTTTTTGTAGAAACGTCTGCACCATGTGATCGGCGTAGCGGCTGGCCACGGTCTGCACAAACAGCGCAAAGTCGCCATGCGCGGCGTCGTCGGCGCGGTCGGAGATGGTGCGCACCGCCGCAAACGGCACGCCATAGTCCAGGCACACCTGGGCCACGGCGGCACCCTCCATTTCCACGGCCAGCACGTCGTGGCCCGCTTCGCGCAGCGCGGTGCGCAGCCGGTCGGACTCGTGCGCGGCCGAGACAAAGCGGTCACCGCTGGCCATCAGGCCGTGGTGCACCTGCTGGGCAGCGCGGCCACTATTTGAATCAAATAGGCCTTCAACGCTTATCACACAAGCGCGAGCAGCTTCCAAAAGAAGAGCGGACAAAGCCACATCGCAGGCCAGCCGTGCGCGCGCATACCCCGGCAGCTCCCAGCGCGGGAACAGCGGCGAGGCGTCCATGTCGTGCTGCACATAGTCTTGCGCCACCACCACATCGCCCACGCGCACACCATCACCCACGCCACCGGCCACACCGGTAAACACGATGCGGGCCGCACCAAACCGCTCGATCAGCGCCGTGGCCGTGGTGGCGGCCGCCACCTTGCCAATGCCCGAGAGCGCCAGCACCACGCTTTTGCCGTGCAGCATTCCCGTCCAGAAAACACGCCCCGCGTGCACCCTGCGCTGCGGCGCCTGCAACAGGGCGACAAGGCTGGATTGTTCTTCGGGAAGAGCGCTGAGGATGGCGGTGGTCATAGGCCCCATTATTTCTGCATAAAAAAACCCTGGGCTGTCAGGCACCAGGGTCTGGCGGCCGCACGAAGCGGCCAGAAAAACTCAGTTCCCGTTGTGCACGCCATCCACGCCGTGAGCGTGGTGGCCTGCAAACAGGCGACGCGGGAAGATCACGCAGAACTCCTCGCGTTGGCTGGCGGCAAAAACGCGTTACTTCTTGTCGCGCAGTTCGCGCCGCAGGATTTTCCCGACGGGAGTCTTGGGCAGCTCGGTACGGAACTCGATCACCTTGGGCTGCTTGTAGCCCGTGAGTTCATGGCGGCAGTATTCGCGCACATCGGCTTCGGTGAGGTCTTCCGACCTCTTGACGATCACCAGCTTGACGGCCTCGCCCGATTTTTCGTCGGGCACGCCCACTACGGCGCATTCCAGAACGCCAGGGCAGTTGGCCACCACCTCTTCGACCTCGTTCGGATACACGTTGAAGCCGCTGACCAGCACCATGTCCTTTTTGCGGTCAACGATCTTGAAGTAGCCGCGCTCGTCCACAACGCCGATGTCGCCGGACTTGAAATAGCCGTCTTCGGTCATGACCTTGGCGGTTTCGTCGGGGCGCTGCCAGTAGCCCGCCATCACCTGGGGTCCCTTGATGGCAATTTCGCCGGGCTGACCGAGGGTGGTGACCTCGTGGCCTTCGTCATCGAGCAGCTTCATGTAGGTGTTGGGCAAGGGCACACCGATGGTGCCGGTGAACTCTTTGGCGGTCACCGGGTTGCAACTGGCCGAGGGGCTGGTTTCCGACAGACCGTAGCCCTCGCAGATCGGGCAGCCCGTTTTTTCGAGCCACAGTTTGGCCACTGCACCTTGCACGGCCATGCCCCCGCCCACGGAAACCTTGAGGTTCTGCCAGTTGACGGTGTTGAAGTCGGGGTGGTTGGCCAGCCCGTTGAACAGCGTGTTCACGGCCGGAAAGCTGTGGAAGGTGTGCTTGGACAGCTCTTTGAGCACGGCAGGCAGGTCGCGCGGATTGGGGATCAGGATGGTTTTGCCGCCCGTGCGCATGGACAGCATCATGTTCACGGTGAACGCGAAGATGTGGTACAGCGGCAGCGCGCAGATGCTGGTGGGTTGCTCACCCTCGGGCACCTTGGTCATCACCGGGTCGTTCCAGGCCTCTGACTGCAGCACATTGGCGATCACGTTGCGGTGCAGCAGGATGGCGCCCTTGCTCACGCCAGTGGTGCCGCCGGTGTATTGCAGCAGCGCAATGTCGTCGGGCTTGATGTCGGGTTTCTTGAACGCACCGCGTGCGCCCTGCGCCACTGCGTCATTGAAACGCACTGCGCCTGGCAGGTTGAAGGCGGGCACCATCTTTTTGACGTTGCGCACCACGTAGTTGACCAGCGTGCCTTTGAGCATGCCCAGCTGGTCTCCCATGGAGCACAGCACCACATGCTTGACGGGTGTGTGGACCAGGCATTGCTCCAGCGTGGTGGCAAAGTTCTCGATGATCACGATGGCCTTGGCACCCGAATCCTTGAGCTGGTGCTCCAGCTCGCGCGGTGTGTACAGCGGGTTCACATTCACCACCACAAAGCCGGCTCGCAGGATGGCCGCCACCGTGACGGGGTACTGCGGCACGTTGGGCATCATGATGGCCACGCGGTCGCCCTTGACCAGGCCCAGGCCCTGCAGGTAGGCCGCGAAGGCGCTGCTCAGCGAATCGGTCTGGGCATACGTGACGTCCTTGCCCATGAAGCTGTAGGCAATACGGTCGGCGTACTTGGTGAATGCCTCGTCCATGAGGGCGACGAGGGATGGGTATTTGGACAGGTCAACATCAGCGGGAACGCCTTGCGGATAGGCGGCCAGCCAGGGGCGGTCGGTCATTTTCATTGTCTCCTGATAAGGTTCATTGTGATCACAAAAGCACGCTGATGTTTCTCAGCACGATCGTGCTTTTTCCGCGAGGGGATTATGCCCGTCAGCCTTTAAGCGCGGTGAGGACTTCGTCGAGCATTTTCTTGGCATCGCCGAACAGCATGCGGTTGTTTTCCTTGTAGAACAGCGGGTTGTCCACCCCCGCATAGCCCGAGGCCATGGACCGCTTCATCACGATCGAGGTCTTGGCCTTCCACACTTCGAGCACCGGCATGCCCGCAATGGGGCTGGATGGATCGTCAAGGGCACTGGGGTTCACGATGTCGTTGGCGCCAATGACGATGGCCACGTCGGTGTCTGGGAAGTCCTCGTTGATCTCGTCCATCTCCATCACGATGTCGTAGGGCACCTTGGCCTCGGCCAGCAGCACGTTCATGTGGCCCGGCATGCGGCCCGCCACCGGGTGAATGGCAAAGCGCACATTCACGCCCTTTTCGCGCAGGGTCTTGGTGATCTCGTACACCGTGTGCTGTGCCTGGGCCACGGCCATGCCGTAGCCGGGCACGATGATGACGCTCTTGGCATCGCGCAGCAGATCGGCCGTTTCGGCAGAGCTGACAGGCACCACCTCGCCTTGAGGCTCGGCAGCCTCGCCCTTCTTGGCAGGCGTGCCAGACCCCGAGCCGAAACCACCCGCGATCACGCTGATGAAGTTGCGATTCATCGCGTTGCACATGATGTAGGACAGGATGGCACCCGAGGAGCCCACCAGCGCGCCAGTGACGATGAGCAGGTCGTTAGAAAGCATGAAGCCCGTGGCCGCCGCCGCCCAGCCCGAATAGCTGTTGAGCATGGACACCACCACCGGCATGTCGGCGCCACCAATGGCCATGACCATGTGGATGCCGAACAGCAGTGCGATGACCGTCATCACGACCAGCGGCAGCATGCCCTGCTCTATTGTTTCGGCCTGCAGAAACTCGCGGCCAAACCAGATCACGATCAGCAGCCCGGCGAGGTTGAGCCAGTGGCGCCCAGGCAGCAACAGCGGCTTGCCGCCGATCTTGCCGTTGAGCTTGCCAAAGGCGATGAGCGAGCCCGAGAACGTGACAGCACCGATCAGGATACCGACATAGATTTCCACCTCGTGGATGGTTTTCTCTACGCCCTGCAGCTGGATCGAGGTGTCCACATAACTGGCAAACCCCACGAGGCAGGCCGCCAGGCCCACCAGGCTGTGCATGAGCGCGACCAGCTCGGGCATCTGGGTCATCTTGACGACCTTGGCGGCGTACAGGCCGATGCCGCCGCCAATCACCAATGCACCAACGATCCATGCGACGCCCATGGGGCTGACGCGCGGGCCGAACACCGTGGCCAGCACGGCCAGCGCCATGCCGACCATGCCGAACAGGTTACCGCGGCGTGAGGTTTCAGGATTGGACAGGCCGCCCAGACTGAGGATGAACAAAATGGCCGCGCCCAGGTAGGCAACGGTAGCGAGACTTTGGGACATGTTCGTCTTTCCTTGTCTTTGTCGTTGTTATTTACGGAACATGGCGAGCATGCGACGCGTCACGGCAAAGCCGCCGAACATGTTGACTGCCGTGAGCACCAGTGCGGCGAAGGCCAGCCAAAGAATCAATCCATCCGGGCGCCCATTGATGCCTGCATCGGGGGGAGCGATCTGCACCAGCGCGCCGATGGCGATGATGCTGGAGATGGCGTTGGTCACACTCATCAGCGGCGTGTGCAGCGCGGGCGTGACGTTCCACACCACCATGTAGCCGATGAAGCAGGCCAGCACGAACACCGTGAAGTGCCCCAGGAAGGCCACGGGCGCATAGGCGCCGATGGCCCAGAACAGCACGGCCAGCACGGCAAAGACGATGGTCAGCGTCTTGGCCGACATGGGTGCCCCCGGGCCATGGCTGGATTTTTTGGTGGCAACAGGCGCGGACGCCGCCTTGGGCGCCGGTGCCGGCGCCTGCTTGAGCGGTGGCGCAGGCCAGGTGATGGTGCCTTCTTTCACCACCGTGAGCCCGCGGATCGCGTCGTCCTCCATGTTGACCACGGCCACACCGTCCTTGGCCTTGCACAGTTCTTCTGTGAGACGAAGCAGGTTGGTGGCATACAGGGTGGAAGATTGCTTGGCCAGGCGCGAAGGCAGGTCGGTGTAGCCGACGATGGTCACGCCATGGTGCACTACGGCCTGGCCAGGCACGGTCAGCTCGCAATTGCCACCCTGCTCGGCAGCCATGTCCACGATCACGCTGCCGGGCTTCATGCTTTGCACCATCTCGGCGGTGATCAGCTTGGGGGCTGGTTTGCCGGGGATCAGCGCGGTCGTGATGATGATGTCGGCGTCCTTGGCCTGCTCGGCGTACATCTTGCGCTGCGCGGCCTGGAAACCCTCGCTCATGACCTTGGCGTACCCGCCGCCGCCCGAGCCTTCCTCTTCGTAATCCACCTTGACAAACTCGCCGCCCAGCGACTTGACCTGGTCGGCCACCTCGGCGCGCGTGTCATTGGCGCGCACGATGGCGCCCAGGTTGGCCGCCGTGCCGATGGCGGCCAGACCGGCCACACCCGCACCCGCGATGAACACCTTCGCCGGCGGCACCTTGCCCGCAGCCGTGATCTGGCCGTTAAAGAAGCGACCGAAGGCATTGGCCGCCTCGATGACAGCGCGGTAGCCCGAAACGCCTGCGGTGGACGTCAGCGCGTCCATCTTCTGGGCCCGGCTCAGGGTGCGCGGCAGGCAGTCTATGGCCAGCACCGTGGCCTTGCGGGCGGACAGCTGCTGCATCAACTCGGGGTTCTGGGCGGGCCAGATGAAGTCGATGAGCGTCGTGCCCTCGCGCATCAGCGCGACTTCGTCGCTGCTGGGCGGGCGCACCTTGAAAACGATGTCTGAAGCAGCCCACAGTGCGGCAGCGCCACCGATAATTTCGGCCCCGGCGGCGCGGTAGGCGTCGTCACTGAAATTGGCAGCCTCCCCCGCCCCAGACTCCACAGCGACGGTGAAGCCCAGCTTGATCAGCTTCTCCACCACATCGGGCACGGTGGCCACGCGCTTTTCGCCGGGGAAGGTTTCCCTCGGCACGCCGATACGCTGCGGCTGCGGGTCTGGGCTTGTCTGCATCAGAGATCTCCTCAAGTTTCGTAATCGTATGCGAAGCCGCCAGGAAGGGGGCTGGCTGGCTAGGGCCTGGAAGTGGGTGCGGGGAAGGGGAACGGAGGAATGGCCAGGTGGCCGTCCATCATGCTGGCGCTCACGCGCACGGACTGGGCCAGGTCATGACCCCATTGCAGCGCGGGCCGGCCGGCCACCAAGAACTCTTCGTTGTTGCGCGTTGCGGGACGCAGCAGCCGCTGATCTACCAGAGCATCCACCGTCACCCAGACACCGGCTTCGGTGACATAGCGGTAGCTCAAATACGTGTACGGCTGACTCAATGCGATCTTGCGGCTCCCTAGCCATTGGACGAGGTCTGGCCGGTTCTTTTCCAGCCAATGGGCGCTGCTCCCCCAGCGCTTGAGGCGCAGGCAATCCGCGCGCAAGGGGCTACCCGCAGCGGCATCCTCCACCGTGACATCCTGCTGGGACGGGCAGTAACCAGCTCCCTGAGGAGATCCACTCAGTTCACCGGTGCGGTTGGCCTGCACTCGCAGCACGGCCAACCATTCACCTTGTGCACCACGCAGCCCCGCGGCGCGAGTCTGTAGCAACATGCGCCCCCCCGGACCGACCAGGGCCTCATCAGAGGTACCAAGGTCTTGCCACGCCCCCGGCGGCAGAACCAGGCGTGCACGCCCTACCGGAAATTCCGCCATCGGTGGGACGGTCAACGGCGCGCACGCCACCGTCAACACCGCCACGGCAAAGGGCAACAGGCGCCTGAACTTCGAAGTCATCAGAGTCATAGAGAAAGATTCATACAGATTCGCGTTCAATCATCCCACGGCATCTATCCCGGGCCTGTCGAAGACCTGTGCGGCACATCGGCCAGCCCGGTGTGACCGGTAGGGTGTTATT
>Ga0073904_10004421_pt1 | contig 10435 bp, 6 predicted proteins | sample KloWWTrecipitate_FD_66668 | JGI IMG/M metagenome (GOLD analysis project Ga0073904, IMG submission 66668) | Active sludge microbial communities from Klosterneuburg, Austria, studying microevolution and ecology of nitrifiers - Klosterneuburg... | ecosystem: Engineered > WWTP > Aerobic digester >... | reverse complement strand
GCGAAGATCGTGAGCGCCCCGCCCGCCCGCGAGCCCTCCCCCAGCAGCGGCAGGGCGATGCACGAGCCGAAGCCGTGGCGCAGCGCCTCCTCGCGCCATGGCCCGAACGACGGATCGCTCACCAGGTACCGCGCCGACACCGGGCGTCGCTCGCGGATGGCGCGCCCGACCGGGCCGCGGCCCCAGTCGTCCTCCGCCCAGGAGAAACGGGCGGTGCGGACGAAGTCCTCGCCCACCCCGGCATGGGCGCGCAGCCGCACGGGGCGGCCCTCGCCGTCCTCGGCATAGCCGATCCAGGCCATGCGGTAGCCCGCCGAGGCCACCACGCTGCTGCAGACGCCCTCGAGCAGCTCCGGCTCGCATTGCGCGAACACGATGGAGCGCGTCGCGTCCACGATCGCGCGCAGGTCGCGGTTGGCGCGCAGCACCTGGCCCTCCGCGCGCTTCGCCTCGGTGATGTCGGTCCACAGCACGGCGAGGTACGAACGCTCCTGAACCTCGATGGGCCTCGCGCTCAGGCGCACGTCGCGCACCGCGCCACTGCGATGGCGAAGGCACGTCTCGACGAGCGCGCCGCCGGGCTGGCGCAGGCGCACGAGCCCCTCCCGCAGCGACACGGCACCCAGGCCCGCGTCCAGGTCGAGGAAGCGCACGCCCGCGAACTCCTCCTCGGTGTAGCCCAGGGAGCGCCAGGCCGCTTCGTTGTACTCGAGCATCGCGCCGCCATCCGGGTCGACCAGCGCGATCGCCTCGCGGGCCTGGCTCACGATGGCCGAGTGCACGGCCTCGCGACCGCGCGTGGCGAGGGCCAGCGCGTGCCGGTCGATGTACTCCGCGAGGCGATTGGCGAACGCCCCGAGGAGTTCGCGCTCCGCGGACTGGAAGCTCACGTCCCGCCCCAGGCTTCCGGAATCGGCGTAAGCCACGGCGACTTCACCTTCCCGGCCCGCCGCGTGGAAGGCGACCCGGATCGCGATGCGGTCCTCGCGCAGGCCGGGGGTCGCCGCCTCGAGATCGCCGTGGCGGATGCGCGCCGCCACGAGCTCCGGGTGCAGCCATCCCGGCGGGATCCGTGACGCGACGGCTTCGAGCACCGCCTGCACCGGGCGGTCGATCGACTCGGTGTCGCGAAAGACCTCGTAGAGGCAGCGCAACTCCTTCATGCGCTCGCGCAGGGCCACGCGCAGCGCATGCGGCTCGGTGATGTCCTGCACGACGCCGGCCCGGATGAACTCGCCATCGGGCGTCACGCGCGATTCGCCGCTTTCCTCCACGACGCGCCGGAGCGCGGGCAGCGAGTAGGTCACGCGGTAGGTTCCGGGCTTCGCGCGCGCGGCCTCGACGTCCGCCCGTTCCGCATCCGCGATCCCCGCGCCGAGCGCCGCGAGGCTCGCCGGCGGCGAAGCGGGATCCGCCCCGAAGATGCGCAGCAATTCGTCCGAGGCCACGAAGGCGCCGGGCGCCGGGCCTTCCTGCCACGAGCCGATCCGCGCGATGCGCTGCGCCTCGACGAGCTGGCGGCGGCTTTCGGCGAGCGCGTCCTCGGCCTGGACCAGCCCCGCGTGGTCGCGGAACGCCACCAGCGTTCGCGCGAGATCCGCGCCGGCTTCCTCCACGAGACGGCATTCGTCGTCCTCGAAGGCCTCGGGGTCGGCGTGGACCACCACGAGCACGCCGAGCGGCGACTTCGCGTCGCGCAGCGGTACCGCGAGCCGGGCGCCGGCGCGCGCGTCGGCCTCCCGGTGCGAGCCTTCGATTCCGGCGATGTCGACGGGAGCCTCCGCGCCCCCGGTGTCGCCTCGCGCGAGCGCGGGCGCGATCGACCCGGCACCCTCCGGCGCCGCGAAGCCCACCCAGGCCCCGCGGTAACCGCCCGAGGAGACGATCGCCCCGAGCATCGAGCCCACCACGGCATCGCGGTCCGGCAGGTCCAGTCGGGCGCGACGCGCCGAGACGAGCGCCCTCAGCGCGCGGTTCGCGCCCGCGGTCGCCTTCATCGACTCCAGCGACTGGGCCATGTCGTCGAACGCGCGGGCGAGCCGGCCCATCTCGCCCGCCGCGCCCGACTGCCCCGCCCGAGCCGTGAAGTCGCCGGCGCCCACGCGCCGCGCCGCGCCGGTGATCCTTGCCAGGGGCCGCAGCAGCAACGCATCGGTGCCCACCCACAGCAACCCGAAGAAGACCGCCGTGAGGATGGCGGTGACGATGACCACCGCCTGCATCCGGCGCTGCGCCGGCGCGATCACGGCCTCGAACAGGTCGCTCGAAACGAGGGTGAGTTCCTGGCCGCCGACGCGGCCCAGGCTCGCGAAGGCGAACACGCGGGTCGGGTCCTCGGCGATGCCCCCGAGGATCGTGCCGCCGCCGCGCCGCGCGCGCACGGCCTCGAAGGCCGGCGTGCCGGCGAGGTCGCGGCCCACCAACCCATCCGGATCCGGGTGCCGCGCGATCACGAACCCGGCTTCGTCGACGAGGGCCGTGCGCAGCGTGTCGCGGCCCACGGCGGCGAGCACGCCTTGGATGCCGGCGAGATTCATCGGTGCGACGAGCACCGCCAGGAGCTTGCCGGAAGGATCGCGCACCGGCCGGTAGACGGAAAAGGCGAGATCGCCCGGCGTGTCGCCGGCCGCGAATTCCCCGACCACCAGGTCGTTCGCGGCGAGCGCGCGCCGCAGCGCGAAACCCGCGCCGGGGCCCGATGCGCCGGCGGGCCCGCAAGCCGGTTCGCCCCGCGCGTCGAGCAGGCGCAGGGCCCCTTGTCCCGGCACGGACATCGCCACCGACGCGCAGTCCGGGCGGCCACCCGCACCGAGGCGAAGTCGGCGAGCGGCGGCCTCGAGGGTATCGGAGGCGTACTCGATCGCGAGGCGCTGGCGGGCGGCGATCTCGCGCACCGCGAAGGACAGGCGGTCCCTCGCCACCGCGATGTCGTGATCGCGGTCGGAGAGTGCGAGGTAGGCGATGCCGGCCATGAGCGCGAGCGCGCAGGCGGCGAAGAAGGCCGCCAGCCGCTGCCGCAGGCCGAGCTCCCCGAACGCGCCTTTCGTCATCGCCCGACCGGCGCCGGGCTCAGCCGGGCCGCGGCCCGAGCGAGGCCGCCTTCGCGATGAGCGACTCGTCCGTGTCGGCGTACCGGCGCGCGATGTCGACGAAGGTCGCCTGCCCGGCGAGGTACGCGTCGACCACGGCCGGGTCGAAGTGGGTCGCGCGGCCCTCGATGATGACCTGCGTCGCCTTCTCGACCGACATCGGCTCCTTGTAGACGCGCTTCGAGATGAGGGCGTCGAAGACGTCCGCCAGGGCCATGAGGCGCGCGCTCACCGGGATCGCCTCGCCCGCGAGCCCGTCCGGATAGCCGCTGCCGTCCCACTTCTCGTGGTGCCAGTGGGCGATCTCCTTGGCGGTCGCGAGGAACTCGATGGCGTGCTCCGCGTCGCGCTCCGCCGCCTCGATGGCGTCGCTGCCGAGCTTGGCGTGGGTCTTCATCACCACCCACTCCTCCGGCGTGAGCTTGCCCGGCTTGAGCAGGATGTGGTCGGGTATGCCGACCTTGCCGATGTCGTGCAGCGGCGCGCTCTTCGCGAGGATGCCGATCATGCGGGGCGTGAGGGACTCCGAGAAGCGCGGGTGCGAGCGCAGCTGCTCGGCGAGGGTGCGCACGTAACCCTGCGTTCGCAGCAGGTGGTTGCCGGTTTCCGGGTCGCGGACTTCGGCCAGGCGCGCCAGGGCCCGGATGCTCACGTCCTGGACCTCGATGTTCTCGCGCATGCGCTTCGCCACCTCGAGCTCGAGGAAGGCGTTCTGGTCCTTGAGCCAGTCGCGCGCCTGCTTGAGCTCCAGGTGGGCCCGCACGCGCGCGAGCACGATGGCCGGCTGGATGGGCTTGGTGATGTAGTCGACGGCGCCCAGTTGAAGGCCCTTCTCCTCGTCCGCGACGGCATCCATGGCCGTCACGAAGATCACCGGCAGGTCGTGCGTGGCGGGGTCGGCGCGCAGGCGCTCGAGCACCGCGTAGCCGTCCATCTCCGGCATCACGATGTCGAGAAGGATGAGATCCGGCCGGGGTTCGCTCGCGGCGATCCTGAGGGCCCGGCTGCCCGAGTTGGCCGCCCGCACCCGGAAATGCGGCGCCAGCACTTCGCCCAGCACCGTGAGGTTCTCCGGCGCATCGTCGACGATGAGGATGGTGCGGTTCACCAGCTCGTCGCGCCCGAGGATCGCGGGCGTGGGGTTGTCCATGGAATCTCCTTCGCGTTCCGGCCGCGCGCGCACGTGCCGCACGCCCGATGGTAGGCAGCGCATCCGCCCTCGGCCCTGCGCTAGGTCAAGGGGCACGGACGATTGTAGGCCCGCCGGCGACGGCCGGACCGCCCGGGCGCGGCGTTGCCGGCGTACGCGGACGGGCCCGCGAAGTCGCCGGGACCGGCGACCGGTATAGTTCCGCCTGTGGAAAAGACATCGCCCGCCCCCCGCAGGGCATCGGCCTTCGCGAGGACCCTGCGGCGCCTGAGCGGGCGCGCCGAGCCGATCCCCGCCCTGGACGACCTGCCCTGCCTGCCGGTGGCCGCCGAGGGCGTCCTCACGCTGAAGAGCCCCGACGCCTACCGGGAGACGCTCCTCGGCCTCATCGCGCGCGCCCGCGAACGCATCCTCGTCGCCTCGCTGTACCTTCAGGACGACGAGGCGGGCCGCGAAGTGCTCGCGGCGCTCTACGCCGCCAAGGCGGCGCGCCCGGCCCTGCAAGTCGCGGTCTTCGTGGACTGGCACCGCGCCCAGCGCGGGCTCATCGGCGCGGTGAGGAGCGCGGGCAATGCCGCCCTCTACCGGAAGATGACGCAGCGCCTGGGGCCCGGCGTCCCGGTCTACGGCGTGCCGGTGCAGACGCGCGAGATGATGGGCGTGATGCACCTGAAGGGGTTCGTCGTCGACGACGCGGTCCTCTACAGCGGGGCGAGCCTGAACGACGTCTACCTGCACCGCGGGGATCGCTACCGGCTGGATCGCTACCACGTCCTTCAGGACCGCCACCTGGCCGACAGCCTCGCGAGCCTGCTGCTTCACGTGGTCCGCGTGAGCCCGGCCGTGCACCCCCTCGACGCCCCCGTGCCGACGAGCGCCCAGTTGCGCGGCGCGATCCTCGCCTTGCGGCGCGTGCTCGCGCGCACCCGCTACCCCCTGGCCGTGGGAACCATCCGCGCCGGCGAGGTGGGCGTGACGCCCCTGCTGGGACTGGGCGCGCGCGACAACGGGCTGAACGCCGCGATCCTGAGGCTCATCGGGCAGGCGAAGCGCAGCCTCGTCCTCTTCACGCCCTATTTCAACCTGCCGGGCCCGGTGCGCAAGGCGATCGACGCGAAGCTGCGCGAGGGGTGCCACGTCACGATCGTGGTGGGCGACAAGGTCGCGAACGACTTCTTCATCCCGCCGGAGGAGCCGTTCAAGGCCATCGGGGCCCTGCCCTACCTGTACGAATGCAACCTGCGCCGCTACTGCAAGGCGCGCCAGGGCGCCATCGACCGCGGGCTGCTCGACGTGCACCTGTGGCGGCACGAGAACCACACGTATCACCTGAAGGGCCTGCTGGCCGACGAGAGCCTCGCACTCCTGACCGGCAGCAACGTGAACCCGCGCGCCTGGCGGATGGACCTCGAGAACGGCCTGCTCGTGCGCGACCCGCACGGCCTGCTGGTGCGGCAGCACCGCGCGGAACTCGAGCGCATCCTCGCGCACACGCGGCGCGTCGCGCGCAGCACGGATCTCGAGGACGTCGCGAGCTACCCCGCGCCGGTGCGCCGTCTCATCACGCGGCTGGCGCGCACGCGGCTCGACCGGCTGATGAACCAGGTGCTCTGAGGCATGGGCAACGACGTGACACCCGCCCAGCCCAACGCTGCCGCTTCTCAGACACCCATGATGCAGCAGTACCTCGCCCTCAAGGCCGGGTACCCCGACATGCTGCTCTTCTACCGCATGGGCGATTTCTACGAGCTCTTCCACGGCGATGCGGAGCGCGCGGCGAAGCTGCTCGACATCACGCTCACCACGCGCGGCGCGTCGGCCGGCCAGCCCATCCGCATGGCGGGCGTGCCGTTTCACGCGGTGGAGCAATACCTCGCGAAGCTCGTGCGCCTGGGCGAATCGGTCGCGATCTGCGAACAGGTGGGCGACCCGGCCACGTCCAAGGGGCCCGTCGAACGCAAGGTGATGCGCGTCGTCACGCCCGGCACGCTCACGGACTCCGCCCTGCTGGCCGCCACGCGCGAGAGCCTCCTCGTCGCCGCGTGCGAGACGGAGGGCGTCGCGGGCCTGGCCTGGCTCTCCCTCGCGAGCGGCCGGCTGCGCGTGACGGAAGTGCCGGCCGCCAAGCTCGAGCAGGAACTGGACCGGCTGCAGCCGGCGGAACTCCTCGTGCCCGATGGGTTCGATCCTCCGCCGCTTCGCGCCCGGCCCGCGGTGAAGCGCGTCGAGGCGTGGCACTTCGATTCGGCCAGCGCGGTGCGCGAGCTGTCGCGGCAATTCGGCACGGCGGATCTCTCGGGCTACGGCGCCCAAGGGCTCGGGCCCGCGCTCGGCGCGGCCGGCGCGCTCCTGCTCTACGCGAAGCACACGCAGCAATCCGCGTTGCCCCACGTGACCGACCTCGCCGTCGAGCGCGACAGCGAGTTCGTGCAGATGGACGGGCCGACACGCCGGAACCTCGAGATCACGGAGACGCTCGCGGGCGCCGAGTCTCCCACGCTCTTCTCGCTCCTCGATCGCTGCCGCACCGCGATGGGCAGCCGCCGGCTGCGCCACTGGCTGCACCACCCGCTGCGCGACACGGCGGTGCTCGCCAAGCGGCATGACGCGATCGATGCCCTCCTCGCCGCGGATTCGCGCGTGCGCCACCCGGCCGCGGGCGCCGCGCTCGCGGGCTGGTCGGACGTCGAGCGCATCGCCGCGCGCGTGGCCCTGGGCACGGCGCGTCCGCGCGACCTCTCGGGCCTGCGCGACACGCTCGCGACGCTGCCCGCGCTGCATGCCCTGCTGCTCTCGGCGGGCTCGCCCGCCCTCGCCCGCCTGGCCGATCCGCTCGCCCCCGCGGACGACATCCAGTCGGATCTTTCGGCGTGCCTGAAGGAGGAGCCCGCGGCGGTCGTGCGCGAAGGCGGCGTCATCGCGGACGGTTTCGACGCGGAACTCGACGAGCTGCGCGCCATCCAGAACGACTGCGGCGCGTTCCTCCTCGCCATGGAGGCGCGCGAGCGCGAGCGAACCGGCATCGCCAACCTGCGCGTCGAGTTCAACAAGGTGCACGGCTTCTTCATCGAGGTGACGCAGGGGCAGGCGGGCAAGGTCCCGGCCGACTACCGGCGGCGCCAGACGATGAAGAACGCCGAGCGGTTCATCACGCCCGAACTCAAGGCCTTCGAGGACAAGGCGCTCGCCGCGGGGGAACGCGCCCTCGCGCGCGAGAAGGCGCTCTTCGAGGCGCTGGTCGGCCGGCTGCGCGGGCAGCTCGCGCGATTGCAGGCGATCGGCGAAGCGGCCGCGGAGCTCGATGCGCTCGCCGCCCTCGCCCAGTCCGCCGAGATGCTGCGCCTCGCGCGCCCCGAGTTCACGGGCGAGGACACGATCGCGATCGAAGGCGGTCGCCACCTGGTGGTCGAAAGCCAGGTGCAGGACTTCATCCCCAACGACGCGCAGCTTTCGCGTTCGCGCCAGCTGCTGCTCATCACGGGCCCGAACATGGGCGGCAAGTCGACCTACATGCGCCAGGTGGCGCAGGTGGCGCTCCTGGCGTATTGCGGCGCCTTCGTGCCCGCGGCGCGCGCGCGCCTGGGCCCTCTCGACCGCATCTTCACGCGCATCGGCGCCTCCGATGACCTGGCGGGCGGGCGCTCGACCTTCATGGTGGAGATGACCGAAGCCGCCGCCATCCTCAACAACGCCTCGCCGCGCAGCCTCGTGCTGGTCGACGAGATCGGCCGCGGCACGTCCACCTTCGACGGTCTCGCCCTCGCCTATGCCATCGCGCGCCACCTGGCCGAGCGCGTGCGCTGCTACGCCCTCTTCGCCACCCACTACTTCGAGCTCACGCAACTGGCGGCGGAGCTGCCCAACATCGCGAACGTCCACCTGGACGCGGTGGAGCACCGGGACCGCATCGTGTTCCTGCACCGCCTGGAGCCCGGGCCCGCGGACAAGTCCTACGGCATCCACGTGGCGCATCTCGCCGGCATCCCGAAGGAAGTGGTGCGCGCCGCGAGGAAGCACCTGGCGCACCTGGAGACGCACCTGCGTCCCGAGGGCGCGCAGCCCGACCTGTTCGCGCCCGCCGCCCCGGCGCCCGCCCCCGATCCGCATCCCGTCGTCGAGGCGCTCGCCGCGATAGACCCCGACAAGCTCACGCCGCGCGAGGCGCTCGACCTCGTCTATTCGCTCAGGAAGCGCCTCGATGAGTAGGATTCTCGCCGCCGCCCTCCTCGCGATCGCGGCCGGCTGCGCGATGCGGCCCCCGCATCCCGAGACCTTCACCTTCGCGGCCCTGGGCGACACGCCCTACGACGCGCGCGAGGAGCTCGACTTCGACGCCATGCTCGGGCGCATTTCCGCGGAGCCCCACGCCTTCGTGGTGCACGTGGGCGACACCATGGCCGGCGGCGGGACGCACTGCGCCGACGCGCTCTACGCGGACCGGAAGCGCCGCTTCGACGCCTCGCGCCACCCCTTCGTGCTCACGCCCGGCGACAACGACTGGACGGACTGCCGGCGGGAATCGAACGGGCGGCGCGACCCGCTCGAGCGCCTGGCGAAGCTGCGCGAGGTCTTCTTCGCGGACGCGTTCTCGCTCGGTCGCACCCGCATGCCGCTGGCGGTGCAGGAAGCCTGCGCCGAGCGCTCGAGGATCGGTTGCGTGTGCCCCGCCCTGCCCGAGAACCGCCTGTGGACGAAGGCGAAGGTGGTGTTCGCCACGATCCACGTGGTGGGCAGCAACGACAACCGGGGCTTCGACGCCGCGAGCGACGCCGAGCAGCGCTGCCGCGAGGCCGCCAACCTCGCCTGGCTCGAGCGCGCCTTCCGGCTCGCGGGCACCGAAGGCATGCGGGGCCTCGTCATCGCGGCCCAGATGAACCCGTTCGCGAGCTACGCGGGGAAGGTCTACGACCCGCTCAAGGCGCGCGTCGCGGCCGAGGCGAAACGCCTGGCGCGCCCGGTGCTGTTCGTCCACGGCGAATCGCACACCTACCGGTTCGACAGGCCCTTTCGCGACGACGCGGGCGCGCGCGTGGGCAACGTGCGCCGGCTCGAGGTTTTCGGGAGCCCGCAGGTGGGCTGGGTGCGCGTGACCGTGGACCCGAACGACCCGGACCTCTTCCGCGTCGAGCCGATGGGCCCGCCGGCTCCGGGCTAGCGCCGGTCGTCGTCGACGTCCTGCGCCTCGTCCTCCGGGGCGTGCTCGCCGTGGGCATGCCCGTGGCGGATCTCGTCCGCCGTCGCGGGTCGCACGTCCGTCACCCGGCAGCGGAACCACAGGCGCTCGCCGGCGAGGGGATGGTTGCCGTCGACCACCACCTGCTCGTCGGCGATGCCCGTCACCGTGTAGATGCGGCCGTCGCCTTCCCGCGATTCGTCCCCCGGCACGCCCTCGAAGCGCATGCCCTCGGTGAGGACTTCGGGAAAGGCCTCGCGCGATTCCACGCGCAGCAGGCTCGCGTCGTAGTCGCCGAAGGCGTCCTCGGGCTCGAGGGTGAGCGTGAGCTCGTGGCCGACGCCCGCGCCCTCGAGCGCGGCCTCCACCTTGGGAAAGAGGCCGCCGTGGCCGCCGTGCAGGTAGGCGACGCTCGCGCCTTCGTCGTCGAGGAGCGCCCCGTCCGCGTCGCGCAATTCGTAGGCGATCGTGACGACCGCGCCGGCCTCAACGCGCCCGGCCATCGAGCGCCTTCACGCAGTCGAGCACGGCGTCGGCGTGATCGCGCGGATTCACGTCGCGCAGGATGTGCCGGAGGACACCCTTCTTGTCGATCACGAAGGTGGAACGTTCGACTCCCGACTTCTCGCGGCCGTCGACGGTCTTCACGCGCAGCACGTCGTAGAGGCGGCAGACCTCGGCTTCGGTGTCGGCGAGGAGCTGCACCGACAACCCCTGCTCGTCGCGGAAGCTCTGGTGGGAGAGCACGTCGTCGCGCGAGATGCCGAAGACGACCGTGTCGAGCTTCGAGAATTCCGGCTCGCGGTCGCTGAAGTCGATCGCCTGGATCGTGCAGCCGGGCGTGCCGTCCCTGGGGTAGAAATAGAGGACGACGTTCTTCCTCCCGCGGAAGCTCGCGAGATCCATCATCTCCATGCTCGCGTCCGGCAGCGAGAACGGCGGTGCGGGTTGTCCAACCTGTAACATGTCTGTCCTCGACGGTCCGGCCGATTCTATCGGAATTTCATGGCACGCAAGACCACA
>Ga0073904_10004419_pt1 | contig 10438 bp, 6 predicted proteins | sample KloWWTrecipitate_FD_66668 | JGI IMG/M metagenome (GOLD analysis project Ga0073904, IMG submission 66668) | Active sludge microbial communities from Klosterneuburg, Austria, studying microevolution and ecology of nitrifiers - Klosterneuburg... | ecosystem: Engineered > WWTP > Aerobic digester >... | reverse complement strand
GACGGCCCGATCGAGGGCATGGACTACGACTTCCAGCCCGTCATCCTGGAGAGCCTGCCCAAGCTGGAGAACGAAGGCGCCACGATGGAGATGGTCTCCGTCGAGGCCGGGCAGCAGTATGTCGATGCCGAGAAGCAGGAAGTCGTGACCGCCACGGCCAAGGTGGACAACCTGCCGCAGCTCATGGTCACCTTCAAGATGAAGCCGGGCCTCAAGTGGCAGGACGGCACGCCCGTCACCGCCGCCGACTCCGTCTTCGCCCAGAAGCTCACCTGTGATCCGGACACTGCCACCAGCAAGTACACGTGCGAGCGCACGACCAAGTACGAGGCCGTGGACGACGTCACGGTGGTCTGGCAGGGTATGCCGGGCTTCACGGACCAGACCTACTTCACCAACTTCTACTCCCCGCTGCCGCGTCATCAGACGAACGCGGCCGGCGTGAAGATGGAAGAGGTCCCCGCCGCCGATATCTCCAAGGACGAGACCTTCACCCGCAAGCCGCTGTCCTTCGGTCCTTTCCAGATCGAGGAATGGGTGGCCGGCGAGAGCATCAAGCTGGTGCGCAACGAGAACTACTGGCGCGCCTCTGAGGGTCTGCCCTTCCTGGACGAGGTGATCTTCAAGATCATCCCCGACTCGGCGTCGCTGGTGGCCGCCATGAAGAGCGGCGAAGTGGACGTGGGCACGCAGACCGGCCTGGACCTGGACCAGTTTGACGCCCTGACCGAGGCCGAGACCGCCGGCGAGATCGTCAACCACTTCGTGGTCGGCACCGCCTGGGAGCACATCGACTTCAACCATCAGCCGCTGGACGACAGCCCGGCCGTCGGCGCCTGCAAGGAGTTCCGCCAGGCGGTGGGCTACGGCACGGACCGCCAGGCCATGGTGGACACCATCCAGAAGGGCAAGACCAAGGTTCAGGACACGCTGGTGCCTGATACGCATTGGGCCTTCCCGCCCGCGGACACCCTGACGACCTACGGCTACGACGTCGCGAAGGCCCAGGGCTTGCTGGAGGGTCTGGGCTTCACCGACAGCGACGCCGACGGCATCCGCGAGGCGTCCAAGGACATCACCTGCACGGTGACCACCGGCCTGGACGGCGCCACCAAGGATCAGGTCATCAAGCAGGGCACCAAGCTGGAAATGACCCTGAACACCACCAAGGGCAACAAGATGCGTGAAGACGCCACGTTGCTCTTCCAGGCCAACATGAAGGACATCGGCGTCGGCATCAACCTGGAGTACCAGGAAGGTGCGGTCCTCTTCGGCGACGGCCCGGACGGCACGCTCTACGGCCGCAAGTTCGATCTGGGCCAGTTCGCCTGGCTCACCGGCGTGCAGCCGCCCACCAGCCTCTACTGGTGCTCGGAGATCCCGAGCGAGGAGAACTCCTGGGCCGGCCAGAACGAGACCGGCTGGTGCAATCCGGACTACGACCAGGTGGCCAAGCAGGCCGACAACACCCTGAAGCGCGCCGAGGCCTTGCCGATGTACCACGAGGCCCAGAAGATGTTCACCGACAACCTGCCGGTGCTCCCGCTCTTCGCCCGGGTGAAGGTGATGGCCACCGCGCCGGACCTGGTGAACTTCAACCCGAACCCCACGGTCAACAGCGAGACCTGGAACATCGAGTCCTGGGGCTACGCGGAAGCGCGCCCCACGCAGTGATACCAGTTGGAGGGCCTCGCCCGTTTCTGATCAACTGGCGAGTCTGAAAAAGGGGGCCGGCCCCATGCGGCCGGCCCCCTGCCTTCCCGACGCACGCGCCGCACCGAGTCCCCGACCCTTGCCGGCCTGGCCCGCGCGTCGAGCGCGTGAAAGGCGATGCCCGCGAGCGATGGGGATTGGGTATCCCTGACCTGACGCCCCCCGGAAGATCCGCGACGACGCAGGAGTTCCCGCCATGTCCGCGTACCTCATCCGACGCATCATCCAGATGGTCCTCGTGCTTCTCGTCTCGTCCATGGCCATCTACGGCCTGTTGCTGGCGGTTCCCGGCGGGCCCTTGGCCGAGCTGCGGCATCAGGCTGCGGACAAGAAGAGTTCCTTCAGCGCCGAGCAGATCGCGCGCATGGAGAAGATGCTCGGACTGCATCTGCCCAAGCACCTGCAGTACGTGGCCTGGCTAGCCGGCGACGACTGGATGGGGCGCATCGATCCGGAGTACGCGGGCGATCGCAAGGGCGTCCTGCGCGGCGACTTCGGCGATTCCTTCAAGCAGCATCGGCCGGTGCTGGTCATGATCCGCGAGCGGCTGTTCAACACCGTCCGCCTCATGGGCGCTTCGGCCATCATCTCCCTGATGATCGCCATCCCCGTGGGCATCTATTCCGCGGTGCGCCAGTACTCCAAGCTGGACTATGCCTTCACCTTCGCCACCTTCTTCGGCATCGCCATCCCTGGATTCTGGTTCGGCCTGATGCTGATCCTGCTGTTCGCCAACCAGTTCCAGAAATGGGGGCTGCCCTTCTTCCCCGGCTCCGGCACCATCAGTACGCGCATCCGGCCCGGCAGCATCGAGGCGTTCCTGGGGATCACACGCGGGTCCTGGGGGGACGTTCTCACCCACATGTTCCTGCCCGTGCTCAGCCTGTCCCTGCGGTCCATGGCCGGCTGGGCGCGCTTCGTGCGCTCCAGCATGCTGGAGGTGCTGCGTCAGGACTACGTGCGCACCGCCCGGGCCAAGGGCCTGACCGAGCGGGTGATCATCGCCAAGCATGCCTTGCGCAACGCGCTCATCCCCCTGGTCACCATCATCACCTTCGAGATCCCCGCGCTCTTCGGTGGGGCCATCCTGACCGAGAGCGTCTTCGGCTATCCCGGCATGGGGCGGCTGTACCTGGACGCCTTGGGTGGCAAGGACTTCCCCGTGGTCCAGGGCTTCCTGATGATCTCGGCGCTCCTCGTGGTCATCGCCACCCTGCTGAGCGACGTCCTCTACACCGTCGTCGATCCGCGCATCCGCTTCTCCTGATCCCAGCCCAGTTTCGCAAGGAGCAGACCTCATGTCAGTCGCAGAGCTGAGCTTTGGCGCGGAGACCCTGGCCGCCCCGCAGGAGGCCGGTCGCGGTGCGCTCATCTGGCGGCGCTTCAAGCGCCATCGCCTGGCCGTCGTGGGCCTGTGGATCGTCGCCGCCCTCTTTCTCTTCGCCTTCCTCGGGCCCGTGTTGTCCCCCTACAATTCGACCTCCATTCCCACGGCCGATCTCATCCGCGCCCGCGATCTGGACCCCGGCGGCAGCTGGACCGACCGCGCCGGCGTGACCCATACCCATATCCTGGGCACGGACAGCGTCGGCCGGGATTACCTGACGCGCCTGATGGAAGGCGGCCGGGTCTCGCTGTCCCTGGCCATCATCGTGATCATGACCTCGATGATCATCGGGATGCTGATCGGCGCCACGGCCGGCTATTTCGGCGGCTGGGTGGACGCGGTGATCATGCGCGTGGTGGACTTCATCCTCACCTTGCCGGACCTGCCCGTCATCATGGTGCTGTCCGTCATTCTCGCCGACTACATCCAGGACATTCCCGGTGGGTCGGTCACCATCCTGGGCATCATCTTCGTGGGCTTCGGCTGGGTGGGCGCGGCGCGCCTGGTGCGCGGCATGGTCCTGTCCTTGAAGACCCAGGAGTTCACGGACGCGGCCAAGGCCCTCGGCGCCTCCAACCGCAGCATCATCCTCCGGCACATGCTGCCCAACTCGCTGGCGCCCATCCTGGTGGCCGCCACCCTGGGCGTGGGCGGCGTGGTCGTGGGCGAGGCGGCGCTCTCGTACCTGGGCTTTGGGGTGAAGGCCCCCTTCCCCAGCTGGGGCAACCTGCTGCAGAACGCGCAGCGCGACGTGATGTCCTCCCCCTTCCGCGTGTTCTACCCCGGCTTCCTGATCCTGTTGATCAGCCTCTCCTTCAACTTCATCGGCGATGCCCTGCGCGACGCCTTGGACCCGCGGCTGAAGCTCTGACCTGCATTTGACGCGGCGAGGCGAATCCGGACAATCCACAACCCCATCCATCCCATCCGGACCGGAGGTCGGTGCTGATGAGCAAGACAACGGGCCAGGGCGCGCTCCTGGACATTCGCGGACTGAAGACCTACTTCTTCACCGAAGGCGGCGTGGTGAAGGCCGTCGACGGCGTGGACCTGACGGTGCGCCGCGGGGAGACCCTGGGACTGGTCGGTGAATCCGGCTGCGGCAAGAGTGTGACCATGTTCTCCGTCATGCGCCTCATCGGCCAGCCGGGGCGCCTGGTGGACGGCGAGGTGCTGTTCGACGGCCGGGATCTGACCAAGATCAGCGATTCGGAGATGCAGGACCTGCGTGGCAATCGCATCTCCATGATCTTCCAGCAGCCCTTGACCAGCCTCAACCCCGTGTTCCGCATCGGGGATCAGGTGGCGGAGGTGTTCGAGATCCACGAGGGGCTGGGCCGCGAGGACGCGCGCAAGAAGGGCATCGAGATGCTGCGCCGCGTGGGCATCCCCGATCCGGAGCGCCGCGCGCAGTCCTTCCCGCACGAGATCTCCGGTGGTCAGGCGCAGCGGGTGATGATCGCCATGGCCCTGGCCACCAACCCCGAGCTGCTCATCGCCGACGAGCCGACGACGGCCTTGGACGTGACCATCCAGGCGCAGATCCTGGACCTCATGCGTGAGCTTCGCGAGAAGTCCAACACGGCCATCATCTTCATCACCCATGACCTGGGTGTGGTGGCGGAGATGGCCGAGAACGTGGCGGTCATGTATGCCGGCCAGGTGGTGGAGTACGCCGACGTCAAGACCCTCTTCGCCCAGCCGCGAATGCCCTATACCCAGGGCCTGCTGGCATCCATTCCGGTGCTGGGCGAGACCCGTGAACGTCTGGCGGTCATCCCTGGCACGGTGCCGAACCTGGTGGACCTGCCGCCGGGCTGCCGCTTCGCCGGTCGCTGCGCCTCGCGCATCGAGTATGGTCTGACCCTCTGCACCCAGGAAGCGCCGGAGCTCCTGCCGGTGGAGGAGGGCCATCTCGCCCGCTGCTGGCTGTACCACGACCATCCGCCTTCAGGTTTCAAGGCGCCGCTGGCCACCGGCCGCGCGCGCGATGAAGCCGGTCGCCATTGGTCCGGTCGCGCCAGCTGATACCGCATCGGGCCCGAGCCCCGCGGCCGATGTCGGCGGCGCCATCGGCCACCATCACCCGCCGACCATAAACCCAAGAGGGAAGGTTCCTCATGACGACGAACGGCAGCACCAACAACGGGGATGTCCTCCTGGATGTCCAGGGTCTGGTCAAGCACTTCCCCGTGCGGCACGGCATCCTTCAGCGCGTGGCTGGGTGGGTGAAGGCGGTGGACGGCGTATCGTTCCAGATCCGTCGCGGCGAGACCCTGGGACTGGTCGGCGAGTCCGGCTGCGGCAAGACCACGGTCGGGCGCAGCATCCTCCGGCTGATCGAGCCCACGGCCGGCAAGGTCTATTTCCAGGACAAGGACGTGGCCCATCTGGACAAGCCGGAGCTCAAGGCCATGCGCAAGGACATGCAGATCATCTTCCAGGATCCCTTCAGCAGCCTGGATCCGCGCATGCCCATCGGCACGAGCATCCAGGAAGGGCTCAACGTCCACGGCATCAAGGGCGACGAGGCGGACAAGATCGTCCGTCGGGTGCTGGAAGAGGTGGGGATGCATCCGGAGCATGCGCGGCGCTACCCGCACGAGTTCTCCGGCGGCCAGCGGCAGCGCATCGGCATCGCCCGCGCCCTGGCCCTCAGGCCCAAGCTGATCGTCTGCGACGAGCCGGTATCGGCCCTGGACCTCTCCATCCAGAGCCAGGTGTTGAACCTGCTGGATGATCTGCAGAAGGAGCATGGCCTCACGTACCTGTTCATCGCCCACAACCTCAGCGTCGTCGAGCATATCTCCGACCGCGTCGGGGTGATGTACCTGGGCAAGCTGGTGGAGTTGGCGGATCGCGCCGAGCTCTTCGCCAACCCGCTGCATCCCTACACCAAGGCCCTGATCTCGGCCATCCCCATCCCCGACCCCACCGTGAAGCGCGATCGTATCATCCTCGAAGGGGATGTCCCGAGCCCGCTCAACCCGCCTGACGGCTGCAACTTCCACCCGCGCTGTCCTATCGCTGTCGCGCGCTGCAGCCAGGAAGAGCCCGAGTTGCGGCGGGTGGGTTCGGCGAGCACCGAGCATTACGCGGCCTGCCTGCTGGTCGACTGAGGCCGTCGGGTCGCTTGGCCGATGAGGGGCTCCGCCTGCGGGGCCTCTCTTGCTGTCGCTGAGCGCCAGGAGCGCCCGGATCTCTGCGCGGCCCTCCCAAAGCTGACCCGTTCCGGACCTGCTTGACGGTCTGTGTGTTCTGCGGTACATTGGACCTCACACTTCACCCGGAAGGCATACCATCACAGCGTCACGGATGCGGGCGGCCTCGTTATGAACGGGCCGTTGGCATTCCCAGGAGGATTCAGTGAAGCGAGCGATCATCTTCAGTGCCATCATGTGCACGACCCTGGGCGCGGCGCTGGCCCTTGGGCGCCCGGCGGCGCAGGCGCAGTCAGGCGCCACGAAGCTTCCGTTGCGTCCGGCGTCCCCGGCGCAGGCAGGCACCACGAAAGTCACCTTGAACCCGGCGGCGGACACCTATGTGGCGCGTGGGGTCAAGGATCCTCAGGGCGGCATGTTCCGCCTGCGCTCCGGGGTGCGGGTGGGTGTGCCCTACTTCACCCTCATGCGCTTCGACTTTCCGGCGACCATGGGCGCGGGGGCCAAGATCACCAGCGCCAAGGTGCGCATCTACTGCGTAGAGTCCCTTCTCGACGCGGACAAGACGCCCGGCTTTCAGCTGAGCGTGGTCCGCCAGCCCTGGGACGATACGATTCTCGAGAAGGACCAGCCGGGCGTGGAGGGTCCCAAGCTCACCTGGGAGTTCGACGAATGCCCGCCCACCGGCGAGTGGAAGGAGCTGGTCGGCGAGGCCGACATGATCGAGGTCCTGCAGCGCTGGTTCGATGGCGACAAGACCAACCACGGCTGGGAGCTCTCCAAGAAGGACGACCGGGCCGGCCTCTTCGCCTTCGAGAGCGTGGACACGGGCGGCCGCTACCCGCTGGGCAGGGGACCGCAGCTGATCCTGGAGTTCACCGGCGGCGCGACCATCACGCCCACCGTCACCTCCACGGATACGCCGTCATCGACGCCCACGCCCTCCGACACCCCTGAACCCACGGAGACCTTCACCCCCTCCGTGACCCCTCCGCCCTCGGACACCCCGACCCCGAGCGACACGCCCGAGCCCACAGACCCGCCCACCTTCACGCCGACGGCCAGCAGCACGCCCACGCCGGGCGACATCTACCTGCCGCTGGTGCTGGTCAACCATGTCCTGGGCAGTGATGCCGCAGGCCTGGCGCGCAGCCGCCCCATCGCCGCGGGGCGCCAGCCCTACCTGCCGCTGACGCGGTGGTTGGGGAGTCAGCGCTAAGCAGGTACCGGGTAGCGCACCGCGGAGGACAGGGAGCGGAATCCTGCGATCACGAACACAACAACAAAGGGGGCGCGTCTCCAAGAGACGCGCCCCCTTTCTGTTGTCTTGCCCCGCCCGTGCCTTGCGGCCGGCGGGCCTTGGTGCGACCCCGCCGGCCCGCCGACTGTCGGCGGGCCGGCGGATGAAGGGTCTACTTGTTGCCCACGTTGGGGATGAAGATCCGGTGGCTGGGGCCGACCGGAGGCGTCGTCGGCTCCGGGGGCGTGGTCGGCACAGCGGTCGGCTGCGCTGGGGTGTTGGTGGGGGCGACCGTCGGGCCAAGGTCGTTGGCCAGGCCCAGGAAGTTGAAGGCATGGCCCGGGAACACGTCCGCGATGTTGGTGTTGCCGGTGCGCTTGAGCAGGATCTCGCCCAACACGTCGCGGTACTCCGTCGTGCGCGCCAGGTCGCCGCGATCCAGGTCGTCGTCGGCCAGGCCTGGCCAGCGGTTGGTGTAGACCTTGTGGCCCTTGATGCCGCGGCCAAAGGTGAACATGACGTTGCCGTGACCGTGGTCCGTGCCGGTGCCGCCGTTCTCGAAGGCGCGGCGACCGAACTCGCTCATGACCACCACCGTCACGCCCTGCTTGGTCGCGCCGGATTCGAAACGGTCATGCAGGTCGGTGATGAGGGCCGAGATGCCGCCAGCCAGCTCGCGCATGCGGGTGGCCATGTTGCCGTTGGTCGTGTCGCCGGCCACCACCTGGTTGGCGTGGGTGTCCCAGCCGCCGATGTCGACGCAGGCGACCTCCAGGCCCACTTCAGCCTTTACCAGCTGGGCGATCTGCATCATGCCGCGGCTGAAGCCGTCGTTGCCATAGCGGGCGCCGTTGGCCGGCTGGTAGGTGGCGCCGCCGATGGACTTCTCCAGGAGGTCCAGCGCGGCAAAGGTGGCCTGACCCTGCTGATCCAGCCAGTCGTTGCCGCTGTAGAGCATCTGCAGATGCTGCTGGAAGCGGACCACCTCGCCGGTCTTGCCCTGCAGGTGGAAGTCGGCGATGGACTGCAGGGCGATGGCCGGCACCGGGCCGCGCAGGCTGGCCTGGAGCTGGCTGCCCAGGCCCACCGCCCGGAAGGGCGACGCGTTCTGGTTGGCCAGGGTGGACAGGTGCCGGCCCAGCCAGCCGTCACGGGCCATCTTGGAGCCGGGCGTGCCGCGCTCCATGAAATCCATGGCGTCGAAGTGGCTGCGGGTATCGTTGTCCATGGCCACGGCGTGGACCATGCCCAGGATGCCCTCATCCCACCATTGCTTCCAGCGTCCCTCGTCCGCGTTGCCCAGGGCCGGATGCAGACCGAAGCTGCCGTCCAGGTCGATGGCCTTGCGTGCCGCGTTGGCATCCGGTGCGGGGATGGCGATGCTGGGGCGCAGGCGGTTGTAGTTCGCCTCGTCCAGGTAGGGGATGACCATGTTCAGGCCGTCGTAGCCGCCACGGGCGAAGACCACGATCAGGATGTCGCCTTTGGGGGCCTCGTTCTCTTTGCGGAAGGCCATGCGTGGCATCCAGCTGGGCCAGACTGCCGTGCTGAGGGCCAGGACGCCGCTGCGCTCGAAAAGGCTGCGCCTTGTGATCATTGTCGGTTTCTCCTTGCTCTTGGCCCGCGGCCTTAGCGCCACTGGAAGTAGGAACTGTCGAAGACGAGGGCGATGCCGTTGTTCAGCTTGCCGGGCGCCAGGCCGCTGATAGCGGTGTCGGCGCCCTTGCCGTCGCTGATGAAGTCGACCAAGGCCTGGCGGTCCTCACCGAGCATGGCGCGGTGCAGGACGCGATCCACCCAGAAGTCCACGGCTTTGCCCACCGTATTGGCCGCGGCCGGCGTCTGGCCGGCGATGTCGAAGCCGCTGACCAAGGATCCGCCACCGCGCGCGCCGCCGACGCCGCAGAGCAGCAGGCCGAAGTTCCAGCGCGTCAGCATCCCGACGCTGGAGCCCCAGGCTTCCTTGTAATCCGGGAAGCCGTCCGGGGTGGGCCAGTTGAAGGGCCGCTGGCCCATGGCGTTGAAGGCGCCGACGATGGCGTTGAAGCTGCTGTTGCCGGCGACCTTGACCGTGAACTGGTTCTCCGGCAGCCCCGAGGCGCGCAGGAGGCGGGCCATGTAATCCGTCGGGCGGGAGAGTCGGCCGCCGTAGCTGCCGAAGCTGCGCGCGAACTCCTGGCTGGTCAGGATGACGTAGAGCATCTCCTTGACGTCGCCGTCCGTGCGGGTGAAGGTGTCGGCCACCCGGTCCACCAGCTGCGGGACCTGACCCAGGGGATCATCGGTCACGAAGCGCCGCACCAGCTTGAGGGCGATGTACTTCGCCGTCGCCGGATGCTTGCAGAGGATGTCGATGACCAGATGGCCCTCGTTCTTGCCGCTGCCCGGCACGGTCTGGCCCAGGACGTTCTTGACGCTGTTGTCGTGCTGGCCGGTCAGGAATTCGTACTCGCCCCACTTGGCCGAAGTCTGGCCGCGGGTCCAGCTCCAGCCCGTGAAGCACTTGGCCACTTCCTTGACGTCGGTCTCGGTGTACGGGTAGCCGTTGACCGCCGCACCCAGGGTGTGCAGTTCCAGGATCTCGCGGCCGTAGTTCTCGTTGGGCCGGCCCTTGAAGTTCACGTCGTTGTCCAGATAGCGCAGCATGGCCGGGCTCTGGGCCGAGGCGGTGAGCAGATCCTTGAACTTGCCCAGGGCATGCTTGCGGATCACGTCCCGGTCATCCACGGTCTTCAGCCAGCGCACATCGTCGTTGTCGATGCCGATGTTGAAGTGGTCCGTCCAGAACTCCACCATGACCTCGTAGAGCTGGCGGGGGCTGAAGACCTGGCGGTAGAGGCCGGCCATGATCAGTTCGGCCTCCGGCAGACCCTGGTTCTGCATCTGGTAGCTGGTCCAGATCTGCCGCGAGGTCATGGAGAGCGTCGGCAGGTCGCG